>Ga0179591_1299040_pt1 | contig 20002 bp, 25 predicted proteins | sample CZOMad2_1_08_16f_FD_182891 | JGI IMG/M metagenome (GOLD analysis project Ga0179591, IMG submission 182891) | Vadose zone soil fungal communities from Angelo Coast Range Reserve, California, USA - CZOMad2_1_08_16fungal (PacBio error correction) | ecosystem: Environmental > Terrestrial > Soil >... | reverse complement strand
CGGTTCGGATGGCTGAGGGATATCTTGTAAATTATCAGGTTCCCTTTTTTTACCCTATTTCTCACTTAAGTCTCCTGTTCTTTTTCCTTTTTCAAAAGTGGTGTTTTTGCCGGTTTTTCCTTGCCCAAACACATTACTTCTGTACCCTTTCCCTTTTTCTATCATCAATGAGGAGCACCTTTTTTATTTTTCTAACCTTCGTCCCCTTCCCTTTCAGGAGTACATATATTCAACCCGTTTTTTTGTTCTGTTTTTTTTCCCCAGCCCCCTACTCTTTTATTTCCTCCGTTCCTCTTCCTCTTCCTAAGGTTTTTAATCATGAGGTCTTCTTTCGGACCTCCTAGTTTGACATGTCGCCCACCCTCCTCGCCCTTTTTTTTGAAAGCCTTCTTTTGTCTACTTTTAGGTCAGATAGCCGCCTTTTCCAGCTGATCTCCCCTCCCCGCTTCCCCGATACACGTGGTGAAAAGTCCGTCCTTTGCTCTTAATACCCCTTATGACAAACGCCTTTGGGAAGAAGCGTATGAGAGTACACCCCCCTTTATCCCCCCCCTTTTTTGACCTTACGTATCCACGAGATTTGTCCCCCTTCCTAGAATTCTCTTTGATCCTGAAGTCGCCGGCACGTCCTTTTCCCTTGCCAAAGATATTTCCTTCCTTTTCGATTCCTCGACCCAGGTGAGACCCGCTTAGATCCTCCCCTTCTACCCCCACTCACTTCAACCTGTCACAAGTCCTCACCCCAAAGTATATTCTGGGTTACCCCTTTCTTTCTAATCAATAACCCTTCTCTACTTCCTGATTCCGCCGATCCGATGCTCTCCCCTTCCTGTTCCCCATTTTTACGGAAACTTCCATTTTCCCCCTGCCCTGTAACAAGGGTCCGGTGCCTCTTTCCCTCGTCCTGCACGCCCTTTTTGCGTCTCAGTTTCTTTTCTGTGATTGGCTGGCTTCGGGTTCACTCTCCTTTTTTTCCAGCTATCCTTTTCTAACCCCGTACGCTCACCTACATTCCTCCTTTAAGGATGGCGGATTTTCCCCCCCCAAGTAATAACATCCGTGTTCTTCTCCATTAGTTGCCAGGATCAGTCCCCCCAGAAACAATCCATTTTTCTCCCCTCCCCGCTCCCTTTTTTAGCCATACCCCGCTTCCTAGTGTTCACCGTTTCAGCCGCTTTGTGTTTTCAGATCCCTGGATGCCCCATTCTTTTCTAGTCCTTACATGGAGGATAAACGAACACCCTTGACCCAGATGTCACCCCGACATAGTCAAGGTGGAGTTCTTTTTTTTTGCAGAGAAATACCCCTGTGCGGGAATCTTTTTTTTCCGTCCCAACCCCAAAATGTTGTTTTTACCGAATGGGCTATATACAGCTACAGCTCTCTTCCTTTGTCCCCCCCAAAAAGACCGGACCTGTTCCCTCCTGTGACTTTCGAGAGTCACCCTAAATCTGCTCCCACTTTTGGAATGGATTCTGTCTTTTTCTTTTTCAAGGGACAGCACCGAAAACTATGGATCTTACGCCCGGAATTCGGCCTTGTGTGGATTGATTCGTCTTTTTTTTTTCCCCCTTCCTCGCGGATCTAAATGCTATCTTCCCCCCCCCCTTCTCACTTTTTTCCCTTTGACCGTTTGGGTACCCCTCACCCCCCTAGTTGATCCCCTTCCGACTTTCCCCCCTTTGACTTCTAATAGTAAACGTCAGCCCGACCCTTCCCTCACCTTCTTCTATCGAAATCCTTCCGGTCGGAACACTTTTGTTTTTAGATCATCTTCGTTTTTTCACTTTTCCTCTCTTCGCCTGCAGAAACCATGAGTTGTCTTGGAGAATCTTAATAGCCGATGAGTTACGCTTCTCCTTCTGGTCTTCCTTCCAAGAAACCCTCTTTCTTCTCCCAGGGACCATCAGACCGGCCCAGGGGAGTAAATTCATTGTCCCCCTTTGCCTTCCCCCCCCCCCGATTCTTCCAAGAGACGGCCCAAGTAGGGGTCTGCTTCCTTTTTCTTCTCTTCCCCCCCCCTGCCTTCTGTGTTATCGTCCAAAAGGGTCTCAGCCAGACTTGCAAGGTTTCTTTAGAAATTATTTCCAGCCGCTGAGATTCCTCTTCAACTCAAGTTGGGATAGCCCCCCTGATCATGTACTTTTTTGATCTCGTATTCCTTTTCCCCCCCCCCCCCTTCTATTTTTTGTCTGAGAATGTTTGCGGGGCGCCTCCCCTTCTTAGCGTCCCTTACTTTTTAAGCCCACCTTTCTTGTTCATGGATTTCTCCGTAGAGAGTCTGTCTTCGCCCTTTTTTTCTTTCCAGACCCTGCGCTAGGACGTTTTGCCTCTCCCCTTTCTAGTTCCACCGACGCTCGAAGATAAACCGTGTGATGCCAAATTGAAGTTTTGTCTCGCTAATTCCCTTTCTTATTAACTATAGGTGTTTCACTGACACAGTACTGTACGTTAGTTTTTTTTTTTTGATTGGGGTATGACTCGCCTCTTCCCAGTTAAATCTTCATTCTTTCGTTCTGCTAAAAGCCCTTCTATAATTTTAAAATACATATTTTTTGAGCTTTTTCCTTAAGAGTTCCCCCGTCCCAATCCCCTTTTCCCCCCCCCCCTCTTCTAAACTTTTTTTGACAACCCGATAAGACCCCTTTAAGCTTTCTTTACCCTCTCAATGCCTGTTTGCCCCTGACCCATCTTTTTTTAGACGCCATAGAAATTTCACATAGTGTTTGCTCTTCGAATTTAGCCTAATGAAATCTGAGTATTTTTTCTTCTCAGCTCTCCCTCCTGTAACCCCATGCAAGTCTACACCCTTCCTATCAGGTTCATTCCCCTCCCCCTGTTCTCGAAACCTTGCGGATTGCGCAAAAAAGAAGGACTCGCGTTCGCCATTCTCTCCTTCATCTTTATATCAAAGCCCCGCCTTCACCTTAGATCTTTTTTTTCCCCTTTCAGTCTTTTAAGTTCTTTTCTGAGGATTCGTTACAATGGATCCCCCTCACCCTTTCCCCTCCCTTGTCGGTTGACACAATTGTGAAAACCTTTTCTCATCTTTGCCATCGGTCTTCCTCCCGAAGGTAAAATTTTCTATATATTAAATATTTTTTTTCAAAGTCTTTTCATTCCTCCCCCCTGATCGTCAGCCCCCAAAGTGTGTTCTTTGCAAATCTTCCGAGTTGTCCCTTTTTATGCCTCTACTCGTTCACGATTTTATCAAGTTGTCAAACTAAGCCGTGCCCTCTCCCTCCTGACTTTCCTCGCATGCCGGTTAGGGTACAATATGTAACGGTAGATTACACTCTTCTTTTTACCCTCAGGCGCCTTTTCTCGCTGTCCTTTCTCCTTCCAGTCTCGGGCAGAACGTACCCTGCAGATGACCCTTCTCGGTCCTTTTTCCCCTGCTTTTCGTTTTTTATCACCGGTTGGTTAGTCCTTCCCTCCTCCCGATGGGGGTAAGTCCGGTTCTTCTGAGCGACCCCTCCCTCTTTGCGCCCGCTCGAGTTTTTCCTTCCCCCCTCTTCTCTTTCAGGACAAAAGATCAATCAAACACCGGCCCTGCCCCCCTTTTTCCCCGTAATCGGTAAATACGTTTCTGGTGCGCCGGGTCCTGAACGAATCATTCCCCCCTGCCCCCAAACGGTTTTTTCTTATTTTTTTGTTACTGATACCTTCCCCGGCCCCCAAACCTGCTTTTCGTGCGGTTTTTGGGGTATATTCTCACGGTGAGTCATTTTTCTGGTTCTTTTCTTCTGCCCCGTGATACCATCCACAGGTTTGGTTTTGTAATTTGTTCCCCACCCCCCTCTTTTTCTCCAGCCTTTTGGTGTGCAACCGAAAATGTTTAATAGATCTGGACGATTGATGGGGGTGTCCCCCTTTTTTCTTCTGGGTGATCCTTCATTTTTTTTTTTCAAAGTATCGCATACGAAAAGATGGGCCCTTTCCCTTCTATTAGTAACCCCCCAGAGGAAATGTTTGAAAACCAAGAACCCATTCTATGTAGCCCTAGGGGAATCCCCTTTGAGTTCCTTTTCTTTTTGAACTACGCTGCCAGTCCCGGTAGCCGATGCTCCATTTACCTCCTTTGCAACCACCTTTTGATGATTTGTCACCCGCTAAGCCATCTGAAGTTAGGTAATTCTTACCTTTTTCTTGTTGCACCTTTTACAAAGCCCACTTCTTCCTCTTACTAGAAAGTGACCAAGCGAATACGCGCCTCCGACCGAAAAAAGAGCCTCTTCCTCTCTCTTATTTTTTTGAAGAGTTCTTTTACTTTCTAGCCGAGGCAATTAGTTGTGTAACCAACAAAAAGATGCTGATTTTCATCTCGATTTAAGTTGTCTCTCTAAAACTTGCCCCCCCCCTCCCTCCACGCCCCAGCACAGTAGAGAGACTTTTAGCCAGATGCTTTTCCCCTCTCCCCCTTTCCCGTACTTTCCTTTAGAACACCATGATCCCTCAAGCTGGGTTCTTGGGCGACTGCCCCCGTTCCCTCTGATTTCGGCGCCCCCTGCTTCCTCTTTACCTCCACCCAGGAACAAAGGGCCTTGGGAAATGATTAATATTCCGGTTTGTACGTGTATAGAAACCCCCCCCCCCCCCCCAACAAACAATGGACGATGCCGCTTTCCCTCCTCTTTTCCGCACTTTTCTTTTTTTTTTTTTTTGGTGCTTGCACCTTTCCTTTTTTCTACCCCTGACGCTAAACGTAGGGGGGTGGCCTTTCACCTTTCCCCTCCTGCGTTCGGCCCGGTCCTTCCGGCCCTTTTTTTTCCTTCGCCTTCTTAGCTAGCGGGTACTGCCGGGAGGATATTTGCAATATTTGAGGGACCCCTGCCCTCTCCCGCTTGTTTTTCGCAAAGATGATATGCGTGGGTGAGCAAGTGGTCCCCCCCCCTTCCCCTCTTTCCCTGGTCCTTTCTTGTTTAGGCTGCGCGCCATGGGCCCCCTCGACGAGAACGCTTTCGTCCCCAATTGATGTCTGCCTTCCTTCTTCATGTTGTTGTTCTTCTATATATGTCAGACGACTTGGTTTCCTACAGAGCAGACGTTGAGTCGATAATGATGTTCCCCTCCCTTTTACACTTCCGTTCTCTAACACTCCCCTCCCCTCTTTTTTGACGGAGTTTCTTACAGTCCAGATCCTTATTTTTTCTTTTCCCCGTTGTCGATTTCAGTCTAAGAAGAACCCCTCTCAGTTTCCCTCCCTTGCCCTGTACAATTTGAAACGTACGTGAAGAGTCAACCCCCCCCTAATTGCCAGAGCTTATGAGGGATTATCCCCCCCCCCCCACCCGTTTTTTTCCCTACATTTGTCGCCCCCCCTTCTTTCAAGCCTCCCTTCCGGACGTTCAGTTAGCCATCGAAGGAAAGATGGACCGCCAAAAGGAATTTGTTTCCTTTTTTTTGGAGAGACACCACCCTGTTCAGCACCTCCCCCTCTCCTTTCTCGACAGCTCCCTGAACCTATAGCCACTGTGAGATTCATAAATATGAGACTGACGTCACTTCTTTCCTCTTCTCTTGTTAACTACAAAGCTTCTCTCTCCGACATCCCACGAAGCGCACTATACCTCTTCGATCTTTCATTTTGCGCGTTCCTTCCTGAACCTCGGGTTTTCAACTTCTCTTTTTTGGTTACAACCCTAAGAAGGTCTCCGCTATCGAAATGAAATCGTCCCTCTCCGTACGCTCCCCTGGCTTCTTCTTCCTCGTTTCCATTATTTCTGTACATGAGCAGCGGCTCTACCTTACAGCCATTCCTTTTCCCCCTTCCCAATAACCTCCGTACCTCATTTCAGATTTTTTTCCCCCTATGTTTCGGCGCGAACAAGATACACGAACCGAAGGGTGTGGCTGTCATTGCATTTTCTTCCCATTCCTCCCCCCCCCTCCACCGGGGGTGTTGTAGACCGGGCACCGTCACTTCCTATTTCCCCCGTCAGTCCCAGTTTTTTCCCTCCCTTCGGCTAGGGCCCATGCCATATGTAGACTTAATATAAGTTCCCTCCCCCCTTTTCCCCCCCTCCTTGCGTAATACATTTTGACTTGGTTTTCTTCTGCATGTCACCGTTGGTTCAGCTTTTTCCGTAAAACTACCCTTTTTTTCCATAACCTTGAGCTCTTATACCCTCCCTCTAGAATAATTTAAAACCCAGACCCGGCAATGTGCCCGCCGTGGGAAGGGTGTCATTTATTTCTCCCACCACTCTAACCTTTGACCCACACCCTTTCGCGTCCTTTTTCTTTGGGCTTGCAAAGAAACCACCCATTCACCTTATAACTTTGCTTCTAATTGCCGGTGATGTCTAGACTTTCTTTTCCTCTGTCACTCCGATGTACTTATCGGAATCTGACATCTGTGTTTATATCCTTGACTTTTCCGGGTTTTCCCTTTTCCCCCCCAACCTCCTCCGTGAGCGGAGAAGTCCGGCTTCTCATGATCCAGTCGGTGAACGCGCCCTCCTGTCTGGCATTCCGCAGTGATGTTTTTTTAGAAGGCAATATCTTTCCCCCCCCTCCACTTCCCCTTCCGTATCAGGAGTCTTCGGGACACCCTTTCCTTTCTCTCTTTTCTTTGCGGTGGGACCCGAGTATGAGGAATGGTAAGTTAGAATTCGTCATTCTAGACTTTCTTTTCCGCGCCCCCTTTGAGAGGAGTTCATCTACTCTGTTCCATCTACCTACTGGTAGACATCTTACTCAAGGAAAGACTGGAGAAGGTCCCTTCCTCTTGATCCTTTCCCCCCAAAGAAGGTTATAGTATTCCCCCCCCATCTCCTTGAGGTCCCGAGATCCAGAATTTATGGCCGCATGTTTTAGGCGTTTCCCCATGGTTAGTTTTTGCAGGTCTAGGGTTTTTTTCCCTCCTCTCGATTGAGAAAGGAAGCGGGCCTTCCAACGTGACTGTTAGCCCTTTATATTACTTTTTTATTTTTCCCTTCCTCCGGGCCGGTCTGAGCTGGTTTCCTCGCTGAGTTTTTTACGTTCCTTCTCCCGCGTTATTCCATTTCCTTCTCCCGCCCAACCCAGGTTTAGGGGGGATTTGTCTGTATTTTGCTCCCTCCTTCCTGATTTTTTAAGTCCGTATTTGGAACGTAGGAACCCGCTGAAAGTCATAATCGCTCCATCTTTTATCCCCCCTTGTTTGGGTTTGGTTTTGTTTTTGTTTTTTTTGTTTATTTGAGAGCACCATGCGATGCAGTTGGTCGTGCCACCTTTCTTTCCCTTTCGGATGGGGTAGATGGCCGAAATTTGTTTTTCTTGGTCTTCTTTTCCCTTCCCCCCTCCTCTATCTCATCCTCCTCCTCTGGTAGTGTGACTTGCCCTCCAAGACCACTCCTGATGCCATCGTAGATTTTCCCCCTCTTCTCCCGTCCCCTCTTTTCATTTCGGGCATGACTTCTATAGCTTGTTTCCCTTTCTCCCAATCCCTTTACTAGTTGTATCACCTCGTGTACTAGATCATGCTCTCTTTCTCTGCTCTCCGTCTTCCCTATAGTGCTTTTCAGGCTACCTCTTCCCTTCAGTAATTCTCTAGAAGTGAAAGTATAATACCCGATTTTAGCAGGTTGGCGCCTCTAACTTTAACTTCTGCCCCCTTCCCTTCTTGTCGCCGCTGTCGAGATTTCTCCCTTGTCGCCTCTTTTTCTTTTGTTATCGGCAGAGATCCAGGATAACTGGCGACGGCACTTGTTTCCCTTCTTCATAATTCCCTCTGAGATACCCCCTCCCTTCCCCGATCCCCCGCTCTTTCTCTGATTGCACATGTTAGCCAACGCACCTGTCGAGGCAATAGACTGCCTTCCCCTTTCTGCCCCCCGTCTGAAGGACACACCTGGTCTTTCCCTTTTTTTCTCCCCCGGAATCTAGAGCGGCTTTCCAAAACTCTTAGAGGAAAATTCTTCCTCTTCCAATCTAGAGACCCCTATACTTTTCCGTGGCCCTCTGGAGATTTCGAATTATACTGCTCCTGAAACGTTTAGGGTTCCACATCTCCCCTATCCATTTTCTCCGTGGGAATCCTTTCGACTTTCGGGAGAATATCCTCGGTTCTCTGCTGATCCCCTTTTTTTTTTTTTCCGATTTCGCCTTAACCTGTGCCTCTTTTTTCCTATGTTCGAGTACCCTTGCGGTGCCGCTCATAGACGTTGTTGTTTTCCCCCCCTCCCCTACTTTTTTCTTAGTCAATTCCCCGCAGTCCCTCCTTCTCCTTACACCATAAGGCCACCCCAGATATTGACTCCATAACAACTTCCAGAAACTTCCTTCCCATAAGAAAACTTTCCGAGTGGCTTTTTTTTCCTTAGTGTTTGATTGAAATCTATAACCCCCCCCTTTCCCCATGTGTATCTTAGTTTGGGTTTTTTGTCGTCTCCCTCCCTCAAACCTGCCCCCATTAGGTGAATTTATGTTCTTCTTGCTTCCCGGGTGATTGATGGCTGCTAGCTTGCTAATGTGGCTGCTGGGTTGGTTTGAAGCCCACACCCCCCCCCGATTTCCTGCCGTATGTGTTCGTTTTTATGCCTTCAACAGGTCGATCTTCTTTTTTGGTCCCCTTTTGGTGAGGTTTTTTATGCTGCTCCGTAAAGTGGTAATCCCTGGATTCTCCCGCCCCCCTCTTTTCTCTCGGAGAAACACCTTTGGCTGAAAACTTTGTTTCCCCCCCCCCCTCACCGGGCTATGCGATGATTCCCCTTGCGAGTGCCTCTCTTTTTTTTTTTTCTTTCCCTGCCGTCCCTTTAGAAGCCCGTTCTCTGTTCTCTTACGGTTTTAGCCTGTTCCGCTAACTTCCATTCTGGACCCTTTTCCCTGTAACGCTTGGGTGAGCAACCCTCGAAGTTTTCGCTCTCTCTCCCCCCCTTGAATACGCCTTGATGCCACTTTGCCTCCCCCCCCCCATCCCCCATCCCTTTAGAGGAGTTCCCTTTCCTTGCGCCCCATTTAAGTTCTGTCGAGCCCTTCTCCCTTTGGTCCCCCACCACCCCCCGATCGTCGAGTGACCCTATCCGGGTCCCCTCATTCTCGTTTTTGTTCGTCGACCCATAGATACTGGAAACATGCGCTTTCTTTTCGGCATGCGATTTTTTTTATGGACTCTCCCCCCCTCAGCTGTAGCCTTTTAAGTTTCTGATCTAAAAGGTTGTGTTCTGGTTTTCTGGGCATTTTAAGTGGGAATTCCCGAGGTTTCCACCTCTTTCCTATTATTACAAACCCGACAAATCGTGGTTTTTTACGTCTATTAGTAGCTTTGGCTCCCCCCCTTTTTCCTCTTTTTTCCCTATTGCTCGCTGGCCGTTCCGATTGTAGATTTCCCCCTCACTTTTTGTTAATGGGGGTTCTTCCTCTTACTCCTTTATTCTCCCCTGGTTTTGGACAATCTTCCTAATTTTTTTGGAAGCAAACCAGTTACCCTTGTATTTCACGCTAGGTTTATTCGGAGAACCGGATTTTTTCTTAGCTCCTTCCTTGATTATGGTAAGTACCATATTTTTCCCCCTGACCTAGACATTTCTTTTGACGCTATGAGTGGTGTTCGCTGTCCCCACCTTAAGATTTACATGTATGTAGACCCCCCTTTCCACCCCCTCTAAAGCTGAGGCTTCTACTCTGACCTCTCTGTTAGCCCTGGTCTAATCCTCTATTTCTCCTTTCCATTTTTTTTGTTGAGGGTCTTCTCTGTTCTCCCTCCCCTCGGGAAGAGCTTGATATTTCTTTCGACCCTCCTTCCTTTTTGCGAGAATAGAATGCCGTAAATTTAATCAGATTTTTCGCCCTTTTCTCTCCACCCAGCAGAAGCTTTTTTTTTTTTCGACCCTTACCCTTCCTGCGTCCTATAGTCCAAGCGCTCCGGCTACTGTCGTCTCCCCCTCTGGTCTTCGCCCACCACGTATTTCCATGCCAGGCCTTCCTTTTCCTCTTTAATTTTTGAAGTTCAAACCGAGCCTCTAGCTTTATTTGTAGAATTTCTTACCCAACCCATCATTCAGAACTTTGCTTTACTCTGCTCACCCCCGAGGATTCTTCCACTATATGCACAGTAGAAACTCCCTCTCCTTAACGCTTTTTTATAAAACACCCCTTTTTTTGTTCTCCTGTTTTTTTTTTTTTTTATCTGGAAATGTTTTTCGCGAGATCCTTAGAAACGTCTTCCCCCCCTTTTTTCACCCCCTGACTTGCCCCCCCCTTTTGCGAAGTAGACCCTTTTGTAGAAGTTTTTACCCTCGAACACCGTTTCTTCCTAACGTGAGATTCCCCTTTTTTCATCTTGAAAGATAGAGTTTGCTTTCTATTCTTTAGTTTCATTGATCTAAGTAGGAGTATGGGGCTTCCCCCTCCTCTCTTGGGTTTGGTACCAAATGTTTGCATAATGTCATATTACGGACATATTTGAGAACCAGAGTAAGTGCCCTCCTTATCTCTATCTTTTGGGCTTATTAGCTTTCTCCCTCCCCCTTTTCTTCCGGCATCCCCTGAGATAACTGTCTTTAAGGCACTTACCACCTCAAAGATTGTCCCAAGCCCAATGGGAGTAAGAGGTCCCCCCCCCCTCTCCCCATTCCCCAAAGAGGGGTACTCCACGTTACTGTCGGATACTAAATCCAGACCGCACCTCTTCCCCCCCAAGATTTCAGAACTTTGAAAGTTTCCTATCTTCCGTCTTCTCCATTTAAGGTTTCCACGAGCCGGCAAGGGGGTTTCTCTCTTTCCTGTTCTGGCGGCCCTTGTTAAAGGTTTTTTCTTTATTCCTTTTTCCCCCGGTTTTTCATCGAAGAACAGCACAGGGAATAGGCTTTCCCCACGCTCATTCTCGTGTTGCGTTGGTCCTCTAAGAGAGCAACCCCCAGCGTTTAAGATTTTGTTTTCAGTACATAAACAACTTTTTCCCCTCCAATGGCAGCCGTTCCCCCCCTCCGACTCCTAAAAACAGAGAGTCCCCATGTTCCCCTCCTTTGGAAGCGTAGATCTTAAACCTTCTAATTCTGTCTCCCCCTTTGATCCCGTACGTGTCTTTTGAGTACTCCTTACCCCGGCATAACCTAAACTTATTCCCCCCTGGTAACTCTTTTCCTTCCCCAGTACTTTTCATTGTTTTTTTTTTTGGTAATGTCCTTTTTGAGTATGCGAGCTTGGGTGGTTTGGATTTGACCTAGGTTGGTCGATCCCCCTCCTTCCTTCTTCCCCCAATTTGTCCCTTGAATCCGTGTCCTTTTTTTCCTGACCACCTCAGATCCGAGGCATCCGGCCTCCCACTTGCCCGGATCGACATACTTCTCCAATGGCCTTTCTTTTTAGCGGACATTTGATTGTGAACGAGAGGGAGCCCGTTTCGCTTTGCGAACTAGAAGAACTTCGCGCACCATTCTCCCCTTTTCCTCGAAGGCGGCCCGGAAGGAGTGAATATAGTCTCGATTTCTCACGAAACAGGATTGAGGTTTCTCATTCTCCTTTCTTCGACGAAGTTCCGCCCTTGGAGAGGCTTTTTCTCTCTTCTCGTACAAGTGAAGGAAGTAATGGTTTAGCCCTTTACTTGGCCTTCCGAACTCCTTCTGCTATATCCTTTTCCCGTTCCCCTTCTCCTTCCCCCCCCGTTTTTTTCCCCAACCTACTTTTCTTGCCCTCTCGTCACAGTTACCTTCAGATTTCTCTGGACTAGAGTCCGGATATTCCGATGTTTATTTTTTTGTCCCCTTGTGTTTACCTTCAGGACGATTGTATTCCTCTTCTTTTTCAAGGCCCTGGACAGATACCTCGAAAATGGCTTTAGGAAAAGATGATTGCCTCCTCCTTTGTCTGAGGTGGACCCCCCCGGACTCTTCCTTTGCTAGGTTTTCAGCTTTCCTGTCTTCTCCTGGTCAGATCTCCTTCCAGCCCTCTCCTTTGACGATCATGGGCTAACAACTGGTGAAATATTCTGTGCGAAGTCTATTTCTCTTTCGTGTTCTCTTTTCCTTTTCTCCAACTTCCTTTTCCTCTCCCTCGTCGCCGCTATTTTTAGGGAGGAGAGACCCAGTCTCCCCTGATTTTTTTCCCCTCAACAGTTCATTTTAAGCCGGTCTCCCCCTTTAGTTGACCTCCCCCTCTCGACTTTTTTCTGAAATTACGGTTTCGTTTGGTCTTTTTTTTGTGGGTTTTTGGTGCTCGAGGCTTAGCCGCTGTTGAGGGCCCCCCCCTTTTCTTCATCCCCTTCCATTTGTCCGGTCTATCTTTGTCGATCTTTCTTTTTGTGCATTTCTGGACCTTTACCCGAAACAAGCACCTTTCCCCACGATTTCTGCATCCGTCGTCCCCCCCCCTTCTACAACTTCAAGCTTCTTTTGGCCTTTCTTTCATGAATCCCAAGTTCTTGAGACTCCCATGTTGAGGGACCCGTGAGTAAGCCCCTCATTCTTCCTCTTATCTAAAGTTTCTTTTAGGTGAATCCTCAGAGGACCCGCCGTCGACAATCCTCTGACAACCTGGATCATGTTGTTTCCTCCACTTCTCTGATCCCTTCGGGGCTTGATTCCTCTCCCCCCAAGTTTCTCTACAGAGAAATGAGAGTCAGGTTGTTACCCACCGGACTAGTCCGACAGTCGCCAATTCTTATGGTCCCCCCCCCAGAGGAATCGGTACTTTTTTCAAGGACCCCTTTTTTAGGTAGGCACCCCCTCATCTCCCCGTTCTTTTAGCTATTCTGCTGATCCCCCTTTTTCCTTTATTTGACCGGGCAGAATTTCTCCAGGCCTTCCTCCCCCCCCCCTTGTCAGGGCCTTAGGCTACTCGTCCTTTGGTTCCGCAATTCGGTGATTGGGCTCCCTTCGAGAAGCATGTTTCTGTCACAATTCATATTTCCGTTCTCCTCCCTTATCGCCAACTTGAATCCCCCTCTTTCGATCCCCAGCTTCTCCCTAAGCCTCCCTTGGACCCAGTTTTGTCCCTTTCCCCCGACCTTCTCCTTTTGTGTGACCCTAAGAGCATAGTTAGTGGTAAGATTTTTTTCTCTAAAGCGTCCTGTTGACCCATCCTCGATAGATCTTCCCTGTCGCCAATCCAATGGGTTCGAGTTCGAGTATGATCGCCTTCCTTTTTTTTTCCTCCCCTCCCAGATTGTGGGCTAGTCCCAGCCCCCTTCGGCTTCGGCTCTCGCCCACAAAGTCACGGCTTTAGGGCCCGAGTTATGCAAGGCAAATTAGGAAGTTCTCAGGTCCCCAATCCTTCTTAAATGGGCCCAGTCCTCCCGTGTAAAGAAGTTGGATTTTTGGCTTTCTTCTTTCCCCGACGCATTCCCCACCTTTGTCTCTTCTGCCGGATTTTTTTTTTCTTAGTGCCTGAACTTTTCAAAATCGTTGTCCATGTGCAGGTCTTGTTGTCTTCTACTGTTTTTTCTTTTTTGTCCTTCTTTCTCCTTTTGGCCCTCTCACAGGGGGTATTTTACCCCCTTAAACAAACTACCGCTGTTGTTTGGTTATTGCTCTTTTAAACTGCAACGTCCTTTTATCGGCCCCCTCCCCCCTTTTTCACTGTGTTTTTGTCTGGATTTGTGGCATCCCCATCTCGTCCGCCCTATTTCTTCTTCCTTTATCCTTTTTGACACGGGTTGGTTTTTCTTAAACTGGCCTGCCTTCTGTTTTTTTTTAGACCTTTCGAGTGATTTTGCCCGTTTTGGCGGTAGATCCCTGGTTTCTCCCCAGAGCCTTTGCCATTCCCTCCTCGGTGAGCCTCCCCAAGGAGGGGTGATGTGCTCAACACGCCGTTCTCCCCTTTAGATTTACCCCACCCCCCATTGCTCCACGCTCCCCTTGAACCCCACCCTCTCTCTCCCGCAAATCGAGCCATTCGCTCCCCCCCTACCCAACCACGTCCCTCCTCCCAAAACCTCTCCCCTGTTCTCACACCCTCCCCACCCCCCCCCCACCCCCCTCCCGCTCCCAACCCCCCCCCCACCCCATAACCCACTCCCCCTAGTCTCTCCCCCCCCCCCCGCCTACCCCTCCCCCCCCCCTCTTCCCCCTCCGTCTCCCCACCATCTATCCCCTTCACCTCCCATTTCCCCCTCCACCCTCACAACGCCGCTCCCCACTCTGCCCCTCCCGCCCACTCCTCTCCCCTTTCCCTCGCCCACCCCGCTCACCCACCATTTCCCCCCCCCTTCCCTCGCAGCTCAACCCCCCTCCCTTCCCCCTCTTTAGCACCCCCACACCACCCCAACCCCTCCACACACCCCCGCCCCTCACCCTCCATATCCCCCCATCTCCCCCCCCCCTCCTCTCCCTCATCACCCACTCACCCCTTCCCCCTCTACCCCTCCCCACCCCCCTGCCCCTCCTTCCCCAACCCACTACCCCCCCCCACGCCCCCACCCCCCCCCCACCACTTTCCCTTTGACTCATACACCCCACCCCTATCTCACCCCTTCTCCCGCCTCCCCCCCCCTCCTTCCTACCCCCTCCCCCCCCCTTTTCGCCCCAACTCTCCCACCATTTTTACCCCTCGCCCTCCCCCTCCCCCATTCCCCCCCCCCTCACACCAACCCCCCCCCCCCCCCCCCCCCCCCCCCCACAATTTCGTGGCCCTCCGGTCTTTTTGCAGGCATTGAATTCCTTTATTTTCTATGCCTTTTTCTCCCTGAAATCAACTTTTAAGATTTCGCCTTCCCTCTCCTGCCAATACCCCTCTCCTAGCAGTAGCGGACCAGTTTTCGGCGCAGTTTCCGGGCTCGCGAGTAGTCCTCCCAGGTGCACAACCCCACCCCTCCCTCTTCCGCTTTTGGATCTGGGTTATGGCGTTCCTCTACCGACGTTTATTGCACTAAAGCTGAAATCGTCCGCGCTTCTGTCTTGGCTTGTCTTTTCTTTTTCTTGGGTATTTTCAGCCCTAAGTCCCCCCTCTTCTTTTCCGGGTTCGGCAGGGTTCGGCTTATCACCATTTACTTCGAGTTTCCGGGTTTCATGGGCAGTTAGACCTTCGCACTTTACTAGTACCCAAAAACTTCCCCCGACCCCTTGACGTGGGAAGCGTTTCCTCTTTTTGCTTGATTTTTCCTCCTGTTTCTCTATTGCGCATAATTTCCTGGTCCTATAATAAAGGGATTGTGCACTCCTGTTGTTTCAGCTCTACATGCTGAAACCCCCAGTTTTTTTCTTTACGACTTGTCGACCCGTGGAAAGTTCTCAAGGCTCGGTGCTGATCTGCTATAGAGGCTTTTCCTTCTCTTCTTCTAGCAGTTGGCTACATCCTGAAACCCCGCAGAGAAATTCGTCTTCGTCACCACTTTATCTGCGTTTTTTTTTTTTTTTTTTTTTTTTAGGTCTCTCACGTTTTTACATTCCACGGTTCTGGGCACCACGAAGACGTCTCCCCCCGATGCTTTCACTAGACCGAGCCCCCTTACACTCGGCTTTTACAGCCTTTCCGTATTATTTTTTGGGCTTGTAAGAAAGAATTTTCCCTGAGCTCTATCTTTTGCACTTTTTACTCCGTCAGTGTTACCTTTCAAAGGGAACTTCAGTTGAAACGGGGGCCACCTTAACTAGCCCTCAGTGTTCCCCCCGCTTTCCCCCCGGGAGTTACCTTTTCCGAGATACCCCTTCCCGCTGCTCCAATCAGGGGACTACAGTCCTCTCCTCCCCCTTCTTTGGAAATCCTTCGGAGGTTTTTCGTCCTTTAGTGACTCTCCCAATCACCAGAATTTTCAGTAAAGCCCCTCATGGGTGAGGTTTTTTTCCCCCCCTTTTTTTGCTTCCCCACACTAGTTTCCCCCCCGCAGTTTGAGTTGGTCGACCAGTCTTTTTTTCCGAGATCTCACCTTTTTTTTCTTTTTTTTTTGCACCGTCGAATCGTTCAACCCCTCCTTCTAACACTCAAAAGTTGTAGTGACAGGTTAACGTCTCTCCAATATGTGCTGACGCAAGATCACTAGGCGCCTTCAACTCCCCGCTGAACTTTCCTCGCCTGAAAAATGATCGATTGTACAAGTCCGATTTTTTATTCAGATTACTTCCTCCCCAGCCTTGCGCTCTTTGTCAGATTTATTCAAGTTGGTCGTCCATCAACCTTCTATGGATCAATATTCTTTTGGTTTGTTCCCCCAACCCTTGTTTTTATCGCCATTCTCTTTCGCTTCACTCCTTGAGACCCCCGAGCTTCTCCGCTGCCTCTTTGATTTCTTGACCGTTACCCTATTTCACGTCGAGCAGTTCGCTTACCTTCATTTCTCCTGCAAATACCCCCCTCGGGTCCCCACCATACTTCTCCTTCAAATCGATGACCTTTTTTCCAACAGATCCAAAACGAAGGGGTGGCCAGCTCAGAGACGGCCTGGTGCTTCCAGGATCCTCCTTCCGCAAACCAACCATCGCGATCCTTTCCATGTTTTGAGAGCCTCCCGGCCATCGCTTTTTTTTTTAAAAGTTCCACTCTTTGTGTTCGCTGTTTACTTCGCGGGCCCGTCTCGCTCTTTAGACCCCCCATTGATGACCGTCAAGCCAGTCCCCCCGGTCACCTCCCGTGTCCAGATATACCCGCCATGTTGTTTTTTTTGAGAGCCCAGAAACAACCCATCCGTTCCTTTTCTTTTGTTCTTTTTTCCCCAAAAAAAGGGGTCCTCCAACATGTCATCCTCTTTAAGAACCCGCCTATTTAGTGGGACTATATCCCCCCCCGACCCCCGGCCTTTCACGGGTTGCTTTAGGTTTCTGAAAACACCCATATACTCTCTCGACCCCTTTTGGTTCTTTTGCGTGGCGGGTTTCTTTTCATTACTTCCCACATCCGAACCCTCCAGTATTGCCCCCCAGGGAGTATTCCCGGCAAAGGCATTTGGCCTGTTGGATGATCTTTGTTGTTTAATTGCCTTAATTTCCTTTTTTTCATTTTTCCGATACCAGCCCGGCGCCCCCATAGTGACCTGTCCCATCCTCCCCGAAACGGAATTTTGTTTTTTTGAGTAAAATATTCTTCGACCCCCCGTTATGTTCTTAAAGGTCTTTATGTCGCACTAGTTTTGATTTTGTGGCACGTCTTCAATTTTGCCTTAATTCTCCCCGAGACTATCAGGGAGCCCGCGGCCGTATCCCCCACTTCCCACTCGAATAGTCCTTGGTGGAGCTTTGTTTGCAAAGAAACGGTCCGCGACATTTTTCAGCGTCATCTTTCCGCCCTTTAGCTGCGGTTCTCGGCTCTACCCAACTGACCCAATTCGCCTTTGTGATCATCGGACTTTGTTAATCACGTAAGAATGCGTGCGATCAGGTTTCGTCCTCCCCCCCCGCCGGCTGACTGCCCCCACTTACGCCTTTTCTATCAGCCCCCGAATGGATTGCTTATCGGCCGCGTCCTTACGGTACGTTTTCCTTTTTCACAATGTTGGCGAGAAGGAGCCTCGAGTATAGAGGATCCAGCAGGCGAGTTTCGTCCCCCCGGGACAAGGCTTGAGGGCTAACACCTATAGGATTTTTCCTTCCCCTTCCCGTACTTTTTCTCCCTGCCTCTTCCGGCTAATGGCGTCGGGTGCCCCCTCCTTTGAAGCGTCATCAGGCCCTTTGAGCTTTTCTCTCACTTTCTTTCTACCCCCAAACTGATCCGGTGGCCTGCAGTCTTTCCTCCCTTCAGATATGTCTTCTTCGCTAGTCTCTATACCCTCCTCTTCGAACGTCGCGTCTCCTTTTCCTCTAAGTCATTCTCGAAGTCCCCAAGGCGGTATACCGCCAGGGCCTTCATTTCTCTTACCCTGTGCTGTTGTAATGCTGCGCCGGGTATTGAACCGACCTCCTTCTCACTTGATTAGTCTCCTGGTTTCTGCGCTCTTCCGAATCGGAGGTTTGCACTGGGTTAGAGCCTACCAATCTTTCTCTCTTTTCCCCTACATTTTCCTTTTTTTTGCTCTCTTATCCTTTCTTCCTCAAACAGTGGCCACTTTTTCCAATTTCTTCCCCTCGGCTCCTATACACTCTCCCGCAACTTCGTCGGCACCGACCGTTTGCATTTTAAGAGCAAAGTTCTCAAATACGATTTTTCTTTTACACCTCAGTACGTCTCTATTTCAGTATCCTCACTCCTTTTCCTCACTTTGAGTCTTGGTTGCGGCCGAAGAGGAGGCCTCCGTTCTCCTGCGTTCCCTCCCTCCATTTTCATTCCCCCCTTATTTTTTGATACTCCTGTCTGAAACGCTCCGGATTGTCGGTCAACGCTTTTTTAATCAATGCGTCGATCTCCGGACGTTCCCAGTTTTTCTCCCCCCCGGGTCTTTGAGCTTGTGGGCATTGATTGTCATCGCATTATTGGGCCCTTTTCTTCTGGATGGACATCGATGCATGTAAAATCCCCCCCTATTACTCGTGCGATATCTGCGCGCCGTTCACCAGCGTTAAGGATTCCTCCCCGAGACCCCCGCAGTTTTCCATTCCTTCGCTCACTCCGTCGTTCTCAATCTGACTTTTTCCTTGCAGCCTTCTCTCGAAGAGGAGTCTGATTACACCAGCCGGTGAGGCATATCGGTGTCCTGCCCGAGTGATACCCTCTTCATGAGGAAGTCCTCCCGATGACAGTCTGCCCCCTTCTCCATCGAAGCTTTTCGGTCGCCACCCCATCTCGAGATCAAGCGGCGGTTCCCTCCTCATGTGATCCATTGCGCCTTTTTTTATCGTTCAGCAGTCGAACAAGCTTTTCACCTCTCGTTCTTTTAGTTAGACATGCTTCCGCCGGGAAGGCGCCCTGGGAATGGGGTGGCTCCCGTACGGCTTCATAAGTAACCTTTCCTATCTTGACCTTTCTGAAGACACAGCGTAAAGCGCACATCACCACCGGCCGCAATTGAAAACCCCCCCACCCCGTAGACTGGCCCAGGTTAACTCAGTGACTTGTTTTTTGTATTGCCGGTGAGGAAATCCCTTTTCCCCCTTCCCAAATGGTGTCTCGATGAGGGGTGTCGAGCTCATACACCGGACCCATGTTGTGCGGGTTTTGTATAGGGAGTTACCATAGTGTATCTGATGGAACATGCCCCCGGTTTTATGGTTTAAAAAAGACGAAGCCTTTTTTTTTTTCCTCTGCCTGCCAACGTCCCATGGACTATAGATATGGACCTGCCTCTGTTTTTGTTTCGGCTTGCGATCGAAAGTATTTTTTCCGCCACCTCACGATGGTAGCGATCCAAATAATGGGAACAGGAACTCCTAGTTATGAAATAGACCCCTTTCCTGCGCTATTGGAAGTTGAGTTCAGTTCAAACACTTATCCGGTAGCGGGTTCGGAGCGAGAGTCGCGGCCACCCCGGTTGTGATAGTGGTCCGCTCCCCCTCTTTTTTCCCCGTTCTTATGTTCCCTCTTTTGGGGGATGATGCATCCTCCAATCTGAAGTTAGGCCGCAAATAAAGGGAATGCCTCCGGAACTCGCAGCCCTAATGCTTCGACGTCCCCGCCTTTGGCGCCAATAGAGAGCGTCCTTCTTCAACTTTAACCCAAAAACCCGATACGAGGTGACCCTAGCCGGTTTCTTCCAGGAGAGCGCGACCCGGGCCGTCTTTTTCGCATCAAGCGGAGTCGGCTTCTCAGGAGCTCGTTGCCGCTGTATGGTGTGGAGAAAATCACGATTACGGTGGCCGTTTCCTCAGGGTATGGGTTACCCCCGGTTGCAGGCGGGGGAGGGGGCCCGTGGACCCTGCTGCGCACCCATTTTCTCTCTAATCCAGAAAGCGGACGGGTATCCTATCGTGCCTGCTCTGTGTCCGGGCTCGACCCGGCCCTTCGCGGTATGAATAGGCCCTTCTGCTTTGGGGGACGCTCCTCAGAAGATTATAGTCGTTGGATTCCTCTTCAAGGCCAATTGAGCGCACTTCCGCGTCCGTCGGTTGGATTTTCTGAGACGGAGCTAGCGATGTCCATGCTTTGTCGGATTTAAGCTACCATAAGCCGCGCGCCCTGTGATGCTTCGCAAAGCGTTCCTCTGTTTTGGAGGAAAAAAATACTCAGGTTGTGCTTATCGTTTTGCGCGATGCAGTCTAAAAAGAGCGGCCGACAAATTCGG
>Ga0179591_1263879_pt1 | contig 20004 bp, 24 predicted proteins | sample CZOMad2_1_08_16f_FD_182891 | JGI IMG/M metagenome (GOLD analysis project Ga0179591, IMG submission 182891) | Vadose zone soil fungal communities from Angelo Coast Range Reserve, California, USA - CZOMad2_1_08_16fungal (PacBio error correction) | ecosystem: Environmental > Terrestrial > Soil >... | reverse complement strand
TTTCCTTTTTTTTTGACACCTCTCAGGAAGGACCGGGTGCTGTCCCTCCCCCCCGAACTAGCCCCTTTAATGCTGTACCCTTTTTTTCCCCGTTTTCCAAGCCTTCCCCAATTCCGGTCCAGGGACCCCTTTTTTCCCCCCGGGGTGTCTTTTTCTCTGTTTTTCCCCCAACTCAAATTTTGCTCCCGTGATTTCCAGGTTTGAAGAGGAACCCACCGGAATCCCCCTCCCCTCCCACAGGCACCCCCTCACTGGGACACCGGTGGTTACCCCCCACCCCACCCCTCCCCCTTCCAATGCCTTTGAGCCTGTGGGGAAGCCATGGTCCGAAAAGAGAAAAAGTCCCCAAACTTTCCCTTTGGGGGACACACCCCCCCAGTTTCGTTTTTCAGCATTGCTCGTATGGTTTTGAATTACCGGCGGTTTGACAGATTTTCCCTGTTCCGGTTTTTGGGGGTCGTAAGGAGGGCGTTCTTTTTTTTCCCCCTTCCTGCCAAATGGCTTTAGTTATGTCCCACGTTTTTTTTTTCCTGGCCGCGGACAAAGCCCCGTTGTTGTGACCGATTTCTTTGTTGCCCCCTCAGATCGTTTTTGGTGTCCCAACTCAGGCGCAAATTCGTGCCCGGCCGGTTTGCAGGGGCCAGTTTTTCACCCCCCCATCATCCTTTAAACTCTTGTTCTTACCTTTTCCCCGGGTCTGTTGAAGTTTGCTTTTTTTTCCAACTGGAAGCCTAACCGGGGCCTGTCCCCTGCGGGCTTGCCCCCTTTCGTACTACAGTTCTTGTCAGCCCCCCCCCCTTCGTTGGGTGGTTACCCTCCCCCAGAAAACTGACGAGGTGTGGACCCAACCGCCTCTGTCTCACCCCCCTTCAAGTCAGTTAGCAACGGTTTACGAACCAGGTCGGGAACCCTCGTTCTCCTCTTCCTCCCCCGCCTATCGTGGTTTCCTGCATTTTTTTACCCCTTTTTTTTCTTTAGTCGAGCATCGCGGGGGGACACACGTCCCTTTGTTGTTTCATCCCCTGGTGAGGACTGGGTTGAACGTGGCGCCGGTGATGCCTTTTTTTTTCCTCTCGGCTCGCCCTTTGGGGCTTCCTTTTTTTTCAATTTTGCGTGACCAGTTTTGTAAATCATTTGGTGAAACCCGGGCTGATGCGCTGGCTTTTTCTCCCGGACGCAGAGGCAAGGAGTGGGCGTTCGGCTTTTTCATGGGCGGCGTACCCTTATCCATGAACTTTTTGTGCACCATTCCTTGACTGATCCTTCCCCGTAGGCTTGAGAGCAGTTTTTTTCCGACGGGTTTGCAGGCGCGTTGCCCCCGTTGGGGCGTTCCCCCTTGTGTCGTTATGGGTTTTTCAAATGTTTCCCTTGAGCCTTACCTTAGTTTCCACATACGGACACTTGACGCAGTTGCCCCAGGACCCCGCTTCACACCATAAACTCCGACCCCCCTGCGCTTTTTTTTTTTTTTTCCGTTTCGTCAAATGCCAGAGGGTCCCCAAGGTTCCCGGTCCCCCCTCCCGTCAGGTCCCCCCAACCTCGCGACTTTGGTTCCCCGGGCCCCCTCTAATTTTTTTAGGTTACTCCCGTTACAAGCTGCAAAACGGGGTGGCCTGTGGCAAGCGGCCCATTCATTATCCCGCGGTTTTTGACCCCCCCCGTTTCCCGCCCTCTCCCCCCGTGCCAAGGTAAATGAGGGGTTCTTGTCCACCACCCTTATAGTTTTCCGCCGCCTTCTTCCCCCGCTTTTTCCTACCATTTCCATAAAATTTTGCCCGAACATTCGCACCGCCCTTTTCCCCCTCCCCCCCCCTCCCCCCCCCCATCTCCCCCCGTTTTTTTGTCATGCCCCGTAGTGAAAAACTTTTTCGGAGGTCATTCTGTGACGTAAACTCTCGAGGCGAACTCCAAACCGCACGGATCCAGCACCCAGATTTTGGTCGGGCTTTAGTCCCCCGTCATCTTTTCGTCGTTTCCTTAGGCGGTTTTTTCTTTGGCCCGGGGTGGCCGTAGTGGACCTTTTGGACCACTGGCCTCCTGGAGAACAAGGGGTTCCCGTCAGTAGTTCCTTTCGTGCGGCCCTCACACGAGTGGCATACTTAGTGAGTGGACAGAGCTTATGGCCCATGAAAAATCCGATGGTACCAACCTATCGCGATCGCTTTCTATGTCTCCCGAAGTCGTTCGATACCCTCTACGTTTTTTTTTTCCTTTCATGTAGTTCCTCTAATAGGATGGGTCCGGATGGGCTCTGGCTAGTCTCTTCTTTTTTTCCCTTCCCCCTCCCCTTTTGTTGTTGTTCTTTTCGTTGATGGGAGAGCCCTCTCCCTCGTGAACCACTCTAGTAGCTTTCTCAGGATTTAATTCCCGGTTTGCATCCCCATGTTTCTCAAGGTTCATCTAAACTTCCCCCCTCGATTCCTTTTCAATTCCCCTTTTTTTTTTTTGTTTCCCCCTGGTCGTATTCAGGACTTGATGATGACGTGGTGATTCTGGAGGCACTTAGGTGCCGTTGCTCCGCCCATTCATCATTCCTTGGAAGGCTGCGCAAGTTCTGGTCGGCCCCTCCCGTCCCCCGCCCCGGGATGTGCCTTCCCCCCATTTGACCTTGCCACTTTTCCGGGCCCCCACGCGGGGCTCCGAACGTAGAACTGGACGGCTGAAATCCCCCCTCTGTTTGTGCTGACGTCCTTTTTTTTTTATGTTTTCTTCTCCTGAGTTTTTCTTCCTTTTACCAAGCATTTAACGCAGTCCCCGTGAATCGTGCTTGCTCCACGGTTTGTTCTCGGTTGGAAGGGGACGGTTTCTCTTTTAGTCCCCTCTTCGGGTGATTTGCTTTTTTGTGTTTTTGGGTGCAGGTATTAGGGCCCCTTGAAGTTGGGTCGCCTTTTGCTGGGCGTGCCTGCTTGGCCCACAAATCCTGAGGTTATACGGCCCTCCTTCCCCTGGACAGGGGACGTTTAAGTGGCCAGGGGCGGCACCGGTGTCGTTGGGGTTGGAACCCGTGGACCCATCAGGTCCTCTTTTTAGGAAAAACCCCTTCTGCGGCAGAAAGTTTTTTTTCGCCCTTGCTTCCCCCCCCCCCAAACCAAAAAACTTTTTTCCTGTTTGCACTTTTGCGTTTTCCCCCTTCTCTTCAGCCGGGTTTGTTGTCCCCTTCTGATTTCCTAAGAGTCCCTGGAGCTCTGTTTTTTCCCGGTTTTTTTTCTTTTGTTGCGTGTTATGCGGAGTTTTTGGGCATTCTTTTGCATTTTTATTTTTTTCTTCTCCCCCCCCTGACGGTTTTTCCTTTTTTTTTACCGTGATTCCCTTCAAATCAGACCACGGCAATGGGTTCCTGCTTTGTTTTGCACCGGAGAAAAGTGGCCCTTGACCGTCCTCTGTTTTGCCTTTTGCCTCTTTTTCTGTCCCCCGGTCAAAGCCAGTTCGATATCAACAGGTTCTTTTATACCCAGACCCTCCAAGGAAAAGCAACCTAGGCCCCTTGTTCCAGGCCCTTTGGGGCCCTTCCGAACCACTCTTCCTCCTGTCAAATTTTTTTGTCACACCACCTAGAGGATATTACGAATGGACAGATTTTGCCTTCCCCGGCCAGGCCACCAAGTTCTCCGAAGGCCAACAAATCTCTAAGAGGCCAAAGTTAAAAGGGGGACCTTTTTGCTCCCCCATTGAGGCCACACCTGTCAACTCATGAACATGCTGCTGCGCTTGGTTTCACGGAGAGCCGTTGCTGGCCCCCCCCTGAGGCTTTTTGGCTTTGCCAAATGACTTTTTTTTAACGGGCGGCCCCTTTTTCCCCCGTGTCTAACTGTATTCTTGACGACGTGGAGTGTGTCCCCCCTTGTAGTCGTTTCCTTTTTGTTCCTTTCCTGCCCCCCCCCCAAATCCCGGGGCCTAAAACCTTTCCCAGAGTACAAAGGAGATTCTGCGGCGTCCTTTCCTTTCTGACCCCAGGAAAGGCTGCACGTAGACTGAGTTCAGGAGGATTTGACTTTTTTTTTTTTTTGGCAAACGGGCTGGAAGCTCATTCTTCTCATGGGAACGTTTTGGTTTCTTCCCACACCCCACACTCCTTTTACCCCTGAACACCGATATCCGGTCCCACAATGTGCCAACTCCTTTCCCCCCCGTTTCCCAACCCCCTATCCCTGAATGACGAGTTTGTTGTACCCCGTGGGCCAAACCTCCCCCCTGACCCCCCCCCCCCCACCTGCCAATTTGAAAACCTTCACCCCGATCAACGCCGGTTCCTTTTTCCCACCCTCCCTTGGTGATATCACTTCGCTTTCGCTTACGGGCTCCAAAAGTAATTTTCAAAGTGGACGGCGGTTTCATTCCCCCGTAACTGGGCTCCCACGATCTTCCTTACGGATTCTTGTGACATTCTTTCTCGTATTCCCTTTTGGTGTAGGAGCGTCTTGTCTTTTTTTGTCGTCCAGTTTAAATGTTGGGTCGCTGTAGGGCGCCATGGGCATTTGTGTTGACCTCGCTGTAACTTTAGATTTGATGTTTTCTTACCTGCCTTCTTGGTTCGTTTTTTATTTTTTAAAGGCCCTCTTTTTCCAGGGGCCTCTGATTTTGGAATTTTTTCTGGCTGCCGCCAACCATGTTCGGGCCTCTTCGTTTTTTCCGTCCCTTCTGAGGTGTGTCCTTTTTTACCCCATGTTACCTTTTTCTTTGTATGCTGGCCCCGTCGTTCCCAACCGTCGGGTGAAACCCTTACCCCGTTTTGCCTTTATTTTTTTCACATGCGCGTCTGTTCCATAAGGACACAATCACCCCTCCTGTCCCCCAACGTTTCCTGCAAATCGCGAGTGGACCCACGGGAAAAAAAACCGGTTTCACTGGTTTTCTTAACCTCCTGCCTCTTGGTAGTTCCCCCGAAATAGTACCTGCCTGTGAGTATTATTACTTGTCAGGCAGGGCTGTTCGGGTTGTTCTTTTGTCTCCCCAATTCTTTTCCGTTTTGGTGCATGTTTGATGGGCGGCCGAGGCGCGGACCCCCTGGTTTCGGCCCCCAACAAACCTCCCCTCCTTGCCCCCCTCTCAATAGATCACTGCTTTCTCTCTGGTTGCGGGCCGGACTCTATTCCGGATGAGAGAGTTCCTTCTCCACGGCGGGTCTTCGTCTTTTCCATCGCACCCTTTTTTCCTTCTTGAGTCCTGGGACTGTGGACGGGGTGGGGGAAGCTTCATGTAAGTTAAAGTCCTGCGTGCCGAACCTGCGGCTGGTTCACCCCCCCCGTTTTCCTTGCCCGTTTCTCCCCCCCTCCCTTTTGGTCTTCCACTTTTTTTCACCGTGGAATATCTCCCCCTCCCTTGTTTCATGCTAGACGCGAGTGACCCGTTTTGCGGACGGGCACTTGCTGCCTGGGTTGTCGACGATTCTTGGTCTTTTGACCTACTTTTTTTGAAACCTGTCAGACTTAGTGCTTGCTGACCCCCCCCGGGGCCTTGTTCTGTGTTGTGGTCCACCTTATAGGTGGACACGTCGGGCACTTCTTCCCGGTCCCCTAAAGCCCCCCGCACGTGGCCACCGGCCCTTTCACCGGGGACAATGTGAAACCCTTTTGTCTATTTCGCTAGATCCCCCAACTGTCTGTTCCCCCCTCCCTGCCCTATTTTGGTTTTTTCCCGAAACAGGCCCATTGCTGTCAGGGCCACCCTGGACTTGCTGCTCTTCGCCGTCCCCGGGTGCTTTTGCCAATTTTTTTTTAAGCACAGTGAGTACCATTTCTGCGCTCCGAACCTGTGAATGTGGGTTCATCCACTTTTTTCCTGCTGCGAGGCTTAGGCCCCTTTTCCGATGGCAGGTTGCGTCCCACGACCTCAGGCGCAAGTAAGGCTTTTTTTCCAGGTTCCCCCCCGTTGGTTTACTTCCATTCCAAGCACCCGGCCGGTGTCTTCGGGCTGTTTACTTTTCTTTTTGACTTATCAGTTTCCTCTGCCGTCCGCTTTTCAGAGGAGGTTGATTTTGGCCGGCCGTTTTGCGGTGTTTTCTTCCGGTTTCTGCCTCTAAGTGCCAACAGGCATGAGCCCAGTGTAGTACGGTGCCCGGGGTTGTCCTTTCCCCGCAGTTCGATGTGTTTTCTCCTGTTCATATTTTTTCCACTGCAGCTGCCTGAGTCTCTTGGTCTAGCCAACGCATGCTGGCGTCTGTGGCTGCGTCCGACCCCCTTCCTCTTTCCCACGGTTTCCCCTTCTGCAGTCTTTTTTCCCATCCGCGTGCCAGGGGGACCCCTACCAGGTTTGTTCTTTTCCATCCTTAGTTGCCCAGCGATTGTGTTGCCACCCCTCATTTGCCTTTTGCAGGCGTGAAGACTGTCACATTGCCGACTTTCTTTCCCCCCTTTTGCTGTTGGTTCCCCAATGTCTTGTGGAACGTCAGGACAAGGGTCTTGGCCACGTGACCCTCCCAACATTATTTTTTTTTTTTGGTACCTTTGACTGCCCAGTATCCTTTGTCCCCTTGTGTGGATTGCGCGTTTTCGTTTGAAAAGGACGTACCTCGGAACGTTTTGATCCTTGGGTGAAGTTATCAGTGGGTGGAGGCCGTAGCGTCTTGAACACCGGGGGTGGGTCCATCGTAAGGCCCCTGTCCCTTCCGTGCGCCTTTTTCCCCTCCCCACTGTCTCTCGGAACCGTTTTCTTTCTGATGACCCCGGGGCTTTCACCTCAATCATCCCCGGCCCCTCCCGCCGTCCCACCCCACTGGTGTTGGAGCTGGGCCCCTTTTCTTTTGAGTTCCTCTAAGGCTGTTAAGGTGTTACACCCCAAGCCAGGGAGATTTTCTGCCACGTGGGTCCAAGTCTCTCCTTTATCTTTTAATCCCCTCCCGGGGTTTCGGGAGTTGCTTGGTCGTGAACTTTGCGGTTACTATCCTTTCTTTCCTGCCCCCTACCCAAGTGGTCATGACTCGCATTGGCCCTCATCAGACAGGTTTTTTTTTTGTGGTTAAGGGTGATCGGAAAGCCTGTGCATCATGTCGAATGCGCTCCCGCCCACTTCGAGGTAGTGGGAATGGAATGTTCCCAAGACCCGATCGCCACTTGCCGAATCACAACACGGTGACCGGGCCCCCCCAATTCACTTTTTCTCTTTCCCCCAACATGAAAAATAATGCTACTTCCAACCCCCCGCGGCCTCCCCCCTGCCTAGGATGACGTACCGTTGGCGGACCACTGGCATCACAACCTGTTCCAAACCTGAGCTGGGCATCAACCCCCTTTCGGCCGACCCCCTTCTTGCTGTTTCCCCCTTTTTGGACCCCAAAATTGCCCCCAGTTTTGACCTTTCCTTTCGTTGTGTGGGGCACCAACCCCCGGTTCAATTCAACTTTTCGTGTAATTCCGTCCATATGAAGACCTTTTCTCACCCTGCGTGTTGGTACCAGGCGCGGCCCGCTTCTGCTTGGAACCCATCTCTCTTTGGTCACCTGCCAACCCACCCTCGTTGTACCCTTCAGTGAAAGATTTTTGCAGAGGTTTATTTCTGGACCTTGCGCGCAGGCACCCCCCTACTTTCTTTGGTCTGTTCCCAGCGTCTTACCCTAAGAAACCTTTTTTCTTCCCCTGGGATTTTAGGGATGCACTTGGAGATGTCCCCCATCGCCCTTTTTTCTCTCAAGGACCCCAATTACAAAACCCCTTAAGTCCTGGGATTCCTCGTTTGTGGATGCTTGGTCCCGTTCTTCTTCCCCCCCCCCCCCGCAACGGAATGGTGGAAGGATGTCACTTTGTTTGCAACCCCGCGGGACCGGTTCCGATGAGAACCTTAAAGGGCCCAAAGACATATCGCCCGTGATGTCTGGCTGGAAGGTCCCCCCCTTTCTTCCCTTTTCTGGACCTCGTTATTCAGCGCTCCTCGCGCTTGGAGTGGACACCACCAACTTCGTCTTTTCCTGCTCTCCCGCCTACTTTACAAGTCCCCCTTTTTCATGCAGGGGCACTTCTTATCGTGAGAGAGATGTCTCATTCCCGTGGATCGACGTCCCTTCGGCGAGTTTGGTGGATGGCGGTCCTTTTCCTTCAAGAATGGCGGGGCGTGAACAACCATCCTAGGCTGGGGGACTTTTTTGGATGGCGCCTTATGATCCTGTTGAACCGTTAAGCTTTGTCCCCTTCCCGGCCTTTTCCCGGTCTGGTCAGGGTTCCGTAGGGGTTCCCCGGGTTGCCCCCCTTCCCTTTGTTGGTAAACATACGCCCTTTTTCCCCCGGGCCCCTCCTTTTTGTTTATCCCCTCTACGCCCTTCGGTTTGCGATTCTTAAAAGGTCCTGGCGTTACACTTGCCCTGGTCAAGTCTTTCTTTTTGCTTCCCACCTTCTGTTCTCCGTTGGTCCCCTGTTCTGGTTACTCCCCCCCCGATCAAGTGCCCGGTATGAAGCTCGCATGATGGCCCAGGGAACCCTTTTTCTTCACCCCCCCACCTCGTCTTTGGGGTCCCATTCTTTTCGACCGACACCCTTTGTTGAACCCAGCGCAGTTCTTCCCGATTTCCGGTCCCGCGCTTCAAGCGCCTCCCTTCACCGGTCAGATCCTTGCAGGGCAGATCACGGTGAATCGAGACTTTCCTCTTGTTTTTCCTTCCCCCTCTGTAGAACAGGTTTTTCTCTAGTTGCCCTGGAAAGTTAGGTTGTTTGAAGATTATGGTGTTCATTTCCACCTTCTCCCTTGTTCCTCCCCTTCCCCCCCCTCACCAATTTTCCCACCCCTAAAGTGATCATCCCTTAAGCAGGTTCGAATGTGGGCCCGGGACTTTTTTCCGGGCCTCCCCGGCCCTTTTCCGTACCCGTCCGTCATGTTTGATACCTCCCAGTGTGCATTTTCAAGGAACTGTCGTGGCAGTGGTCCTTTCCTTTCCCTATTTTCTTCCCCCCCTTTTTTCTCTGTTTTTTGATTGTAGTTATTTAGAAAACCCGGGGTAGAGAAGGGTCTGTAAAGTTTAATTCCCAAGGTGGGCCCCCTTCACTCGGCCTGGGGCCCCTTCCCCTGACGGGCACACCTTGGTTGGACTTTTTTTTCTCTTTTCAGGGCGGACCCGGTCTTTAAACCTTGTCTCTTCCCATACTCAGCTTTTGACCCCCCGTGGTCGGAGTCCAAGGACCCCCGACTTTTGTTTTCCGGCCCCCGGTTTTTTTTGTTTAACATGTCCCAAATCCTCGGGGAAACGGGGTTCCATTCGTTTTTTTTAAATGTCCTCCCCCCCCCTGGACCCCAACCCTTTCCCGGCTCTCTCTGTACCCTTGAAATTTACTTCCAAAAAGTTTCTTCCCCCCCTGGCGGCCCACCAGGTTTTAAAGCCTCCCTTGACCCCTGGGCCCAACCCTCGCCGTAACCTCTTCTTTTGTATGACGCTGGTCGGTCCTTTCCACCCCCCCGTCCACTTTGCTTTGGGTTTTTTGACCACCCCAGTTTTGTTACCCGATCCGAGGATCAGTCCTGAGGGGTTACCCCCTTTCGCTCCCGCTCTGCGGCTATTAGTGAAAGGTGCCAGTGTTTTTGTTTTCTTTTTACCCATCCTTGTTAAATGAGGGTGACACCATCGTCAAGGCGACGCGGTCTTACCCCACTGTTCTTGTCGGACCTTTTCTCCTCTAAAAGAACAAAGGGCGCACATTTTTTTACCGCCTGCTTTTTTTTTGTGCACCCAAGGATGTTTGTGGTTGAACCCCCCGTTCCAGGAGCACCATTCCTGTGATTTTTTTTTGCCCCACAAGGCACCGTTGGCCTCTTTGCGATTTCTTTCCTGAACGGAGACCCTTCCCCGCCGTGCTATTTGGAGTCCCCTGTCCCCCCCGCAGACTACTTCCTTGATTGGTTGCCGTAACCAAAACCCCAGACAACAACTTAGGCAATCGTTTTTTTTTTTTCTCACCGTAGTTGCTTCCATTTGAAAGACCCGTAAGGTCCAATGAATGGTTTCACTCTCCTCGTTTCCACCCTTGCATGTCAGTGACTAGGTGGTTCCCAAGGTCGAGGCATTTTGCCGTTGACTCCCACTTTTCCCCACTTCCCTGTGCGTTCTCTGCCCCCTTTTCCGTTTGCCATGAAGCGGGGGGAACGGGAAACTTCAGGTTTCCGCATTGTGATTGGGCCCCTTTAAGTGTTTTGCGCTATTTGATGGTGGGTCCTTTTTTCAGAGCGGGTGGGCTTGTCCGGTTCCAATTTTCCGGTCCCCCCCAGAAATTTACCGTGGTAACTGGGCTTCGCCTGGCAATCATTGTCCCCTTCCTGGCGGGGGCTTCCCCAGGATGGGGGCTCGTCGATCCGGTTGTTCTTTTGCGGTAGCCATGTGTTTTTATTTTTTCTCCTTTGAATGTTGGGCGTGGGGAACGTTTTTCTTTTTTTTTCCCGGGCAAGAGGCCATGCCTCTACGTGTCCATTGTCTTTTTCGAAGTTTTTTCTATTTTAGCGGTTTTTCTCTGGGAACGGACCGTGCCGGGGTTCTTACCAAGTCTTAGGTTAGGTGTATCCAGTTTTCGCCAGTACCAGCTCGGCCCCCCCCCCTCTTTTTTCTTCAGGTTGACCTTTTTTCCTTCCTTTCTTCCCTAAGTTTTTACTCTTCCCCCCCCTACAACGATACCGGTATTCTGCGAAGTTCTCGCCTCCCCTTATGAAGGTTCCCAAAGGTTGCTTCAAAAGGAAGTGAGGAGGGGACCACCCGCTCCTTTTGGCCTCAAGCTTTCTTTCCATTTGACTTCCCTCGAAACTGGCGGGTACGGGGTGGACGGTCCCCCGGTTGCGCCTTTTTTTGGAGATCGACAGGGTTGCCCCCGTCTGCCTCTTCTTCCAACCGGTGCACGTTTTTTTCTGGGACTTTTATTTATATATTAGGATGTCTCCCAACGACTGCCCGCCCTGCCCCTCCCTTTTTTTTGCCCCTTCCTGACCCCAATCCGGACAAACGTTTAGACCCCGTCTCTGGGCCCACCCACTTCCCACCCCCTCATCACCCCGTTTTTTCTGCAGTCAGATAACTGTTTCCCCACATTTAGGTCAGTATGTTGTAATCATCCCCTTGTTCTAAGCCTTTGAAATAAACAACGGCTCAGCCCCAAGGAGGGGGTCCTTTCCCTTTTCAGTTTTGCCCTTTTCCCGTAGGAGGTCGCGGGTGTCAGTTAGGGTTTTTTTAGTAAGTGGACTCTTGGGGTTACCCCTAGCCCCCTCCCTATTCGCCAGTCAAACACTTTCCTCGTCTTCCTTGGAGGTTGCGCCCTCCCCTTGGGCCGCTTCGCCCGAGAGCATCCCCCCCTGATGCGGCCCTCTCCAAGTCCCTTTTTCTCCGCTGTCCCTGAGCGTTCTTGCTCAGACCAGCAGTCTTCGAAGAAGGCTATACAGAGTAATCTTTTCATTTGGGAGTCTCCCCTATCGGGGTTATCCGATGTCTTCGGGTACCGATCTCTCTCTCCCTTCCCATCTCCGTTGTGTTTTTTTTTTCGATATTCGAGCCATGTTTTTTTTTTCCCTTCCTGTATACCCCCCGTCGAATCATTCTTATGTCTTTCTCCACCTGATGATCCTCTGGCTTTAAGAGCACAATCTTTTTTCCCCTCTCTTCCTTTTCCTTGGTCCCTCTCTCCGGTACATAATTTTTTTGTTCGGAATCTATGTGTTTATCATCGTTTCGTCCCTTGGGCCAACGCTTTTTTTTTTCGGGCCTTCTTCCATATATCCCCTCGGCCTTTTTGACCCTGGCTGCACTCGGAGGCCCTCCCTGGTAACCCATGACGGCCCCAGAACTTTTTGCCACATCCGCACGTGCAGGGTTTTTTTTTTTTCAACCTGAAGTCTCCCCCCCCAACCCCTGGTGTGGTCCGAGTTTTTATTCGGCTTCGCCTTGAAACTTTCTTTGACCGCCGTCCTGTCCCCCCACTCTGTTTGTTGCGTGATTTTGCTGGGGGCGACCCCGGTGTGAGGACGGGGCCTGGGGAAGGGGTGGCCTCCGAGCTTTTGTGATTTTCCTGGAAGTATTTTATTTCGTTTGAACCCTTTTCTTTTCTGTATTGCGTGGCCTTCGTTTTTTCTCCAATCCTTGAAGTTGAGAAGACCGTTTGAAAGGCCTTACAGCAGTGGTTTCGGGGTCCCGTTTTTTTCCTGCCTTTCTTCCCAAAAGGGGTTTCACCCGGCGGACCCCCCCATCCGGGGGCCGATGACCGGCAACCCTTTTTTTCTTCTGGGTCTTCATGCGTACGCCCACCCCAGTCCGTACGGAAGTCCCACAACAACTGGATTTTTACCTTACTGTGTTTGTCGGGACCTCTTCAAAGGGTTGACCTCTGCACCTTTTCCTAGATCAGAGATTTTTTTTCTTTCCTAGGAGGACCGGTTTTCGTTGTTTTCTTTTCTCTTGCTTTTGGAATTTGTTTCTTTTTTTTCCGTGATTGTATACGCGTGTTGCCAGCGGTCGGTTACGGGATTACCGTTTGTTCCCCCCCCCCCCTCTCCCCCGGCCCGGCCCCTTGTTTCGATGGCAAGGTGTAAAACTGTTCTTTACGTCCTCCCGAACGGCGCTAGGTGGACCTTGCACGCACTCCTGCCCCCAAGATTGCCCACCCTGCTTATCGCCGACCCCGGTCCCCAGCGGAAACCCTCCTCACTTTTGGCCCGACTTTTACTCGCCTCCCCCCCCCGAGCCGAGCAGTCTGGTAAACGGCTCTTTCGTTCTTTTGCAATCTTCTCCCCCCGCCTTACACACCCCGCCCTGGGAAAAAAACACCATCTCCGAGTCGTCCCCTTTTTCCAACCGGGTGTTCCCATTCCGGAACGTTCATTTCCCTGCTTGACGGCCAAGCTTCTCTTTCGTAAAAGCAGTGGTTTCCCCCCTCCTTCATTTTCAATCGTTTTTGCCCCACTTTTTTTTTTTTTTCGACCTTGGGTGGCGTGAACCCCAAACGTCCGACCAGGACTGCCGGGCACGATTCTTTCCCCGGCCATGTTTAGGTTTTCCTTTCTGGCTTTTTGTCCTTGACCAATAATGGGTACAACAACGGATCGTCTTCCTTCTGCCCGCCCCTTCTTTTTTCCCTCTGTGGTGTGTGTAGGCCCTCACAAGAAAGGCGGGGACAGGTCTGACTCCTCTTTTTTTCCAACGGGACGATGTTTTTTCCCCCTTTTTTTGCAAGGGTAGTTCCTCGACTTTTTTTCCCCCTTTTGTAGTCGTGTTTTTTAACAAACCCCAACCTCTGATGTGGAAAGTTACGCTCTCTTGTTTTCACCCCTTTTCTTTCCTGGCCTGGTACCGTGTTAAATAAACGCCTGGACGATTTTTGCCCCCACGCTTCCATCAGCCGACCCACAAACCTGTTCTCAAGGGGCTTACACCTCAGATAACCCTAGGGGGAAAACGGTCACATAAGGTTTAATGGACTCTTTGGCGATACTGAGTGTACCACCAGCTTTCTCCACTTGGGATGGTTGCCTCCTTTACTACCTTTTTTTACCAAGTCTCCTCGGCCGGAACGTGGTAGGTGTTTTTGTTTGAACTGGGTAGGCTTATTGTTGCCCAGGGGGGGTAAGGTTTCAGCCGGGTTGGTGTTTTTTTTGTTCCGGCTTTTCCCAAGCTTGTTTTGCCCCTAGGGCCTTGTGATGGTTTTCCCTTTTTCCCTGACAGTCCGTACAGGGCCTGTTTTCCCCCCTGCCGCTGTTGGTAGTTTTTTGAAAAGTCACTGGCCGGTTTTTTCCCCCCCTTGGACACTTGGTTGCCCTCGGTCCTTTTGGCGCCCAACCCTGCTGACCTGGGCTTGCATTGATTTTTCAGATGTCCCCCCCCCCGCGGCGAGTGAGGGGTCTTCCGCTTAACCGTTTGGAATTTGTAGTTCCCTAGCCGCCTGGAGGTCCCAATGCTCCTGTCGGTGATTGAACCTTATCACCGGTGCCTTTTCCTGTTCTTATTTTCCCTTCGCCCCCTGTTTACTTCCCCCTACCATAAAAAAAAAAGTTGGGCCAACGGGGGAGACCCTCCCCACCATTCGGACCTTGTCCCCACCTGACCTAATGGTCCTGGAGGCTAGTGGAGTTCTTCAATGACAGATGGCACTCTTTTTCTTTCCATGACCTTCCGGGGCCGTGTGACGTACCTGTGACAACCAAAACAATTTCTCTGTTAATTCGCTCCCTTTTTTCTTCTTAGGTCGGACAGGGATGGCCTTTCCCCCCCCCTGCCGTGAACACCCAACTTGCATTGCCGCCTCTGAAGGACAACTCTTCTTCCCCCCCCCCCTTTTTTTCTTTGACCCCCCGGTCCCTTTTGGCAGATTTTGCTTCCTCGATAGTCTTCCCCCAGGGCGGGGTAATACTCCGCATGATCCCCGTAGCACCCGTTTGTCCCTTAGGGTCGGAGATTTAATGGTTTAAGGAACGGAAGTTTTTGGGAGGAATACCTGCACGCTGGTTCAAAACCAAGTTCGGGCTCCCTCTTGATCCCCTTTCTCTCTTTGGTCCCTACCTGTGGACCCCCGTTTAAAATGGGATTTTTTTTCTAGAGATATAACGACGAGATATGGACTCTTCATTTTGACCCGGCTTGTCCTTTCCTCTTCTTCTCCTTATTTGTCCCCTCAGCCATCCTTGTTAATTGTTAAGGAAATCCGTTTCACAGAAGACCTAGTGATACTTCCCGGTCCCGTTTTCCCTCTTTTTCTTGTGTCATTGGGGGCAAGGTCTGGGTGGGACCCTTCTTGAATTCTTCCCCCTTTTTCCCCCGTTCGTCACCCTCGTGACGATCACTTTTTGAAAACCTTGGTATTTTTTTTCTCGCTCTCTCAATTTCCTGCGCCTCCCCCCTCCCCCCACTGCCTTTTTGGGTTTTTGCTTTTTCCCCCCCAGCGTATGCTGTACGGAAAAATGGACCCCCCCTCCCGATTCTTTACTTCCAGCCCCTAGACCCTGGCCGAAGTTTCCTTTCCGTCTCTAAGAAAAGACTGGGGTAATACCACTGGGTCTTTTTGGGTCGGGCTCTTCTTCATTCCCCTTTTTTTTACTGTTCGTTTGTTGACAGCATTACCCAATACTCTCACCCCAGTAACGCCCGGCTCCCATTGTTTCCTTTTCTGACCCACTTTAACCCGTTTTTGTGAAATAAAGTCGGCTTTATAGGATGGGCCGCTTTGTTTGACCTTTCTAGGACGCGATTCCCTCTTGTTTCCCCGTTAAGCGGCTTCTGTTCCCAGTGGACTTCCGTGAGGGAGTGGGACTTCGCGGATGCATGAAAAATCTGACCCAGTTTTTCTTTGGTTGCGGGGACCTTTTTCTTTGGTTCCACTCCTCCGTTTTGAAGTAAAGAGGCTCCCCGATGTGTAAGAAGTGATTCCCCCCAAGGATCTTCTTACTGTTCCTCCCCTTTCTTCCTGGACGACAGGGTTGGGGGAAAGGTGGGACCCATTAGGCCTCTTCTCGTGATTACTCAAAGTACCTCCTGGGAAGAAGATCGTGAGTGAGGGGGAAATGAGACGTTTCGGTTTTGGGTTTCCCGGGGAACAAAACGAGGTCTTCCAGCGAGAGCAGTTTCCGGCGTGCATCCAGTCTTTCCTTCCTTTTTTTTCCCGCCCCGTCACCTTTCCACCGTTGAGTGATGCATCGTTGGTTGACACCCCCGTATTTTTCTCAACCCACAGGGGTGTGACCCGGAACAGCCACTTGCCTCGTCCTGTTTTTCTTCCCTTTCCCCCCCCTCCTCTTTTGTCCCTTGGTCATTTCCCCCTGCTTTTTGTTTGCCACAGGTCCGGTAGCCTGGCCGTTGCGCTGCGGGTGAAAAGATCTGATGCCTGTCGGGTGGTTCCCCCCCTCCGCCTGTTGGTGGTTTGAATTAGGTCCGTGCTGACTCCTTCCCTTCTCTTGGGCCAAGTTGTTTCTTTCCCCAGTGTGGAGCGTGAGGAACTTCCTGGAACGAACATAACCCGCTCGTGCCCTTTTATGGCCCGTTTCTTCCCTTTTTCCTTGCTTTTTTAGGTTACAGCTTAGGCACATTTGATCTTTCCCTCACCGTGAGACAAGTAGTAATTATATAGTTTTTTCTTCTCCTCACTTTTTTGTGTTTTTTTTTTTGTTCTTCTCGTGGTTGGTCCGGTCCTGTTTCCTTTTTCCCTTTTTGCTGTGCATGTAAACTACCGTCTAGTCCTTGGCACAGAGAAAAGGGGGCCCCTTGCGGTCGGGGAGATTCCTTTTCGTTGGCATGACTCCCTCATTCCCTCCTTCTTTTTGGTTTCTCAGTCGCTCGCCCCCCCAGTCCCTCTCAAACACCCCCCAAAAATGGACGGTACAGCCAGCCAGGGCCTCACTCTTCTCCTTTCAGTGACCTGCCTAGTTAGCCCAGTGGGCCCCCATCCTCCCTTTTCACCCCGGCCCCCCCGCTGGAGCCTACCTGACCTGCTTACAATTGGATGTTCCGTTGACACAACACACGGCTGGGGACACTCATTTGGCACCAACCTTTGCTTTAAATACTTGCTCCTTCTTCCCTTCCGGACCCTGTTTTTTCATTACTTTGGCTCCGTCTGGACATCTTGTCCTCTGGTCGGGGAAACTGAACGATTTTTTTTCCAGCTGCAATCCGCCCTGGGTTGCTCCGGCCCTGTTTTTACCGCCGTCCTAAGGTCCCAGCATGGCTGCCTGAAGCAGATTTCTACCCCCGACGGCTTAATGTTTTTTTTGCCCCCCAATTGTGCGCCCCCCTCCCTCCTTTTGTCCGGAACCGTCCCCCCATCTGCCGTTACCAGCCGGTGGTATCCTGCCTTCTAGCAAACGCACCTTCCGGTTCCCCACGGGCGTTCCCCCTGCGGCCCGTGCTGACGTCTCCCCCTTTAAACGTTGACCCCTGGGTGAGGTTTTTCGCGGGGCGTTTCGCAGGCCTTTGGCCATTTTTAGTTGGCCCCTTCTTTCTGTTATTTTGGGCTTTTCCACCCCTCCCAGTCGTATGGTCTCCGCCGGGGTCCAGCCCCAGTGAGTTACCGGCCGGTTCCTTGGGTTAACTGCTGTCCCTTGGCGTTGGACGGAGTTGGCGTTTCGCGATCAGGTGGACGACCTAATACCGGTGGGGTGTTGCTGTGCACCCCCCCCCCCCTTCCCTTTTTGGTGGTGGTCATTTCTCATGAACTTTTTGATAACTGTCCGAGGGACACCACGGTTAAGATTGTAACCGTTGGCCCAGCGTTTTTTTTTAAAAAGTAGGGGAATCCAGGGTCCCTGTTCCATTTGATCCCCCTTCACTGAAACGTTTCCACCCTAGAAGTGAAAACCCCTTTTTCTTCAGGGGACGCGGGGTTTCCGAGAGCACGACCACACGATGTTTCCCACCTTCCTCTTCCCCCCCAATCATGGACCATTTTTTCGTCCCAAGAGAAGTTTTTAAGTAGAAAGAAGGTAAGCGCCTTTCGTCGAGGTCGACCATTTTATATTGAGGCAGGCGATTTTCCAGGTGACTGTCGTCTTCCCATTTTTTTTTTTTTGGTTTTTCTTTCCTGTTTTCCTTCTTGTGTTTTTTCCCCCCTGGAAGGTCTGGGCGTTTCCGTCCCGGTCCAAGTTTCCTCCGCCCGCTGCCAACATTTCCGTGGCGCATTTTTTTTTTTGCTCGACCCGTTTCAACTCGATTTTGCTGCTCTGCGGTCGGCTGGCCAGTCGAAACCCAGGACGGCTCGCTTTCTTTCTGTTCGCTGCGTTGTTTTTCCCCGATTTGTTGTTTGCCCTCTCCGTCGCCGCCGTTACCAAGACCCCGGACAGGCTAGGTTGTGCTCCATGGCCGGTCCCTTTTTTTGGCCGTGCCAGCCTGGGTACAGAGTTTCGCGGGTTTCGGCCAATCCCTCAGTTTCCCTTTTTTTTTTTTTTTGACCTTGTGGTCCACCTTCCGACGATTTGGTTTCCCCTCCTACTCGTTGTGATTTCGTTAGGAAAAAAGTTTCGCGGTTTCTTCCTTTCTTTCAACGTTACCCTTACTGTTTTATCATGCCCCGGGCCGAGCGGGGCGCGTCCCCGCTGTACAGGTTAGACCGGTTGAACAGGAAAACGTGTTCGCCAAGTGGGCAGGGCTTTGCGGACAGGGTGCTGTTGCCAACTGCTTTTTTTCTGCTGGCCTGGCGTTCCCAATCCCCCCCCAGACGTGCCAACTTTCCCCCCCCCGTTTCGTAAAATGTCAGTGCTGCAATACAGTCCCTGGAGACCTTATCCCGGACACCCCGGCTGCCCCCCACTTTTCCCCCAAATAACCTCCCTGGCCCCCTTTTGGTTGGACAAACCCCCGTTTTCCCATTTTTTTGCATGGTCCGAGCGGAGCCACAGGTAAGCGGAACCGTCCCACGTGCCTGGTGACCCCTCTGCTCCCTTTCATGATCATTTTTTTCTGGGACCCGGGTCCCCGGTGGAGGCGGCCGGTCGTTTTTGTCAGTTTGCCCGCGGGTTTCCCCCCTTCGCTTGTTCCATGCGGCTGTTTGGGTATTGTTATGTCGGTTTTTGCCACGTTGGTTTCCGTTCCCCTGGGGCGTGAAACTCCTACCGAGCTCTTGTTTGCCCCCTGGTAACCCACGTCCAGTTTGGAGGCACCTCGATTCCGCCGGTGTCCCCTGGCGCGGTATTTCTTTTGAACCCCTTGGAACGGGCTGGCTATGTTTGGTCCCAACTCCGTACCTACGCATTGTTCCTTTTTCGATAGCCGAATTTATGTTTAAGCAACAGTAGTGTTCCTGCAGAAACGACTGTGTCTTTTTGTGACACGAAGAGTACTTACGGTGGTTTACAGTTTCCGGTTTCCCTGTTGAAAGTTGGTTTGGCGATGTGACCTCCTGTGTGGCTTTTCCTGGTTAGCTGCGCGCTTGGGAAAAAACGATGTGCCGCCGGTCTATTTGGTGAGGCCTCGTGTTGCGCAATTCGTTTTTGGTGTACCACGCGGGGGGTTTTCGGTTCATCCCTGCACCTGAGACTTCCTCGATGGACCAGGATTTGCGGCTTTTCTTGGCGTGCTTAGGTTCGCGGAGGATTTGGGTGTTGTCGCTATTTCCGGTCCGGTTGGCCCGTATTCTCCGTTCCCTTTGGCGTGTCCCGTCCCGAGGGTCATCGGATTTCTTGGAGCAGTGTCAGTTTTGCTGGCGAGTGGTCTTTACTGGGGTTCAGTCTTTCCGGTTATCCTCCTTTTTCCCTTAAAGCTGTTAAAATAATCAATTTTTTACGACCCCCCGTGTTCCTACTGGATTACTATACACCCTTTCCCGCCCCCCCACCTTTGAAAAACCCCCTGGTCTTCGGAATTATATTCGTAACAGGTTTCGCCGGTTTAAAAAAGGTGCCCCTCCCTTCCGTCCACTGCGAAGGGTTTTGTTTGGTTTCCGGCCGCTGCCTTTTAGTTTGCCTGCAGCCAAGTAGGTCTTAGGGCCCTCCTGGATTCTGGGACGCGGTCGTTGCACCTTTTCCCGCCCTCGCCAAGGGTTTTGACGTTTCCCTGCTTTTGGACGCGGGATTCCTCCACATGGCTGCCCAACCGCTGCCGCTCCCCATCTCCCCCAGTTGATCCTACTTCACCCCTGACTCCCCTTTGCTTTTTTCTGGAGGCCCCCCACCCCTGTTCCCATTCCCCATCCCCCCCTTGAAAATGTTTGCGCAATCCCCCAAGGCCAAAATGCGTTTTTTTCTTGTTTCCCTTTCACTAGTTCATGGAGAGAAATCCAACCCGGCTCCAGCCCCCCCATCTTGGGGGGGGGCTGTTGGAATCCCGGAAGTTTTTTGGACAAGTCGGGTCGTGTCCCCTTGGCCCCCCCCCTTTTCCCCTTGACCGCTCTCTTGCGCAGCCAATTTGGTGTAAGTTAAGTAGTCCCTTCGGTTTGCGCGGAAAAAGGCGTGTTCATGATTCTTAACCCCCAGTCCTCCTCCAGGTGAGTGTCTTTGGTGGACCTCCGTACCCAGACAATTCTTCTCTTTTTCCCCCAAGGATAGCTCTTTCTTTTCAGCTTTTTGACCGGTATGAGCCATGTGTTTGTCCCTCCTTGATTATGCGAGAGCCTTCTTTCATCCGGAGGAGGTCTCCCT
>Ga0179591_1247546_pt1 | contig 20004 bp, 22 predicted proteins | sample CZOMad2_1_08_16f_FD_182891 | JGI IMG/M metagenome (GOLD analysis project Ga0179591, IMG submission 182891) | Vadose zone soil fungal communities from Angelo Coast Range Reserve, California, USA - CZOMad2_1_08_16fungal (PacBio error correction) | ecosystem: Environmental > Terrestrial > Soil >... | reverse complement strand
TCTCCCGCTTGGGCCTATTCCCCCTAACCCACCCCCGTTGAAGGAATGGCTTTTTTATCCTTCCCTACTCTTCCCCAGATTGATAAAAGCTCCTCTTTTTTTTTTCTTAGCATAGGTTTTCTCGTGACTTGAGCGTCTACGCTATTCCTTTTAAGAACATGGTAATTCTAAAGGTTTTTTAGGTTCTCGTCATTACCCCAGATAATTCCTAAGTGCCCCCCCCTTTCTTTCAGTTTGGCAAGGTCTTCCCCCTTCCGCCTTCCCTCGACTGTCTTCCCTTCAATTGCAGTGGGGGGCGGCGTGCCTGCTTAGGGTCCTTTTTTTTCCTTATGGTCTTTAAGTTTTCATTCTTTTTTGCCCGTTACTTTAGGAACAGTTTAGAATCCCATCCGTCTCCTTTTTTCCCCTAGAGGAAATGAAGCTGGCGTTTGGCAGCACCCCCTGAGACTTACATCCCTGCCTTCCTTTTCCATGTTTTTTCTCCTGCCTTACCCGTTTCCCTTGTGATTTGCTGGTCTGGAAGAGGACCTATGCCGAGCCATAGTCTGGTTCTCTGAGCCTGGGAACTCTCCTGGGCCCTCCACTTCACCACTACGGACATCCGTTCTCACCTTCCCCCCTTTTCCATTACTTTTAGCGTTACCTCTTTCGGTGATTTCCCCCGCAGCTTCTTTTTGCTCCCCCCCCGGCTTTAACCTCAGCCGGTTTTTGAGCATTTAGAAGACTTTCCGCAATACGCTCCTAGGATTTGTACGAATGATTTACGGACTCGGAATTTTATCTCCCGCGAGGCACGTTTGATATTAAGTCAAAGCCCAATCTCATCCCAGTTGTAGTAATGAGACTTTTCTTTCCCCTTTCCCACCCTTTCAACGGTAGTGTCCGTCCCAGGAGTCTGAAAGAACGGAGGATGTGGACATTCCCCCTGCCCCCCGCCCTCTCCCCTTTTTTTTGGCCTTTCCTCTAACCAATTGTCCTCCCAGTTCACGTACAAAAACCTGTCCGTTCCTTGCCCCCTGGCTTGATGTAAAAGGCTCAAAACTTTTCCCCTGATCTTAGAAGAAGGTCCTCCCCCTTATTTTTCTTGCACTAATATGAGACCTTTCGCTCCAAAGGTTCTAAAAAAACGTGTCCATGGCCGTTTCTCGTCAAAGACAACTCGCCAACCGAAGAACGTTTCACGCTCCCTTCCACAGACAGATTTTTTGTCTTCAAGATGATAGTCATTTCTTTATCTTCTTTTTTCAGAATGAAAAGAAGTGGGAGGAATCCTTTCCTTTCTCCTTCCCTTTGGCAGGATAAAAGTCGCTGTGTGCTACCCAGCTCGTAACGACTGCGACTCATTCTGAACGCACCTATCCTCGTATTTCCAAGAAGTTTAATGACATCTACTCTTCCCACTCTCCTTTTGTAATGTCACCTCCCAATCACTCCTCCTTGTCCTCCTTCTCTGACATCCTGGTCTTCTGATAGACCCCCCGCGTCGATTCTATTTAGGTTCAATATTTACTTAAAGTTCCCCCTTTCCCGAGAAAATTCTTAAAGATGAGCTCTCCGTTATCCTCCTAAGGTTGCGCGATGAAGGAATCTCTAAAGGAATTATATTTGTAAAGAGATTAGGTGTGGTAGGACGGTCCTTAGGTCTTTCCTTTAAGTGCTACACTATTTAATTAAAAGGCTTTTCCTTCCCCTCCTTCTTTTAATTGTTAAAGGCTTAGTCTCCTCTCCTTTTTTTGAACCCCCTGGCTCCCGACTCACTCCCTTTTTTCTATTCCAATCGGAGATTAGACAGCTCCAGCCTCCTTTTCCTCAGTCCAGCTTTTAGCAAGGATATGAAGGCCGCCTGACCTTGCGCACCTTTCTCTCCAAAGGTTTCGTGTAAATAAAGACCCTTTGTCTATCGCTCACTGCCATATTTTCCCATATCGCACCGCTTTCATCCGTCATTTCTCCACAAACCCACACTCATCTTTTTTCACCCCTCGTAAGTTCTTTATATCTCCAGAACCCGGAAAGCAGTCTCTCCTCCTTCCTGGCAACACGTCGAGGAAAATGATCGGCCCTCCCCTAAACCTACGTACTGAAGTCCGGATTTAACAGGTCCTCTATAATCGATTTTTTCTTAGACGCTCACCTCGTCCCCTCAACTGAGTGAAATTTCCTCCGATTTTCACCTTTTCAAGAACATGGCCCCCAACCCCTCCCGACAATATCGACAAACGAAACCGCAATCCACTTCTCCGCTCAGTTTACCTCATTTCTCTATTGCCCCTTAAGTTATGTAGAAGGATGGATCCAACGTTCTCCTTATATCTTTCCCTCATACTTTGTTTGTTCGCTTCTCTGCCGGAGGTCCCTATTTCTTGTAATTATTTCGTCCTCTCCCTTTTTTTCTTTTAAAGTTCCTTGACTGGAGGGCATGGGGGTCGTTTTTCACTGAGTTTTGGTGATTTGGGTTCGGCCCATTTCTTTCTTTTTTGCAAGTCAATTATAAAGGTTCCTTTTCTTTTCTCCTCTTTTTCGGATTATGGTGAACATACTACTGTTCCTCTTACTTTGGACTGCTTCCCGGTCAGGACGTCTGCCGAATCTCCTTTTCCCTCGTGGCTGAGTTTATCTTTTTATTTAGGACCGGAATCGTAATTTTTTAGCGTTAGGTCCTATTTTTCTGTCAGATTCCAGGAGCGGTTGTTATTGTTTATGTAGATGTTCCTTCTTCTAGGGATCCGTTCTCTTCCACCCGGCCTGTCCGATCGAACATTCTTTTTCCCCCTCCCCCAAAGGGATCGCCAAGGACATGGGGTCTCATTCCCTTTGCAAGCCCTTCGAAGGTTTCGCGGTCTCGTGTTTTCTTTCTCTGTTTTTTGAGTTGCGTGGGACCCTCAGTTTCTTCCTTCTGGATTGAAAGGTTGTATACCTTTTCTTCTTTTTTTTTTTTTTTTTTTCCCCTTTTTATTTTCTTTTCCAAATTTTGTGTTTTATTTTTTGAGACCAACTAAGCCTCCTTTACCCTGGCCATGACAGTGAGGGCTCCTCTGAGCTTGCGTCCAAGGTATGCAGCCCTGAACCTACGCAGAAGCTGAAGTCATACCCACCTCCTGATCAGAGGGAAAACCCTGATCTCCCCTCTTCCTGCATTACTTCAACCTCCCGAGACCTTTCTATTTCTTACAGGCGAATGAGCTGTCCCTCAAGGTTATCGGAAGGTTAGGTCACTGTTTGAAATAGGGCCCCACGTTGGTAAAACTCCCCTCTCCGTTTGAGAAACCGAATGAGCTCTGATCTGTTTACGTAAATTCTTCAGGACTCGTTGTTAAGGAGTTTGCTTCCTGACGTTTGAAGACATGTATCTCATCAAACTTCAGAAGAGACGCTTTGGAAGCTCCTTATGTAGTGAGCTGTCTAGAACTCCTGACTTTTGCAGATTTCGATCCCTCTCTTTCTTGCCACCCCTCTTAAGAGACCTCTTCTGACCTGCGTAAGAAACGGCGCTGAGTACGCAGCCGTTACTCCCCCTTGTCGATCTTGCTCCCCTCCACCAGCTCGGTAAGTAGGTGCGTGTATCTCCCTTCTTTTCGATGTTATCCAGTTCCTCTAAACTCCTTTGGAAGTAAGGGGGTGTTTTCCCATTGGTTTTCTGAATCGATTTTTAGCAGTAGTGAAGAATATTGTGGAGTTTCTCCCCGCTTGGTCGTCCCTCCGTGGTGATTGGCCTCCCTTGACTCGTCCAAGTTTCCGGAAATGGGTGGAGAATGAAAGTTTCGCCCTCCATTGCGGTTAAGCCGAAAGAGTGCTGCCTCTTTTTTGAATCTTTGAATGCAAAAATAAGCCCGTTTAAATCTTTTTTCGTTCAAAATCTGGGAAGGGCCGAAAGTTCTTTTTCCCCTTTTATCCTTTTGACCTCGCAGCCCTTGAAACTTGTTTCTCGGTGCAGGGCCTTCCGCTCCTTTCTTTTTCTCTTCCCAGAAGACTTAAATTCCTCTGCCCCCATTTATCCCCCTTCTTTTATCAGGCTTTTGCGAACTCCCCCTCTTAGAATCGGCATGGGCTTTCCCTCCTCCCTGTTCTTATGATTGGGAATCCTTTTTTTCAAACCCAGCGCAACGTCTGGGCCCTTTCCGGTTTCTTACTGAATGAACTGTGAGACGTCCGGCTTTCTATTTAAGTCCGCTTAACGTTTCCCCCAATACGTTTGCTCTTCTCCGGTCCTCCCTTCCTAGGAATCATTCCTGCTCCCCCCTCGGTAATGCTTGTCAGAGGGACCGGACCCCTCTGGACGCCTTTGGGTGGTTTGTCTGCCAAGCCTGCCCTTCTGTTCCTAGATACTAGGGAACGCTCACGGTTCCCTTTTCTACAGTTTCCTCGAAAGAAGGGACCCATTCCTTTTCCCGCAGACAACATCCTACAGCGGAACTAATTTCTCTGTCCGCCCCCCTTCTCCCTGCCTGTTCAACCTCGTTATTCGCACGAGACTCGTCCTTCCCCTTTGACCCAAACTTTGAGCCATTTAAGTTTTACCCTTTCTCTCCTTCTGATCGGCAATTATGCCTTCCTCCAAATTTCTTTCCTTGAGCCTCATTCCGTCACAAAATTAGGAGATATCCTCTCCGCCCTTCTTTCAAAAACCCGGTTTTCCTCCCCAGAGTCCCAAGGCAACCACAGGCATTTTTTTCCTCCCTCTTTATGACAGCTTAAGAAGGCATATTCTTATGATCTTTCCCCTGGTGTGTGAATGATCTGTTCTCCTTTTTCACGACTTTCTTCCTCTCTTGTTACCCTCCGAATGCAGAAATCTCGCTTTCTACCTTTCTTGTTGTTGTTGTCTCTCTTCCCCCATCTTTCTTCTTTGCCGAATTTTTTTCGTTAAAAATTAGAAAAGATTTTTATGTCCCCCATTTCCAGGTTATAGATATATTTTCTGGACTTCCGAGGATCACACATAGCCCTTTTTTTTCCTGTCCTGCGTTCCCAGGGTTGACTCCTGTTCTCTTATATACGACCAGAACTTTTGGTCCCTTCATTCAGGCGAAGGCCATTTGGGCTCGGTGTGCCTTATGACTCCCTTCCCCCCTCCATCAGTGTAACCTGAACCTTTTGATCAGTTGGTCCCACTTATGTCCCGTCCCAGAGAGGAAGAACGCTCCTAGTGGAAACTTCCTTTTCTCCGATTGGTTGGCTTGCCGTCGAATGAGTTCGTTGTGCCAAGCTCGTAGGAAGTTCTCGTACGGTTTCCTTTTGGTCCCTTCTCCCGATTCGATTCTGAAGCAGATGTCACCTGTGCCCTCCTTTCTCCAGTCGGATGTGGCAGATTGTCCTCCCCACCTGGAGCTAAAGGCAGCCCACCCCCCCAGTCCAGGTATATGGCTCCCCCTTTGCAGAGATGAGGCTCTTGAAAGGTATTGCCCCGATATCTTGGATGTTTTGATGGACTGATTACGGCAGCCTTTTCACGCCCCTCAACTTCCGTTCCCTTCTTTAACATACCCAAAGATTGCCAGTCCTGTTTTTACCAAGACCGTGCTTCCCATCGCTTTTCTTCCTATTTCCGCCCTTCCCCAAAAGGAGGAGAATTCCTCGCCGCCCTCCCTCTCTTTTCAAATCGGATGTTCCTCCTCTTACTTCTTTTACGCCCCCTTTGCTGCGAGGGCATCTGATATTCCATTCCCCTCATCTACAAGACCATTTTCTCCCTGCGCTTTTCAGTCATTTCCCCCACTGACAGTTTAGGGAACGTTCCCCTTCGGTTCCATCGTTCCTAGTGATTGGAAGGACCCAAAGAGATACCTAGCTTCCTTCCCCAATGGATTTCCCCTACCTTTCCCCTTTCTTAACCCCATTTTTCAACAGACAACCCCCTTGTCCTCTTACTGTTACCCATTTTTTCCCAAATCTCCTTCTTTTCCTCCCCGCGGCACTAAAAAAACGGATGCGGTTCTTCTCACACGGATATTAGAGACCAAGGTCGCCCCCCCCTTTTTTTTAACTGCGAGGCAACTTCCCCTACCCCGAAGAGATCACACCTCCCTATAACCCTCCTCCGTTTGTTATTTGCGCCCAGATGTTTTTTGTCTCTCCTTTTGATTGACAGCATGCACGTCAGTGGAGGACGCCTTTTCCCGAAGCTCGCCTTCAGCTCTGTGGTCCCGATCACTTCTCTGAAGTGTTTTCATTTCTTCTCCAATAGAAATCCTCCTCTCCCTACCTCCTATCTTCGTTGATGAACAAGAAGTGTGATTTCAATAACTGCCCAAATCTTCAACGGATTAAATACTTTCCGCACCCGATCGCCTCAATGTGTCAGAAGAGATACGCAGGTTTCCCTCCCCCGATTTTTGGATGAGCTTTCACAGTTTACCCCCTCCCCCCCTCTAAATAACCTGTGCCTATACCAACATGCTGCAGCTCTGCAGAAGTTGTAGAAAGTTTGATTATACGGACATCTTGAAGCTTCCCTATTCATTCCTAGGTTCTCAAGAGACGAGTTTTTTTTACAGTTCAACTTTTTTTGTCTTTCCTTTCTCTTTATGCACCTTTTTAAGTAAATAGCACGTTCATTTAATGGTCAATTTTTTGTCAGTCTCAATTCCACATGTTCTCCCTCGGCCCCCATCCTTTTACTTACCCAAAAATCGTCTTAGACCCACAGCTCGCACGATTACGCCAGTCAAACAGACGGCGCAAAGCTCTGGAACCGGGAATATTTTCCTCTTCTCTCCTGCTCTCCCCACGCCCCAATATCCCCCGCGCCGTTCACGCACCCTACCTTTGCTCCCTTCCCCTATCTACTCCTCGCTTCATCCCCCTTCCACTTTTTTCCCACCCCCCTGCATCGTTCTTCCTTCTTCTGCCCCCCACCTCTTGACTTCCCACACCCTTTGCCCCCCTTACTTCCCTTCCCCCTAGCCCATTTCTATAACCCCCTCTCATTACCCCCCTTCCCTACACCATCACTCTACCCCCCCCTCCCCCCTACCGCTCCTCATCCTTCCCACTATCCCCACCCTCCTCTCGCCCCCCCTCCCGCCCACCCCTCCTTCAGCCATACCTTCCTCAACCCGTATCCACACTCCTCTTCTGCCTCCTCCTCCGGCTTCCTATCCCCCCCAAACCATTCTCCTTTCCCCTCCCCGACCCTCCCCCCTATCCCGTCTCCCCCCTCATTGCACACCACCTCCCTCCCCCCATTATCCCCTTTCCCTTCCCTTGCTTGTTCTTATAAGTCCATCTCCACTTGCTTCTTCAATCCTCTCCCGCCCTTTGTTTTCCACCTCCCCCAATTCTCCACTCTCCCACACTTCCCTTGCAGTCTCCCCCCTCCTCCCTCCTTACTTCCTCTTCCACCCCCCCCCTTTTCCTTTCACACCTCCCCCTTTCTCACCTCCCTAGCCCTTTTTCCCACCCCCCGCCGTCCCTTTCGCCAACCCCTCACTCCGCTCCATCCCCCCCCTTTCTATTTCTCCTTTTTGTCCCCACCCCATCCCTCCTTTTCTATTCAGGTGTTTTAACTTGACATGCGACATGTCTGGAATCCCTACCTATTGACATCACTCAATGCTTCGAGCGAAACTCCTCCCTCGCCTTATGACAGATAAGTCCCTTCCCCCCCTTTCTCCATAACCACCACAGAATAATGGATTCTGCCTCCTCAGGAGCTTCAATATCTGGTTGTTTTGTTTGTTTACGTGGTTGGTGGTTTTTGCAAAGGACCGATTACCCCTCAAGACTTCTTTTCCTCTGCCCTATTTCCCAGGAGCTTTCCATCCCTCAAGTTCTTCCCCAAGGTACATTAGAATTTGCATTCCTATTTCCCTACCTCTGGCCCCTGAGGAATGAGATCATAGGCCCCATTTTCCTAAACCAAGAGAACCGCTGAACCCCCCCCACCCTGAAAATAATCTCTCAGGCATGTGAAATAGTCTCCTTCTTTTTTCAGATGCTTTGCTAGTTCTTCTCCTTAACAAGGTATACATATTTCCCTACCATAATTTGTTGTTGTTGAGCTCTGACGTGGAGGGGCCTGCCCCTCCCGTGCAGCAGGTAGATGGCCTTTCTTCTCCATTCTTAAAATGCGCGGGCGATGGTGGCGTTCCTTTTTTTCATTCTTTTGGTTTCTTGTCCCTTCCCCCCTTAGTCTTTTAAGTTTTGATCACCGCAGGCTCCGGTTCCCCTTCGCTCGGTTTAGAGGAGCGTCCGTGCACATAGGCCGTACAATAGCGGTACCTTTTTCCGACTTCCGGACGACGTGTAGTTGATCTTTTAAATCGGCCAGGCGACGGTTTAATTTTCCCCTCTTTTCTGCCTTTCCGAGTTACTTTTTTCCGCTCTAGGCCGCTTTCGTTTTCAGGCCCCTTGGCTGAGTTTTTGATGCTATTTTGAATTCGGTCTGGGCGACCTGAGGAGGCTGCCGTCCTCGCCCCCATGGCTGTGGATGCCAATCCCATTTTCCCTTCCCCAAGACCCTTTTGCGCAAGGTAGGAGTCTGGTTATCTCCTGAATTTCTTTTCAGAGTTGGCGCGGGCGAGGTGCGCTCGAGAATTATTGTTTCCTCTCAGGTCTTGCTTGAGCCATTTTTTGTGAAGGTATCGTTCCCCAATTCCGCCAACCTGCGGGCCAATGAACGTGCCTGTTGGGTTCTTCTTCTTTGATCCTGTATGCAGCACGGAAATCAGCCACCCTTTCCTGACGTTAACCAGCGCCTTTTCTTCCCACACAAGCTTCTCCATCTGAGGAGGCACCTCTATTCTTTTGACGTATCGTAATCTGATCAGGCGAGACGATGCCTTTCCCATTTCACTGGTGAAGGTTTTTTCTTTGAAATAGTTAACCCTTTTAAACATCATCCTACCGAAGTGTTCTAGCCCTCCTGCATTTCCGTTTAGAAATTAGGGACGGCTCGTTTTTGAGGCAGGAGTGGCCTACGTGACGATTCATGTTTTGACCCTTTCATAACCACTTCTGTTGCCCGAGTTGTCCTTCCCGTGTTCTATTTTTTAGCTTCGGTAGTGAGAAGATGAGGACTCTTTTTTGAGAATCAGCCGATCCTTGATTCCCACTTCCTGCCCTCATCCCTTCGCCGAAAAACCGTTTCCCCCCCCTCCTTACATGACCCCTCCGTGTAATAAACTGTTTCGAAGATTGAGAAAAGTCCCCCCCTAGTTTTAAGTAGGTGAGTTTTCCCTCGTCGTCGGTGGACGATTTCTCGGTTCCTATCCAAGAATTTAGATTTTGGTCTCCCCCTTTTTTCCGACGAGCTGGTAGAAATAGTCTCTATCTGTTTTTGGAGTGAAGAGGCTACGCGGTTCTCTTGTTCAAGCTTGACAAGTTCGGACAAATGTGAGGTCATCAACTTGGTGGAGAAGGCCAAGTTTCCCTCCATTTTTTGTTATACTCCAGCGCGATAGAGGTGGTCTTTTTTTCTTTCAATAAGCCAGTCCCAATGATTAGTGCCACTCCTGTCCGTTACTTTTCAAAGTTCATTTTTCAATTATCTTCGACGTCCGTGACTGACACTTTTTTACTTTGACTGTACTCCCCTAGGAATAGATGACCGAAGTCTGCCATCCCGTTACCCCTTTTTCTGCAAAATCTTGTGCTCGGATGCGGCCAGAGTCGGAGATCGCCCGTCCCTTTCGTAATTTACTGAAAGCGTTGAGGCGAAGCCTTCTTCCCGCCGGATCTGTTTTTCCCCCCGAGAAAATGTCCTTTCCCCTCTTGTTCCGTTTCTTAGTATTACGACGGATGGCGTAATGGGTGTGTTTTTTAATCTTTATGCTAGCGTTCCGGCTCACTCCCTCCATCATACTATCGAGGTACTAGTAAGGACCTACCCCTTCCTCAGTCTGTATCCTTTCCATGAGACCGGAACGCCCTTGGTAAATAACTGGGTGTTTTTTGCAAGACTGCCATATTTCCCCGATTCCCTCTGGAAAGTACCAAGGTTTTCGCCTCCTTTCTTAATCCTCAGCTTCAAATCCGTTCCCCCTCCCTTCCCATTAATTCCTCGGCCCTAAGGAGATCCCCCCACACCCCCTCCCTAAGCCGTTAAGTTAAACGAGTCTTTCTTTTTTCTCCGCAATCGATTTCACCTTTTTCTTTTCCAAAAATGATTAACGGGATTCATTCCACTGACCCGTTTGTACCCTCCTTATAGGAACTTTCCGCCCCACCGAACGGCAAGTTGACCTACCTTTAAGGACGTTCCCCACCCTCTGACGCTAGTTTCCCCTCTCGAACAAGAGCACCACAATGGGTTAAGACCTGAGGACCCGGTCAACCCCTCCGCTTGTTGTGATCCCGCTCCGCAGTAATAATTCTCTCTTAGACCTTCCCCTCCCTGTGATGCTGAACCTTCCCCATTGGGTTTTCTGATGAGACCGTTGGGAACCATGAGCCTCCGCTCCGACCAAACTCTCTATTCCTAATACTCCGTTGTTGGTTGGATCTCTGTTCCTCATCTTCTTCTGGGACTACACGGAGTAGGGACCAATTCCCCCTCTTTCCATCTCCCCCCACCGTTCACGGCATGTATAGATATAATTACTCTCCATCGGGAGAAAAACCCCTTTTCTGTGGGTGCCTTTGTTATGATCGTCCGTAAACCTTTGTCTTCGCCCCGTTTCGAGAGTAAGAAGACTTTGTGTAAGGACTCCTGTCAGGCGGACGGATTGTGGCTTATTGAGTTTCAGAATTTTCACTTTCCCTGTGAATAGGAACTTCCCTTGGCTACGTTTTTCAACTTCATTTTTCCTGTTCTTTTCGCCTTTCATCTTGAACGGACCGGGTCAGTCCATTTTTTTTCCTTCTATGCATCGTTAGGGTTCTGTCTCTTCCCCTTCTTCTGCATGCGTCCGTGATTTTCCATTCCCGATGAAGAAGGAGTCCCCTCCTCTCCACCTTTCCTGTGCACTTTTTGAACTTGAGAGGACCAAGCTTTCCTTCTCTTAATTGACACGTCAGATCCTCAGGCGGTCCTTTTCTGGAAGAATAAACTTCGCCGGTTGCCGAGTAAGATTGTTCGTGCTCTTCTGTCTTGGATGTTCGTTTCTCTAGGAACGCTGAGCTGAAGACTCAAGACAAGCTCCTTTTTTCAGACATTGGAAACCCGCTGGTCCCTTCGGAGGCCGATGTTTTCAAAAAGATCGTTTAACTCTCTTTCTTTTTTTAGCCCGTAAGTCTTTCCAATCTCCTTCGGCTCTTTCTAGCCGCGGGTAAGATAATTTCCACTCCCTTCCTTTTCAGACCTGAAAACGGATGAGATGCGTTTTTTCCATGGCGCCTGATCTTTTACAGTAAAAGCAAATCCCCGACAGGTTACTTCCTCCTTAGGTAAAGTGACAAAATGAACGGTAGGTCCTGCCAAGGAGTTTCAAGCGAATTGCTTTGATGTGGTAAGGAAATCTTACACCGCGATTCAGATGATGGATATTAAACAATTTTTCGACCGCGCCCGTAGCCCACCTTTTTCTGTTACCACTTTAAGAGGATTCCCTTAGGCCAAATATAGTGCTTCGACGCGTCAGCACCAAAAAAAGATTAGGCAATAATCGACCTTCTCTTCTCTCAAAAGGTAGAAAAACCTCTTCCCTTCGTTATATTGAACTAGAAAAATCGCCATAAGAAGATTTCTACCAGACGGAACCCTTCTGGGTTTGAGCAATCTCTAGTAAAAGGTGATGAGAGCTACTACTTCCCGAGGGAGGACGAATTTTTTACCCAGGTAGCATTTTGTGTGAAACCCCTGAGATCTCGATGATTCCTCTTTCTGTCATCGTCTAGCCTTCACAGTCCGCCACAGCAATGCCGACCTCAAGATAGGAGGCGAATTTGTCTACATCCCCCCAATGCTAGAACCTTGCTCCTCCCGTTTTTTCCCCTCCCCGCCGCCCCAACGACAGCTCCTTTTAATTTCTTCCCTGAAGAATTGCATGCCCCCCTTATCGACCACATCGGTTCTTGTTACCGGTCCCTATTTGCCCATTCAAAGTCCCAAAGCTCCCCCCTAGCAATTGGGTACTTCAGTGCGATCATATTTTCTTTATACCCTTCGCCGCTGCATGAACTAGTCCGAATTTTTCCGGCTCTCATCCGTGTTGTGCCCGATTCTTAGCGCTGGGTCGTCCCGGCCCACCGTTTTTTTTCGTGCTTGGTCTTGATGAAACCCTCCTGGGAAGAACCGGCTAATCCCCCCCTCATCCCCCTTTCTTAGGTTTATCGTGATTGCGATAAATAAAAATGGATGGAAGCTTTATTACCAAAAAAATCTTTGTCTTCCCCCCCCCCTGCCTAGTTAAGCGACGCCTTAGCCAGATCTCCGTGACTCCTTACTCCACCCCCCTGGTGTCGAATATAACATGAGGTACTTGACTCACTCATTGGGTGCTATCTCCAGAACGCAGAACTTTCACCCTATATCCTCAACCGTCCATCCATCCTCCAGCATCGCTTCACCACAAAAGAACCTATTAAGTCGACGAAGTCTTCGTGACCCCCTTATACAGACCGCGCATAAGCCAAGAGTTACAGAAAGTCAGACTTCCCACGAGTTATCCTTCGATTAACTCCCTCATCATGAAGGAAGGACCCCACTCTCTATCAGTCCTATGGACCACGACTTTTTTTTCCAGATTCGCAAAACTTCGGAACCCTTCCTCTGATTTCAGAACCGACGCCAATTGTCCTCCCCCCTTGACAGAAAAAGAGTGATTCCCCGACCCCCATCCCCCCTTCCCAACGAAGAGAAGTTGTTTTGATCCCTTACCATAGGAGCTTTCCTCTTCCCTCTCCTTCCTTTATATCTCTTTCCTCTATTCCTGTGGTTGTATTTTATCATCGATTAGGTTCTTCTCCAGCCTTAGAAGAAGGAGTCCTCTTCTTCTAGACCCAATTTCTGTTCAACCCTTCCTCGTGACTTTTTCGTCTTGCGGTTTTCTTTTTGTCAGGTCGGGCGGTTTTGTTTTCCAATGGGTCTGGCCTGTTTACTACCTGCAGGAAGAGTTCCTCGTTTCATCCGAGGTTCGCCGGTAGAGAGGCCTCCCCTTAGGAAGTCCTCTTTGACTTGTGGAAGCCCTCCTTCTTTTGATGGAGTCAAGGGAAGGAGAACTCGTGGCCTCGCCTGTTCCTACGCTGGGGTCCGGCGGTCGGTCTTTTAGCCCTATGTCCACTCTTCTTTCTTCAGGACAGGACTCTTCTTTGTTTGTTCTTTCCTATGAGGCAGGAGGAGGGCGGTTAGTATTTCTATGCTTGCTCTTGCTGTGCGCTTCGACCCCCCCATGGAGTGAAAATCAGGTGTCTCTTCCCGACCTTGGTGAAATCTTGTCCGTTGACTGAGTTTCCTTGGCGAAGCTCTCTATCGGTTCAGGGCGCGGTGGTGAGCGACCCCCGCTTTGGGAAGTAGCAGTGTCTTGCGGCGGTTTCTTGTGTGTTTTCTTATCGGGAAAACCCTCCCCTTTTGTCGGTTAAACAGTAATGAACCTGTCGGGAAGATGTTTCCTTTGCGTCCAGTCTTGCACCGTCCCCCCCAGCACGCGACGTTGTTCTTTACCTCCTGAGGAGCGAGGGCCACCCCTCCTCGTCCCTTTCGGACCCCCTGGAGCATTAATCAGCGCTTCCTTCTTCTATCTTCTACCGTTCCCTCCCTAGCGGCCCGCAGTGCTCCATGTTGCTCGTTGCTTTTGTTTGACGGTGAAGTGGAATAGTTCCACCGGTTACTCTCCGCTTTTTTCCCGTAGCCACGGCTTCTTCTGTTTCTTTCCCGTGGAAGGCGTCCTGTTCTTTCGGCAGGAGTCGGGTTTTCGTGCACTGCAGAAACACTTGTTCCGCCGATCGTCCCCCCTTCCCTTCAGGACGATGATGTCCCTTCCGGATGTTCGACGCAGGAGAGGGTTGCTCGGCCGCGCCGTGCGCTGTGCCCATTAGATGCCTGTCTAAGCGGCGGAATTGTCTCACCTTGTTGTGCATGCGTTCAGACTCCGTCCTTCCCCTTTCCTGAGACGCCTTTGAGCAAAGACACAATCCCCTTTTTGTATTAGTTTAATCTCGTCGTGGCGTCTGTTTAGTGGGACTCGAAAAAAGAGAAACGCCTGGGACACGAATGTTGGTGTCGACCTGTCCCTCCGAGCCTCTCGCCCACTTGAGTGCCTGAGACTTGTTGGCTTTCCGCTTCCTGCCAGCCGATGGACCTTTCCTGACATTCCCCGAAAGGTGAGTGTCATTTTTTCCCTTTGTGGCGAAGGGCCCTGCTTTTCCATGCCCCTGGGAACCTGAGCCAGCGCGGATTCCGGCCTTGCGCCACATCCGCGTAATCTTTCCTTGGCCTTGAACGACCCGTTCCTTTTGAAAGTGCCGACGACGGTCTCCCTGACAATGTATGGTCTTTGCGGTGATTTTTTCCATCTATCTTTCCCCCCCCTCCTTGATACGCTGCCTGCATCAAATTTCAGTCCGGTCCCCCGCCGTTGTCCTGGATTGCGGACCTCGGTCGAGCATTTCTCCCCCCATCGTCCAGTGGGAACTCTTTGAGGAAGAGCAATCTGCTGGAAGCAGTATATTGTTTGTCAACGCGACCCGCCTGTTCCCTATTTTTATTTCTCAAGCAGAACTTGCTGCCGGAATGGTGTTTGAAGTCTCCCAGCGCCTCCTTTACTCTCAGAACATCCTTCAGACTACGCTTCCATCTTCTCGGAATACGGCCAATCCTATCCTGTGACCGATGTAATGTATTCGTCCTATGCTACCCCCCTCCTGGAGGTTACCTTTCGCTGGGTGGGGGCACCACGCTTCAGCTCATGTCCTTAGATCATTCAGTGACCGTCGGTGCCCATGTTTGTCTTTTTCCCCTCCGACGGGACCACCCTTCTCGAAGCGATCTGCTTTAACCCCAGCGCGCATCCACCCACGTAAATCCTTTCCCCCCACGATTTTCGCATAGGAATTACCCCCCACCAGTTGCCCCAAACTCCGTCAGGATTCCACTTCTTATCGCCTTCTTCACTCTCATCAAGCCCCGCAGTCTCCTGACCATTAAGGCCGTACACCCAAAATGGTGACCCTGATCCCTTCGCAAACACCATTTTTACGGACCCGTTGTTCAAGTTCCCCCCACAGTCTGTCGCTTGGTGCTCCTCTCTCCTCAGTCAGGAAGGATACTAGAAAGGCCGTTTTGAGTCCCTTTTTTGAAAAAGTCTGGTCTAAGGTTGACGAAGAGAAGTGATGCACGCTTCGCTGCTCCGTCCCTCTATTCCTTTTACTCCTCATCCTGTTTGGTTTGTTTCCCTTATGATGTTTTTTAGCCTTTGAAGCAGGTCGTCGGCAACCCCTAGGCAAAGTGTAAGATTCCACCGGGCAATTCCGGTCTAGATAATCATTATGAATGATCTTGGAGCACAAACAAGCTGACTTCCGTTGGTGCATAGTATTTACCGGGTTTATTGAGTCTTTTTCTATTTGCCCCCTCTGAATTTTGGTGACCTGCCCTTTACTGTCAGGAGACGGCTGGGATTGAGGGCGGCCATTTATGGCCGATTCACTTCGATCAGTGACCTTCCTGATTACTGTTTTGCATGTTTGTTTTTCTCCGATGCGGCCTGCGCTCCTATTCCCGGTCCGTTTCCTAGTGGGGCTTCTGCGCCTGAGGTAGCTGGTGCAGTGGGTCTTTTTTTTCTTTCTCGCGAAATGGTCTTGTCCGTATTAGATGGCCTTTATTGCAGACGCGGTCCCTTTAAGTGAAGCATCTTCTTTCCATGATTTACGGCTTGGCAGCCACCACAAATGCGTTTTTACCTACCTGCGGCAGGTTTTTTCTTTGCCTTACCCCACATAGGAGAAGAGAGGATGTCGAGGTCCTCTTTCCTCAGATCTTGCTGGGATGTTAGTGAGAGTTCCACTTTTTCTGTCCAGCTACATTCCAAGCAATTACGTCACCATTCTACTTAAATGAACGGGCCCTGTGACGGTTTAAAACATTTTACTTCCAAGCAGATGCGTTCTTCAGCACTCCCCTCTTCCCATGCAATGGGATTCTGAATTCTCTCAGCAGAATCACCGGATGTTTCCTTTGAATTTACTTTTAATTCTTCTGTACTTTGCGTATCCCGTCGGCAGCTTTATTTTCAAGTTAACAGCCTAACTTGCCCTGACCAGTGTCGTCATGCGTCTTCTTTTTAGTCAAGTTTGGCCCCCCCCAAGGAACGGGTCTGTGAACGTTCCCAATGGGAAGCCTTTTTTTCAGTTACAAATGTACAACCTCGCCCTTATGTATATTCAACAACAGGTATGTTAGACTACTCGCCACCCTTACTGACACGAAACTTTGCCGAGTCTTTACCGGGGACTATTTATAACCGGACGGCTACTTCCCCCCCCCACGATGAGTACACCTTTTCTCTCCTTTAAATCCTCACATAATATTCTCCCCGACTCTTACTGATGACCACAAGGTCGAACCCGAACCTTTTATTCTAGGACCCCCCCGAGTAACATAGCACGGACGATTTACACGCCCATGAAGTGAACTATGGGTTCTTGCGCAAGATGCTCTAAAAGTTTGATGAGAGGTAGTCCTCTTTTTTCTACTTTTCGGAAGAGTTACCCTTTTTCGCAGTTTCCTTATGTGGTCAGATAACGGCTCCTGTTCTTCTGCCATCGCACAGTCGCGCATCGCCGGTTCAACTCTCGCTTTCAGCAACAGAAGTTTTTCTGCAGTGTTCTGACCCGACTTGAGGCACCCTTCCCCTCTTTTCCCAATTTCCAGAAAAACTCTTGCATAAGTGACGCCCCTATCAGACGAAGGCTTGTATCGTGAACCGTCTTTTGATGTACCTGTTTCCATCTTCCAAGTCACCTTTCACTTTTTTTATCCACTTTCTTCCGCGTCTTGCCGCCGCGTATCGATATCCGTTCCTACGGTCGCGCTGATGTCAGCCTCAATGGCGATCCTTCTTGTTGGAACGCTGCTAGCAGCTTCGGCGGGTCCCCTTCGGCTTTTTGGCCGTGACTTACCTTTCACTCCCACCGGCTAATCTTCCATCCGCCCGTTCTCCTGGTTTACAGGCGGCGTATGTTCCCAGATAAAGGCACTGGAATACGCGAAAGAATCCCTCGGCCTCGCAACCCTCTACATGAAAAGCTTCCGCCGCTCCTCGGTCTTCGGACGTACGCGCCATATGATGCCCAATTCCTCCCATGGGTCTGTTGACATAAAGACATGGTCTGAGAGACATGCCACCGCCGTGCACTCGCCCGATCCCCGCCTTACGAAGCCCCACCCACACAACGCCCTGTTCCGTCGACGACGAGTCTTAACTATTCGGACCTTTACCGCCAGTCGTCCTGACAAACTAGCCGTGCTCTCATCGGCCGGATTCCTAAAGTCCCGTACCTGTTGGCGTTTCTTTCCAAGTGTAAGCATCCCTTTTATGGTTCCTCTCGAAGCTCAAAGCTGTCAACATGAGGAACCTTCTACCTGCGGGAGCCATCAGCCTGGAGAACCCGCGCACACGAGAATTCTACCCCTTACACAAATGCCCAGAACTCTCCTCTCCCATTGCCCTCCCTTTCCGAGGACAGCCCTATGACTCTGATGCTCTTACATTTTACCCTGTCCGTTTGGATATATTCTTCATAATCACCTTTTCGAGATGAGATTGAAGGGCGACAGCCGTCTGCAGAGCTTCCGCCGGAAGGTTTCCTCTCCATTCTTCCGGTAGGCTATGCGGGGAATGGGTTCTTTGTCAGGCCCGGTTGCGAGTTGTTCGGAAAGGTGCTGGCATGGTTTGAAATCAGGAGAAGTTACTAAGGTGCAGCGTTTCGCAGGGCTCGGCCGCTAGGCCGTATATTCTTTTTCTCACTGGTGGAATGAAGTAATGCCTGACTTGCTGGATGGACTTCGATGCAACTATTTCCGTCGCAGGTTCTTACGCGTGGCTTCTGTAGAGAGGTTTCAATTGTTGTACCCTTCAAGCATCTCTTTCGACAGGTCAAGGATGACGTTTTGTTCTTGGACGACGATATGGAAGGGGATATGTTCGAGAACGTTTTGGCTCTGGCTGCTAGTCCAATTGCCTTGATGTCAATACCCATAGGTCTAGCAAGACATGGTCTTCTTCGGAGTCCGGGCAGATCCTGGCGACTACATTAGAGGAATCTTGGCTCGGGAGAGGTTTGGTAGGCCCGGGGGGAATGTTTCTTGAAGGCGGGATCCGGTGTTTTTTTGTGCCCTCTAGGACCCTCCAAGTCGGTAACCAGGAAATGCAGTTTGACGGCGGAAGATGATCCCCCCCCTTTTGCCCATTTATGCAGTGCCCTAGACATTCTTTACTTTTTCCCCAAGACACAGCGCGTGATTCGCGGGTCAACATCTGACTTTCCAGTACCTTAAGCGCTCATTACCCCGTCCTATCTGATACCGGCCGTTTACCCTCCAGCAGGTGCTAGGGCACGGGTTTGACCGGTACGTTTTCTTTTTCCTCGGAAACGGTAAAATTCCCTCCCGCCACCGTGTTAGAGCCAACCAGGCGCTGATATTCCTGACCCTTCGGGAATGCTCCTGTTTGCGGTCTGGACCTCTGAAGCAGGGCTTGCCGCATTGATTTCAAGCCCCCACACTTGCTGCTCTCTGGCGATTAGGTTCCTTGACGGAGATGATCTTCAGATGAGCGACGATGCCCCGATGGCTATCGGCGTGGAGCGCCCCCGAGCTGTAAGTTCTTGAAAGAGTCCTAAACCATTCGCTTCGTCATAAGACTCGCTTAATCACCTTTTCTAGCCCGATTGCTACCCTGACACCCGCGTCTTTCCCTTTTAAGGTGCGTGGAAATCGTGTCTCGTTGCGATTTTTTTGGACGAGGTGAATGAGAATCCCGGACCTCCCGGGTTTACCTTGTTCCCCTTGCAGATCTGGGTCGACTTGTGACTATTTCTGCCTGACGTTCTCCCGACGGGGTCTCTTGGCCGCCTCCTCGGGCAAAGGTGCGTGGTAAGGATTTTTGGTGTTGTGCTACTTTGCCCCGGTTAGCCAGCCATTGGGGTTGGAAGAGCCATCGCGGTCCTCGGTGCTTCAAAATAAGACTTTTTTCCTTCCATTCGTGCACATACTTGGGCGGGACGACCCTTTGCTCCAGACTTTGAAGACACTGGTTTTTTGTTACCTATTCTTAGGTTTCCGGGTCCAGATCAGAGGCCCTCTCTTTTATCCGCATGTACAGTAGAATAAGGCTGAAAAAGAATGGTGCTCTTGAGGACAGCGGCGATAATGCGCCGCACTTCGGCTGTTAACTAGTATGCGGCCTCCGAACCATATGCTTTTTAAGCCTGACTTTTTTTCAACCGCGAACAGTACGCCCAGTTGTCCTTTAGTAAGGGATGCCGAATGCGTCTGGTCTGAATCTTTCAGAGAGCGTTAGTCTCACGAACACTGCAGCTATCTTTCCGGACCTCCCCTTCCAAGCCGCTCCGGAGTACCGATTGTTATTGATTTACATCGAAGTTGGACCGACCTGGAGGTAAATCGAATGGTGGTGGATGAGCCGTCCATCTTAATGTACAAGATCATGCGGAAGTAACGGTTGTTTTGTGCCTCCTTGCGTCATCTCCTGCGTTTCCCAATCTTCCCTCGACGCAGACATAGCTTTCAACGCGGCCCTAAGCCTCTGAAGACGCCCCATTGTAAGAAGTCAGTTCAACGAGTCTCTGGCTCGTCCCCTAACCCTTTGCACCCCCAAGCCTCCTCCCGGTTCCCGGACGTATCAGAAGTGCTCTTCAAATTCTTTTCCCACTCCTTTCCCGCCACACAGCCGTGACCATAGGACGTCAAAAAAATCCGATTTACTCCCCCCTGAGAAATCAAACATTTTTACCCGGCCTCCCCAGACACCACAGAGGAGCATTTTTTGCATCTCAGAGAAGAAAGAAGACCCTTAGGAAGGTATCTATTTCCTGTTAAGGTTCGGATGTGTTCCAAGATGGGATAATGTTCCTCACGATCATCTTCTGCCGAGACTTACGCGAACC
>Ga0179591_1313457_pt1 | contig 20007 bp, 22 predicted proteins | sample CZOMad2_1_08_16f_FD_182891 | JGI IMG/M metagenome (GOLD analysis project Ga0179591, IMG submission 182891) | Vadose zone soil fungal communities from Angelo Coast Range Reserve, California, USA - CZOMad2_1_08_16fungal (PacBio error correction) | ecosystem: Environmental > Terrestrial > Soil >... | reverse complement strand
CCCCGGGTGAGGCCTTAAATTCGACGTGGTCCCCTCGCTTTCCCCTTGCTGAACTGTTGGAGACGGTTTCGGCGGTAACCATAAAGCTTTTTGCTGTTTATTAGATCTATTCTTTCTCGTACGCCGTGTCCCCTTTTTTTTTCTCCCCAACCAGTCATTGTACCGTTCACAACTGTTTGCCCGCCCTCCCGGCAGTAGCCAACCACCCTTTCTTTGGCAGTATTCAGACCTGTTGCCTCATATTCACGGCTCTACTCGCGAGACCTTCCCTTTCCGGGCCAAAGCGCTGTTCTTCTGACCTTTTTTCCGTCTTTTTTTTCCTTCACGCGCGCCGGTCAATTCGACTCCTTGTCCCTTTCTTTTCCCCCTTTTTCTACATGCACACGGGCGCAGTGTGCATCTGTTTTCCCCCCACCCAACATGGCGCTGGTTCCCAGTTCCGCCCTTAGGTTTTTGTTTCGTCGGCCCCCCCCCCTTTCTTTTCTCCCGTTCCGTCGACGCCAGGTAATGTTTCCCCTCCTTTTGAGACTGCAGAACGGCCCAAACAAAATTCCGCTTAGGGTTCCCCCTTTTTACCCTTTGACGTGCTCTTCAGTCCTTTGGGTTGTTGCTAGAAGATCCCCGTCCGGTGTGTATCCAGTCGGATTTCCCCCGACTAGTGTTATAACCTTTTTTCCAGACTCCTGCACCTTTTTTTTTCCCCCTTTTGACACCCCCCCCCCCCCCCCAAGAGCAGTAGAAGTCTTATCTGTGGGATTTTCCGTCTAGATAGCCATCCTCTTTTGAGGAGGCAGTCTTCCCGCCAAGACCTGCCCCCCAACGGACCTTGGGCCTTTTCGGCGCCTCCCCTTCAGCCTGCTCCTTGGCTGGTCCTCCATCAGTCTGTTCCTATCTTTTTTTGTTGTCGGATCAGGAGTTCGTTCCGAGGACCGTTCCTTAACCCGCCTGCTCCCCTCTTTTTTCCCTACCTTAAACGCCGCCGTCCATTTTCAGTTTCCCCCCCCAGCAGCGGATTTTTCACTTTTCCTCTCCCCACGAGGGCCAAAGTTTGATTTCCTCTTGTCCTGGAACATGTGTTTTGAGCCTTTTTTTTTAAAAATGTCAAGGGCGGCCATGTTTTTAATCCCCTCTTCTGGGAGAATTGCGAGTTCCCAGTAACCTTCCTTCCCCTTCGGTTTTTTCCCTCGCGGCCGGGAGGTCGTTTTTGGTGTTTTTTACCGCGCGGGCGAATTGATTTTCTGCTTTGATCAGATTCTATGGTAACTTTTGTATCGCGATCGTTGTAGAGTCCTGTTTAAATGTGCCCCCGTTTTTTTTTTTTCCAGGGTCCCCCCCTCCCCCAGAATGTGAAACGTGTACCTTCCGTTTTTGCCGAAACCTGAATTTGGAAGGTTCTGACTTTTTTTCTATTGTTTCCCCCCTTTTCTGTAGGGATAGCCCTACATACTTAGCTCTTTCCCTCCTCGATGATTAGACCCCCCTTAGTACGATCAAGTGTGAGACCTCGTTCTGCAACCCGTTTTTCCCTTCTTTTTTGTTTCGACCGCTTGTACCGGCTTGGTCGGGAGTCGCAAAGGGTGTCTTTTTCCCCCAAGCCACCGCATAGCTGGCGGGTCTTCTTCTGTACCAGGAAACCCTTACTTGACTTATATGACAAGTCGACGCATACCCCGTTCTTTTTATCTCCAGACCACTATCGTTCGACGACCCCCCCACCATGACGTGATGTCTGGGACACCTTTCTGTCCCATTTTGCCTTGGCCAGGCTTATTTTTTGTTTTCTCCCAATAGGAGTGGACCTGCGACATCTTCGATCGTCTCGGTTAGCATCACTCGTGCGGGTTTTTTCGTACTTTTTCTATACACTTGTGTTGGAGATTTGCCCCTACGAGTGGCAATTTCCCCTTCCAACGATAACCTCCCTTCTTTTTCTTTTTTTTTTGAATCATCCCGTTGTTTGGTTTTCTCTCTTTCCTCATGTCAAACTCCGTTTTCCATGACCTTCCCGCGTCGTCAGTTGAGGGTCACCTTCCCCCCCCCCCACCACCAGCTGTTGTCACCCCACGTCCCCTTTTTCCCTTCCCAAAGATGGGACGTGTCTGCTTTGTGACGTCATTATTCTCCTTCCCGCCTATTTGCGTTCTCACCCCCTTCCCTTTCCAATCGGCACCGCCTTGCAAACCAATTTCCGAACCCTTTTCCGCTCATGACCTTTCCCTCCTATTCTGTTTTCCTTTTTTGCTGATTGAACAAAGACGGTTGGTTTGGCTGCAGCACTTTGCTCATCATATGGGCTTTTCATTTTTCCCCCCTCTCCCTCCGACAGATATGACGGTGGACCGTTGCAACCCTTTCTCACCCGCTTCGACTAGCAATAGTCCACGTTTTTAGACCAACGGGACGCCCTCGTTCTTTTTGGCCGCCTCCGTCGGGCCGGACTTTTCACAGCCAAATGCTTTCCAATTCCGCATGGGTGTGGGTCTCTTTAGGTTCATTCCTGGTCCATAATGATTTCCCTCAATGGGCCCTCTAGTGGGGTAAGGACCGACCCTTTTGCCTCTCCTTGCATTCATGGTCGCGCCTGGCTTTTTGTAGCCTTCCTGTTAAAACCCTGATGGTTGCTGGTTTTGTCCCCCCTTTTTCCAAGGCCAGGTCATGTGGGTGTCCTCTTTCGTCAATTTGACCATCCCAGCCCTCTTTCATGAGCTCACCCTCCCCAACCTGCAGCCCCTCTAGTTTCTTTTCGTTTTGCCGCGCCCACCCCCTCCGCACTGGCCCGGGGAATCGAAGGTTTTGCTGTATTTCCTCCCCTTCCCCTCCCCGACCGGGGTGCTTCCACGGTCGACGGCAACGCCAGACTTTTCCTTTTTTTCCTGGGCCTTTACCCCCCCTATCGGAACATGTTTGAACCCCCCCGCTTTTTTCCCGAGGTTTCGACCCACTTTTTTTTTTCTTTCGTGTCGCCGTCCTGTTTGTTGAACTCAATTACCGCGCGGCTTCCCCCCCGTCGTTTTCAAACTTTAGAGGTTTTGGGTCTGTTTTCGAATTTTTTCCCCCTCTTACTTCGGAGAGCAGAAAGCCTGTACGACCCTCCCCTCTGGCGTGAGCCTGATGGATGGGGGCGTTGCAGAACCCCCTTGCTCCCAAAGCTAGGCTGGGTACGCAGTGACCCCCTTTTCCTATGAAATTGGGGCCTGTTTCTTTCGACTCGCCCCACTGGCCTGCACCGGGAGTTTCTTTTTCGCGCACTGGACTTCATTTGTCAGGGAAGGGTCCGTCAGTAAAAATCCCCATATAGAATGACTTTTGACTGATTTTTCCTTTCCCTATTCTAGGGGAGGGCCGTGTGTTCTTGTCATCCTCCCCCTCCCCCTTGGTGACACCGATTCTGTCTATGACGTTCCGGCTTGTTTGGGGGGGGGTTGGGGGGTGGGGTGTGGGTTTCGGGCCGGAGGGCTGGAGCGCTTCAATTTTTTTTTTGCCGCCCGGAGGAAGCTAATTTGCCCTTTTTATTTCCCCCTCTATTCACATAATGTCTTTGGGTCCCATCGGCATTTTTAACTCCCTTCCCCATTCAAGGAGTTGTCGGGCTATTACCCCTGTCCTTTCCCCAAAAAGCTGCTGGCACCTGCTCCCATGGTCCATGGTGTATCGCCTTGTTTTTTGCCTATTTTCGGCTTGAGAATTTCCTCTTAGGTAACGGAATTCCTTTTTTTCCCCTGTCCCCTTCGAGTTCTTTTTTTATTTCGGTTGGGTTCCCCCCCCCCCCCCAAATGTGGGTCCATCTGATTCCGCCGCCTCCCTCCTTTCCTCCCAAACATGCCTTTTCTTGATTTTCTTCGTTGACCTCTTTTTGAGGTGGAAGTCTATCGAGGACGGCCCCCCCTATTGTGTTGGCAGAAGGAGTTCCCTTTTCTTTCATTTGGTTTACCCGTTTTTGGACTGTTTCTCCCTCTTCCCCTTTTTTTGCGGTCCCCCGTTTTACTCGAGGTCTTCATCGTGACTTCTTAAAACCATCAACATGCTCAACTCCCGGTCGTATGGTACGCGGCTCCGTGGTCGTCCCCCCGTTTCTGCTCCAGTATCCTTTTTTGTGTTGTATAGGCGTGCATTTTTCTTTTTTTTGCCTTCTTCCGTTATGGGGTTGCAGTATGTTCTTCATTCAGGGCGTGGGTTTGATGACTCTTTATGGGGGGCCGCCGGCAACGGACTTTCCCTTTTTTTGGAGCCCGCTGGGCCGACTGATTTTCCTCCCCCACCTTCAGAGGTGAATTGGAGGGTGCCCCGTCCTCCTGCTACACCCCTGCCCACAACACGCCCCAACCAGCCCCCCCAAAACACGCAACTCCCTCGCTTTCAACACAATCTCCCCCCTCACACACCACACCCCCACCCCCCCCAACCCAAACCCCACATGCAACCAACCCCCACACACAACTTCTTACCCATACAAACCCCCCCCCACCCCCAACAAAACAACCCCTCACAACCCCCCCCCACAAACCCCCACACCACCCACCCCCCCCCAACAACACCCCCAACCCACCCCATCGAACACACCTCTCTCGTCCAACACCCACCACCCCCCTCCAAACACCCTCTCCACCGCCCCCCCCACCCCCACAACCCCACGAAACCCCCCGCCCCCCACCAACCCCCCCCCACACCCACCTCACGCCACACCCAACCCTACCCACAACCCAACCACCCCCCCCAGCAACACACCACCACTCGACTCCCCAAACAACAACCACCCCCTCCCACCAACTCCTAGTCTCCCCCCCACCACACAACAACACCCTCCAAAAAAAAACCTAACAACTCCACCCACCCCCTCCACCCCCACACCCCAAACCCCCCCACCCCAGCCAACCCCTCAGCCCACCCCAACCCTAACCAACAGCACAACCAACACACTCAATCCCTCTCCTTCCCACCCGACCCCCCCACCCACCCCATCAAAACACTCCCAAAACCCCCAGCCACACCCCCCCCCCCTCCTTCACCCCACCCCCAAACACCCCCCACCTCACCCCCTCCCCCTCCCTCCCCCCCTCCCCCTCCTATACACCCCCGCAACAAACTCTCCTCTCCCCCCTCCCCCCCCACAGAACAACATCGCCCACACCACCAACCCACCCCCCCAAACCCACCAACACAACTCAAAACCAACGCCCACCCCAAACCACAACGCAACAAGTCCGCTTCTCGCCCACCTCACCACCCGAACCAAACCCACCAAACCCACTCACCTTCCCCAACCACACACCTCCCCTCCTCCCCCACCCCAACCACACCCCCCCGAAAACCCCCCACACCACAACCCACACCCCCTCCACCCCCAACAATACCTTGTTCCCCAAACCCCCCCCCACGCCCTCCCCCCCCCCAACCCCCATCAAAAACACAACCCCCCCTCCCCCGCCCGTCCCCCCACCCACCCCCCCCCCCCCCCCCCCAAAAACACCACCACCCCCCTCTCAACAACCCCCACCCCACCCCACCCCCAAAAACAAAGCACCTCCCACGCCCACAACCCCACCCCCCCACCTATACACCACAAACCAACAACCACACACCACCAACCACAACCCCCCCCCCTCACCCCCCCCCCCCCCCCCCACTACACTACACAACCATCTCAACCTCCCCCCCCCCCACCCCCCCCCCACCAAACCCCCCCCCCTCCCAAACAAAACCTTCCCCCCTCCCCCCCAACCTCCGCCCCCCCCCCCAGACCCACAAAACACTCACAGAAAACCAACATCCAAAAAACCCCCACCCCCACCCCCCCCCCCAACACCAACCCACCCCACACAAACCCAAAAACCCACCCCCCCCCCCCCCCAACCCAACCACCCCCCCCCACCCCCCCCCAACCCCCCCCCCCCCCACAACACCAACAAACCCCCCCAAAAAAAACCCCACCCCACCTCCCACCAACACCCCCCACACACACCAAACCCAAACCAACCCCCACAAACCCCCCCCGACACCCCAACCCCACCAAACACACAACCCCCCACCCCCCCAACCCCCCCCCCACCCCCCCCACCCACACCCTCTTTTCTGCCATCCCCCCCCCCCAACACCCCCCCCCCCCCCCCCCCCCCCCCCACCCCCCACCCCCAACCCCACCAAACACAAACCCAACCACACCCTCCCCCACCCCCCACACCCTCAACCCCACACCACCCCCAAAACCACACAACCACAAACCAACCACCCACCCCGCCCCCCCCACCCTCCCCCCCAACACCAACAAACCCCCCACCCCCCACAAACACCCCCAACCCCCCCCCCCCCCACCACCCCACCTCCCCCCACCGCCACCCCCACAGAAAACCACACCCAACCCCAAACCACTCCCCCTCAAACCCACCAATCCCCACCACCCACACCACCCCCCCCCCACCCACACCAAACCCCACAAAAAACAACCCACCCTCCCTCTACCACCACCCACCACCCACCCCCACCAACCCCCACCAAATGGCTCCCGCCAACTCACCACAACACCACCCACCCCCCCCCAAAAACACCCACCCCCCAACCCGCAAACAACACACAACCCAACACCGCCCACCACCCCCCCCAACACTCCCTCAACCAACCCAACCCACCCTTACCAAAACCACCCCCTCCAACCCACACCCGCCGCCCCAAACCCCAACACCGACACAACAAAACAACACCAAAACACCAAAAAAACATCCCCCCACAACCAACAAACCCCCACCGCCCCCACCCACCACACCCCCCCAACCACCCCCACACTCAAAACACAAACCAAAACCACAACCCCAAAACACTCCTCCAACAACCCCCACCAAGTAACCAAACAACAAACACACCCCCCCCCCCCACCCCCCCAACCAACCCCCCCCCCCCAACCCCCCACTCCCCCCAACCCTCACCCCCCCCCCCCCCCCCCCCCCCCCCCCCCCCCCCCCCCCCCCCACCACTCCCCCCCCCCCCCACCCCCCCCCCCCCCCCCCCCCCCCCCCCCCCCCCCCCCCCCCCCCCCCCCCCCCCCCCCCCCCCCCCCCCCCCCCCCCCACCCCCCCCCCCCCCCCCCCCCCCCACCCCCTTTATATTTGACGCGTTACTATTTTTTCATGTTCCGCGCGAAAGGCCGTCCCCCAACGGTTGGAGCCGTACAGAGGTCGAGGGCCCCTTCTTTGGCAGCTGGACCCCTTGCACCCCCCGAATAGGTTCCATTCAGCTCTGATATCCTTCTAAGGTTTGGAGTCCACGATCTACAGGTTTTAGAAAACATGCTTACGTCCCCCCCCCTCTTTTTTTTGTTTATTGGGACAATTTCGAGCCTTTTCCCTCCAGTTTCCCTTTTCCCCATTCTGCTAACCAGAAGGTATGAGTAGTCCCGTCCGGTCTGAGGGGCCGCAATTTTCTCTTTCATCGGTTGGATTTTGCACCGCTTGTAGTTTGCCCATTGCTTTGTTGTGTTTGTTTAAGGGGCAGTTCCCCCAGTTTTCTTTCCCCGTGGACGGGACCCGATTCTAGTTTGTTGATTTTTCTTCCGCGTTGTTCCTATTGGATGGAAGGATCCGCTGTTTTCCCCCCTTTTTGAAGAAGGGGCCCCCTTTTTTCAGCAGCGATAGTTTTCTGGACGGCTGTTTTGCCTCAATCCCCCTTTTTTTTTTTCTGTCAGCTCTTTGTTGATAAACTGTGCTTCTTCTTCTTTTCTCCCCCCCCCCTCCTACCGAGAGATTTGGTTTCACCTTTCCTTCTTTGGTGTCTTGACATTTCCCTCGACGGTTGTGCAGTCTTTTTAGTATGTTGACATCCTTCCCGGCTAACCACATAAAGTGACAATTAAAGTAGGTTTTTTTATGGTGAAGATTCAGACGCCCTTTTTCTTTCCTTATTTCCGAGAGCGACAGGGTGATTCTCACTTTCTTTCTCCTGTACGACTTTTTTTCCCCCCCCCAAGGGCCGTTCTGCTTGTTCGATGCATAGTAGTCCATCACCTAATGAGCACTCCCCTGCCCCTTTGAAAGCCCCCATCCCCTGTTGAATTTTGCGCCTGAAGACGATTGTCACCCGGACTTTTCCCCCCTCTTCTTAGCTCCTTGGTTCCAATTAGCCAGCATACTTTGCTCACCGTCATTTTCCCTTTTTAGAAACTGCCGCCTTATCTGTCTCCCCCCTTTCGAGTTCTTTCAGTCGCAAGCTCCTCGGTCCCCATATCCTTGCACCCTGACGGGGGTTTGGGTAGCAGCTTCATACGGAGGGCTGGGTCGTTGCGCTCCTGAAGGCTGGGCCTCGCTTCATTGCCCTTCATGGGACCCCCATGGGTTTTTGAGTTACAATTTTTTTATCCAAACGTTTGCCTCGTCGTGTACATTTTTTTTTGAGAGAGCTGGCTGTCCTCTATGTTAATTGTAGGCTGGTTTTGGAACAACTTCCCCGCCTTTTTTTACCAAAAGCGTTCTTCCTTCCGAAGACTTTTAGTGATCAGTGCCTTTTGCGGATGGTGGAAGTGCTTCCCCCCCAGTATCTTACATTTCCTCTCTGTTTTGATGTGGCCTTTCTCCGTGACGTTCTTTTTTGAAGTGGGGCAGGTGCCAGTTGATTTTTTTGACCCCCCGCCTGCCAACGTTTGCAGCTCACCAAAATGGCCCGGGATTTACTGATCTGCTTTTTTAGGCGGGGCGGGTTTTTTCCCTTCCCCTTACCCATTCCACGGCTACGGAACCAACTCTTGCCCCCTATGCCATCTTGCTTGTCTTTTCTAACCCCTTTATCTGAGGTCGGGTTTCCGACCTTACTGAATTGGTTTTTTTCCCCCCCCTCAACCCCGCCCTGCCCGTTTTCTTTTTTCCTCCGTGCGCTTTTAGAGAGCCTTTGAGGGGACAATTTTTCAGGGGCCGTTTTGGGTTGCCCCCCCCCCTCCTCCCAGTGGCCTTTTTTCCTACGTTCGTCGTGTTACGAGTTGTCTCTTGTGGTCATCCCAGCCCCAGGATTGTTTGTCCTTTGTACCATCCCCACTTCCGCATCCCGGTGGCTGCTGTCCTCCCCCCAACGGCCGGTTAGGAGTGTATGGCTTTCAGTTCAACCCCTCTGTGGATAGTGCCCCCCCTCACAGTCCCCCCCTGTGTGCGGTCTGACGATCTTCCAACCCCCTCCCTCTTTCGTTCGGCGACAGGTTACCTTATCGTGCCGACTACACCCTGAGTTCCTTTCCTAAAAAACCGGCGTGAAAGATTCGTTTTTCTCCCCCCCCTGCGAGCAAGCTTGTTTTGCTGCACATTTTTTTTGTTTTGCCCCTCCTTCGGTTTTTTTAACGCCCAGGTCTGATTTTCTTTTATTCTTTTCCCCGGGCATCCCAGTTTGGCCGAGCCGCCATTTTTTCCCCTTCCCGGCACCACCGTGCGTGGCCCCTTTCACTCCAAATGCATTTTTCAACGTTTCCCGACAAAAGGGACCGACTCCCTTTTTTCCTGGTTCCGGTACGGGCCGAAACTTGCTAGGCTTTTCTTCGCACCCCTCCGCTTTCTGTGAGTCGTTGAGCAAGCCATTCGGACCCCAGCCTGGGTGTACGGCGACTGCACTCACTTTTTTCCTTTTACTGCCATTTTTTTCCCCGCCACGGTGGTTTTTCTTTTTTTTTTCTGGTAGGACCTCCCCCCCAACGTTTTCCCTTGCTCTTTTCTGGACAGGCTCTTGGGAGTGATGCCCTGAAGTCCACAGATTCTGGTTTTGAACCCCCTCCCCCTTTCCCCTTTTGCAATCCCAATATTCCATTCCTTTTTTTTTCTTCCCGGTTCGAGGGCCCCTTGCAATCTGACCCCTTGGATCACTGGGGCAATTTTCTTTGCCTGCCAAGTGCAGCCTTCTGGCACACCCCCCGCTCCTTTGAAACAACTTTCAAGGTACATTTTTCGATACCATTTCCGGTTGCTTTTTTTGCCTTTTCCCCCTGACCGGGTATCCGGGTCTTTCTGGGCGATCCCCTTGTTTTTGGGCGAGAGCGCCCGAATACCTCCGGATGCACTGGTTTTGATCTTTTTTCCCCGCTCGTTTGTCCATTGTTTCCCTTTTCTGGTCCCTTCTTTGGGTTTTTACCCATGCTTCGCCTTGGCGCCATCAGTCCCCCTTCCCTCCCCCTTTTTCGGGACCTTCGCCGTTGTTTTCTACAGGCGATTCTGGTTTGACTTGCCGTAGTCTTTGGTGGTTTCATCTGTTTCTCCCTTTTACTCCCCCCCACTTACAGTCTGCTTTCCACCCCATTCCCTGATCCTCTCCTTTTTTTTTTTTTTCCTTTACCGCCCACAATCAACCTGCGTGACTTGGCTCCGTCCTGTTCTGCGTCTGTTGGCCTTCGGTCCAGACCTTTTCATCTGTTTTCTTCTTTACTCGGATTTGTTTCCTCATTTCCCAACTCGACAGTTCGGTCCCCGTAACTTCTTTTCTTTTTTTTGAGTGGTTCTCCGAGTGCTTTCATTTCCCTTACCTCCCTACCGGTGGTTTGCCCTTCGGGAAGATGCGTCTTTGGCCCTGGTCGCTATCCAACAGCTTTTGACCCTTTTTTTGTCTGTGGGCCCCTTGTTACTTACCGTGCCCCCCCCCATTTGTTTTTGCCCCCACAAGCTTGTCATCTACCCCCCCCTTTCGTTTTTTCCCCCACCTGAGCCTTTTTTTTTTGTGAGAAAGTGGCCCCCCTTCCCTTTCTTAATGGAGTCCTCTCGTACTTGAACGTCCTGCGCTTGTGTTTTCTCTGTACCAGACGCATGGGCTTTCGTTTGGGTTGATCTCGTTTGGCCAAGTTTGTTACTTGTTTTTTTTGGTTTGGGGTTTGTGTCCTGCCCTCCCTTCTCTCCCCCCCCTGTCTGTTGTTTTTTCTCCTCGCCATCCTGACAAACTTGATCGAGATTTGATTTTCTGTGGGCCCCCACCATCCCCAAGCCTCTGGTCTTTGTTTTCCCCAGTGCTTTTCGATTCAATTGTCCCGGTCCCCAAGGAACTGCTTTTCTCCTCACTTTGATTGAGTTCTGCCCCCCCTTCCCCCCCCCTGCCTTTGTCCCCCAGGCAGTTCATTTTGCACGTCGCCACTACCACCCCGTTCCCTGTTGCGGTGGTTTTCCTTTCCCAACGCCCCTTGCAGCCAGGCTAAAAATGATTTCCCAGGTCCATCTTTTTGTATTTTCCCCCGTGTGTTAACATCCAGGCCCTCTTTGTTTCCACATACGCGACTTTGCCGGTCTATTAACAAGTTTAAGTAGTGTTTTTTAGGGCACACGGAATTACGTCAGTCTTTTTTCTCCATCCCCCCTTTTGGTTTTAGTTTCTGCCGTTGACAGTTTCCCCTCCTGAAGTAAACCGGAGCCTTCATGGTTTTGATGACAGAGCATTCCCAGCCCCTAGCCATCCCCTGCTTTGGTAAAACAACCTTATTTCTACGGAATAGCCCATGTACCCCCCTTTTTACTCCATCGCCGCCCGCCCTTTGTCCCTACTATTGGTGACCTGGACGCAGCCGAAGTAGTGGAATCGAGCAGTTCTAGAAATCTTTTTTTTTGTAGGCAAAAAACTTTTTTTTGAGAACCTTCCGTCCTTTTTTCCACTATTTTTTTCCTGTCCTCAGCTGGCAGGAGCGCTTTTGCCCCCCCTCCCTTTCTAGATACTCCTGGCACGCCATCGAGTACCAAAGTTAGGTTTAAGGGTGCCAGGTCTTAGTTTGGCTTTTCTTTTTTTGTCTGCGTCGTCCCCACTTTCCCCTTGCGACAGCTCTCCTAGGCCTTTCTTCCTCCTTTCTTCCAGCGATGCGGGTTCCCTCCCTGTTGATTCGGCGGCGTTTCCTTTCCGGTTTACGCTGCTCTTCCGCCCCAAAGGAAACGTCTTTGGGCAAATGGCGTCTGGCGTTTCCTCCTCTTTCTTCCCCCCCCTCCCCCAGGGAGACCACTTCATTGACCCCTTTGAAATTTTTTACGTCTGAGGTCAATTGATTGTCCTCCCTAGAGTCGAAGCGAATTTCCCTTCCAGGGGGCGTTTGGAAGGTCCCCAGTTTAACCCCCATTTTTTTCTTTCCACGGATTTTGTGAGTTTTTTTTTCCATCCCAGGCTTCCTGTGTTCCGGCCGATTTTTTCTTGGACCGTTGCCACAGGGTCCTTTCTTTTTCACCTCCGACAGTTGAATGTCAAGCCCTTTTCTTTATGTTTCAATATGGATTTGCCACTCTTTTTCCTTCCCCCCCGTGTGATCGAGCGGCAGAAATTTTGAGCTCACAAAACGCCGTCCTTTAATTCTCTTCCAACTTAGGGAACTTCGTCAACCGCGTGAGTTTTTCCCCCCCTATTTTCCATACCGGGAAAGACCAATTCGTTCGTCGCCGGATCTTTCCTCCCGTAAGATCCTGAGTCCCTTTGGCCCTTTCTCTGGGGTCCGCTTCCCCCCTTCCTATGGTTTTTTTCCGTTATCATGTGTCATTCGTCTTTTCACCAGTTTCCCTGCGGCTGCTTTCAAAACTTTTTGTGGTTATTTTCCTTTCTATTAGGACAGTCCCCCCTGGGGCCCTGGCGACCTTTCTCGGTTGACACCACTTTTCCATGGACCCAGCGTGCTGGTTGCTATAGACTTTGTGTCTCCCCAAACCCCCCTCCCCGGCGCATCAGGCTTTTTTCACTCTTGAGGGACTTTTCTTTAGACTGGCCTCGACTACGGCCGAGTGTGGTTTTGTAGGCTCGGTCATTACTGTTCTTTCTCCCCCCCCCCCCGAGCCTCTCTCCCTTCCCAGCTTCTTGGTTCTACTCGGGATGCGGGCTCCCGTGAACACTCTTTCGTCTTCCCAAGGCCCCCAGAGCTCAAATTTACCCATTTTTTTAATTGTACACCCGAACTGTTTTCGACTTTTTTTTCATTTTTTTTTCATCCTTCGTCCCTTGTGCACACGCGATACCCTTTCCCCTTTGGATGACGATTTACGTTCCGGTCGTTACCCCATCCTGTATTTTCTTGCATTATGTTTCTTCCTTTCCCCTCCTGCTTCTTTTAGAACCCCCAGTCCCATGGCTACCGTCCCCCCCCCCCCTGTTGTTTTTCCTCCACAATTACTGAAGTAAATGTCTTTATGAAAACGCCCAACAGCTGGCCAGGTTTGGTTATCGAACTTCTTCCCTTCCTCCGGGTTCTTCCCTCCCCCGCACTTCGGCAATCCTTGGAATGTTATCCCTCTTTTTCGTTCCCTTAGAAGCCGATTCCCTGACGACCTCCTGTTAGTTCCCAGCTACTGACCCTTTGAGAGCACTCTTTGCACCCGTCAGGCGGCAGGCGAGGGACACTTTTCTTTGAGGCTTCGGCTGTTTGTCGCTACCTCAACACACCTAGGGCTTTGTTTAGGTCCCCTGACCGTGGGCTTATCCCTGGGTGGAAGACTTGCTCCCCCTCCCCACCCCATTTTCCTCCCTTCCCTTGCACTGCACACACATTTGATGAGAGATCTCAGTCTAGCAGTCTCAGACCCTTTGTCCAGGTGTCATCGGGATGCCCCGCCTTCTTTTCTTTCCCATCAATCCTGCACGAAGCGGTTCCCCCCCCCACCGGGTCAGGCAATTTAGCTCTTCTTTTTTTCCCCTGCCCTTGGTCTTCTTGCTTTTTTCCTTTTGCGATTCCCCTGCCAGGAGACCTTAGACTATCGCAAGGCCTGCCCAGTTACCTGTCCTTTTTCAATTGTTAGCGACCATTTTTTCCTTCAGGGCTTGTGGCTGGCTGCCAATTAAAGTTCCCATGTGTCCTTCCTTGTCCGTCCCGGCGTTAGGTTTGAGGGAAAGTGGTTCCCTGTATCGTCGTTGGCTGTCTACACTTCCTCCCCGTTTACCCCTTTCCAGTGCCCCACCAGTCCCCTCCCAAAACCGGGTCGAACACGCGGGGCCCCTTGTTTCCCCCCAAGTTGTCTTCATGAGGGTCTGCTTCGACAAGTACAGTTTTTGGCGCCTTGATTTTTTTTTCCAAAGGTAGTTTTTTCGGGAGGCCTGTTCCTTTTCCCCCTCCAAAATTCTTCTCTTCGAGGGCTTTTGAGGTTTTTCCAGAGGGCCCTGCAACCCCCCCGGTTCAGGATCTGATTTTGATAGTCGATGAAGCCGGCGTCTTTTTTCCCTTTCTTTTCCCAGTTCCTCTGCAGGCGTCCAGGTTTGCCAAAGTACCCTCAGTGTGATGGAAGTCGTGGATACACTGTTAGGTATAGTGTAGCAGGTGCCCCCTTTCCGGTCGGCTCTGCGGACTCCTTCCTTTATTTACTTTCAGATTTCGGTAACCGAACAGAGACCACAGGTGTTGACTCTTCAAGTAGGTCTATTTCCTGGCCCCCCTCCCCCATTAGTCGGGTCGGAACTCTTCGCTGGCTTCTTCTACCGGGTGGAAGAAAGTTTGAAGTCAAATCTAGTGGATGTGGGAGTCCTTTCCTTCGTTACACCCAAGAAGACGATCCCCCCCCTTTCACCCCGCTTTGACGCAGAAATGTCCCTCCATGACCAGAACCCCCACCAATCTCGTCCCAATTTTTCTCGTTCTTAGTATGGTTGGTCTCTGTTCCTTCCCACAGTGACAAGGACCAGGCTTTACCTGTTGGTGTTATTACCCGTTTCTTTTTTCATTTCGAACTAGATGTTCTGACCCTGAGGGTGTTCCCCTATGTTCCGTTGTGTCTTTTCAGTCTTGGTTGGAATTGCACCCCCCCCCCATTTCCCGCCTCGGGGCTTTTTTCTATCTCCCTTTTCTCCTTTTTTTCAATTCCTCCTCCGTTGTTTGTTTCTCTCTTTTTACAATCGTTCCATGAAGGTAAAGTATGACTGTTGTTTCCCAACCCCCCCATATTGATAATAAAACTCCCCTCTCCCACAAGAACCCCTATTATGGTGTGTCCCCGATTTTACGTACTCGATTAGCAGGGGAACAGTTACCTCTTTCAGGGCTTTTGACAACACACGCGGTTTTGACCTCTTCCATTTCCACCAACTTGTGCGAAAAAATTCCCCCTCGTCCCGGGGGCCGGACGAGAGTGCTGTGTTTTGGATGCGTTCCCCCCCCAAAACTTCCGTTCACACTCCATACCAGGGACCGCTAGTAATTTCTTGGTCCCTGTTGAAATCTACGACTTACGACGCCCCATTCTTTTTCTGTGTTTTCATGCAAAAGTTGTCCAACCTTTAGACCCCCCCCTCTTTTTCCCGGAAGTTCGACCAGTCCCCCACAGCTTCTTCTTTGTGGCTCACGGTAGTTGAGACCATTAAAGGACTTTTCTTTTTTTTTTTTTTCTTTTATTCTTTTTTTCTTTCTGTTTGCACGCCGGGGTGTCCGCCGTTCTGATCAGTCATCATTCCTGACCCTAAGGCGGAGTTCAGAGACGGACCCTTTTCCCCTTGCCCCCTCCGACAATCATCCACCTTGTTCGCGGGGTGATCCACAAATTTATTTCCCGTCCCCTGTTTTTTTTTTTCCAACCTTGGGCCCTCAAGGCCAAACACCACTGGCATGGCCATGTAAGCCCAACCACTAACAGATGACGCCTCCCACCTGATAACCTAGAAATTGAAAGCAGGTTTCATTGCCGTTTTTTCCAACTGCTACAGTGCAGCGGTCCAATCCCCCCCTTTTTTCCCTCATTGCTGGACCACTATTTCTCCCATCACCTCCCTGTTTGTCAAGGTCCGCTTTTTCCCTTCCCTTTTTTGGATGCTGAACCAACCCCTCTCCTTTTCCCCCCAGCTTCATTTTATAACTTTTTGCAAGTCGGTTTTAGACCCCGCCTGGGTTTTTTTCTTGACTCTCCTTAATTTTTTGCAAAACGTGATTTCCACCCTTCTGCGCGTGGCCCCATGTCTTCCCAACTTCCCCCCGCGCAGCCCGGTGGAATTTTTTTGTGAAACTTTTTCTCATTACCCCTCCCTCCCCTTGTCTGCGTCCCTCCGGGCCCCTCTCATTAATGGGCGGCTCACACTCTCCCTACCCCCCCCACCCCCCTTCTTACGGTATTTGTTTTCACTCTGCTACCCAGGGCCAGGCATTCCTGATTTTTTTTTCCTTCCTTTTTCCCCCTTCGAAGAATGCCAGGAAGCTCACTTCAACCCTCTGCCCCCCGCGGATTTTTTTTTTTTCGTTTTTTTGACCACTCCCAACCCCTCGGAAAGAACCTACTGGGGCGCCCGTTCTTCAGTTTCCCACCCCTCACCTTCGATGGTTTGCCGCTCTCTGCCATTTTTTCTTTTTTCTTTCCTTGAGGGTAGCTTCGTCTGGGTCACTCCGGCTCCACCGGCTTGGCATTTTTATTTACTTCGCGGATAGTCTATTTTCTGCATTCCCCCTTGTGGGCGACGGCTGATGACAGTCTTCAAGTTTTCCTTTTAAGTACTTTTTGTATTTCACATTAGACCTTATGTTTCCGTGGGACATTTGCAAGAAAATTAAGGGGGTTTTTGTTTTTTCTCTAAAAAACAGCCCGTTTTCACAACCCCCACAACATTTTTTTTGTCACCCCACAAAGACCCCTAAATGGTTGTCCTCGCCCCCCCTGTGTTACTTGCTTCTTAGGCGTCAGTCGTGAACTCTGTTACTCCCTTTAATTTGACCGGTTAGACTTCCAGTATTTTTGACAAAGCTTGGTTTCCATCTTTTGCGATAGGCCTCCCCCCCCCCTTTTTAAGGATGAGGCTCAGCCCAACTTCCAGTCCACCGATGATGTTTTGTTTCGACACTTTGCGAGTGGCCCGCTGGGGGGTTTTTGCCCCAGAGTCCCGACGTCTTTTCATTTTTTTCTTTGCTGTCCTTTTTTGGGCACTTTCGCCAATTTCACTGGGGTGGAACCTTCGTGTTTTTCACCTGATAAGAGAGCAACTTCCCCCTTGATCCATGAAAATTTCCGTGATTTACCGCTTCTTTTGCCACCAGTCGTCCTACACCCCCTTTACACGGAATTTTCGCGTTTCCCATCGATTCGACTTTCTTTCCTTCTTTATGGGTGAAGTATTTTCTTCTGTGGTTGCTTTGTGATTTCTTGTTTACATCCATTGCAAGTGATCGTCTTTCCCCCGCCTGGCCGGATATGGACCCCTTTAGCGCTGTTCTTCTCTCATAGTTTTTGTGATACCATTTTCCCTTAATCACGTCAACACGGGCCGGTGGTCAAACGGGGGCGTACTACGTAGTTTTTTCTGGGAACTTTCACCTTTCCTCCCGGGGCTGCAACTTTTCCCCATACCCATAGGTCCCTTACTCTTTCTGTGTACCCCTGTTGCTTGTCTCCGTTCCGGTATATGACGTCTCTTTTTTTTAGTTTTTAGCCATGGATCTCTTTGACCCTGTCTCCTGTTCTGGTGGTTACACAACTTCCTTCTCGCCCATGGGTCGAGTTCCCCCACCTTGCAAATGCAATTCGCTGAATGGGTTGTTTAGCGCCCCCCCGCCCCCCCCCTTCTGTGCCAAGCATTGGCGCACGGTCCTTGATTCTTTAGATCCCTCCCTCCCGATTTTTTCTTGCCCACCCCTTTGTTTTTGAATTGCGTCACGTCTTTTTTTCTCCCCGACCGACGACGGCGTCTGAATTTAGGCTACGACGCAAGGATGGTTTTCAGGGAAATGAGTCCGAGTTGCCCTAGGCCGTGGGACCAGAATTATTTTTTTTTATTTTTGGGGGTCTTTTTCAGACCCTTCTTCGATCGCTTTGGTTTTTTGACTGCTAGCTCGCCCCACTCCTTTCCCACTCTCGGCCAACATTTTTTTTTTTTCTTTTCCCGGGATGGGGCGATTGGAGACCTGGGGCAGTTTTTTCTATCTGGTTCCACAAATGGACATTCGTTTTAAGATTAGTTGCATACATCTTCCCCCTCCCAGTCGTCCTTTACTCAGGAGACCACTCATCTCAATTGACGATTCTCCCTCTCCACTTCCGTTATGTGGACTTTTTTGTGGACATTCAGGTAAACCCGAACCTGTTCACACTTTTTTCTTGTCTCGCTCGTTTTCCAAATAGCGACGCCAGACGCCAAGAGACTTCCTTTGCCAGTCCTCACCTCGATGCCCCGGCCCCCCCTTCAAGCCATGATCGGGGCGGCTTATGCCCCATTCGTCCTCCCTGGCCAGATACCTGAATGTGGGGACTGTCCGTTCTGCTTGCATTGCGACATCTCTTTTGGACTTGACTTCCCCGTCCCACCTATCTCGACCCCAACCTTGTATGGGGTCGTCTCTCCCGTTTCTGTGGGGGCTTTTGCGTTTGATTATTTAGTTCGCTCAGACGGGTATTTTTTTCGGGCATTTCCCTTGGATCTGCGGTACCCACCCTCATGGGGAATTAAACCTCTCTACCACCCCTTTTAATCATGCGGCCCCAACCACGGTTTTTGCCGCGAGTTTTTAGGCTAAACTCCCCCGTTTTCGTCTCGGATTTCCCCTCCAAATTTTTCGGGGTCCTTCGAATTGATAAGTACCTTGGGGCATTGTCTGCTCGCTTTTTCCAAACCCTCCCGGAAGGCTCATCGGCTTGGCCTGCTGTTTGGCGGGCCGCCAATGAATTTTTTTTTTTTTCGTGACTTCCCGGCCCTTTGACCACGCCAGGCAAACCCTTTCTTTTTTTTTAGTTTTCCTGTGCGTTTCCTTGTTCCCCTACAGGGCCCAAGTGTCCTTCCCCAGCCAAAAAAACCCCCTTGGATGGCCTTCTTCCTTTATGGGTTTTACACTAGGTCATTTTGCACCAGTTTTACATCTTTTGTAGGTCCCCCCCCTCAAGGGCGTTTTCACCCACCCCCCCCTTCCAGTTTCCCTGTTTTGCTTGTCGGTTTTGGGCGCTTTTTTTTTTTTTTTTCGAAGACGCTGCTTACTGGGGACAGTTTTCCGTTACTGTCCGTTTTTTTTGCAACATTCCCCGGTCTTTCGCCCTCCGGTATTGATTTTTTCCCGACGTTTCTTTTCCGGACCCTTTTCACCTTTCCCCACGACCCACCGTTGGTCATGGTCGCTTTACCCAGTTCCCAGATCCCGGTCTCATGGTTGCGTCTGGTCTTTTGTTTCGACACGCCCTCCGGTCCCTTTTCCTCTCTGCGTGAGGGGCAAAGTCCCCAGTTTTCCCGCGCCAACGATTTTTCCCCCTTTGCGGCGTTACTCTTTTTCCCCCCCCCCCCCACCCCCTTTTCTTTTTTTCAGGGACGTTAAATTTTTTCTGGTGTACCTCCTTTCCGACGAATTCACTGCCGAACGTCTTTCCCCCTCTTCCTTTCCCCCCTTGAACAACCGTTTCGCTTACCATTTTGTTGTCAGGTGCCCATTTTTGGGCGTGGGACGGGCTTTGCCACTCCATTCGCTTGACTTTTCTTTTTGTCTTTCTTTTTTTGCGTGGCCTCAATCCCTTGATCCCCCTCCCCTTCTTTCCGGTCAGGTTTTTTCCCCCCCGTCTTCCCCTTGAGAGTTGACCACGTCCCTCCTCGAGTCCGCCCCCCCCCTTTTTCCAAAAGGCAAAGGAGTGACGTCTTTTTTTCCCCTGGGCCCCTCCCCTCGCCTGCGGTTATGGTCGCAAACGCCTTTACCTGGTAGTAGTCGTCTTCATTGGAGTCCCTCCTTTTCTTCCTTGACCGAAGGGCACTCTCCTTCTCCTGTCACCTTCATTCACATTCACGACCTTTTTTTATGGGGTCCGGTACTAGGTCCCGACCAACGTTCTCTATAGGTTCTTTTGTCCCGTTTTCCCCGATATTTACTGCCTGGGATTTCTTTCCCCTTTTAGGAGTTTTAACCCATTCTGGACCGGACCCCTTTCCTTACCGCTAATACCTCCTCGAATGTTTTGTTTTTTTTTTCGACCCCCCCCCCCGGCGAGGTTTACCCCCCCTTCCCTCTCACCTTGATATTTTGAACAGGGGTCTGCTGGCCGCCTTCTCCCGTTGTGCCCATTACCGATCAGGAACCCACCCCTCAACCGCCTGCGAACCTATGGTTCTTTGAACCATTTTTTTTCAACATGCTGTGTTCCGGCAAGTGACCGGAGATTGTTTTTTCTTCTT
>Ga0179591_1367394_pt1 | contig 20014 bp, 27 predicted proteins | sample CZOMad2_1_08_16f_FD_182891 | JGI IMG/M metagenome (GOLD analysis project Ga0179591, IMG submission 182891) | Vadose zone soil fungal communities from Angelo Coast Range Reserve, California, USA - CZOMad2_1_08_16fungal (PacBio error correction) | ecosystem: Environmental > Terrestrial > Soil >... | reverse complement strand
GCCTTCCTGGGCAGAGACCCTCAAGCCGATTCTTGTTGAGTCTTCCGAGTTTTGATGATCCTGCCTATGAGCCGTGTGTGACCTCCGGACGTTCCGCCCCCGCCGCTGTTTTCATCCTCCCTTGAAGCGGTTTTCATTGGTAGAGTATTTCTGTTCCCCGGTTTTGTTTTTCGGTTATTTCTTTTCCATCGTCGCCCTTTCCTCGGTTCCCCCAGGGTGTCTCGTCATGTTTGGTATGCTTGCCTTTGCCTAGAAGGTCTTCGCTCCTCTGAGCTCGCGCAACCACCCCCCAAACAACAAACACCACAACAAAACCACCCTTCTTGTGGGTGTCCATTCGATTCTTGACTTTTCTTTCCGAGCGAGCTTGCGTATTCATTCCCCCCCAGACCCCTTGTCCCCCTCTTTCTCAGCGTCCCCCCCTTGCGACTTCGGATGTCTGGTCGTTTGGGATATTGCTGCTCTCTATCATCTCGTCGCGTCGTCGCGCCTCACCCGCCACACTCGTCGATCTCTTATCTTTGCATTAACTTTTTGACGTCATTTTGGACTTCCTTGAACCCCTCCTTCTTTCTGCCCACTTCCCTCTTTCTGGGCGAACTTTCGGAGCAAAGAGAACATCGGGACCCTTCTTCTGATCCCTTTGTTTCATCCATGATTACCCTCCCAACGTCCTCTTTTTAGGCAGCACTTTGCCTCCCTTCCCCCAAACACCCCGCGCCCAACCCCCTCGCCTTCTTTTTGTCATCAGACCTACCCTTGCAGACGGAGTCCGATTAGACTTTATTTCTTTTTTGACTATTAAGGCCGGTTCGGCACCCCTTCCTTTCTACTTTAAAGGGAGATGTTCTGTGTTTCTTGGCGAGTCTCTAGCTCTGAGCCTTCCCCCGCGAACTTCCCATTGAGCCTGTAGACTTAACGGGCTTATTTAGGTACGGACTCGATCGCGCACAGATCATAGGTGGCGCGCCTTACCTTTTCGTTCCTTTCTCTGACCCCATGAGGTACCCCCCACACATCCCGCGAAGTCCCCCCCCCGTTCCAGCCCAGCTCCCTGGAGGAGTATAATAGCCGGGCCCTTTTTCCTTAACTGAGATTTTTAGCCGATAGTTTTAGTGATTGACGCGCCTCTCTCGTCTAGGGTGCCCGGAACAGTGTCCCTGTGACCCCCGATCTTGAGCGTCTTTGATCGGGGGAGCGAGATGGAGTTCTCCTCTCTACTCTCCGTTTCTGTCTCCTATGGGTTCACCCCCATAACAGGGTCGTACTGCGGGCTTCCGATCACCGCAGTGCTTGGCGTTCAGACCCTTACTTGACCCCACCACGCTGGTTTGCAAAAAGATTCCCCACGTTTAAGATAATTCCCAACCTTTTTTTTCCCATATTTTCGACCCTCGCTGTACCTCTCTACACTTCTTGTCCTCTCGCCCTTTCCACACGGAGCTGCTTTCTTCTCGGCGGATCCTCCGTTTTTGGAACAGTTCCCTAGTGAACCTACACCGTGGCCTCTTTGAACAGACCAGCGCAGCCTTGAGCCGCTCGTCAGGGTCGTGTTCTCCTCTAACCCTTTTCTTTTCAAGACGACGGTTTTCCCCCACCCGTCTCAAATCCGCAATCAATGAGTTAGTCTGATGGTCGATTCTTCCTTGTTTTGGTACGCTCTGAGCCTCGACGATGCTCGTGACTTTTTAGCAGGCCCTTCCCCGATCGACCTGACCCCCCCCCTAAGCCTCCCCTTAGATTACACCCGAACGCTTTGTGGGACTTTTCTCCCTAGTGTTCCCTGCTGATTGACGAGCCTCCCTGTGAGTCCCTAAGATTTTCTCCTTTTTTTCTTCTAACGAATTGCCCCCCCCAGCTCCAAAACCGTTAGTCTAGTCTCAGCAACCCCGGAAGGTATTTTTCCAGCATCACAACCCCGCACCTGTTATGATCCACCAACCCTTATGTTCCTAGCGTACACTCCCCTCCTTTCTAGATCTCTCCAGGCCTTGATAATATCACCTCGTTTCTAGCGGCTCCCTTTGTAATCCATAGTGTTTATCCCCCTTCCTTGTGGGTAGCTTAGTAACCTAAAAACCCGTTGACGCTTTCCGGTTTATCTCCCCCACCTTTGTTAGCTTAGATCCCCGTACTTTACCTGCTCCCATCCTTGGTCCATACTCTGACTTCCTTCCCCCCTCCGCTTCTTATCCCAGTTGACTTTAGAATGCCGGATAGGCTTCCCAGTCAGCCTGACGTTTTTTTATTCCCTCTGTTACGACCCCTTTTGCTTCCTCCGTGAAATTGAGTATAGGCTTTGAAGACAGTGGTTTGGATTCCAAGTGCCTTCCATTTTCGTAAAAATCTGTGTCCAGGATCCGTATGGTAGACATACATGACGGTTGTAGGGTTCGTCACATACTCCGATCACTTTTTTCTCCTCTTATGGGATTGTTTTCCGTCACTTTTGAGGTAGCTAGTGTTTTTTTCTACCATTTCTATCTTGATTACCCTGACCACTGGGTCTGACCCCGCCGCCCCCCTTTTTTGTAGAAATTCACGTGTTTCTCCCGGGCACTCCTTGCCCCCATTTTCCACCCCCTTTTTGTTTTTGGAGATCATGCAGCCCTTTCAGTCACAGGCCTCACTCCTGGCCAATTTCCTTCGGCACCATGGTTGCTGGTAATTAAGATTTCCGTCGTTCCGTTCTACCTCTCAAGTACCCCTTTTACTGGAACCACCAGCGCTCCTTGCCTTCAAACAGTGGTCGATGTCCCCTTCTCTTCCCTCGCACCAAGAAAAAGTCCCTTTGAAGTGGTTTCCCGTTCTCCCCGCACCTCTCTTTGAACTCTCCCTCTCCCGACTGAGCCTCATCGAGGACCCCCCCCCCTCTTAGGATTCCCACATCCTCCTCTAGTATCCCGAAAGAGGGGTTCTCCCCCCGGGGCTCTCCCGCTGTTTTCTCATAGGCAACAACAAAAAACCCCCACCCCCCCCCCCACCCACCACACCAATCTTTGCGTAAAAATGGGCCTTATCGTTTACCTAATTTCAATAGAATACCGGCGACCTTCCTGAGTGTTCTTTCCACTCTGTACAAGTTCCCCCCCAGGTAAGACATCTTTCCTCCACTCATGTTTTTTCAAGGATCAGAAACACCCCCCGTGCCCCCCCTTTTTCTGAAGTCCGGGGTCCTTTAAGTCAATCCCCCCCCCCACTATTTCTGTCCTTCGGGCCACTCGTAACTCCCCTTTTCCCCTTCGGCCGTAAGTAGGTCCCCCTTGCTCTTTCTCGGGCCTACTTCCCTTGTCACCTTTATGTGGGGACGCCAACCTCCCCCTTGAGAAGGTTGGATCTTGCAGTGTTTTTCTGTTTTTTGCTGCCCCCCTCCATCTAACGGCACAAGAGGGCCCCCCCGCTGTTTTCAGGAGCTTCCCCCGAGGACGGCTGATGTGGAGCCCCCCCTCTTCTGCTAGTTGCTTCCCCCCTTTCCCCCGATGACCTTCAGTTTGTTCCACCTACCTTGCAGCATGTTGGTGTCCACTTCTTTATTTGTTAAGGGCGCGGCCCTCCCCTGACCCTGCGCACCACCTCTTTCTCTGGCCCCGATCGGCTTTTTCGCGAAATTCGCGATACCCTCGACACAAGAAGACCGCGGTGATTAGAGTATATTTAGTCCATGCCGCTGTTTTTCGTGCCCCGGTTCTTTTCGATCTGACGACCACCCATGACTCCTCGTCGTGAGTCTTTTCCATGGCGCGCCCCCCTTTGTTCTAACGGCAGCCCTCTTTTCCGACAACAGGCGGAAGCCACGATGAAACTAAGATCTGTTCCAGTCCCTGATGCTGCAAAATGTCCTTATTACCCCTCTCCAATCCCGTCCCCCCCGGCACCCGACCAGAATTACCCCCCTGAGCTTTGGATCACGTGAACCTTGGGCCGAGTGTTTTCCCCCTCCTGTGTCCCGAAAGCCTGCTTCTTTATGCCTCGGCCTCCCCCCCATTTTAGTCACCGGTGCTGTGTTTTCAACCCTCCCACGTCTAACTTGAACGGCTCCTTTCATGTCCCCTCGGATAGATCCCTTTTCCCTAGTTCCCGGATCAAGTCCCCCCTGTCCGACTTGTAAATCACTAGAAGAACTTAGGTTCTTCACGGCCCCCCCTTACCCTGGCTAAACCTTCCCTCCCCCCCCCCCCTTACCCCCGATTGATGTGACCCTCCCCAAGTTGTTAGGAAGTTCCTTTCCCCCCTTATCTTGGACCTTCAGCCTTTGTGTTTAACTTTCTCTGCCGTCCCCCCTCCGAGACTCGACTTTCCACCCGTACTCATTGGCTTCTAGATTACGTCCTTAAAGTGTTCCCCACAACACATGTTTTTCCCTTAACTATAGATGGGCGTCTAATTTTTCTTTTTTGAAAAGTTTCCTTCCCCCCCTCCCAGAAGGCGATCGCAAGTCCCGCCTCACTAGTACCTGGAGGTCCTTCACTGTGTTGCATAGATGTCTGATCAATTCCAGCCCCTGGAGGGCACTCTTTCAGGAAAATTTATTCCCGATGCCCCGACCCTTCTCTTTGTTTGCGACGGTTCGTTCCGCCCCCCCGACTCTGCAAGGGTTGCAAGTAAGGTGCTTTTCCTCAGCACAAACTCCCCCTATGAAAGGCCCATGTAGATTTCAGGGCTCCGGTCTCCCCCTCTCCCTCCGTCCTTTGGTGCTTTTGAAACCTGATACAGAAGAACTTTGATGGAAGGGATTTCCCCTTCCCCCTTTTGGGTCCCTTTCTTTCAAGACCCCCCGTTGATCGAGCGTGTGCCGTTCTTACCCGCTCGACCCTTCTCCTTTTAACCTCAATCTGCTCGCGGCCATTAAAAGCCCCCACACATTACTCCATGTAACGACCCTCGTTACAGCAGCATGCAGTTTTCCAAGACTGACATACGTCCCTCCCTCTCTGGGGAAACTTTCTCAGCCTTAACAACTTTCCCCTTTTTTTTCTTTTATATCTGCCTTGTCCCCAGTTTCCGGCGATCCCCTGCGCGGAAAGCACTTTCCTTTACGTACTCCCCGTTAAATGTAAAAGTGTCATGAGCCGGGCCTTTTTAAGCCTAGGCCCTAACACCCACTCGAACCCCGAGAGACCTACTGTTCCTAGGATCCTTTTTCCCATAACTGTTCCTAGCCTCCCCCCCCCTGCCCCCTCGAGGGTCGCCTTCTTTCCTTTTTCCCGCTCATTGCTTCCCCTCCCCTTTATTGAGGACAATCCCCCCCCCGTTCATTTGTACCTTTCCCTGACTCCAAAGAAGCGCAGTTTCCGCCCAGACACCTGTTGGCCCCGTGTCAGTTACTTGTCCTGTTCTTGGGTTAAAAGGCCATAAGCCTCTTCCCCACTTCCTCCTCGACGAAAGAACCTGTGTGTCTCCCGGTTACGGTCGTCCCGGTACTTGAGGAACGTGTTCAGATACTCGATTTCAGCCCGGGTATCCCTCCCCCCCCCCATTCCCCTGGCACTTTTTTCTCTAGGAGTCCACCCTACCTCATGTTTAGCGGTTCTCTTTACGCGATCGGGGGCCCTTCTCCCCTCCATCGCCCCCGAGACCGCACTTCTCGATTTGAAACACCCCTTCCCCTCTATTCCCTCCCCCTAGTTTGTTGTGGCTGGTCTCTGGGGGCCCCCCCTCCTGTCTCCTTCCCTCATCCTTACGGTAAGGGCGCGCTTGCCCACCCATACTCACAAAAAGACTTGATGGTCGCTCTTTCGGTTCGAGCTTCCCTCCTGAGGCCCCCTTCCCGATGGGTGCGATTTCTAGTCGGCAGGTTCCCTCGGCGGAGAAGGTCCCTTGCCCAGAAGACAGACCTTTTCTTAAGAAAAGAGCACCACTTTTTTTATCTTGAGCGGCCTTTCTTTTCCCAGTTCAACGATAAGGGTACCCCTGTTTCGCGCTTTCCCCCCTTCAGATAACTTTTTTCCCCCCTTTGGCGGTGTGTCCTTAGAGGACCCTCACCTATGAGTTTTCTTTTCTTTTTCCAAGGTTACCCCAGCGTTTGATGTCTCCTGAGCTTTTTTAAGAACATGGCCCGAACCTGACCGCTCCGTTTCTATTTCCCTTTTAGACGTACACCTCCTCCTTCTTTCGCGTCGAGTTACTTTCCTGTTCTTTTTGTTTCCTCCTCTTGAATTCCCCTTCCCTTCCCCAGGGGCCCCATTTCTTCTGACTTTTTTATGAACTAAGTTATGATTGAGTTCCTTTCTATTTATTTACCGTGCGGATGGTCCCCATTTCGAGAGCAGCTATTGCCGGCAACCGGTGCGGTTGGTCTTAAAGCACTTGCCCCCTTTTCCCGCTAGAGCCCTTGAGGACTTTTATCAGGTTTCTCCATCCCCCAAAGTCCGTCCACTTCTTTTTAGACAAGGACCTCGGCATGGGGTACTGTCCTCTTCCCTTTTTACCCGCATAGTTCGCGTCCCCGATCCTCCCCAATCCCAAAATAGGCTTAGTTCCTTTTTTTAACTGCCCTCCCATCCCCCCCCCTCCTAATTGCCTATTCTTTTTGTCCTTTCATGTGCCCCGGAACCAAAAGGCCCGAGTATCTTCTTACTTTTTTCCTTCCGATAATGTTGGCCCCTCCCTCGATATTGCGGGAACTCCCACCAGTAATTTTCCTCTTTAGACCCCAATTGATTATGGCCCGGCTTTCCCCATCCACGCGCAAACCCCCTCCAAGTTTTCGAGACTTTCTCCTTTGTCCGACTTCCCCTCTAACTTACCAGAAATTCCTGCCTTACTAAGCCATCCGGTTTACTTAACGGTGAGCCTTGACAAAAGGTCCCCCCTCCCCCCGTGCACTCCTCTTTTTAGTTCTTTCAGGAGGAGACTTTTTCGAGAGGTCATGTAGTTTGCTTGCCCCCTCCCCATTATCTATGCCTTCCTAGAAACCTTGCCGGGGATACCTTCGATTTTCCCCTTCCCTTCACGACATAGTTGAGCTACCCCTAGTAGGCGACGTTCCCCCAACCATAGAAGTCCCACCTATGACGGACCGCCTCCATCGTTAAAATCGTGGAGGATATCCTTCCTGTGTTTGCAGTGTGGCGTAAATGTCCTATTTATCCTCTTGACGTTGTAGGCCCCCCTGGCTCTCAATCTTAGCCGGAGGCGCTTGTTGACCCTTCCTTCCACTCTTCTCCTTTTTTCTTTGAGAGTGTCTCCTCTGGAGGCAGATGTTCTTTGCATATCTCTCCCATTTTCCGACCTGCGGTCAGGTAAGTAATATTTTTACCCCTTCCCGTGTCGTCAGCTAATTTCCCCTCTCCGTTCATGGCTGCTTTCCTTCCGCTGACCCCCCCCCAAATTTCGGACCCCACCCCTTCCGTTCGCAGGTCCCCTAGACCTTGCAACCCCTGTGGCTCTTTTTCTTGTTCTCTTCCGCTCTCGCGAGACTGGTTCTTCTTGATTCCCACAGTGCGCTGCTTCCAGTCGGCCCCGAGTTCGGAACATCCTCCTGTCTAATCCCCCCCGGCGAGAAGACCCATGACCCCTTTCCGGCGAAAGCCCCCCCCGTGTAGGTTTTTTTATCCCAGGATCCAATTTTTCCGACAAAGGTTTTTTTTATCCGGCAAGTAGAACTTTATCCTCTCTTTCTTCTTTGTCGTCTTTTCTGTAGGCCTCTCCAGACATACCGACCGAAGAGACCATCGTTTTTCGGTAACGGGTATCCTTCCACGTTAAGTTTGGTCCAGCTTCCTTTATTTTTCTGGCACTGTCCTTTCCTTGGAGAAGATGATGTACGAGACGACATTTTTCTAAACTCTTTCTTATCTCCCCTCCCGAAACCACGCGCTCCCCCCTCGTCGTTATTTAGAAACCCCTTGAAGTCTTGTTGAAGTACCGCACCCCTCCAGGTAGGATCCCTGGATGAAACCCCCCCCCTCCATAGTCGGAGTTCCCCTTAATTTCTTAGAACATTTGGCCGCCCGCCAGGGATCCGCATTCTACCACCGTCTTTTCGAGTTTTCGGTTACTGACCTCAGTGTCCCCCAACATGTCTGTTTTGTAGTGCCAGTCTTTTACCTCCCCGGTGACGGCGCCTTTCCCCAGGTTAGGTGCCAACTTTTTGGTCGATGATCGTAACCTGGTTTTTTGTCAGCTTGGACGACTCCCCCCTAGGCCGGCACCGTCTGTCGACTTCCGCCCAGTTTTCAGGAGACGGATTCTTTTCAGACAGTTCCTTCTCCCCTGTATCGCCCCCTGGGCGGACGAAGTGAATGAAAAGAAGCAAGTCTTTTCTTTCTCCTTACGCCTCAGTCTGCTCGGATTTCGAGGTTTCTCCCCCTCTCCCCACGCGGAGTGCATTCTCCAAGCCCCGTTCATCCCCTGGAGTTGTTGCTTTCCCACCCGCTATTGTCCCCTTCACCCCCAATGAGAAGTCCTAAGCTTTTCCCCGTCCGGGGGGGACCGTCTCCCAGTACAGTCTAGTCTCTTCTGATGTACCCCAAGTGTTTTCTGGAAGCCCTCCTATTTCCAGGAGTCCCCCACTGACATCCGGTGCCATGGGCTTTCGATATCCCCCCCCTTTTAATCCTCCGTTTGAGATTTTTGCCAATGACTTTTTCCCCTTCTTTCCTTTTCCTGCCCATGGAGTGCCCTGCTGGCCAAATTTGCGCTTGATTCCTCCTATTTCCAAGTTCTCCCCGACAGTCACAGGGTTTTGAACCCTCGACAAGTGGCTCCCCTCACCGATGACGATTTTGTTCCTCCTCAAAACTTCCACCTTTTCTTTCCTACTTTTCTTCCCCCCCATATTCCTCCAGTCACGAAGTTTAACGCTCCCCCTTTTTCCCCGTCAACTAGCGCACCTCAGAGGCTCCCCGATCTTCCGGAAACGCACTCCCTTTCGTTTAAAGACCCAGAACTTTGTTTCCTTACCCGATCTCCAAAACGGCCAACCCTCTTCGGGCCGGAGACGTCTTCTGCCCCCTCCCAAACTTCCTAGACCTTTTCCAAGCCGTTTTTGGTCTAGTTTGATTAGTCCCCTGGGACCCCGTTCCTGGCAATGCCCCCTTGAATCTGCCCCCTCAAGAAATGGTTGGCAAAGGATCTCCCTGAGCCTTATTTCTTCCCGTTTTCCCCCGGATGGCTCTTCCCTCCCCCCCCCCCCAACCATGTTCATGGACTTTGAGGCCACCGTCCCTTTCACTCCTCGTTCTCCGCTTTCCTTTTTTGAGCGCACCTTTTGATTCCCCTGGCCTGGAGAACCTTTCCCTCACTGCTCCGAGCTCTTTCCACGAACTACCTTCCCAGGTCGAAGATCCCGGTATCAAGACTCCTGGGTTGAGTGAATCAACAGACAGGCCCCCTTTCGGACAGATGGTCCGTCTTTCACCTTGTCACTGACTCTCGTACCTTGAGTTTCCCCCCCGCGGGTAGTTCTAGGGTTCCGTTGGAACCTTAAATTTCCCTTTTGCGCACACAGTATTAGACCCCCCCCCCCTTTCTCTTCAGGCTTCGGCTGTCCCCCCTTCCAGAGTAGGTTTCAATGGTGAAGACCCAAAGATCTCCCCCCTTTCATAAGAGTCGGTCCCCATCGCAGACCGTAAAATGAAGATACCTTCATTTTTTTACGTGTTTCGGCCTTTAGTTTTCCAGGTAGCGACCCCCCGTCCATGACTCCCTCCCCGAATCCTCTTTTTTTAGAAGTAGATTGAATTTTTCGCGATTTTTTTTTCCTTTTCCTGCCCCCTCTCCCGATTGCCGACCCCCGCGGCGGCCTCATGCCAGAAACCGGTTTTTCATGACTGCTCCCGTCCCACCTGCCCGTTTCCCTGACTAGCTATCTCTTGCGTCGAGACCCCCCGTTCCCCCTACTTGCTGAAAAGCTTTTTATTAACCGTTGCTTCCAGCGTTTTTTTGTCTTCGTGCTAACTCCCCAAGCACTGTGCTATTAAAAAAGTCCTCCCCCCTTTGGATGTTTTCGCACGGTCCATTGCTCTGTTCCCGCCCCACCCGACTCCCCCTCCTCTACCGCACCAAGCCACCCTCCTTATAAAGCAGCCTCCCCTTGCTGACCGGCAGAGTCTCTCCTCCTCCTCCCGAAGAGTCGTTAAATCCTCTCAACGATGAGAAATTCGTGCATCAGTCTCACGCCCAAAGTTCCTCCCCAGCTTAATGCTCGACTCTAACCAACCTCTTCAGAACAACTCCGTGACGTCCCGTGCGTTTGTAATTTTCTTTCATCTGAATTTATCGATGTTTTCACCCAGCTTGCTCAGAGAATCTTCTTGAGCAAATAGGATCTCGTTTTCGAGGATCCCGTCTTTTCCATCTCGACAAATTTTCGTGGTGCAAGTGCGTCCCAAGGAAGCTCCCTGATGCTCCTTTCTCTGCCCTCCACAACATCGTCTTGTTCCGAACCCAGTCTATGCCTACGGCCCGCTCCACGTAAACTTCCGGCACCTATAGAGGAACGCGTTTCTGTATCTTACACCCTTATTGGTTTGAGCCCCCTTTGAATTCGTTTTCCCTTCCGTCCCAAAGCTCTGAAGTCTGCAGGTATAGCAACTATAGCCCTCCGGTATCCTCCCCTCACTCGTGAAAGAGTCCGAAGCCCTAACAATAGGAAAAATAATATCCAATTCTGATCCTTTTAGCCCCAGAAGTCTTCCTGAACTCCCCTCGTGTAAAATTAAAAATTTCCTATGCTTTTACTCTCAGAGGGAAGGGCGAACAAGCTATCTCCCAGTGGATTTCGGAAAACGCCGAACGTGTTAAGAGCCGCTGAATACCGATGTATGACAGATCACCGAACCTCCCCTCCCCGTAATTAGGTTAGCGAATCTTCAGAGGCATCAGGTTTCCTTGATCGTAATTAGATACGTACTCCTTTAAAGATACCGTCCCCCCCCTTTTCAGTGCCGCCTGAGCTCCTGAATTCCCCCCACCGCGCCTCCCAAGTCCTTTTTCCGCTTTCCGCGATAAGTCTCCGATATGATCCCGGCCCCCTTATAGGTCCCGGGCGATTCCAGGACTGCGCGACCCCAACCCCCCTAGATTTTTTTGTCCCTCGCCGCACCATCAATGGAGACCTTTACCTAGACTTTCCCCTATCCTTTCTAAGCGTTCTTTTGCTCCGTCTGGCCATCTGCCTTATATCCCCCCGGTCGAGAAACGCGCCCTGGTCAAACCAAAGCCCTTTAAGTTAGGTCCGGCAACTCCCGTCTTGAGGGCAGAACTGGTACAGAAGGGTTTTCTCGCGTCCCTTCCCAGCAGTAAGTGGGACCCTTTACCCCCCCCTCGTCCACAGGAATCCCCCCCCCCCCACCCCCGGTTGTCCATTTTGTTAGCCCCGTTCCTTTACGTTTTCCTAGTGCGGACCTTTTTTCCCTTTAATACTTTTCAAATGGACGTTGAGCCAGTCCCCCCCCCTAGGGTCATGTCTTTTGAGTTAAGCTACACTTGATCCAACGCAAAGTCCCGCTTTTCACGTCTTTCTCCTTTATGAGCCCCGGTCCCTCTTCCCCCATGATCTTTCTTGCGACCAATCCCTCACGTTGTTTTTTTTGTCTGATTCGGGCCACTCCTAGGCGATTCTCGACAGGAGAGAGATGACGCGGAGGACAGCCTGCACCCCTCCTCTCCGCGAGGTATTTTCTCTAGGCTGGCTAGTTCAAATGGCCAGAGGTGTCCTTGCTCAGAGGCCCTGCTTCAATCCGGTTCTTCTCACCGTACATTCCTTTCGAGACAGGTACTACCCTCCCACTTCCCCACACTTTTTCTTGACTTCGCTGCAGAGGTACACTGATAGAGGATTCGGTAATTTCCAAATGGACGCTCGTTTCCCCCCCTAGTTTGCTCCCCTCTGAGCCACCCCGGGTTGACTGCCCTCAAGAAGGAAGATCCCTTGCCCCTCCCCCCCCCTTTTCCAGGGTTGTTTCTTTTATGAGAAGGCGAAATGAAGTCCTGGCTTCCACCGACGCGGATGATCATTAGATGGTTCCTTTTCACCAGAAAGGCCAGGTCGTTCTCCCCTTAGTTTGGGGTTTGGGTTCCCCCCCTTATTTAAGAGTTAAGTAGACCTTGTCCCTACCGGTTACAATGGAACCGTGCTGGAAGATTCTCAATGATTGATGATGGGAAGACCATTTCTTCTTTTTGGCCCAGCGGTTTCCAAATCTTCCTCCTGAGTCCCCCTTCTGCCTGGGGTACTTCGCCATTGCTGGTTTCCCAGAGGATCGTCTTTTTTTTTCCGTTCAGGATAACACCCTTTCCGCCCCCCTTTTAATCGTAGATCATCTAGGCCCTGTATTTTTTTTGCGTTTTAAGGTCCTAATATTTCCTCAGAGTATCCTTGTCTCTGCCCGACAGAATTTCCTCTAGCAGGCTTCCCCAAGCCCCAACACCCATTCCCCCACGTTCCCCTTCCCCGTCTTTATTCATGAACAGATTCCTTCCTGAAACCCCTGTTCAGAGGGCTTCGCCGGCTTCTTTCCTTTCTTGATCCCTTCGGGACACCCAGCACGATTGTCCTCTAGGCCCTCGCCCCTTCCCCCTGGTCGGAGACCCTCCCTTCCCCTTTAGAACTTTCAACACAAGTTTCAAGAGACCCCCCCCTGGACTTTATGTCTTCAGTGCCGCTCTTCCCCCGGGCAGAAGCGGCTTTCAGGATTCCCCCACCCCACAGTGCAGTCTAACCTTCTGAAGCCGGGTCCGAGCTGCGTTTCCTCAGATCATTATTTGCTTCTCTCATTGTTACCCTTTGCTTTCAAATAGTAGATTCTGTATCCTTATTTACCCTGGCCACCCCCTTTATTAAAGCAATCTAGCACAGCACTCGGGGTTCCTCTTATTTTAGCGCCAAGTAGCACTTCCCCTCTGCAAACAATCGGAAAGTTCACCCTCTGTTTTTCCCCCAATAAGTTAGTTTGTCTCCCCTAGGGGTTTCGTGGGGTTCCCCGAGATGTTTCCTTCCCAGCTTAAGTTGTAGGTCTCCACTGCGACGCATCTCTTTGCGTTTTGTCTTTCTCTCGCTTCTTTTCGATTGACTTTCCGTAGATCCCTGTTTTTTCTTTGAGATCACTTGCTCTGACCTCTCTGCCGGTTCGTCCTCTTTGTTCCCCCCGGGCTTCTTCCCCCCTTGGGGATGACCCTAGCCTCCCTTTCTTCGTTCCTCAATAGCTTACACCAATTTTTGGGCACCCCGAAAGTATTCCACTTTCTCCCCGAAGACCTTTTCCCCCCCCCCTTGGACCCAAAACGTACGGACGCTGGTTCTTAAGCCATATAGCTTCTAGTTTCGCCTTTTCTGATTCACCTGAGATGCTTGGATTCCCTTCGACGCGAACCCATGGGCGGACCTTTTTCTTTTGACCGACACTTTGCTCTGTGCGACAAGGACCTAGAGAATTACACCTTCTATTTGTTCCCGTCTTTTTTTCCCTCAAGTTGGCACGCTAAACTTCCAGGCCTTTCAAAAAGTTAGACTGCCTTTTCCTGGTATTCTCTTGCCTTTCCGTTACTCCTCGACTCGCCATTTTTTTGACCGACTCCCTTACCGATGGCGGAAGGTCACTGTTCAACCGTCCTCTCGTACCACTCCAGAAGACTCTTATTTCCCCCTTCTATCTCTATTTGGGACAGGTAAGGTCATAGGGAGCTCTTTGCACGAGCCGTAACTTTTCTTGTCTCCCGCAGAGTATCTTTGCTTTTTTGTAGAACCCTCCTCCAACCCCCCCTTCCCATTTCGTTGCTTCACCTTTTTCTTTGGTGGGCACTCCGCCACCCCCCCAGACATTTCCCTGGTGATAAAACCCTCTTGCACTTGAGTCCGAGTCCAACTCCTCTAATTTCCTGATGGCGAGCCCTGCCCCTTGCTTCTATCAGTCCATCGTAGGAGATCGGCGTGGTTGTTTCCTTCTTATACGAGTCCTATTGCAGTTTTTTTGTAGGGACGTACACACTCCCTTGAACTCCCGAAAAGCTTTAATTGTCCTTAAAAAAATTTTGGTCGTTTTCTATTTCCTTCTTCAATTTCTTTTCCAAGGTTTAATCTCCTTTTTTTCCGGCCCGCTATTTTTTTTGTTTCGCCCCCCGTTGACCCGTCCGCACGGCGGAGCCCTCTTTCTTTTGGTGCGCCATCGTGTTTCGGAGAACACTATTGCATCCATCTCCTTTGAGTCTTATTGTTTAGACTAGGGAGGTCCCCTCGTGGATGATCCGGTAGTCCCCTTTTGTTTGATTTTCATGGTAGAACACGACCTAAGTGTCCTGGTTTCTTATGCCCATCTCTCTCTACCAATTGTTGCCTTTTTTTTTTACTTTTCTCACTCACTGGTTTTTTTCTTAGTTAGTCACCTTTTTTCTGATTTCTAGGGACCCCCCTGACCCGGTAAGGACCCGACTTTCAAGGAGTGAACCCCGTGCAGGGCAAGAAACTGTTCCTACCCTCCTCTAAGTCTTTCTTGTTTCTGATTGCAGAAGGGCCAGTCGGAATTTTTCTCCCGGCTTCTTCCGTCGCCCACAAAAATGGCTCCTGGTACTCACTTCTACGCCCTGTTTCTCCCTAGAAATCCCCCGGTTGACGTTTTTTCCCCCCAGAACAGATTTCTCCTTCCCCCCTCAACTCCTCCGGCGCTTTGCGAAACTTTTTTTCTGCATACCAGGGGGATACCCTGATGTCACGCGCACGACGTCCGTTTTACTTCGACTTGTCCAACTTGAGAGTTGCATTTCGGTCCCAAGATCTTAAGGCCTTCCCCCCGTTCTCTACCATCCCTTCCCCTTTCGAATACACTTGGATCTGTCACCAACGGCAACCCCCCCCTGATGTCGATGCCTTTTTAGTCGTTCAATCTTTTTCGACATCATCTCCCCCTTTTTCCAGGCCCCCTCTAGGCTTCGCAATTCCCTCAGTTCCGGCTTCAAGGACATCTTTTTCCCCCATGTTTGTTCCCGCTCATAAACGGCGTCCTATCGTCAACGGGCCTGTTAACTTTCCCCCTTTAAACCAAATTGCACGGAACTAATTCCCCCAAGAGGTCAAGGACCCCTAAGCCGTACTTGGAGAGAACCGTGAACAGGGTCCCTTTTTTTAGGCAACCTCGGTACCTACTTCTCCTTGACCCCCCTTCACTGGAAGGTAGTTTCACCGGAGAATCCTGCTTGCTGTGTTTCGTTTTTTCCAACCTGACGGACCGTGTTCCCCCTTTCAAAATTACTTGATGTTCCATTTGACTATAGAAGCATACGAGGATGGGCAGTCAACGCGTATCTGATATTTGATCCCCGCTTCCCCTCCAGGTTAAGGTGACCGACTCATTTATCGTTCAGAGTGTAATAAGGCTGGAGTAGGGCTCTTAGTTCATTCATGCCCCCGCCATCTCTCCCGAGGATCTTGTTTTTTTCGATCTCCCTTTTCCAAGATCCCCTCCTCGAAAGACGACCCGTGTGTATCCACCGTGTTCCGGCCTGCTTTTTAAAGATGTGATTGTCCCCCCCCTATCGATCAGATGCTGTTTCCAACCCCCCCGACGAAGATATAGAAGTCGCTGCTGCTTTAGCTCATTGTCGTATTCGAGATTTGCCCCTAACCTCCTGATGAGCTTTCCGAAGATCAAGGTTTTCCTGCCCCGATCCTCCCCCACCCGAAAGATACTCATAGAGGTAGTTAATAACCCTTTTTTGACCCCCCTTCCCCCATTTTGACTCTTTCCCCACTATGTGCCCCCCCCCCCTTTTGGTGGGTCAAGCGGTGCTTTTACCTAATGATGTCTTATAGGAATCCCCCCCCGGCTACGTTCCCTGGCTGTGCCCATCTATACAGGATTCTCCCTGGTCGCAAGGCTAGCACCCGTCCCTCCACTGACTGCCCCTACTCCCCCCTCTCCTCACTCTAGGTTCGTACCAGTTCAAAACCTCTTATTTCTTCGCCCTGCCCTCTACGACAACTCCTATGCTACAGCTCATCTTTGACCTTCCAAACCCTGAGGGAACCCAGCCTTTTTAGATTTTTTTCCTCGGCCTTTAGATGTGTTGTTTTCTCGCCGGATTTTCGCGAGAAGAAGTTTCTCCCCTAGGCAGTTTCAGATCCCCCGCAATGTACATATCTTTTCCCCCTTTTCTCAGTTTCACATCTCGATTTTTACTGCAACGGGATGCCCCTCTCCCAGAGAGCCCTCTCCCTCTCGACTCCCCCTACCTGATCCCTTCCCCAGTTCCTGTCCTTCCCTCACGGTTTTTACTACTGCTAGAAGAGTCCGTTTACGAAATTTCTTTCCATTCTTCGCCGCTTTACTCGGGAGGTATCTGCCAAGTCAGTATCTGGTGCCCGCCCGTGATGGTCTCCCTCCTCCGCAAGTGATCTCTCCCAAGTTTCTTTTCGAAGGCCGCCATTTTTTAAGGTGCCCGACCCCCCGTTAGTGACGTTGCAATCGCCATCGCCATTTCCGCCGTGCAGAAGGTCCCCCATCTGTCTTCCCTCCCGGATGTAGACTTGGGCCCGGTGTGCCCTGGCAAGCCGGCTGATCCTTTTTTCTTGAAGAGGACCCCCGCAGATTATGTCAAGCTCCTCCATCTTTCCACTTCCAGCCATCCCGCAGTCATAGGTTAGTTTAACGCTGACAGAGTTCCCCCTCTTGGTGACCTGAAATAATTCCTCCGTATTAAGACTTTGAACCTTGCAATTATAGAAGGGACCCCCCGCCGCCGGTCGCCGCTTCGATCGCATGAACAGTCGCTGCTAGTCCTAGTGACTCCAAAATTAATTCCTCTATGATCACTTCCCTGACGACTTCAGTCCCGAAGACCTTCCTAGATTATCCAACCCCCCAGCTGACCTTCCCTTTCTCCCAAATGCGCTTTTCCGACCTCTCCCTTGTGCTTTTTTCCCCATTTGCGGTTTTTAGCCGTTCCGGTCGCGAGAGCCCCAGATGAACGCGTTCACCTCCCCACTTTGAATGTACCTCTCCCTTTCTGTCATTCCCCCCCCTGCCTCCTTTTCTCCAGAATAGGGGTACGGCCTGTACTTTTACTGATTTGAAAAGTCCTTAGATACCAGGTCTCGGCAAGGATCCCGACTTTTGGTCGCGTTCCTTTTTTCCGGTCGTACCGGCTCTTTTACGGTACAGTTGTTTTTTCCCCCTAGAATTGCGGAAGGAGCAGCACTGACCCCCGTGACATGTTCCTCGCGATATAACTTCCCCCCGCCCAGTATCCTCCCGCTGGTTCAGTCTTCAGCGACGCGGTGCCGGCTGAGAGATGCTCGTAGCTGTCCCCAACCTCTTTCACTCCTCCCCGGTTTTTCCGGATTTCTTGGGCCCTCGAGCGCCTCTAGATTTTTTGAGCGCCTTCCCCCAAGAGCAGAGGAAGCATTCCTCTACCCCCCCCCGAATCGTAGGGGTGTATACGGGAATTTGTGTGATGAGTTTTCGTACTCTGAACCTGGAAGCCGGTTCTGCTGAGCTTCGTACTTTCCCGCTTGACCCACATTTTAAGCCCGCACCCCCCCTTGACCTTAAAGGCACCAAAGACCTTTCTAGGTCGGAAAGATTCCCATGGGAACGAGGATCTCTTTTAACACAGTGTCCCGGCGCCTATTCAAGTTTACACCCTCTGTTTTTTATGACCGCGGCGGTCTATTTTTTCTTTCACCTCTACGAGATGCTTTCTTCCTCCGCGGTCAGCCTTTTTCATGGGCAGGTTTTTCCTGCATCCCTGGCGTCCCCCCCGAGTTCTGGCAGTCTCAGACCCTTTATCCCCTTGTTTTTCACCGTCGCCATGCTAGTTTATTCCTTTTCCTCGGATTGTCTTTAGTTTCTCTTTTGGCAGGTCCTATCACGGGTCCAATTTTCCAAGTATCAGATTTCTTTCATTATTTTATTCCCCTTCCTTGATTTTGCTTAGGAGCTCGCGAGGTGGACCGTTCTCTCAACCCTAATTCGGCAACGATTCGGGACTTTCTATGATCTTCGACGGCGTCTTCGTCAGGATCCCCCCCCTCATTCCCGGTCAGCGTCGCTCCCCGAAGGTCCCCTACCCCTTCTTTCCCGGGTTTTACTTTACTCCGTCTAGAGCCTTTTTTTTCGAAGCGTCGCGTCAGTCCTTCCCCGCCCAACTTGTAGTCCTGGCTTGTGAAAATGCCCACTCCCCCCCCTCGATTTACCCCCCGACCTCCTTTATTCATCTACTTCCGGAACCTTTCCCCGTCCCCTTTCTGGTCCCTGAACGGATTTTCTGTAAGACCGCACCGGTCTTTTCGGGCGCTTTTTGTAAGAGGCTTTCCTTACCCTCTGTGAGTCCGGAGCCTTGACTTATTCCCTTTGTCTCACACCTTGAACCCCTCCGTGTTCCCCTGAATACTTTTGAGGCAGATCTCCGTCTCTTAGAAGGATTCCATGATGCCTTTCCCGAGTGGCAACCCACTCCTGTCCTCAATGCCCAATTTGAACTTGCGTAGTGGATTCTTTGACGAGAGCTCATCTGACATATAATTTTTTCTCCTTTTGTAACAACTCTCTTTTTTTTTTGCACGAGACCTGGCCCTGATCTTCTCATAGTTATCGCCCGATTCCCTGTGATCCCCTTCTTCTTTCTCCGAAGGCGCTAGGACCAAATAGAGACCGCTTCCCCCTCGACCTCCTTTGTTCCTCCCCCTTGGCGGTGTATATCCTTAGTAGAAATGAGTGGTTTATCCTGACGGTGAGGAGATTGAAGAGCCCTTCTGGAGTACGCAAGTGTTGCCCTTTGGACACTCGACTCTTTGACCTGGTTCCTAGTCGAGTGAGAGAAGATTTCTCTTGAGATGATAGACCTGAAGTTCTTTTAAGTTATACGGATTCCCAATCAAGGGTATACTCTTTTTTCTCCCGCAGACATCGCCTTGCTTTTGTTACCACAACCAAGCTTGGAGGGATGTCCCACTCAGTTTTTGTTTAGAAAGATTTCCAAAACGGCTCTCTCTTTCCTTTTTTATAGTTGAGAAACGGAATTTTTCTTCCTTCGCCGCACAAACGTTAGTGAGCTTCTTCCTTCGCCCGAGTAAGCTCCGACTTTTTGTTTTAAACTCCTTCGAGCCTCCCCACTTCCCCCCTCCTTAGCGGCGGCGAGCGCCTTCGGGCGTTAGTCCTTCTCTCAAAAGTTGCATAGATGTAATGGCAAGCCGACCCTTAGCCTCGCCCTCCTTTTTTTCCCTTTTCTTTCTCTCCCTCCCCATTTCGACTCGGTTCGAGTCATCATTTAAGGAGCTTTAGGACATTTGAATCCTCCCTCCCCCCCCCTCGAATCAGTTTTCTTCCTTCGGACTCGATCTATGTTCCGCGTATGAGGTGTGGCCAAGAAGATCCCAGACTTTCTTCCACAGAGATTTCCCTTCTTCGTCGACCCCCTGACGCCTTCAAGTTACGTATCCAGGAGTATTGGCTGCCATCAACCAGAAACTGCTTCACGTGGGTCCCCTTTCGTCTTTTTAGTTCCCGCGCATCCTTGTCGATGGAAGTAGACCTTCCCCGGCGAATTTCCGACGTCCTTTCCCTCAGGGTTGGTTTCCGAACCCGAGGGCCTCGTAGTCATGCCCACCTGTTTTTTTGTCGCTGACCTTAGTCCCCCTCACGCGTCCGTTGGGAAGAGCCTGTTGATGATCCATGTTGTTCTTTAATCTATCTTTTAAAATCCTTGATTGGTCCCTCTCGCTGGAAGGATTTTTTCTCGAGGATATTGAAGTTGACTGAACTTCCTAAGTCCTCTTTAACCATCCTACCTTTTTAAGTGTATCGATCTCGTACCTAAGACAGCAAAGGGTCTCCTTCCCCCTGACCTTTCTTTTTGAGGTCCTGACGATTGTCTCCTTTGAAGTAGCTCCACTCGCCTAATCTTTTTCCCATCGAAATTGTGTAGGGGGTTTTATAGGTCTACGAAAAATTCTTTTTTTTTCAGCCTTTTCCCTGGGAGGTCAGTCCTTTCTAGTAGTATCAAGGTTAAGAGTCTTCTCGTCGTAGTCAAATTTTAGGACTTTTAAATCGTAGACAATTTCGGTGAAATGGCCCTTCTT
>Ga0179591_1329536_pt1 | contig 20015 bp, 16 predicted proteins | sample CZOMad2_1_08_16f_FD_182891 | JGI IMG/M metagenome (GOLD analysis project Ga0179591, IMG submission 182891) | Vadose zone soil fungal communities from Angelo Coast Range Reserve, California, USA - CZOMad2_1_08_16fungal (PacBio error correction) | ecosystem: Environmental > Terrestrial > Soil >... | reverse complement strand
TTGTATTCGCTTCCAGCGCTTCTTCTGCTTCCGCAATATCGGAAATCTCCCCCTTTCAAACTCCCGGCACGGTGGTAAGGTATTTCATCGATCTTTTCCCCCTTCTGCACCCACCGTGCACTTTTTTAGACGTTTCAGACACTTTCTGGGGGCCACAGTCCCCTCCACCGTGCTGCAGCTTTGAGGGTGCGCTCTCCATTTCGCCTTAGACTCAAGTCACCAAATTTGTTCCCCCCGTGCAGATCACTTGCAAGTATGCGATTTCAGCGGGCGCGGGTTTTTTTTCCCCCCACCCCCTCTTTTGTCCTTGGTAGGTGCCATTAAAAACCACTACTCCTTGGCGCTTGGCTCGATTTTGCAAATCGCGTCTCCCCCCCAAAATCAGCGCTTGTCCCCCCCTTTTCACTCCCCTTCCCAGCAGTGCTTGCCACAGCAGTCCAGTTACATCTTTGTCCCCCGGACCTGGGTGTTCGTCCTGGTTCTACCGCGATTACTTCGTTTGGCAAAAAGTGTTTTTTCGCAGGGTTTTGTTCCGTTCAGCATGCGATTGTTCCGCCCCCCTGACTCCCTCCTGCATTTGTTCCCCATCTTGCCCCCTATTTCCAACCCCTGACGTAAGATTCGGAGGTGGTTCTTGAAGGAAGATCTTTCAATTTCCGTCCCGTGCGGGTGTTGTACCGTTATGTAAAACGTGGGCGCAAGTGCCGAGGAAGTCTTCCGCCTGGCAAAAGCGTCTGGCCGGTTGGCAATCGTCGTTCTTAAAGCGATTTGTTCAGCTTACAGCACCAATCGACGGAGTTTTCCTTCCGCTTTTCTTTCATCGTCCGTTTGGCCGCCTTCGTCCCACCCTTTTCAGTTTCACTTTCTCTTCCCGCGTTGCCCCCTTCCCCCCACTACCTCTCTTCCTCAGTGGCGTGGACGCCGAAGCACCGTTGGGGACCGACTGACCCAGCCACCCCTCCCAACTTTGTTCTGTTCCGTGGCGAGTTAGTAACATTCCTCTTCAACCCCGTCTCTTGTCTGTTGCTTGTGGTTTCTCTTTCGGGTTTTTTTGTTTTTTGCAATCTTGGGGGATCTTTTTGACCGCACCGAAGTGACACCTCGAACCATTTTCCTGCGATGAGCCAGGCTTTCGCACGCTTACACAAGATTGCATTTTTTTTTACATCTGTCGAAGTCCCGCCTTCTAATGCAGCATCTGGACGACTGCACACAATGGGGTGTCGGCTAACGCCGCTTCCCTTTCTCAACAGATTCCCCCGTGAACACTCTTGTATGGCTTATTGCACGACTTGGTCCTTGGTCCTTTCTCCGGGATTCTCCGCAATCACTCCTTTTGTTCTAGTGCAAGGCGTGTACTTCCCGGAATTTTCTGCCATTCGGTTACAGACCCCCCCCCCCCCCCCTCGGCGATTGGTTGAGTCACTCTCGCTTAAAAGGCACCCTGATTTTCGGCCTTTTCGTCCGAACCACCAAAAATGATTGATCGATCGGCTCGATCCATCCCCCTTTTTCTTTTGCCCTAGCCCCTGCATTCTGGCCTGACCATTACGAAGTCGATTTCTTGAGGACCCCTTTCGGTTCGTCCCAAATGAGCACGTCTTTTGTTTTCACCGAATTCACGACTCCGCCACTTTCTGTCCTTCCTATCATATCGCGCTACAACTTTCCCCTTGTCGTGATAGCGCCTGACTGGACTCATCGACGCCTGATGAGTCTCCCCCCCCCTCCGTCTTTAATTCCACAATTCGTCATTTCTAATTGATGAGGCTTATAGTTTATCCGACAGCTATTTGTCTCTTTACCGTTCACCTTACACGCTTTTCGCCATTAGCTTACCGTTTTCTCATTCGCTCCGCTGGTTTCTTTACGAAGTTCATCGTGCGCAAATTTTGTGCTCCCTTTCATTCCTCTCAGGTAACTCTTGTTTCATGACGTTCAATCTTCCTCTTTAACGCCGGCTCAGGCGTACCAACCGGTTACTCAAACACTGTATCCTTTTTTCCGCTCGTGCCGTCCTACACCTTTGCTGACCCCAAAGTTCGGTTCCTTGAACCATGATTTTCATTGTGCCTTCAAATGGTCCCTTTTTATACCCTCCACCGCGACCCATACCTTCCCGTAACCGGAACCCCCACAATGGTCTATCATTGACATTATGACCGTATCGCAATTTTTTAAGATATGCCGCTCCTCCCTTCCCCCTGACCCATTCCCTTCCTATTTCGTTTGCGTGTGCGTGGCCGTGTCATAGCCCATTCGTTTGATGATGTTGGTGTTGTCCCCTTATCGACCTTTTTTTCGTGAGGACACTAAACATCTGATTTTCTTTTTTCATGATGACCGTCGGCCGCATTTTTCCTATCCACTTTGGACTTCCATCCCGACGTGCATTTTGCCCGACTTTCTTTTTTTTCACGCTTTTCGTTCTCTGGTCGACAATTCTTCCTACCCCCTACACAGACCCTGCACGGCCACTTTGTGGTTTTTATGAATTTTTCCCTTCTTCTAATTGCTATTCTTCTTTCCAGTCCTACACCATTCTCCCTCTCCTCCAAGGATTGTCCTCTTCTCTTTCTCCGCCGCTTCTGATTTTTTTTATTACGGTTTGCACCTCCAGAAGCGCGCTTTCTTTTTCATTTTTTTTTTTCTCTTCGGATGCCATCGAAGAGAGGTTTCTTCGTCCGATGCTATAAGCTGTATTTCTTAAGGGCTGGTCGAAGACCCCGAGCGGGGTTTGTTTATTTTCTCATTCATGCTTCCACCCTTCGGCCGACTGTCATCCAACTTTTCTCAGCTTTGAGCAAGACCCCTTTCTCCTTATCGGTCGCATTGCTTCACGTCCCTTCCAAGTCACTCCCACCTTTCTATCTTTGCTTGAACACCCTTCTGCGCGTTAGATTTCCCCGTCTCCCCCACCGCCTTGGCCGGCACAATCCGCCTTACTTCGCACTGAACAGCGGAATCCTTCCTCTACTTTGTCTTTTTTTCTCAGTACCTGAGCGACCTCCTCTCCCCATTTGACACGCCAGGCCCAGTTTTTTTCGATCCCCTTTCGGTTAGCGCGTGCCTCGTTTTTTCTCTCTTCTTTCCCCCTCCTCGTGTTTTTTTTTGATTTTCCCCTCCCTTCCTCTGCCCTAGGTCCCGGACGCCTCCTAAATAATCCGAATGATCCCCTCTTGGCAACTTTTTTTGGACTGACTGTTCTCGAGGTCTTCGTGCTTTGAACAAAACCAATCTGCGGAATTGGAAGTCGTCTTTCAACGAGGAAAATCCGGTCATTTTTTCCCCCTCTTGGCGTTTTTTTCAGCGGCGATTTAATATTTTTTCACGCGAAGGTACCGTTGTTTCTGCAAAATCTCTATTTCCCTTCCTTCATGAATGCTGTTCTCCGTGAAATGCGCCATTTTGTCTGCGCCCCGGAGTGCTTCTTTTTTTTTCCGTCCACGCTCTTACTGTTTGGCGTTTTCTTCTTTTTGGTCGGAAGCATGAATGCTATATGCTCCCCCGATTGAATATTCGACAGCACACTTGCCTATTTATTTCTCGTTTGTCCACCCCTTTTCTCTCTTTCCCTCGTTCGCCGCGCCAGAGATCCCCCATTTTTTCTAACCTGTTTTAGTGCGTGCCTTTTTCCCCATGATCGATACCCCTCATCTTCAGCGCAATCGGAGGATCCGTTCCCTCTCAGCTTGGGTGTAGGACTTTAAAATCTGCCTAATTTCGAACATCACCTTTCCCTGTCTCCACAATCATACCATCGCGATGGTTGACCGTTGGCTGTCGGCGGTTTCTTTTCCCCCTTTTCCCTTTTTTGGCCACCTTTCGATCGTCAACAAGCTTTTTAGCTTTCAATCGCCTTGTTGACTTTTGAATGATTCCATGGTACCCCAGGCCCCACTTTCCCTCGGCCCCCCGTTTTTTGCGATCATTGTCTCCCCACATGCGTTTCATTCTCTCCTAGCGCCCCCCCGAGTCGATCTAACCCTTCGCGCTATGCAATATTCTTCCTCTGGTTTTCCTTTTCAAAACCCGGCGTAAGAATTTTCTGTCGGAGTTTAGTTATATCGGTCACATATAGTGCCCTCTTTAGTTCTGAACAATTGTTTGTTGGCTTTTCTTTCTTTTGGATGCGTGCCGTTTTCTCTTTTCGTTAGTTATCCTTCCCCAGTTCATGCCCACAGGCGACATATTCAGGTCCCCCGAGCCCCTCCTTGTTTAAAGATATTCCGTGTTAATGCTCCGTCCACGTAGTGTTGGAGTAAAATCGTTTCGGGCTAGCCGCTCGGCTTTAGCTCGTAGAGTATTCCCCCCAAAGCCTATCCCACACTCATTTACCGGAGTTGATGTCCCCCCGGTTTCTTGGCCCCTCTCCCCTCTCCCTTCGTCTAGCTCCAGCTCTTTTCTTCTTTCGTTTACGACCCCTCGTGGACCCTTTTTCCGCCTTTAACGCTTTCCTTCCCCAACCGAGTTTCAAATCCGGTTCTTTGCAACATTGCCTTAGGACGATTACCACTCCCCTTCTTTTTTTTTCTCTTATGCATTCGCGTATTGAGTCCGGAGCGAACTTCATTTCTTTGACCCTGTATTTTCCTTTTTCTATAGGCGACTCTCTCTCTTCTGTCACCCTCGTTTACCCTCTGCTGAATTACGTTGCTTTTACTATTCCTCTTCTCCTTCTCTTCTCTGTGGGCAATGAGGTAATATCTAGGATTCGATGGATTTTTTGATCCCTCCTCTCTCTCAATCATTTTTGTGATTGTTTAAACTACGCGAGTCGTTTGCCTTTTTGCCTGTTCCATCCATTAGACTTTTTTTTGTGATCGGACGTCCCCCCCTTCCTCAGTCTGCTACTAAAAGCATATGCCGAGACCCCCTTTTGATTGTACTTTTTCCCTCCCTCTTGCCATTCACCTTGCCACATGTTTGGCTACAGCACACCCAACTTTTCCGTGACTCTTGCGTCCCTCGCGCCGACCAAATTTTTGCGTTGAATTTCGATGTTGGCACCTCCTTTCCCCTTCGGCCTTGTTGCGAAACGTTGCCCGTTAATTCTTTTTTGAAAAGCGTTTGAAGACCCCCCCCCCAGATGCATCCAGCTTGAATGTCTTTTCATGGTAACTGCTTTTCATCTTTCCCTGAACCCCCCCCTGACACCACAAACTACTTCAACCTCCCAATCCCCAACGTTACTCGGTCTTTGGTAGATCATGACATATTTTTCCGTGTCTCTGGTCCCTTCCGACCCGATTTTGATTCGTCTGGCTCCGTTTTTCTTTTGCGTCACGCCGTGCTGTTCTCGTGAGTGTTCTTGTCGCAATGGATCATCGCGAACGATTTCTTTCGTTTTCAGCCTAATTTTTTTCTTTTCTCCCCCAACTTTTCTCTCTGTGCCCCCCAGCTTTCCTTGCGTGAGCCTTTTCCTTCGCGTTAAGAACATCCAATTTACTCCTGCGACCTCCTTGGCGCGCTTAGGTCTGCTTCCTCGGTCTGGAACTACAAGCCCCTGACCCCCCTCGCTTTTCTTCTTTTCCCCCTTTGAATACTCTCTGCTTACAGCGCAACATGCCGAACGTTCGGTTAGTCTTTTGGTTCCGACTTATGGACGCTGTTGTTACTCCCTGTCGTTCCTCGCGGCCGCTGTTTCAATCGGCATGCTGCCAACCCCCCCATGCACCCATGGCCCCACCCTGACTATATGCAGCGCATTACTCCCCTTTCGAGCTGACCTCTCCTCCTTCGGTCTTGGGACTGGTCTTGCGGTGGGAGCATTGTGAATTTCCAACACCTTTGCCCCGCGCTGTTTGAGAAACGGCCGCACTGCTGTTCACCATTCATTACTCGCCCAACGCGTGGTTGTTTTTTTCGGCATTCACCCTTCCCAGGTCTGCTTTCACAGCGCCGTTCGTCATTTATTGTCTTTGCCAGAGGCTCTTCGAGATTGCTAGTTGTTTGTTAATTTTTCTTGAATTCTTTAGAGCGCCCTCTTTTGCACCGGTTGAAGCGTGGCGTTTCAGTTCGAATCTCTCTTTTGTTTTCTTTTCACCTGAATCTCCAGAAGTTCCGGATTGTCTTACTGATAAGCTCCATCGATTGACTTACCCTTTTTTAGAACTGGACTCGCGCGCCTGTTGGTCCAGCCTCTTGAGGAATGTAGTAGGTTCCTCCAAGAGAGTTTCCCCCCTCTCCTTTCTTTTCCTCCACCTCCTTTTTTTGTTTTCTCTCTATGACCTTTCTTTACAGCGGGTGGACCCTCGCCGCATGCCTTCTTACATTCTGGCCCCTGCTGTACCTTGAAACTTTCTCCCAGTGGGTTTTTTATTTTGAGTTATTAAAGTGCATGGAAATCCGTGCATGGGTCTTTTTTCTGTGAAAGACCCCCGTCCCCACCTTTCCCAAGAGGATGAACGTCAAGTTTTCAACGTTCTTGTGGCGATATCCTCTTTTCCTGTCAACTGAATACGTTTTCCGAAACCTCCTCTCGATTCACTCTTTGCCCCAAGACACTCGGTTCCTCCCCCTCTTCTATTGTTGCGCGGTGATGAAAATTTTGGACGTGGTAGTTTGAAACTACCCCACTCCTCTCGGTGGCTGTGCCTTACTGTTTCTCTGGAACACCTCTTTTCCCATTGCGCGTTGCCCGTGACTTTTTTAAGTTTTTCCACAGCAGGAGTACTCCCGCTTTCCCGCGACTGGGGTCCAATTGGCTCTCCTGCGAGCTTTTTTTGTATGCTTATCCAACTTTTTTTTTTCGTGTTGCCGCAGCTGACATTGACTCGGTGCGTATTGCATGTGTCCCCCCATTTTTTAGCACCCAAGATCACACGAGAAGTTTCTTTGGTTAAGGACGACTCGTACTTTCCTTCCAGCCTGTTTGAGTGTACAGTCCGTTGAGAAAATGTAGCTTTTTTTTTTGCGCTACGCCTTCCCCAAATCTTTGGGGGCGCAGGTTACACTTGGATGTGATCTCGCATTCAGCTGCTACCGCTCCACCCACTTCTCGTATCTTCTCTCTTTGGTATAACTCGTCGTTTGTGCAGAAGACCCGCCAGGCCTCCTTACGATTCATTACCTGTTCGCGATATTTCCCCCCGCGTTGCGACAAAGTCCAAGACCGATAATCAGCGTCTCGCCAGAACCCCCTTAAAAACTCCGACCCGACGACAGCAGACCCAGTTCTCCCTAGTATGGTACGGGTACTGCGTACCCCCCCGGTTTTGATTGCCTTCCCCCCTTTGCGGGACTTTTGTGTCGTTGGTGGCGTTCCGTCGTTTTTTGTTTTGTTGGCCAATTGTTCTTCCTTTAGCAATGAGCAATACCTCGCCCCATTTTGCGCTTGGAATCTGTTTCCCCCCTGCGAGTTCACACAAAGGATTTCGTGTCATCTTCCGTTTTTCTTTTCGTACGATTGAGAGTCATTTTTTTTAAAGATGTCTTCCCCCCGGCCCCTCGGTCCTTCGGCACCAATTTTGGTCGGTTCGAGGGCCGCTGTTTTACGGCTCCACCAAGATTCACGGGACAATGATCGAGTGGGTACTGGCTTGTAGTCCGCCCCCTGTGGACTTGAATTTCCCATTCTGGACGGTGCCTTAGTACGAATCAACTGCTGTTCGTTTCCTTCCTTTACGTCCTCCGGACTGGACTGCAGGTAATGTTTCTTACAAAACCCCTACTTGGAGATTTTGGTTTCCCGTTCTGCGCCCCCACGAGACGGTTCCCGTTCCGTGTACCCACAATTTACAATGATGTCGGATCTCATTCCAGGCATTGCAAATCAGCCTTTCCCCCCGCCACCTACGAAGTCTTATCGTTTTTTTTCGTTTTCGCCAATTGCTTCCTCCCTTGTGTGAACCTCCATTCACGACTCTTCGAGGGCCCCGCTTTTTTTCTACTCGTTCTCTCTCCTTCCGAACCTCCAAAGGAAACCAACCGTTTCGTGCTCGCTTCTGACTGGTCAGCCGAATTCCCCCCCCATTTCTTCACCCTGTTTAGTCTTTACTTCAAAATTCGTAATTCTCATTTAGATTTCATGAGCCTTTGTGTTCTACGGCGGATCTGGTGATGACCGTTTACCCAACAGGTCAAGCCCTTCCTCTTTTCTGCAGCGCAACAAATCGTCCGCACTTCTCGTTTTGGTGGTTCCCTTTCCGTTCGTTGCCTTTTCAAGTCCTGACTTTTTTCCAGTCCGCCTCCTTTTTTAACTTTTGTGTATGCCGCTTTGTTCTATCGATCTCGATACCCGGCGCGGCGTATCGTCCTTTTATCCAACACAGACTAATTCTTTTCTTACAACGTCGGTCTCTTCGTCCCCGGCGGAGGCTACGACTTGTTCGCCGATTGCCTCCTTGGTTTCCTTTTTCCCCCCGCCCCCTAGAAAAACGACGCGACACGCCTTCCCTCACCCAGAACGTACCCCGGAACCAAAACCGTGCGTTTAGGCTCTTGGTGTGAACGATCTTCGCTTCGCACTCCCCTTTTTTTTTTTCTCGATTTAGGTTAGCACTCTGCCTCGGGATGCCGCTTTCCCTAGTCCGTTTCGCGGATGCTGTTTGTACGATCTTACCCGTTTCTGTTTGATGAATGACACTCCTATTTTGGAGGTCCTCTAGCCCCGTTGCCGCTTCCATTGCCCATTATGGGAATTCACCTTTCCCCCGTTTTTTTCTTCACGATCGTTTTTTACAGATCGTCTTTTTATGTTTTCCCACGCTTTTTTGTTCCAATGGTTTTTACCATCTTGGCTCCGATCTTCGCATATCACCCCATTTTTGTATTCATTTCCTTGCGCCTTTTTGATGATTCGATATTCTCTATATTCCCCACCACCCTCTTACTTGAAGTCCTCCCACGATGCTTCCTATTGTTCGATGATTTGTGACGCTATTTCACACGTACCGCAGCTTCTTTTTCCCCATTTTATTCGGTTGATCCGTTTGGCTTAGAATCGCCCTTTTTGGAGTTCCAACTCCGATGAACGAACCTTGAAAATGGCTTTTTCGGAAAGATTCTCGCGTTTTTAGCAAGGCTTCTCATTCATTTTTCTTCTCTTGGCTCGAGCGCATCCACCACCGGTTAGCTGTGTCTTTTTGCATCCCCTTTTTCGCGACTCGTTTTTTGCATTTTTAGTAACCAGCCAATATTGGATGCACTCCGTTGATTTCCCTTTGCTGCCCCCTTGCGCGTAAAAGTTCAGTTTACCTGATACCACCATTATTTTTTGCCCAATTCACTTTGCCTTAAGCTATTTGACACAGCGCTCAATGCTAAGGATTGTCCGACGTTTTCGCAGCACCTCGTCTCCCCTTTTCCTTCCCTGCTCTCAGGGTGGTTGAAAATTTTGCGGGGGTTTTTTTTTTTTCACAACTCTTTTTTCTTAAACATTTTTTTTTTCCCCCGTTCTAGTTTGTCGGACATCGTGCGTTTAATTTTTTTGTCTCCTCCTCCTTTTTTCTTTTTTTCTCAAAATTCCTTCCCGAGGTCACGTCCGCGTAACTCCCTCTGATCTTTAATCTGCGCACGGGGAGACGTGGAATGACTTTTTCTACGAGGTCTTTCGCATTCCACCCACCAACTCCCCTTCGCCCTTTTTTATTAGAAGTGTTCTGTCACAACTAGTCCTCCGGCCTCCCCTTACTTTCCGGTCCCCCGGCATTGGCTTGGTACGGTGTTTAATCTGGTGCCGTTCTTCTTCCCGTGTCATCAAAGATATCACCGGAATTGCTCCTGGTCTGGGTAATCTGCGAATGTTGCTCCGAGGTTCTCCTTTTTTGTCCCGGTTAGTTTGATCGCGTCGCTTCCGTGTCGGGGAGCATGAATGATTCGCTTGTCCCCCCGGCGAACTTTCGAACTCATCTTATACTCTTATGTTGTTTACACTCATCCTCGGCATGTACTTCCGAGTCTTCCCCGTTATACATACGCCTCTGCGACCAGCTGTTCATTGTTTTCCCTACACTTACCCGAGCCCTTTATCTGCGCGCCATGGAGGCTTTGTCATTTTCTTTTTGTTTCCGTTTTCCCAATCCGAATATCGAACCTTCGAACCCAATTTTCACTGAGCACTTCATCCCAGCCTGGTGTCCCTTCTGTGCGAGTCGGGTCTCTTGTGACGATGGCATTCCATAGTTGGGGTCGACTAAGTTGTCCCCGTCCCGTTTTTCACTCTTCTCGTTTGAAGGTAGAAGCATGGTACATGGTTGCACTCCATAGGCCACGTGTTGCGTCCCTTGGCCCGCCTGCACCAGGATGTTTCCGTTAGAGCCGGGTCCGACGTGATCGGAAACACATCCTCTCGAATCTTTCATTCGTCCCCTTCCAATGCGCTGAGCGCGACGAAATCTTGCGACCCCCCCTCCTTTTTTTTTATGGCGTTCTGCATATCGTGTCACAGCGGAGTTGGTCAATCTTCGACACTTTTTTTTGGTGCTTTATTCGGGTTTCTGGTTTTCGTTGGCGTTACCCCACACTATGCACATCCGTTTGACTTCATGTCATGATTTTCCGTGCAATATCGCGTGTCTCAATCGCTGGCCTCTTTTTTTGGATAAACGTTTTTTTCTACGCCGCGTCTTTCCTGGCCCCCCCCTGCGATGAACTCCCCAGCGGCATAACTTTATTACCATCCGGAACTTTGTCAGGCCCGTCCCCCCCCTTGGCACCCGATGAACTTTTCCGCCCCCTTGCCTCTTTCCGATTTTGTCCTGCGAAAAAGCTTGGCTGTTTAAAATTTTATCACCCCCTTTTCCTCCTACACCGCGAGCTCTGACTCTAATGAGGAATTAGTCACGAATCTGTATTAATCCCCTGAATTTTTTATCATCTAATTGTTCATTCTTTTTTTTCTTCATTTAGGCGCCTAGCCTGCGTCCTTTTTCCCCTAGATCTTTTTGAATCTCTTCTTTCATATCACCCTCGGTTTTTTCCTCACCTTTTATTCGGAAATTTCGTACGCCCCCTCTTGGCATTGCTCACTGACTTCCGCTAATCGACTTCGATTTGTTTTTTTTCCTTTTTTAGTTCCGGTCTGTTCGCTGGTTTAGGATCGATCCCCTCATTTTTGATTGTGTCGTTTCCGGCGCTTTTTGTACGTGAACCCATATCCGGCGTTTTGTTATCCCCTTCTTTCCCTTAGTTTCTGGCCCCGTAAAGACTTTAGTTTCACTCCTTGATTCTCCCTCGTTCCGCATGGGAATTTCACGAGAACAGTTTTCTTTGGAACAGCCATCCCCATCTGATCTGCCTTTGCCTTCTTTCCCTCGGCTCTTCGCGACCCCCCCCAATTGTGTTTGTCCCCTAGTGACATTGCAGTTCTTACTTCGGCTTAGGGCGAACCGTCTTTCCTGTATGATTGTGTGTCCCCGGGATCCAGTCCCCCCCCAGTTCGCTCTTTGTCGTTCCCTTGTTCGAAAGGGTAACTCTTCGCTTTTATCCAATCCCAAATTGCCACACCCAAACCTCCTCTCCGCAACTAAATCACCCCTTTACTTCCGGCGATTTTTTGCATTCGATCTGCTTATTGGTTAACCTGTTGATTCGGTACTTACAGACCACGTTCGCAACTGTTTTTTTCTTTTTTTTGTTTTCCGCGTCCACGCCGTGCTGTATTAGGCGACTTTGTCGATTGGTTTGCACGATTTTCCAACATTCTTATAGTGAATCTGCGTGTTTCGGTGTCTTAATTACTCGCGCCAAAGCTCGCTGCCCACGGTCGATTGGATGTTTTCTGCTTTCCCCTTGTTAATCCCATCCAATTGGACTTCTGCGCAGGCAAGGCGCTTCTTACAGGGTTCTCCCTCCCCTCGTGCTTGCCTCCACGGGGTTTTTTTCAACCACTTCCTCTCCGTCGGATTGACTTTTTTTTACTCATTTTTCTCCCTTTCCAACAACTTTTTTTTTTTTGTACGTGCTCGTGGTTCCGAAAGGATGTTCACGCTGTTGGGACGACTGGCGTTTTCTTTCCGCGCCTCTTGTTCCCCCAGATCGGTTGCTTCCCTGCACCCTTCCCCTTTTGTGTTGCAGCTCCCTTAATCGGCGAGCTACCCCCCCTTCCTCCCAGTTCTGTGAAGCGGTCGGTAACTGCTGTTTTTGTGGCCCTCCCTTGTGCCTTTGATCAAAATTTCTCTGTTGAGCCAACTGCCCCCGCCTTTTTCCCACCTCGATCGACCTTTCACCTTTTTTTGTTTCTGTATTTCACCTACCGACACGCTTCACTTCCTTTTGGTATTTCAGCCCTATTTTTGCAGCGTGATCGATATACGACTTGTTTGAGCAGCCTCTGTTTCCTCCTTCTTTTTATTGCCCTAGCCGCCTGCACGTTGAAGTTGGTCAATTTCCCTCTCGAAGGGTGTGGCTGTATTCTTTTATCCTCCCGGGCCTCTTGTTCTGCCCCTGCTCATTCTCGATTGACCCACTTCGCCTTTTCGGTCGCGTAAGTGGACAGAATCCTTTTTGTGACTTAGTCAAGGGACGCTGGCAGCTGACCGATTTTTTTCGCCTCCGTTGTGTTTTTCGCTCTTCCATGGGACAGCTACACTCCTTACTCGCATATTTCTGGCCCAAATGTTCTTCTTTGACACAAGTTTACATGTTTAGGCACTGTTTTTCACCTTTTTTTATTTTAATCCGTGTAATGATGGATACTAATCTGAAAGAACCAAACAATTGCCCCTCTCCGTTCCACTTTATCTTAACGTATTGCATGGATGGTGGCCCTTCTACCCCCCCTCTCCACAACCTATTAATGACTACCCACTATCTATATCGAAGAATTCCTGTCCCCTCCCCTCTTGCTAATTTACTGGGAGACGTTTTTTTGTTAAGCAGTGGCATTTTGGCTCTTTATCATCCCCAAACGCCATGTTGGCGAGTGCGACTAGGACTTTTTCCCCAGCGGTGCACGTTTCTCAACCACATGCGAGGGTACAACACTTTTTACACTCAGCAAGCTGGCCACACAGCTGACCCCTTTAGTACCGTCCCCCTCCGACTCTCTGATTTTTTAATGGTTCCTCGGTCCATTACCATTCTTTGCATGAACTTTCCAACCTTTTTGTTCGCAGGTTTCAGTTGGAGGGACACTGCAGATGGTCACCCGGCTCCCTGCCTGCAGGTCTTTCAACCCTTGCCCCTTAACAAAGATCATACGACGACGACCTTTGACTGTTTTCTGCTGGCCTTTCGACTGCTCCCACTGTGCCAGCGAACGCGATTTGTAATTTTTTTCAATGTTGGAGCCCAGCCGCGGAATTCTATCCTCGGCCCTGGCAGGGCTAGGTCTTCCCCTTTCTGCCTTTAACGCTCGTGAAGCTGTCTTTTTACACCTGACGCGTCTTGCAGGCCTCGCGGATATAAACTTCGTTTGTTCTGAAATTCGACCGTTGCACAGAGTCCTTCTTTAGAATGTTTTTCAGATCGTGCCCAGAGTTTTGCTACAAGTCCAGGGACCCCCCTTTACCTCCTGGAGTTTGACGAAGGCCCCCGGACCGGAACCACACCAAGCACGTACTACATCACAAGTGCGCACTTTTTTGTTTCCCTAGTTAACCCCTTCTTTCTGCTTTTTCTCTTTTTCCCCCCAATTGCCGGGTAACGTTTTTTGTTTGTTTTCGTTTTGGTTTTTGGTGTTTGCAATTTGGGGATTGCCTCCTTCTCCTACCTTGACCCCCTTTCCCCTGCGCTTAGCGCCATTTTCATCTTGTCACGCTTTCCCCACCAGATTCCGTTTTCCTCGCTTTCCACGTAAGGCAGAATGTTTTTTAACGCGGCTTCCCCTCTCCGTCCATCGGGAAACAACCCATTGGTGTTTTGGCTTGAGAGGTTTACAGGCTCAAGCACTCCCTGAACACAGATAGCTTTTTTTTGGCTTTTCTCCCGTTTTTTACGTTTACTTTCCCTTGCTGCGACGGACTTGATTCCTCAATCCCCGTGTTTATCGGCTTCTGTGTTTACGCGTATATGCGCTTTTTTTACCTTTCGTACCAACAAATCCCTTCTCTGTCTGGTTTTTGGTTCAACCCTTCGCCCATGCCACGAGCTCGTTTCCCGTTATAACACAATCCCACCCTTCGCTTTTCTCGATCCAGGACTATTTTGCCCCTCCGCCCCTCTTGCCCTCCCCCTTCCTAAGTCGTCTTCGAGGCGGAGTGTTTTTCATTCTCCTCCCCGCTTTTTTGCCCCCTCACTCTCCGGAGTGTTCACCGTTGTGACTTTTTATGCTCTCTTCCTTCAAACTGAAAAACGGGTTTGTCCTCTCGTGCCGGGACTAACGTTACTCGAATGCAATTTGATTGAACAAAGTCGTTTATCGTCTCCAATTCTCATTAGATCATGAGCGCTTATAGTTCTCTCGCGTGAGCTGTTTTGATTTGCCCTTCTTTCCCAGGGCAATTTCACATCTTTTGTCCATAGTAATCGAGAAATTCGCCCGCTTGGTTGCTTTCTCCGTTTCCGTTGAGGTGTCGGACCCTGTGTCCGCATGTAACTTTTTTTCTTGCTCTTCTTCTAGAGATACTGTCCCGCTACAGCCCGGCGCTTCGTCTCCTGCCGTCTTCCAACACATGCTCGTGTATCCAACCCGATATCTTACCAAAGGGGGTCCCTTGACCTCCTGAGTCTCCCCCCCTCCGATTTTTGAACGGGTTTCATGTAGCAAACCCTCCCCAACGATCAACGAGCGTACTCCCAAGTACCCAAAGGGACCCCCCAACACCGCTTCCTGGGTTTCGTCTTTCGCATTTATCAATGTGTCTTCCTCTGCCTCATATCGAAAAATCTGTCGACGCTTTTCTCGTCACCCGCTGCCCTCTGCTTTCGATGATAATATGCGTATTCGCTGGGCATGCTTTTTTGTTGTTTGATCTCGACTCTTCGTTTTTAGTGGTCTCGTTTTTAACTTGTGCCATGATCGACCGTGGCCTCTGAAATGTCCCCCTTTGGTACTTCTCCTTCCATCATTTAAGTGCGATTGCCCCTCTTTTTTTTTTTTCCTTCTTTTCCCCCAACCCTCTTTTTTTTAAATTTTCCGATCCCCCCGACGCCGACCTCTCTAGCCTTTTTTCACCATCGCTTTTTCTCTTCCCTTTCCCTCTGATTTCCGACATTTCGATATTCGGTTTCGTAACACCCCTGCCCCCTTAATAACCCTGCTATTGTCTTCCTTTTTCGCCTTTCGATTTTCTCGAGTTTTTGATTTGAATTTCTAATTTTCTTAGGCGTTTCTTTCATTTCTCTTTTTCCCCGTTGCTCGTTAAGCATAGTGAGGATGTTTCTTGTTTCCGCCACCTGACTCTTAATGGCTGGTACAAATCTATTGTGTGAGCCCCCTGTATATTCCTGTTTCCTACGACTCGACGTTAAAGGTAAAGGTTTCGTGGTGTTCTCTAATCCCCCGCTTCTCTCTCTGGTTGCAGAGAGTCCTATTTTTCCAGCACTTCCGGCTCACTTCAACGAGTTGAGTCAACCCACGGTTTTCACTGCGCCCTACCACCCTTTCCCCAGCATTTAACCGCCAACTCCCCTTGCCTGGCCTGTCACCAATCCCTTTGATTCCTTTTCTCTCTTTGCCATCCCTTTGCATTCCGCTCTGACTTAGATTGGTTCAGAATTTTCGCGGCGCCCTCTCTCCCTTCTCCCTCGCCCATCGCAGCAGGATGCCGTTATTTTCCTTTTCGGGTCCCTGTTCTTGTTAATTTTTATCTTCTTTTACTCCTTCTTTTTTTTGATTCGCTAAAAACCCTAGGGTCCCTCCTCGCTAACTCGGTGTCATTTTTCTCCTCTTTTCTGCCTTTGGGTAGACGTTTTTGCCTGACTGTTTCTTTTCTCTTCTTCGCCACTTCTGAACAAATACAAATTTCGTCATTCCGCCGCTGGTTTCACCTCTCTTTCAGGCACTCAAGTTAGTTGTTTCCCATTCCTTTTCTTCTTTGTAGTTTAATTTGACCCAACTCAAGAAGTAACCTTTTCCCCCTCCACATGCGCAACGTACTTTTGATCCTTGATGGGACGTGAATGTCTCTGCTCCCCGTCTCTCCTCCTTGGCTTTGCTTGTTCTCTCTCCCATTGTCATTTTGCGAGGAGAGTAAGTGTCGTTTCGGATCCTGAGATCCATTTCTCCCCCCTGAGTTGAATAGTTTTGCCGCTACTTCCTCTTCTGCAGTGTCCTTTCTTTTTCTTTCCAATTTTCATCGCCCGACGCTCGTGAGCAAGAAGACCAGTCTGCCCTTCGCTTTGCCGAAGTTGCCGGTCCTGTTTTGTTCTAACCTTTACTTCCACATACTACTCCTTCCTCGTCGTGTTCAGGCCCCCCCTCCCTTTCCTTATTCTTGTTGTGTTGACATTGAATATACGTCCTCCCTTTCTCCCTGCTGACAAATTATCCCGCGATGGTGATCAGGGATCCCCCTTTTGATGGGGAGATGGGCCCATCATCGTTTTGGCAAGCGACGCTCTTTTTCCCCCTCTCGTCAATCGCCGTTGAGCCGAAGTACCCTTCGCCCCAATTTCGGCCCTCCCCCCCGTATGCCCCCGCCGCAAAGATAATTTTTCGATTTACTGTCGCTCTCCTTACAACAACACATCATCCGCATATCCCTCTTCTTCTCTTCCCTTCTCTGGTCGCGACGAAAGCGACAAAATTTTCTGATGCTGATGCTCCCTCTGGTCCCATTCGAGATTTCCTCAATGCTAATAGCGAAACTTGTTTTTCGGTACGTTCTGGTTTTCTGACGTGCGTGTAGCGGTTAGTTTTTCTCCTTTCCCCACCGTTTCCTGCACCTATTCTTCTACCGGGAGCTCCGCCCTGTCACTCTCTTTTCCCCTCAGTTTTAATCTTCAGCGTACGTCATCTGTTTTGGTCGTTTAAAGTCGTTGGTCCCGCGCGCCCTTTAGATGAAATCAACTCTCCCCCCCCTCATTTACTGACTTCTTCCCTCTTTGGTGCCCGCCGGCAAAGATTAATTTCCCATCGCGCTAATTTTTCCTCTTTCCTTTGTTCGCGAATGTTAATTGCCCCGTTCCCTTTTTCCTTCCAACCCCCCTCTCTATTCTAACTGCGTCAGGAATCTACTGCTCCTCTCGCCTTCTTTTCTCTTCCAATCCGTCTTTTCATCATTCATTTCCGGCTTGAGTCCCGTCGCTTTCTCATGCGACCTGTTTTCCCCTTTCCCTGCCGCGTCTCTTCTCGCTTCTAATGCATAAGGAGTATGTTCCTTTCCTCCCATCTTGCGTCTTTCACGACTTCCCCCTCCCTCGAAATCGTCCCGTATTGTGTTCGCGAATGAGGGCTCTTTTACTCTCATGGCTGGCTCTTGATCCGATCTCATTTTTTTGATGTTCCTGATCGAGCCTCTCTCTTTGGCTTTGCGAGGTCTTTAACCCCGACCATCAGACCGGCGTTTTTTGGATCTACCCCCCATGTAACACCGGCTCAGTCCTCCTCTCGAAACGCCTAGAACGTCCGCGTGATTCTAATCCCGTCTTGCTAAATTTAAGGAATTTGGCGTGGTCATCCACCACACTGCGCTTTCCTTTACCGTTGCCTTGTTAGTGAACGCGGCCCTTCCGCCTCCCCCATTGTGTTTTGCGAACTTTTTAAATCTTTTCGGATAACATCGGCCTTCTTTGCCAACGTGTGACTTTTGTTCGTTCCCGACCCTCAATTGCTTTCTTTGCGGGACTTGTTCTTGACCTTCGTCATTTTCCGGTCAGAAATTCCCCATTTCCCCCCCCCCCCGCCCCGATCCACCCTCAATCCCCCCCAAGTACGTAAGGCTATTTGGCCATGAAATTCCTTATTGTTTCGTGCCTCTGACCTTCTACGAATTTTTTCCCTTTTGTCTTTCGTTTTTTTTTCGGTTTCTCAGTAGTGACTTTGTCGAACGCGGGCTATCCGGCGAATTTCCTCTACTTGCGCCTCTGTTTGTGTTCTGACCCAACGACGAGACAATGTCCTGCTCTACGCGTTCGCTTTTTTTGCTTGAGCCTCTTCACATTGCGTGTAAGACTCCATTGGAATTTGCGTCCAGTTTGTCGTCCTTTGTTGACATTTTAGTTTGTTGCTCCCTTCTTGAGGACAATCAACTAGCGTTTGGCCCCAATTTGAATACGCAGTCTTTCCCGCTCACCTGCAGTCCTTTGTCATGCATTTTCCGCAGTTCCTTGCACGCTGTTGGTGGCCTTTTTTCTTCGCCGCTTTTACCAGATCGGCATTTGCCCTGCACCCATGCGAACCCCCCCCTTTCCACTCCATCACAGCTCGATTAATAGGTCCGCTGTCACATTCGCCGTCCCAGTTGCGGTGACAGTCGGGCTTATTGCTGCTGTGGCCGCACTGTAAGTTGACTCACACCTTTTGCCGACGGTTTTCTTCGTTGGCCTTCCTTTCCAACTATCGAACTCTCCCCCGCTTTTTGTTGTTTATTGGCCTTGAAACCACTTTTCTGCTGACTTTCCCGCCCCGCTGACATTCGGACCCTTCTTGGCATTTTTATTCTTTTTCTCTAGTTAGTTGTTCTGAGCAGTACCTTGCGGATTTCTTATCTCACCATGTCAATCAATTTTGCACGTTGTCAAGCGTGTACCGTAGTTCGCAGGTTTGCTGTATGTCAACTTATCTCCTTAATGATTTGCACTTGACCTCGCGATTTACTGCGTAGTCAGAGTTGGAAATTCTGCTAGACAGGGTGGTCCCGAATATTTTCTTTCTTTTTTTTTTTTTTTCTTTTTTTTTTTTTTTTTTTTTTTTTTTTTTTTTTTTTTTTTTTTTTTTTTTTTTTTTTCGGAAGGCGTCGACGCCTGTTTTGAAATGAAAGTATCTCCTTTACCCCCTCCGTGTTTTGTTCAGTTTATTTATCAGACTTTCTGCAGACTTCCGCCTTCGCAATATTTGGTGCCACTCTCACTTTGTCCGTGAAAACGCCGTTTCTCCTCCTTTGGGGAGTCCAGAGATCTTCTTTTTCGAACATATTTTTCCCCTTGGTTTTAGAGTCGTTGTCTGACCGTAATTTTCTATGGAACTTCCCCCATCTTCACAGGCTGCCTGCGAGGTGGCGCTCCCTGATCCACCCAAAATCTGAACTATTACTCGGATCCCTCTTGGCCCCCTCACCCGAGGGGCTCGTAGCTTCTTTCCGTTTTCCAATCTCCGTGGACGTGGTGTTGAACTGCAATCACACCCACACTTCCTTTGCGGAGTTTCTCTCGAGCTCCCCAAAGAGGCGGAATTAACACCTTTCGGGCAAAGTTTTTCCTCCCAACTGGTCATTTCGCGGCATAAGGACCCTCGTCCGCGACTTTCTTCCCTTGGTTGTGCTTTCATTATTGCCTTCTTCCCACCGGGGTTTTGCTTAGTGGTACTTTGCTTATTTTTCCCCTCGGCGCTACCCCCCTCTGCGTCTAGCAACCTTTTCTCCCCTTTCGGATTGCAACACCCCATTAACTTCCCGTTTGTTGATTTTCAATTGCGACTGCGTATTCCTTTTCATTACTCTAGTTTAGTCACTGAGCAAAACCTTTTTTTTCCCCTCGGAGGATTCTCGTTACGTGTTCCAAGCGTTTGGCTTTTGGAGAATGTTCTTCACTTTGGAGTGCTTAACCGCTCGGTCTTCCATAGATGTTTCGCTCTTGTCTTTCACTCTTTGGAGACTGTCACTCGGTCTCAGAGGAGATTGAAATGTTTTCGAGATCTTGAAACGAGTGAGCCCCCATTCCATCCGCTACTTTCTCCTTCCTTGCTAAGGCACCCGGAAACCCCCAGCCAGTCGAACTGACAGACACAGTGCTAACGTGTGATTTGGAGGTCTCCTTTTTTCCCACCCTTCTTTTATAGACTCAACTCGGACATTGACTTTTCCTTTTTTCTTGTTTTTCTTTTTTTGGTGGTTTGGTTGTATTTTGGAGTGTTACGTTAAACTTGACTTTCAAGTTACCCCTTCGCAACATTTCAAGCCGCTGAGTAATTGGCCGTCGTAACGCTTTTCCCACCCACAAAGCAGGCTTCATCTTTTCTACGCCTAGGCCCG
>Ga0179591_1312956_pt1 | contig 20023 bp, 18 predicted proteins | sample CZOMad2_1_08_16f_FD_182891 | JGI IMG/M metagenome (GOLD analysis project Ga0179591, IMG submission 182891) | Vadose zone soil fungal communities from Angelo Coast Range Reserve, California, USA - CZOMad2_1_08_16fungal (PacBio error correction) | ecosystem: Environmental > Terrestrial > Soil >... | reverse complement strand
TAGCATCAGATTTCTCCCCGGTTGCAGGACTTCCCCTCTCGCAGATGCAATCATAGGTCGCGTCTTTGCGAACCCTTTGGGGGGAGAGGGCCTTTCCCCCCGGGTTCCACACCGGCTTGGTTCAAACCCGCTTCTTGTTCCTTGTTTTCGACGCTTGCGTCAAATTTTTTTTTCCAACAACCTTTTATACATCAGGGCTCTTACAGTCTTTTGGGGGCCGCACCACCTCCTTGCGAGCAAGTGGGCTCACTGTTGGTCCCCTTCTTGACTTTGGGTTTGTGTGTCCGAGTTACGCGGATGGTAGGTTCGCCCGTCGTTTCTTGAGGTCACAAACCTTTACCAATTTTCATCCCCCTCATCCCCTCCTTTTTCCTCTCACCGGCCGTGATCCGCTTTCGATCAAGTTACACTTTCCCCAATCATCTTCTTGCGGAGAGTTTATACTTGTCCATTTGCACCTCGGTTCCGTTTCCCCTTCGTTCTAAAAGGCTGCCCCAGGAATTTTCTTCTTTCCTGGGAGAATGGCGTTACACTTTTGCCAGTGAATATTCGAGTTCTGGCCTCTTGGAGAAGCGCCCGAGGGTCCTTGCACATTTCCCTCAAGTCATGTTTGGGCTCACAGTCGTGGTACATTTGAAGGTGAGGCAGAATCGTCCATCTTTCGGCCAATATCAGAGTGCCCTATCCTCGACTTTTTCTATACTTTTCCCTGTCCCGATTCCTACATCTTTGAGTTTTCATGAATACAAACGACGTCCCTGGTGTCACCCCCTTTCAATGGAGAGGAGAGAAGATACGTTCCTCTAAGTACTTGTATTTGTTCCCCTCCATCGTCTTTCAGGTTCTCCAGCAGAACCCATAATACCCTCCCTTTGGTCCCCCCAGTAAGGGATCTCCTGAGAAGTGATCGTCCAGGCGAGTTAGCCGTCCCGCGTCTTTTTTTTCCTTTGCGTTCTTTCTTGATCTCTACGTCGTGATCTGGGGACTTAAGGACGGAGGCGGCACAGTATTCGGCGGCTTTTTTAGGTTTCGAACCCCCCGGCTTTTCCTTTATTACTCCCCCTAGTTCTCCCGTCTTTCTTCTTTTCTTCCGGGGATGTTCCCCTCCTTAGAAAGACATCTCGTCTACAACGAGGACCGATATGGGCTGGCTGCGTCTGTTCCAAAACTTTTCTTGGATTTTTTCTCTGGTGGTCATCCTCTCCTCGACCGGCTTTTTTGGGGGGGGGACTTCCCTTTCTGGAGTACTTGATCTTTTCGATATTAAAGCCCTCTTCTTTTTTACGGCGGAGGCTCCCCTACGTCCACCCCTTCTTCCGCTCCCCTCTTTCTCCCTTCGTGCCCTTTTTTTCGGCCATGTCCCCTTCCTCGTAGGAGGCTAGGAATTTTCTCCTTGACCCCAGGATGCACTTTTTCTATCTTAAATTTCGGATTCTTTTTTCCGCGTCTCGGGTCTCAAAGCGGCCGTAATTTAGCCGTTTTTTTGTAGCAAATGATACGCTGGATCTTTTCATGTGCTGTTTTCTGAGTCCTTCTTCATTGGCCTCAGCCCTTCAGCGGACTCGGGAAAGTCCCATAGAGGATCGATGGGCAGCGCTAACGTTTCTTCGCTACTTAGTCCTTCGGGGGAGATTCAAGACACCCTTTGGGCCGGTGAAGTCAGATTGCGAGATCCCCCGCGCCCCGGCTTGTCTTTCCCTTTTTTTTTCTTCATCTCTTTCCCCCCTTTGTTTGTTTAGTTTTTTTTTGGGAGATCCCTTCCTGACAAAGAAGCCGCCGGGCACAACAAAAGGGATTTCTTTCCCCCCTCTTTGCTGTTTTTCCCTCCAGGTTTTTCGTTACGTAACTGTTAGTAGAGCCGACGACTGGAAGTGGCCATTTTTTTCAAGATTGAGATTCATTTCTTCTTCCTAGGTGATCCGCAATTGCTACTCTTCAGTGGGAAGAAGGCATACTTCCGCAATACCCGAATTTCGTTGATCAGTTTCTCTCATCGCACGAACCTTTTTAATTTCGTTTAAGCTTGGCCCTTAGGACTGTCCTCCGTCTTCCTTTTATGTCTCAGCACCTGTCTGAGGTAAACGCCCCCACTGACTAGCAGTCTCCCCGCCCCCCCCCTCCCCGAAGAAAGTCCTTCTCTCAGTCCCCCCTGTGGAAATCCTATGAAGGACCCCAGTGTGCCCCCCCCCTTTTTATATTTACCCCCCCCCCCCCCCCCCCCCCAACCCGATTTCCCAATTAGGGATGTCTCCCAAGTTCCACCGTTACGCAGCAGTCAATCCCGTCTCGGAGCCCCTTTCCCCTTCTGCAATCCCGCTTTGATAGAAGTCGATGGCTTTGGTGGATTCTCCCAGGCGAGCAGCCCCTTTTCATAGTTTTTCAGAGTTACGGAGTTGAGGGCTCCTTTTTTTTTCCCTGGAATCCCGTGTTCCTTTTTTTTTTTTATACTGGATTCGTCCATCCCCTTAAAGGGCCGGTACCTTCCGCCCTCCTCCAAGTTCTGGATGTAAGAAGCTGCCACCACGATTTGTCTAGACCTCCCCCCCCGCACCTCATACCGTCTCCCGCCTTCTCCCATTTTCTTGATATCACGTCCGCCTTTGTAACGGAAGCCTCAGGGGGATGGGCTGTGTCCTGGTCTCCTGGCCGCATGATCTTCCTAGAATACCCGTATAAAGTACTACGCGACTTTTCCTCCTTACGATCCTCGCCAAGGGCGACTTGTGACACGCGCTTTGTCTTTTTTTACAGAGGATGTGGCACTTTCCTCGGCCCGGCTTCTTGAGAAGGGTTATCCTATGGGGATTCAGAAGAATCCTTTTATTAGCCGCCTTCCTTTCAACGACTGCACTTACCTTACCAGACGGTCCCCCTTGGGGCCCTTTTTTTCCGTTCCTCTTCGTCCCAATAAGGCATACCCAGAAGAGGACTATTCTTTCCCCTGCGCGTGCTACCCCTTTCCAACTGCCTGCGGATTTGGCCTAGGCCAGCTCTCGATCCCCCAACCGCTTTTTTCAATTGCTCTAGTAAAGCCTTGGTACAATCTCCCCCTAGTTGATTTCTTTGTACTTGCTCTTCGCGGAAGGCGGAGGTATTTTCCCCGTTAGATGGCTGTCTGAGTTCAGGTTGAAGGCGGCTTGGGATTGCCCCCGAAGTTTTTTTTTTTTGACGCCACGGCTTGCCCCCAAACTCGGGGTTTTTTCCACCACACAACGGGTCGAAAACTTCCCCTCCCCCCAGAACCAGGTTGCCTCTTCCCCCGAACTTTTCTCGCTGGGAGGCCCCCCCCCAGAATCTCTAGAATCCGGACTTCCCCCCTAGTTTTCCTGTGCGAAAAGTTTTAGCTATCTCTCCCTTGTCGGCACACACTCTTTGTGGGAAATTTCGGAGTGCCGGTTTTTTCAACAGGGGGTGCTTCTTCCCCACCACACCGACGATTTCTTCTCCGGCTTCGAATTTGTCGGATCTTGCCTCGGAAAGTCCCTTAAGAACGAAGGATGATTATCTTTACCGTTTTGTTGTCCTCCCTTCTCCGTCTTATCCCTACTGTCATTTCCGTTTTTTTTTATAAGGAAAAAATCCCTTTGAAGGAACCCCCCCCGTTAGAGGAGAGATCCCACGTCCCATTTCTGGGTCTTTTTCCTTTTCAAACCTTTCCCAGGGATTAGGCTTTTCCCAAAAGGGTTATTTTTTCAGAAATCATGGGATACTATTCGACATGGTCGTAATTAAAAAAGTCGGGTCGCCCCCCCATGTATCTTTACCCTTCCTTCTTTTTGGACGCACCCAAAACTCTTTTAGACCTTATGTCGGCCTCCTTCCTGGTGGGACGGAGGAGCCGGTTTTCCCCCCGGGGGGGGAGGGACTCGTTGATCGATTTTTTTCACTTCGTTGTCCTATTGCGTTAACAAATGCGCCCCCCAGGAAACTCAAAGTCAGCATCGAACTGCAAAACGAGTAACGCTCCCGACGCGATCCCCCCCCCGGTCTAACACCAGGCTTGCCTTTCTAGGGTATCTCGAGAGGGCTTTACAGGCTACCAAAAACCCGATCCCCCTTTAAAGAATTTGTTTATGGACTTCGATTTTCCCTAAGCCATTTGATTATTTTTCGCTGGGTCCGCCCCCCCTCCGAGGCCTCTCTCTGGGGTGCTGTTTATCCGCGAATCGGCAAACCGTTCGTACATGCCCTACCTTCCGGCCCTGGATTTTTTTCTCCTTTTTTCCTTGACTCTCCAGTCCCCAGTGATAACCTTTGGAATGCGCAGACTCTCCGATTCCACAATCTCTTTTTCGAAGATACCTGTGCTTCCGTCGCTCCTTTTGTCCATTCCCTTTTCTTTTTCTTATGGCTTGACCCCGCGCTAAAATTCTTACTTATCTTTTTTCTCTAAGTTGCACCCCTTCTTCCCCAGGAAGGCTAACGCAGCTGACACCCAGCCTTCCCATCTTTCTGGGCTGCTTTGATATCGGCCCTTTTTTCGGTTCAATGGGAACGGTATTGCGGGGCGTTTTTATTTCAGTGATCTCCGAAGTACAGGACGGCGGAGGAAATTTTTTTTTTTTCGTGGGAGGTTCCCTTAAGTCTTTCTTTTTTTGGGCCATCCTTAGATTAATACTGCTTCCTTCCCCACCGTCCTTCATATCTCCAAATTAGAGTTCACCTCTCTTTAAAAAGATAAGGGCTGGTTTTTTTTTCTCCGTTCCTCCCTCCCATCGCCCCGATCCTCTATTTAATAAATTAAGGATCAGATCCAGGAAAAGGTCGACGTATAAAGGATGCGATTTCCCGGTGAAGACGGGTGGTTCCCAGCCCGATTTTTTTCTGTTTTCCCCAATCCCCCTTTCCTTATTTTGCTCTCCCCCCCCTTATGGCTGAGAGGCTTTTTTAGGAGGAGGAAAATGAAGCCGGTTTTCGTCCGTCTTTTGGTGTGGCGTTGTTTTTTTTCCCCAAGTTCTCCCTTTTCTAACTATTGCGTCCTTTTCTCCCGGACGCGGGCTTTGCCCCGGCAGACGTCACTCTCGACCGAGAAATTCGTTTTGATAGAAGCCCCGGATCGCGGTTTGATTTCGGTTTTTGGTTCCTTGGCGCTTTCTAGCCAAGGACTGCCTTTTAAAGTCCTCACGCGCGATGGGCAGAAATCTCCTCCTCTAGAGTCTGCGCGAGCCTTTCCCTCTTCCGGGGAGGAAGGTCTCCCAGCCACCCCCGGACGGGGAAGAGCGCTTTCTCCCTTGCCTGCGGAGGATTTTTTCCACGGGTTCCTCCCCCAAATCGTTTTTTTTTTGAGAGTCTCCGTATGACTCTCCCTTTTCCGAACTGGCCCACGTTCCCCTTTTCGATAGAGATTCCAAGGAGTGGTGGCTGAGTCCCTGCTCGCGCTGCGAGCGTTTTTTTTTTTTTATGCCATTTCTCGTAATCCTCCCCCTGGGGTTTTTTTCGTCCTTTCCAAGTGGGGAACGTAATGTCCCCTTAATACAACCGTCCGCCATTCCTTATTCACGAGGATCAGGGGCCTAATAGCACCTTCCATAAAATCTCGAATTTCTTTTTTTCTCCTCCCTTTCTCGTCGATCTGGTGGACCAGGCTCCTTGATCCGGGAGGTTCAATCCCCCCCCTGCCTCGACGCGCTTTTCTTAATGCCGCCGCCGAGAAATTTCCAAACCTTTTTTTTCCTGCTCCCACTTCCGTGGTGTTTTTCTAGCCTAGCCGTCCCTGCTTTTTCAAGAGGGCTGGAGATCTTTTTGAGTCACCGTCCCTTCTGCTCTGGTCTTCTCTCTGAGTGATCCTTGTTTCCCCAAACCGATTCTTCTGAGGAGATACGGAAGCTTTGATGGAGTGGGTGGAGGTTGTTTTGGAACCGCCTTTTTTCCTCTTTTAGCCATCCCCCCCTTCTTGGGGTAGATTTCACGGCGAAAGTGTTTCTGGGGACCCCATCCCGAAGCCAGGAGGTCTCCTAATAATGGATTGTCGTCCCCCTCTTATGGTGGAGTGGGTCCCGACAACTTCTTAGACTGGAGTCCGCCGAAGTCACCCGACTAGAGAATCCTCCCCTCCATCGTCCTTTTCTACCTCGTTCATATCACGTTCCTAGCTGACTTCTTCAGGGGGATGGGAATTTCTCGGTGCTGTTCTGGACTGACCTCGAGTCCACCTAGAACTACCCGCACTCTCAGTACTATCTAGTTAGTATTCACTGTCCAGTGCATCGCCAAGTTTCGGGGGGTCTCCTTTTGTGAACTATCGTTTTTCCCTGTGATGCCTTTTTTCTTCAGCAAATAGGATTTTATCGCCCACCCCCCCCCCCCACCCCCACCATCCTGAGACCTTTTTTATTCTTTTTTACCAAATTACCCCCCCGAGAGGGCCCCACTGATCCTGCTGGACCGCAATGAATGTCCCCACTTGAAACATCAGTTCCAGCCCCCCGTGAACTGTGGGACAATTCCGCCGTTTCCTTTCGCTCCATGAAAAAAGACTAGAATTCTGGAATATTTTTCACTTAATAGAGCCTTCCAATCCCCCTCTTAAGAAGGCTTGTTGCAGGATCAAGCCTGAAAGATTTCCTCGTTCCCCAGATTTCCTCCCTTGGCGCCTTTTTCAAAACGCCAGAGGTAAAATCTCCCTAGAAGAGGATTGATTTCGTGTACTGATAGCGCGTCCCCCCGCCTTCTTAGATGTTTCCTTTGGGTTCTGAAGGATGGCCACTTTTCATCAGAAGGGCAGACCTTTACAAGCCGGAGTACCTTTTTTGACCTACCACCTTCACACGGCTCTTTTTCCCACCCTTTGGGATACGGGCCTCTCAAGAGGGCTGTTTTGGGGAGGGAACCCCACAGCATCCCCCTAACATCGTAGGTATCGTCCGAGTTCTCCCATTGCGACCCAGGAGTCGACTAGCGGGGCTTTCCCCCTGTTGGAAACTTCTTTCTCCTTTTTTTTCCTTGGGGAGAGGCCCCTCTCCCCACCATCGCCGTTTGAGTCCCCTTTCGCCCATTTGCGCCGTTTTAAGTTGTTACGGATCTTGCAGCCGTTTTTGTTTTGAGGCCAGCCCGCCTTCCCCTTTTCACCCTTCTTTTGTTTAGATTCGCATTCTTTTCGTCACCTACGTCCCTGTTCCCGGAAATCTCTTAAAAAATTCGCAGAACGGCACCCCCGAGGTCGAGTTTCCCTTATGAATTTTTTTTTCCCTCCCCTTGTGTCCCCTTTCGGGTTCCCACCTGTCTGGAATGCCGCACCGGATCTCTTCCACCTCCCTTCTGGGGAGTCAATTACCAAACATCCCCGATCATCCCCCTTCGCTATCATCTGTCTGGGGGCCGCCTCCCGAGCGCGAGTTAGGGCGGTCCCTGAGCAAGGTTTTTTTGGAACAAGGCGGAGCGGTTGTGTCCTTTTTTTTGGGCCTGCCAACCTATTTCTCGCTTCCTTTCCGGTCGCCCCCGTCTCTTTTTTGAGTAAAGTGGCTCCACAGGAAAGTAAACTTCGTCTCCTAACGTCACACTTCTTCATCCCCTTTCCAAAGTACCGGTAAGCTTCATCGTCTTGCGTTCGCTTGTACCCAGATCGGCGTTTCTACGGCGCAGGTTCGGAGCCCTGTTGTAGTTAGGACTTTTTTCTCTCCTCGCAATTTTCTTATTTTCCCTTTCGCTGGCGCTCGAAGTGGACCCAAATAGGCCTCTTCGTTCTGGGGCTTTTGTTGCAAGCCCTTCTGTAACCTTTGCCCCCTTCACTCGACCGTCATTGAAGGGGCTCCTTTAGTCGTGGGTCCATGCCTCTTCAAGAATCCGCAGTTTTCGGCCTCGCCAGATTGTTTTCCTTCCCTCTCACCTTTTTTTACGCCGTCCCGAGCTCCTCTACCTCGCGGAGCAGCTCCCCCCTGCCTACAAAGACGTCGCCCTTAAACGTCGCCCTTGGCTGAGATGACTGGACAGCGTTACTTTCACTTACTTTTTGCTTCTTACCCTGCAGCCGGTCACCCGAAGAAAAACCTCATTCCTTTTCCCCTTGAATAGAAGTACGGGAGTCCTTTCGACGTGATAGCCTGCCTTAGAATGCCCTTTTTCCCTTTCGGGTTTTTTCTTTCGCTTTTCAGAGGGGCGGGTCATCAAGTCCCGGATAGGAGGAGATCTTCCCCTCAAATACCCGGCCTTTCAGGATGGACGAAAACCCCCCCTCCCTGATGGTCATTATGGGTCCCTAGCCGCCACTTTCGGCCGTTTGCCTCTCCCCGATGGGAACCCAGATAGGGCTGTCCCATGGGGAGAGGCTGTTCTTAAAACTTCCGACCCCCGTATTGAAACTTTTGGGCCGGACCCATAGACAGGTCCCCCCTTTTGAGGTCTACCAGGCTTTGGAACGGTGAAGACTTTGGTACCTCCCGCCTTTCGGAGAGGTTCCCCTGGCCCCCCCGGCACAAGGAGTCCCCCAGGGTGGATTCCCAAAAATTCTTGTCTTTCGAGGACGGCTCGGCGGACATGAAGCCGGCTTCCTTGAGGAAGGGTTTTTTTTCCCCTCCAGGACCCTTTTTCTCCTGAGTCGTCCCTTTGAGATCGACTCGTTTCCCATTGAGGCCGAACCGCCAAGCGGCTCAAGACATCCTTCGTGCTCCTCCTGTGGGATCGTCGAAAATTTTCCTTTTCAGGCGAAGCTTTTCTTGGATCTTACAAGTCGGATCATACCCCCTTGTTCCTTTAATCATAGAGGATCTCGCCTGAAACTGGACCTTGCCCTTTTCTTTTTTGCTTTCGACGTTCAGCTGGTGGGTTTCCGGTCTCAGCCAACATTCCGGGGAAGAGCGATGCTAGCCTCTCACGAGGCCAGGGCGGATTGTCGAGCAGACGGGAATCTTCTTTTTTGTTGTTGTGATCTCTTGATTTTTCCCCGAGCTTTTTCCAGGATATAGCATCTCCTGCCCAGCAGTGGTGGTTCTCCAGGAAGCGAGTCCCGTCATAGATCATCTTTGAGAAGACCTTAACCCCCTTTCCCATGCGGAGATCCTTCTATGTCTTTTCGAGGGGATGAGCTTCTTTTAGAGGCAAGTGTTTTGTGCTCCTTCTCATTCGCCTTGATCAACCCCTACCCATTTTCCGGACGGCGGATAAGGTTGATACAAACCGGTTTCCCCCTGGTTTGTCTTTCTCTCAAGGGATACTTGGCCTCCGTCGTCGAATCAGGTCTGACGAATACTGAGGTCAAACTCCCCCCCCCCCCTTCCCTTTTTTCCGAAAGTTTGCCGTGCCCCTTCCGCCAAAGGATTTTGTGTGTTTTCTTTCCTGAAGTCCTCGGTGCAGGTTGCTCCATTGCAGACTCCTCGTCCCGCTCACACTTAGGGCTGTTTTTGATACCCCCGCTTTTCCGTAAGCCGCCAGACTGCCCGCAGAACGGGGTCCTTTTCGTCTTGTTTTCATGCCTTTCCCTTCTGTCTAGTGGCTCGGAAGCCCTCCTTGGGGACGAAGCCAGCCCATATCGTTTCCTCGTGGGGATTTGAAAGGAGAAGTGGTGTTTTTCCGATGCTTTGGTCCTCCTTCCTTTTCAAGGATGTCCGTTTCCTCTTACTGTATTTACATCTCTCTGGAAGGGAGTGGGATTCAAATCATCCGAGGCTTACTGCATGGATGTTCCGCCGCCCTGGACGTCAACGCCTCTTTTGAAATCCCCCCCTCCCCCCCCTCAATACGTCACAAAGCTCCTTTTTCTGCTGGATTCAAATTTTTTCCTTCTCTGCCCTTTCTTTGAAGGATTTGTAGGGGGTGTCTGTGTTTCTTCTGGTCCTGCTTACCGGACTGCATGCTGAAAGTAGAGTCCCCCCTACTCAAGTACTACCTCTAGTTCGCCTTTTCGTCGATCCTCGCCACTTTTACCAGTTTTTTCCCTTCTCGGAAGTCTTTGTATGCACGATCAGACAACGAGGGCTCCTTTTCTTCCTTCGATTCCCCCTACTTGAGTTATCTCAATAGGGAGAGGCCGCCCCCCCCCTTGCGGATTGCCGAATGCATTTCCTTTGACTTCCCCTTCTCTTTTCTACCTCCTTTTAATTTACGACGGTACCTCTTTCCCCCAAATAAGGCATCCCTCATCGAAGAGGCCATCTTGCCATTTAGCGCCAGGCTCTTTTCGAAAGCGCACTTTCCTCTGCCCTTTTTGGTTTTGGGGGTTGCGGTTCGGAAGTTCCCTCCCCTCTCAGCACCGTTCCAACCGAGGGAGAACTTGGAGCTTTGCCCTAATCCTGGGTTTTTTTTCTTTTTGGTTTTTTTTTTTTTTTTGTTTTTTTTTTTGGGTGGGTTTTGGGGGGTTTTGGGTTTTTGTGTTTTTGTGGGTTTTTTTTTTTTTTCTTTTTTGGAATCTTTCGCCGATGCTCGTAACCTCCTCGAAGCTGATTGCTTGACGTTCTTGATCGCGAGTCCAGGCTTCGGTTTTTTGCTGTGACCGAGTTCCTGGTTGAAGGGGTCCCTTTTCCTCAAGAGGGCGCCCCTTCAGAAGACAGGAAAGGCCCTAAATTTCTTTTTCCCCACCCCCTGTTTAACAGCTCCGCGTTTCCTTTTGATAACGGGGAATGCCTGCGCTAGTCTGGAGGCCCCCCCCCTTTTCCTCTGAATATCACTCGGTAAAGAGTTTTACCTTTCCTCACAAGGGTGTCGAAGAGATCCCCTCGGGGTTCGGATCCCATAAAGGGTGGGAACCCTTGTGTCCTTGGGAACCCCTTTGGTGAGAGCCCCCAAACCCATTTCCGTTTGAGTCGACCTCCTCCTGCAGTATGCGAGTTGTATATTGAAGAAGGCACTGATTCTCCAGTCTTGGATGATCCTCCATCTCCCTCATATTTTTTTTGCCGATTCGCATCCGGTTTTCCCCCCTACGTATTTCCGGGGCAAGATCGGAAACACAAAACAAACTACAACAACACAACCAGAAGGACAAGAATAGCGCCTTTAGAAGCTCAACAAAGGGATCCGTTGGGGGGAGCAGGGGCTTCCTTGTCCCCACCCTTTTCCCCCCCAGCGGTCCCTGAATGCGCCCTTTCATTCGATAAGACTTGTTGCTTGACCTGTTCCCCAATAGTGTACCACATAACCTGGAGATTTCGATTAGGGGTGGGGTTTTCTTCAAACCCGACGAGGCGTTCTCCGGCACTACCCCAAAGGGTGGGTCCCCAGCAGCTCTCCCCTTTTTGACCATGGCGGGGTGAGGGACCCCCCCCCCCATGACCTATCTTCTGGGAGTCCGAACGTTCTCCCGCCGAAGTCAAAAGTGGCCTCAAGCCCACGTTCTTCCCCTCGACTAAAAACGTCCCGACTTAAGAGTTAATTCCACCTCAGTCACCTTTTTCTTGCGGAGATTCTAAATTCTCTTTTCGTTTCTAAGGCCGTCCCCTTGGAGCCCCGCGTGGAACGATTCTTTATTCCGAACCGGACTTCTCAAGCCTTTTTTGGAGACTGGGAGCCTGGCTTCTCCTTTCCCCCTTTTCTATTCGAGTCTTTTTTCTGCCTGATTTGTAGTCCCTGAAGAGGTACCTTTTCCCTTTCCCCACCCAGAGACCGTCATTCGGGATCATAGCGTTGCATGCCAGAAATCCGCAGGATTTTCCTCCCTCTCCTTACCTCCCCCTTTATCCGTCCGCCTTCCAAGCCCTCTTTGAGGCGTCCTTTCATTGCAATACAAACCTTTCGTTGTCACACTGCCCTGAGGATCTCCTTTTCGCGAACTACTAGATTTTACTTATCTTTCTGGTAACGTTGACCCGGCAGGCCCGTCTCACAGACCCAGAAGTCCCCTCTCCTCCCCTTTCTTTTTTTTTTCATGTAAGTGAGCTCAGCTTTTCTTTTAGTGATAGCCGCAGTCTCGCGTTTGTGGGAAGGTATGCTTTCTCCTTTCGAAGTAGAAGCTGTTTCTCTTGGCGTCGAACCTTGCGGCGGAGGAGGTTTTTTCTCCCCACTCCGGCCATGGAAGCTCGGATTATCTAAAATAAAGTAGAGTCGCTAACTTTTTTTCCGGTCCCCTAGCGCCACCCCCAGTTCACCTCTCCTTAGTTCCAGATAGTGGATTTCTTGGGCGAGGTCCCCCCACCCAATCCCTCTTTCCCCTTATTCCTCTCTTCGGAAGACATGGTGGACACGTATCCTCCCCAGGCCAAATTTACTTTCTCAAGGAGCGGCGGAGGTGAAGAAGTGTCTATACAGCCCCCGGCTTCTCGCAATTGCCCTGAACCTTCCCACGGAGTACTCATGGATTTTCTCCACCACATATTCTGGCTTTGAGGTCCTTTTTCGGGTTGGATAGCTTGTCGGCTTCGCCGTCAGGGGTTGTTTCTAAAGGATGCACGGTTCCCTCAGGCGTCCAAGCCGGAGATCTGACCTCTAGCCCGATGAGGATCGATTTCTTGAACCATTTCGTATAGTGCCTTGGTGATGTACGGAACATGGCGTTCTGTGGGAGCAGTCCCTCTCCCATTCGTCACAATTCCCGTAGCCAAGGGACGTTCCCATCCTTTTCTCATCGGCGGATCTCGCGACAAACCTGGACTCTTTTTGCGAGGAGCGAGTCCTAAGATCGCGGACGGTATTGTATCACAACAAGGCCTTTCTTGATGTTTCGACTCTTTCTTTTCTTCGGAGTGTCTAGTTTTTGAATCTTCTCTTTCCCCCTCCTTCTGTTTTTTTTTCTTTTTTTTCCCTGAGATTACGTCTGCTCGACAAGAGACAATGGCACGTTCCTTTTCCATCTTACCCGGCCTTTTTTGGTTCCCTCCTAACCCGTTCCCCGCGAGCTGTTAACTTTACTCATAGCGAGAGCTCTTTGATTCCCTTTTCCTCTCGGATCTTTCCCATGAGGACTTTCCGTGTTTTCGCCGAGTCTTGGTTACGCGGCACCTTTCCTTTCCTTAGCATGAATCAACCCCCCCTTTTCCGAAGATCACGAGGCTCCCCCTTTATCGGAAACGGCTCCCCCTTTTGGCTTTGTTTCTTTTCCGGATCAAGGGTAGCCGCCGGATGAAGAATAAGGTTCTTCAGTCCTCCTTGGCGTTCCCCTCCCCAACCACATGCCTAGCAGGGACGAAGGATGCATGTCCCCCCTTTTCCCCTTACTATAAGTCCCCTCTGTGGTTTTTGAGCGATCCTGAAGTTTTACTCCGGTTTTTTGTGTTCCTCCATTGCAGCCCTCTCCTGAGAAAAGAGGGCTGGAGCCTCCCACCGGCGTCAACGTCAGCGCCTTTTTTTTTCCCGACTCCTTGCCCTTTTTTCCTGATCCGTTCCCAGACCCCCAATCCGAGGAGTCCTGTCGAGTGTTGCGTCTTAGTGCGGTGGACGACCCCTCGCCCAAGTTCAGCCAGCCATTTCGTTTCTCGGTTTTTTCTCTTTAACGGCCCCCTTTTGGGTTTGCCTGCTGGGGAACATTCCTTCACAGGAGGGCCTTGACCTCTAATGGCTTGTTCCAATGCCGAGCTTTGGCCGGGAGGGGATCCTGAAGCCCTCTCTATATGATGTCCTCGCCCTGCTCCCCGCGGTTTACCTTTTTTAGAACCTCAACCCCGCAATCCCTCCTTTATAGCGGCTTTTCCCCTTTCCTTTCCGGACCTCTTCCGTTTTTGGAAGGCGTGCTTTTGCTGTGAGCCTGCCTCCAAGAAGGTCCCCCATTATCGCCTACCAGAAAGATAATACCAGAGAGTATTTTTTTCCCTCGTTCAGCAGTCAGTTTTCGATCCCTGATCTATGTATGCTTTCTTGCAAAGACTTGGATCGTGTGCTCGGAAGGATTCCTTCAATGGTTTCACTCTTCTAGTTCCTTCCTTCATGCGGATTACCCGTTTGTCCACTCTACATGATCCCGTCCCGAAGGTCTAATGGTCAAGGTGACCGACGGACCTTCCTTTTTCCCCCTGATCATTTCGAAGAGGCCCATTCTGCAACTTCCCCTTAGGCAAGGAGCCCCAAAAGAAGAAAAGTCTTTTTTCGCAGGACTTTTTTTTTCCCAGACCCCGCTTCCCAAAAGAGCTTGCTAAGAACTTGCGTTTTTGGACGTTGTAGAAAAGATGCCTCCTACCTGCAAATCCTCTCAGTTTTACTTGCCCTCCGAGGAATGCCCCCCCTAGGTATCGGGTTTTCCCCTTCCTGAATCTCAGTGTCTTTTCGACGGCTTTTCCCCCCACTCGACCGGAAGGGACGAACGGGAGAAGATCCCGACTTTTGTTTTTTTTGGTTTTTGTACCCTGGTTTCCTCCCCCCCAACCCCCCCTGTTCACACCGGCTACGCTTCGGGCCCGTTTACTTTTCGTCCTCGCGTTGGGTTTTCCACCCACCCGAATACCCTCCATCGTTATTTTTATCGAACCCGAGTTTTTTCCTCCAGCCCAAGGCGTACGAAGAGAGCCCTTCATTCCTAGACCTGGGTCCCCTTTCCTTCTTGGACCAGGGGTTCTCGCCCCTCCTCCCCCCAAACGCCCCCCTAGAAATAGCCCTCTGAGAAGTTTCCGGGATCTTTCCGGAAATTGACGTATTTTTCCCGCCGGCGGACCCTCCTTCCGTGTTGTAGAGATTCGCCTGGTTAGTACCCCCTCATTGAACGTGGAAAGATCAGAGTCCTTAGCAGACGGTCCCCCCCCCCTTTTTTTCTTCTAAAAAACGGCTTGGTTTTGATCTTCCTATCACAACGGGTTCCTCTCCGCCAGCACCCAACAATTTTCCCTTTTCTCCCTTCGGGCTCTCTTTCGAGCCTGTCAATGATCCTCTTGTAGTACCCTCCCTCGGATGAGTTAGATGACCTTTGGGGGACGCACCCCTGCGAGACTCTGGGCTATTTTCCGCCCTTGTTTAACAGGGGAGCCGGTTTTTTTCCCCCCTGGGGTTGGGAGGGCCCCCGGTGATATAGCAGGCCGTTTTGCCCCTCCCCAGTAGGTTGACCTGAGGTCCTGCTCCCTTCCCCCCGCACCCAACGTTCACAGTCCCCCGGAAACACCCTACCTCGTCCCTTTCTTCTGCGATCAAGTACCTTCAGCCCTCCATCATCTTCTTTGCTTCCTAAAGTAGTGGTTGTTTTCCCTTCCAGCCCCCGGTTTTCCCCCCCTTCTGAGACTGTCTCATTGCTCCGCAAGCCTTTTTTAGACTGTCCTTGCGCGAGGAAGTGGCCCGCTCCTCTTCTCAGCTGGGCTTCTCAAGAAGCTCGCCTGTAGTAAATTGCCCTTAAAGAAGACCGTTCCTTTCCGGGATCATGTTCAAGTCGTTTCGCATTCAATCCCCAGTCTCCTTCCCATTCTCCAGATTCCCCTTTCACCTTCTCAAGGATTTTTGGAATCCGTGCGCCAAATGTACACCTTGGAGGACCCAGACCATGAATAACCCCCTTAGTTTGTGTCACACCGTTTCTGATTTCATTCGAAAGGACCCCCCCCCTCTTTAATAGAGTTTTCCCTTTCTCTTCCTTTTTTCCCTTCTCTTCATGCAGGCAGTCCAGCACCCGAAGAAACCACAGCTTCCCTAACACAGGGGAATAGAAGTCGTTCTTTCGGCGACCCGTGATAGCGACATGCGATTAGAAAGCGCGGGTGGGTCGGTTAGGGCGGGTGGAGGTATGAAGTACCCTTTCCTCTGCCTTCGGCCCCGCTTGGAGTTTTTTCTTTCTTCCACTACCCCCCTTCCCGAAGCTAGTCATGGACTCCCCTGAGGAAGCGGACCTTTTTAGGGGATGGGGTTCAGCAAGGAATTAGCTCCATTTTTGTTCATACCCCCCCGATAGTGGCTGTTCCTTTTGAGGCTGTTTGCACCACTACCCCCCCCCCTTCGAGCTCATCTGGATTGTCCTGTGGCCAGTCCTAAAGACGGACACTTCTTTTCACCCGGTGTGCCCTTTTTGGTCTCTTCCACTCCCCCCCCCTCCCAGGGCCGGCGAGTCTTAAGGCACCTTCCCCCCGGGGAGTCCTTCCTTTCCACCACATTTGGTGAGAGGCCGGCCTTTCTTTTTCTGAAGCTTTTGTCGGCGGCCTTTCGTTGGAGTTACTCCAGGATGCACGGTTAGAATGAGGCAGGTCCCTTTTTTCCCTCATCTACGCTTTCTTGAGGCCTCATCCAAGCGGCCCGCGTTACCCCCCGCAGGTTTTTCTTCTCCTGATAAGAGTGGACTCTTAAAATGGAGGCGGACTTTGGGATGAAGTTGACCCTTGTACCCCACCTTGGTGCATCGTAGCCACTTGCTACACCCCCCCCCTTGTCCGTCGAGGATCTCGCGGGAACTGGACTCGTCGTCTATATGCCCTCTTCTGAGGGCCTTTCAGCTCGCTGCGTTGGTATCAGAAACCACGGGCCTGTCCTTCCTGACTATTGAAACCCCCCACGGCCAGGGCTATTTTTCGCAGAGGAATTCTCTCTTTCCTCCTCCGTGTTTTTTTTCTTTCTTCCGTATGATCGACACCGCCCTCCTGGCCCGGGCAAAGATCTCCGCATCCTTCCTCCGTGTTATGTTCCCCTTTCCCCGCGAGTTCCCCTCGCTCCTCGCGTTTTAGCACGACGGGAGTCCATTTTCTTTTCCTCGAGGAGACATCTATGCGGACTTCCCTTGGGATGAGACGCGTCTTGTTAGTCCAAAGTGGGACGAAGGCCTCCCCTTCCTTTCTCCCCAAAACTCGCCATCTTCCTTGAGGCTGGTACTAGCAATTCAACTTCGAAATGCGCGGGCTTTTCTCGGCCTAAGGTCTTTCGAGTCGAATTACGGCTGGTACTCAGGAGAAACCGTGACTCCCTTTCCCCCCGAAACACCCTGCCTCCCCTCCCTCTCTCCCGGCTTCATGGCCCCCCTCCGTCCCCGAAAGGGCCGGTCTCAGCTATTGTGGAGCGCCTCTTTCGTGGTGCCGGTTGCTGCAGGCCTAGCGTTAAGAGGGCTGGAGATCTCCCCCGTTCCGACGCACTTTTGAGTCCTTCCCCTTTTCCTCTCTTGATTTTCCCCCCCTCTTTCTTCCAGAGAGATCGAAGTGGCTCTTTTTTGTGGAAGACCGACTCGCCTTGAAGCCACGCCATATACTTTTTTTGAGAGTGAACGGGAATTTGCTATGCCTGATGGGGACCATCCCCTTCCTTCGTCCGGAACTATGGTCTTCTCAGGCCGGTTCTTTGTCCCTTAGAGCCGACTACTGGATTTTTTCCGCAGCCGGCCCGTCCCTCCCTAGAGAACGACACTCCCGTTACCGTCCACCCTCCCCTTCTACCTCGCCTGATGGCTATCTTCTTGCTGAGCCCAGGACCCTCCTCCCCCTGATGGGTCCCTGTTCTTCGGGGTGTTTGGCCTGCATGAATCCTGTCCCTAACTACCAGAACCAGTACGTACACCGCGAGTAGTTCGCTGTCAGTCGATACTCGCCCCCCTTTTTTTTGACGATCTTCCTTCTTTCTTCGGTCTGCTACGCCGGATGTGGAATTTCGGCGCTTCCCTGTGGATTCACTGCCTTGAGTTTCTCAACGGAAATCTGAGAGGGCCCGCCATAATGAGGATTTCTTCGAACCTTCCGTTGAAACAGATTTCCCCCCCATGACGGCTATGAAATGGTTGCAATACGACGGTTACCCGCTTCTCCAAATCAGCATCAGAAAGAAGATCTTTTATTTCCCACTTCCTCTCCGCTCCCTGAAAAAGCCCCCCCAGGCTTGAGGAGTAGGCCTTTTTGAAGGCAAGATCCTTCAGCCTCAAAAGAGGGCTCAGAAACTTGTCTTTTTTCCCCCGCCGTTCCTTCTTCCGACCCCTCCGTCTTATTTTTCGGACCGTGTCCCCTTTTTTAGCGCGGATTCGGCTATAGTGTGTCTAGAATGAGTTTCGTGGCACTGTTCCTTCTTGCCCCCCCTGTGTCTTCAATATGGCTGAAGGAGAAGACGCCACGGCCCTTGCTATACCACTCTTTTAACTCCAAAACCCCGGGTAAACCCTTCCCGCCAGGTCCCCACGGGGCTTCCTTTCTCCTTGAGCCTAGTTCTTTTTTTAACCAACCCGATTGAATATCCATCGTGAGGTTATCTCTAGTTTGTACCAATTTTACTCCCCCTTCAGTAGAAGAGAGCCCAGAGGGCAGGAATTCACCTCCCTTTTCACTGGGCTTTTTTTCCCGGTTGGATTCCCCCCCCCACCCCCCCCTCGCCTTCTTCGAATCGAACTTCTTGACTTCTGCCTTTACGGATATTGACGCATTAGGTGACGAAAGCCGGCTGCGACCCCCCTACTCCGCGTTTTGTTGTTTTTCTCTCTCCCTTATTTTCCCCCTTCGTCATTTGGGCAGATCCGTCAACACTTTTTCAGTCCCTCCAGAAGGTCTCTTTAGCTCAAAACTTTTTGAGAAGGACTTCGAGGGAGAGGGGACCCCTTCCCCTTTTTTTTCCCCCATTTCATCCCACTCTTGGAATGTCCCATCTGGGCTTCCTTGGGGCTTCAATGTTTTTACCCATATTGTCAGATACCTAACCCCTTGATATTAAGATGGATCGGGTTTTTCCTCCCCACACCTTGCCCGGGCGGACCCCCCGTAAGCAACGGTGTGGACCCCCCGGGCGGAGCCTTCTTCGTTTTTCTCCCCCCCCTCTTGATTCTCGGCTTGGTTCCGTCGTATGCCAACTTTTGGTCAAAATTGGCCGGCCTCAACAGGAACTTCACCCAGCTATCGAACGGAACCCCTTCTGACGTTTCCTCCCCTCTCACACCGGCAGCCTCCCCCTTATTGCGGATATAGGGTACTAATAGGGAGTTTTCCGGCGCAAGTGAGAATCGGTTTGCCCTTCTTCGATCTCCTCAACAGTCCTTCTCCCTCCCCCCCTTTTTCTTCTTTTTCCTCCTGTTCTCCTTTTGCGAGGACCTTGCCCCTATGGACATCTACGAGTTTTGTTTCCTGATTTGGCGAATCGACGGGTAACCCTTGCCCTTACATAGCCCCCCTTCCTTTCAATTTTTTACTTCTTATGAATGCGTGGTCGCCCCGGATTATGTAGGCCCTTCCCCCCTATTGCAGTGATCCTTTCCAAGGAAGGGCCTACATACAGCCACCTCTTTCCTCAATTTTTCTTTTTCGGAGCAGATCCTTATACAACGACGTTTTTCCTATCGGGTCACAACTTAGTTGCGAGGAGAGACTTTCCAGCGCGAACGACTCGCTTTTTCTTATTTGTCGTTCCTTTCTCTCAGGCCTTCTTTTTTCCACCCCTCCCGAAGAACACAGCCTTTCCCCCTCCCCCTAGAAGTCCGGGAGCTCATGATCGACTTTTTTCGAGGTCGAAGGCGCGGGTTCCCCTTTCTCTGCGGGGCGTTGAGTCGAAAGCGGGGTCATTCCGGCGGCGGACATCCAGTTTTCTTTCTCTTGGGTCGTCTCCCCCTTGCCCTGGACGTGCGGATCCTTTTTCCAGTAGAGGTCCGCGATGACCTCCGGGGATGGGTCCCCCTCACTTCGCTACTTTCCACCCCTCTCCACCTCTTTCTTCTCCCTTGTCTGAGGGTCGCCCCATAGCAACTTCTCTTTTTCTCTTTCCTGAAGAAATCGTTGTGATCAGCTCCGAACGGCCCCCCCCCGGTCTCCAGGACTGCGGAGGACGTCCTCCTTTTCTCTCTCCAATCTGGACCCTTCCCTCTTCTAGGCACCGGTCCCCCGTCAGGATGCTCCCCTCTTGGCTGAGAGGGTTTTGTTTCCGGCCCTTCGGGGCGGCCTTTTCATTTCCGTCTGCTATTTTCTTTCTCCTCTTATGACACGGTTCTTCCCTTCTCTCCTGGAGATCGACCGGTTTTCCCTTGAGGACGAAGATCAGAAAAATCTCCCGCGAAATTAGCCGGTTCGTGCTTCACTGATACGCGGATCGTCTCAATGGCGGACAGGGCAGGCCATGAGCCCTCTTTCCCCTTCGTAAGCAAAGGCCAGCGCTCATCCCTCGAAATCCCCTCCCGAGGATCCCGCGATTGAATTTTCCTCGTCCTCCTCTCTGGCTGAGACGTTCCTTTCTGGGGAGGAAGGGTTCAGCATGGAAGAGGAAGCGCCTCTTCTACCTTCCCGGGCCCTCGGGTGGCGAGAGAAGGGGA
>Ga0179591_1310245_pt1 | contig 20025 bp, 25 predicted proteins | sample CZOMad2_1_08_16f_FD_182891 | JGI IMG/M metagenome (GOLD analysis project Ga0179591, IMG submission 182891) | Vadose zone soil fungal communities from Angelo Coast Range Reserve, California, USA - CZOMad2_1_08_16fungal (PacBio error correction) | ecosystem: Environmental > Terrestrial > Soil >... | reverse complement strand
ACGCTTTTTTCTTTTCCCTCTTCACCACCCCATAAAGTTTTGACGAATGATCCCTTGCCAAACCGGGGTCTTTAACCTCGCTCCATCGAGTGAAAGAACTTGAAACATTCTGGCCCTCCCCCCCTTTTGTCGATTTTGACCTCCTTTCTTTTTAGGATTTTACCCTTAAACAGTCAGAATCAGTTTTCGTGAGGCCGTCGGCTTAGCCACATTTCATATTTTCCAAGAATGACCCCGCTCCTTGTCTCTATTTCTGCACCACTCTTTTTTCTCCAACTTCGCCCAACGAACGAACGCAAAGTTTAACTCGGATACCTTTACCCCCATAAAGTTGAACTCCGCTGAGTTTCAGAAAAGCTATTATCACCAATTTTCTTCAGTGCAGCTCTATGTGATGACAGCACGCCCTCCAAACTTTTTCCAAAAAAGCCGATGAGTCGCCTACCCAGTTAGTTGTAGGTTATTCACCACCAATCCAGTGTTGCGCCTCTCGTTCTTTTGATCCTTGACGTTCACCCCCCCGCCTTATAAACCCTATTCTGAGTTCACCTTTACGTCTGAGGTCTTAGCTAAGGCGACACTGAGTTGAATTTAATATCTAGAGCTTGCCAGAGCTTATACCCCCCACTACGAGAGTCTCAAAACCCCTGACTCAATCTAAATTTTTCTCTCTTTTCTATTTCTCGGTTTACTTTTTCGTCATGCTTCTCGGTTCATCGGTGTCTCTAAGGTGTTCTTGTATTTCTCTTTTTGGAGTCGGCTTCGCCACGTATGATTCCTCGGGCTCATCACAAGGCTTCCATAAGCTTTCGCTCTCTTTCAATTCGTTGCCTTATCCCTAGTTGACAGAGATATTGAGAGCGAGCGGTCCCTGACGGTACCGCGCCGAATCCCCGAAATCCCTTTTCCCCTTCCAGCATTTGAATTCAGCCCTTCCCTTTTTCCGGTCTATTCCCCAGTTGACAAATTTTCCTTTTTTAATCAGCGTTTTGTTGGTCTCAAGTGTCGTCGTAATTCAAAGAGTCCGCCCCGGCCAATTTCCCTCCGAACGATACTCCTCATAAAGACATTCTTTTAATTATTTGGTTTCATGCCGATTGCAACGCCCAGACCCATTTCTTCTTCTCCCTGAGCTGACCCGACACTAATTTATCCTTTAACCCTGACGACCATGTTGTTGAACCTCCTCTTCTTTTTTCTTCTCTAACGTTGTGTTCGGCATCTTACCCCCAATTGTCTCCCCGAGGTTCAATCATTAGTGCTGTTTTTTTTTTTTTCCTTTCTAGCCAGTCCCCTGGGCAATGTTCGCATCACGGACACCATAATTGGATCGTCATCATGCTTCTTGGCTCGTTTCGTCCTTCCCTTAATTGACCGTTTCCCGATTACAAGTAACCCCCCAACTGTCTAATTTCCCCCTTTGCCAGTCCCCCCATTTATCCATTCTTCCCCCCCCAGTAGCAACTGATATGTAGCTCCCTCCGACATCACTTTCTTTTCACACTTTCAGATTTATGATAGAAACTTATGTATTCGTCTCTTCCCCCTTCAGTTACCTTTCCCCTTTATCTATTTTTTCAAAAGCCGATTGCCTTTTTTAACACTACAAGACTTCGTAGCTCGGCCTTAGTGTTTTGCCTTCGCATACTTTTTGTTTTTAGCCCCTTCTTTCCAGAAAGTCTCACGAGCTCCACCAAACAAGCTCGGCAAAATATGAAAACAAATTACACATTCCAAAGGACGTCATGAAATTTAACCTTTCGTTTTCAACTTCTGATGACACGATTATGAAATTCAATGAGTCTGCTGCCCTTATCTTTTTAATGTTATTTCATTTTTTATTTACTGTACATGCCCTCAGATCATCCAATATATCGAAGCGTGTTAGACACATTCTTCCTACCCCAAGATTACCGTCCATCCGCAGCTTGAAAAAACTTGCGAGGGTGTCCCCCCTCGCCGTTTTTCAGACGATAAGACCCCACCCCCCCCCCCAACCAACTGGCTTTATTTGTTTTTCCACCCCTAGTGCTTCATCCTTCTCTACTTAGGGAAGATTTCCCCCTTTCCCCCTTAGACTTGCTGTTCCTTTCCGTCGTTTTGCCCTACCCCCCTGACCAGAGCTCCCCTATCAATAGAGGACTTCTACTTCATGGCCTTCAGTTTAAGATCTCTCTGCTTCTCCCCTCGATGCCCTGACTCCCCTCCTGTGGTCGAAGGAAATCAGCCGGGCTCAGCACTTTTCTTGCTAGCGGAGACTCCTGACAGATTTCAATTTCTTTTCTTTCTTTTTTATTCAATACTGACCTCCTCCCGTCGACTTTTTAGAATGAGCTAGATTTTATGCACGGTCACTGTTATTCCGATGCGCCTCTCCGTCTTAGAGAATAAGCGTTTTAAATGAGACTCCCCTTTTTCTATTCCCTTCTTTAACCCCTTAACTCCGAAGATGATACTGAAATCTTCGCCCCCCCCCACCTTTTTAACGCCAACTCAGACACCTCGTACTCTTCCTCTTTTATGCTTACCCGTGCAAATTGCCAATTTTTGCATTTATCTATCATTTCTCGGCTAGATTTACCTAGTTACTCAGCTTTTTGAAGGTAAGTCCTCTTCCCTTACGACTGAATTCCCTTTTTTCTTCATCCTCTTTTAACCCCCCCTCGTATGAAATTCCATTCCCTAGTACAGTGATGTCTGAACCCCGAGCCCGGTTCCTTGATCGCCTTTCCTCAGACTGAAGGAGTTAGGTCCAGAATTACTCAACCCAGAACTTCTTCCTCTTCCAGAAGTTCTTTTCTTTGTGGCCCTCGACTCCCCCCTGTAATTCCTTTAAAACCGCTCATCAATTCTCTTTCTTTTTTTCTCTCAATAATTGATGAGAAGAGTTCGGTCCCCCCTCCTCATGATCGTGACCTCTTCCCCTCCTCTTTTAGTGTCAGGACCCCCCAGCTTATACTTTGACAGCATCTTCCACTACAACGACTATCTTTTCTAACTCGACTACAAGAAGTACAACTGAATAGGTTTCCCCGCCCCCTCCCCCCCCCCCCCCCCCTTATCTGTCCCGAAAACACTAGAGTGCTTTCTCTTCGTTGTGATTGTCTTCGCCATTCGATTTGGAAAAGTGCCCCTCTCCCAACTTCCCCCCTTGATCTTATTCACCCCTTTTTTTTTAGAACCCATCGCCTGCGAACTAATCTTGAAGCCCCCTCGCCCTTCCTTGATAACTCCCGCTCCTTCCTTTGCGAAGAAGAATGCTTCTTAAGGAGTAGTCCCCGTTCCTTTTCGGGCTCTTTTTTTTTCTCCCATCATTGTGTGCTGTGTTTAAACAAGTCGTGCTCCCCCCCCTCCCAGCCGACCAGGAAGACAAAGAAAACTCAGGTCTCCTGATAGCTCCCGGTACGCCATTTTTCTCCCCTTCACTCCAGAAGCTGAGCTTTTTTTCCCATTTAATTTTTTCATGGCCCAGCAAACCAGCAGGATTCATATCTTCCCCCCTATGTCCCTTCCCTTTTTCTTCGATCCCACAATAAACCACCCCGGGTGAGTCGTCACCTCTCTGGCATCAACTATCCCCCATGATTGTTGTTCTCTTAAAGTCTCTCCCTTTCTTTTAAGTGTTTCCCAGTCAAGACTTTCTTATTGCAGAAGCTGGAGGCAGAGCATTTGCCAGTGCCGACCCAGCGCGCTCTCTAAGCTGAAACCTATGTATCCCTCCCTTCTTCCTCTATAGATAAATGTTCCGTACCCCTTCCCTCTCTTTTTCACACTTCTAGCTACGTTGGAGAATGTCAAGCTTCTCTTCCTAAAGTTCTCCCTCCCATCGCCGACCTCATCTTCCAAGTGCGGCTGACAAGTATCAGTACCTCCCCAGCCCCCCCCCTACACCATCTCTTCTAGCCCCTCCCCCACTCACCTCCCCCCCCCACACATGCTGGTTCACACGCCCCTCTTTCCTACCCCCACCCCCCCCACGCCTCTATCCACCCCACCCCCAAACCACGCTCCCCCCTCCTCGTCCCTAACCCCCATACTGCCCCCCCCCCCCTTACTCTCCCCCTAACCTGAGCCTCCCCCCCCCCCCCCCCCCCCCCTTCTCTTTTCTACCCGACCTTCACTTCCCCCCACCCTCTCCCCCCCTAACCCCCCATCACTCCACTCCCCCCCTCACCACGCTTTCATCCCCCTCCACACCCCCCCCTCCCCACCTCTCTCACCATCCTCCCATCCCATCCTTCCACCCCCTTCCACTCCCCTCCTCCCCCCCTCCGACTTCCCCCTCCCCCCTCCGTGCCTCCCTCCTTACCACCCCCCTCCAACAACCCATGCCCTTCCCCATGACCTCTTCCCCTCTCCATCCACTCCTCACCTCTCCCCCCCCCCCTCCCGCCCCCCGGTCACCCCCATACCCTCCCTATCTCACGTTCTCTTCCCCAGCCCCCCCCCCCCCCCCCCGCAGCCTCCTCCTTTCCTCTATCTAACACTTTTTACCCCCGCTCCCCTTCCCCTCCTCTCATCCCTACCCTTACCCCCCTCCACCCCTAACTTCACCTCAACCCATCCCCTTCTCCCAACACTCCCTATCCACCCCCCCCCCATCTTTTCTTTCCCCCCCTAACTCCCCCCCACATCCCCCCCTCCCCCCCTCACACCCCCTTCTCACCCCCGTCTTCCCAATCCCATCCCCTCCCCCCCCTCGCCCTCTCCCCCCCGCCGCCAACCCCTTCCTTCCCCCATCCCCACCTCCACCCCCCCTTTTCCTCATCCACCGTCCCATAAGCCAACCCTCCCCTCACCTCGTCGACCCTCCAGCCCTCACCCCCCGCCCAGCACTCCCTCCTTTCCCTGCAACCCTTACCCCCGGTCATTTCTCCTCCTTCCTCCCCCCTCCATTCGATGTTCCTCCCTCATCTCTTTATTCTTCTTCCCCCAATCCCCACATCCTTTAGTTATTAGTCCCCATAGGTTGTTTTGAGTCGGTTGTCCCGGGCTGCATTTTTCTTCGCTCCCAGCCCTCGTTATCTCCCAACACCCCTATCTTTTTCTTTCTACCCCCCCTCTTCTCCCCCCCCCGGTTCCCCCTGTTTTTGTTTTTACCATTCAACACGCGCGTCCCATTTTTTTTACTCCTCCTCTCTCCCCGCGCTACTCTCTCATTTCCCTTCCCCCTCCTAGTCCGACGGGGTTTTTTTGTCCTTCCTAACTTTTAGAAATATTTCCTGGTGTCCTACGCACTTCGCTTTCTTCTACGCCTTATACCCTCGTTATTAAGCTTTTCCCCCTGTCCACTCTATTTCTTGACCCCCAGAAGATAGGCTACAGTAGATTCGAATTACCGAATTTCCCTTAGACTCATGAGGATATAAAGTCGAGTTTCTTATCCTCCCTTCTATTTCACCTTCTCATGTCACCCCATCTTTCCTTTCTAATATTTTTTTACGGTTTGTACAGACATATTTTTTCCTGAGACCTTCTTATCATCACGAAGTAGATGCCACCGACCCGGGATTTGAACTCTATCTCTCTCGAAGATCCTTGCGCCGTTTCTTTCAAATGTCATCCACAACCCCTCAGGCTCCGCCTTCGGTAATCTCCAGAGGTCGCGATGTGGAGGGCGACTTTTCCACTCTGCACTGCTCGCAACGACCACCATGCCACAAAGCGATCCATTTACCACATTTTTTCTAATCCTCTATATCTTTCTCCCTGACCTTTCTTCCTTCAGTGACCAGATGCTGAAACTTCCCGAGTGGTTAAGGGCCCTTTTTTCTTTTTGAATTATATTGTCTTCCACACTGAACAACAGTGAACGACTCTCTTTTTCCTTTTTCCCAAAACAAATAAAGTCTTTCTTTTCTCTACGCTTGATCATCCTCCGGAGACTCAATATTTGTCGAAGAAAAACACCACCAACTTTGAGGTCCCTCATACGCCCCCTCTTAACCCTCCCTTTAGTATAGAACGATAACAGTATATAGTTTCCCTACCTACCACCCTGCTGTCTACTATTTTTTCCTGTTTCTTTTCCCAAGCAAGAAAAGAGAACCCGTTGGCGCCTTAGGGCTTCTCGACGTCATTAGCAGTTAAGGTATGTCACTAATCTTCATGCTCCCCTCTTTTCCCTTTTCTCCGCTCCATAACCCTATTAACTTCAGAGGATAATAACCTTGATGATGTCCGCCCGAGCCCTTGTCCAAGAAACGACGGAGGTAGCTCTCCCTTCCACATTTTCCACTCCTTCCCTCAGTGCCTTGTCAATCGAATTCACATTCAAGCGATCTGCACCCTTTAGTCCCACATCCTCAGCAGATGCTGGGGATACCCCCCCCACTTACTAGCATGGGATTGTTCCCCAGTCAGATTCCTCTTTACTTTTACCCTTCCGCCCCCCCCTTCTTCGTTTCTCTTTTAATTGCAGAATTAGGCCCCGTCCTCAATCCGCTCTTACCTGTTTTAATCTACTGACGCGAGGACTTTTTTAGTTCTCTTTTTCATACCACTTCCCCCCGACCCAAGCCCCATTGAGATGAGACTTGAAAATCGTCCCCGCATAAGCTGCCTTTTTTTTTTTTTTCATCTCCGGTGGAAAAAAATCCCCGCAGCTTCTCTGTTCTACGTGCCGTTTTCCATCGTGTTTTCATTAGTCCTTAACTATCGTCTATCTCCTTTCTCGGATCCAGCGCCATTCTTAAGGTGTCTCCCCTCCTATTCTCCCATCACCTCCCCTTCTTCTTACTTTCTCCCCTCCCCCTTCGACGTTTGATCAGTCAGTACCGGGCCCTCAGATCGTCCCAGCGGCGCGACTGCTGAACCTTTCTGCCCAGCCTCGTTTCGACTGTTCCTTTTCCATGCGAATGATTCACTTCCGACAAGTGCCGGCAACTGCAATTCTTTTTTTTTTGTGTGCGAGTCCCCGTCTAGGATTTCAGCTTTTCTGACCCGTCAAGGGTTCCCAAAGAAGGCCCCTAGCCAAATTTTTGGAATGTCGGACGGTGCGTTTCCTCCTGCTCTCAAGTGCCTCGACGCGCCTACCCCCCACCCCCCCCAATATAACCCCCAAAACTTTTTACGCCCCTCCCACACTATAAAGATGACCGACGCCTCTCGTAAACGGTTCTTGCCGCCTCCGTCATTGCGAAACAGAATAGACTGCCCCCTCCTTTTTTTCTTTTTCCTTTCAGCTTCCCCGATTTCCTCTTTTTTATCATAACTATTCTGGTTTAATTCCCTATACTTATCAGGCCCGAAAAAACTACCTCCCCTTTCTTCCTTATCCCTCCATCGCCATAAAATAACGCAGAAAATTTTTTGCCCCCTCCGTTACACTTTTCGAATCAATCGCCATTAGTCAAGTTCGTGAAGACTTTTTAATCCTTTCTCCTCCCTTTAGTGAAAGAAACCTCTCCCCCATTACAAGCTCTTTTTTAAAAACACCGTCGCATCCGTATAGCCAATAGTTCTGTTATTCTAAGTCCCCACCAAGCCAGGTAAATGGCGACTCTCGCACTCGCCGTCGCTAAGAAATAAGTGAAGTCTCCAACTTGGGCCCCAGTCTTTTTTGTTAAAAGAGAGTTTTAGCGCCTTCGGCCCTATGGTTTTTGACCGCCCGTTTGATTCGGAGTTACCTCTCCTGCCGGCACCGTATCTACACCCCCCCTTCTTTGCCAACCCTTCCCGTCATGAAGCAGAGGAAACAGAATCCTCGACATTCTCCTCTAGTTTAATATTACCTTTTTACCCAACAGTTTTCATACGGTGTTCGACCACGTAGTGAGTTTTCCAGTTTATAGGTATGCGCAGGTCAAGGACTTACGGATTATTTCATCAACACCCCCATTGGAATCCCAGTCTATGGCCTGCAACGCCTCTCTCTTCTTCCAAAGATTTCCGTGTATTCAAGATTTATCTCTCCGTTTGAAGGGATCGATACCAAGACCCCTTTCCCCCCTTAGCCCCTAACCATTCCCTTCGATTTTGAAAAGAGATCCACCCCCTTTCCGTACTTTCCCTCCTTTACAAGTTGCACGTAGTGGCCGATTCCCTCCAGCCGATTTTATTGATTAAGTAGTGCCTGTGTGACTCTCCAACTTGCTTGAGTCTGCCCTGGCAATTTTTTTCCCCTACTCCCCCGCGTATAAGGATGACGGAGGTAAATTCCCCCCCAATTATATGTTTCCTTTTTCTCTTTCGATGAGCCAGCATGCTAATTTTTTTATAGCCCCGCCACTGCTATTCTTTTCCCATGACTCCCACTAACAATTGAGACGTATTAATCATTTATAACCCCCAGTGTTGTTGTTTATGATCTAGTTCCAACACTGGTCTTTCCCCCTTCTTTTAGGTCATGGCCTTGTGACTTTTTCCTCTCCGCTTCCCCTTTTTTCAGGCACTACCCTAATGTTGTCTTCCTTTCATCCCTGAGCTGTTTTTTCTGCTCTTTTTTTCGTTTGCATTTCATTTCTTAAATAGCCTTTAAACCGAACCCCCACTTACTGCCCCCTAAGCACTTAGAGCCCAGATGCCCCCTTTTTTATCTTCCTGATCCTTCCTTCCTTTATACGATCCATTCGCGGATTTAAGAGTACCTTATTCGGCTGCTTCGCGGCGTCCCCCTCAGCCTCCCTCTTCTCTCTTGAAAAAGCGCGTTCCATATCTTCTCCCAGACTCCCCCGCCGTCCTCCGAAAGGTTGACATTGCCGGCGAGGTTTTATCCCTTGTTCTTTTAGTCAGTCAATTTTGGCGCTCCCCCTCCCCATTTTTTGTCCCCAAAACTAAGTAACTGATCCGCCCACACCTATTTCCCCCCGGCTACCCCCAAGAAGAATTCAAAGTCAGCACCCTCTTGCAAAACAGAATGTCTCTTCCCTTGTATTTTATTAAATATTCCTTTGAGTAGTCTGTACTCTTTTTCTGACTACCCTTCATGGCAATAGGTAACTCATTTTCCTTCCCCTTTCCGACACTTCAAACCCCCGGGAAGAAGAAAAGGGAGACAAACTTATGCTGTGAGGTGAGCAGCATTTTAACTCGAAGTTTTATTGGTTTCCGTGGTGGTGAGCGTGAAACTAACCACCTCGACCGCTGCTTGGCGCGTGCCCTAAACCCCCCAAACGTTTTTTACACAGACGGTTAGCTTTTCGCTGACTTGACCTTCTTTTCTCAGTATCTCCTCTTTTCAACTGAAGCTATGGAAATTAATCTTCCCCCCTGTCCGCCGTCATCGCTTCTCCCTTTCTCCCGGTGTATTTTCATAATTTGTCCCCCTTACCGTGACGCTGTTTATTTCTAGTCAGAATAGAGTGCTTATCTACATCTCCCCCCGCTCTCCCCTATATCCCCCCACCCCGACTGAGCTTTTTAATTGATGTTCTAGTTGTTAGCTTGCGAGAACTACACCCGTGCGTTCCTACCAAGAGCGCCTTTATGAAAAAGTTATTATTTGAAGAAGTTTCCTGGTCCCTTTTTTCTCTAGTCTAAGTCCCGAGTCCTTCTTTGAAATTGCGCGTTTTGGGATATAGGGGGTTCGGCTCGCAAATCTAAGCAGCCTTGCTCTCTCCTGACTCTTTGTTTTCCCATCCCCCCCCCCCTCCCTAGCGAAAGATTTTGCGATCTCGGTCAATTAAACTTTCCCCCGATTCTGATATTGAACCCTTTCCTTCCAAGGTTTGTCCCATTGTACCATGCACCCTTTTCCTCCCATTTTTCTAGTCTTACGCTCTTTTAAGAGGCAATACTCCTCTGTAGCCCGTTGTATGTAGATCCTCGACCATGCAAGCAGATTTTAGTAGCTAGATGGCGCATTCGAGTCTCTTTTTCTTTGACATCTACGTCGCTACATCCCCCCCTCTTTTAGGCATTTTTCACACGTTATCCTACTGTTTTCTGCGAATGCTCCCTTTTCGGCTGACGGATTTCCGTGTCGTCCTTAGGATTAACCCCTCGTCCTCCCCCTTTTTTCCCGTCTTACTTCCTTTGCTAAGTACCCTTTGCATTTCGGTTTTTCCGTTAGCCTTGATCCCACATCGCCGCTATTTTCTTGCATAATTTTTCAAGTTCGCTTCATTAATCCCGAATTTTTTCCTTCCTTCCACGTTCCCGAAAGAAGAGCGTCGTCACTGGAACGATACTAAGAATCCGCCCTCTGGTAGCTGACAATTAATCGAAGATTTTGAACGCAACCCTTCCCCCCACCTCGACTTCACAGTTCCTGACTTGTTAAAATTTACCTCGAGGTACTCCCTCGATCGTCTGAAGGTATTTTGAACGGGATGACACATTTTTTTTCCTCAAACCCACGCCCCCCCCCCACAAAAATCCGGCTAACTGTGGTACTCGTCCCCGCCTGACGAACGAGTATTCCTGCCCCAACTCCCTCTTTTCTTTACCCCGGCCCCCAGCCGCCCCAGGGGTCAGCGGCCTAGGGTGGCCGATGCTCCAACAGACACGTAACTCTGACGCTTTCCCCTCTCTGCGCCAGCTTTGCGACGTTGCGTATTTTTTCAGTTGAAGAAAAGGTAGCTATCCCCTCGGTGGCTGATAATCTCCTTCCAACAACAACCAGCCATCCTTCCGGGGACATTTCCTATCTCTCTTTCACCGGCCCCCCCCCCCTTTTTGTTTTTTTTTAGGAACAATAACGATACTACCCACTTTCCCCTCCTTCATTCTGCATCAGGAATCCCACGAACCGGTACCCTCCTTCCATTATAGACCCCCATCTAATTTTTTCTCTGATCGTAACTTTTACCGCTGAGTGTATTTTACGCTTCTTCTCAAATTTCATTTATATGTAAGAAGCTATCAGAAGGTACGCCCTCCTCTCTCGAAATCTAGGTCCACCTAGAAATTCCACTTCTTTTTTTTTAATTCTTTCTTTGGATCCGAGCTCTTTCCGGACCCGGTCAAATAGTTCCCTGCTGGTATCTTAGATGACAGATGTCTTCTGCGCCCTAGATTCCCAAGATTCCCCTTCAAGAGAAATAACGAAGAGCCTTCTCCCCCCGAACGACTCCCCTTTTTTTCCCCTCCCAGTTTTTTATTACCTGTTCGGCGCTTGAAGAGAAAGTTTACTCCACAGCTTTTTTTTATTACCCACTATTTTCTTTTCTTCCTTCTGACATTCCCTCATCGTTTATGCCGTAAGAATGTAACGTCTTTCTTTTCTCCACCACCCGTTTTCTCTAACCTTACCCCAAAAGAGCTCGTGCCTAGACATCTTTCCTAACCTCTGAGTTCAGCCTCTATATATTAAAATAGCAAGTACGTCTGTCATCTCTGAAATCCACTATCTTTGGTTTCTAGCAATGAGCGGCTTCTTTTTATATCTCTTATATTAAGTTAAGCATGTGCCACTAAGACACCCTCATTCTCCGAGGCACCCTTTGAGTCTTTCTCGAGCCTGAATTCTACCGTCTTCAGCGATTAGACCCTCTTAGATCTTCGACAGGTATACACTTTTAATTTATTCCCCGATGAACGACTTGTATGAATCTTGCTACCTTTAGAAAGTGGGCGTCCTGAACACCCCTTTTTTTCTTTTTTGCCCCCCTTAATGTTCTTTTTACAGCCCCCTTCTCTCCAGGCATCTTTGTGTCGCCCCTTATTCTTTTCTGATCCCCTAGCGCGTGCCAGCCGCTATACAAGATTCAACCCCCCACTGCACGATGCCCGATCTCCTCCTTTGTTTCGACAGGTAACATGATTTTCTTTTCTTCTACGGTCTTATCTTATACTCGACTTTTTTTTTCCTTCATCAGAAGAACACTGACCCACATTTCAACATTCCCCCCAGGACTAATAGCGAATTTCCTCCCTCCCATAAATGAAGAAGAAATGCTTTTTGTTATCTTTTTTCCCTCCTCTTTTGGGAGCGGCCAGTTTTTTTAATTCCCCCGAGCTCTAGCATATCCTTTTCCCATGTCTACGACAGCAATACCTGAATCGTGAAAATTCCTATGCCAAACCATAAAACTTTTTGATTATATTATTCTGTTTAACCCCCATCCCCTCCGCTTCCTTTTTGATTCTTGGCACCTGAACACAACCCCCCCCTAGAGCATAATTTTTACAGCACTTTGCAGATATTGTTTTTTGCCGTTCTTGCCCCGTCTATTTTCTCCTTCATCCACGGCAAGAGCAACTAAGATACCTCCCACCCACCCCTGCCGAAGATTGCAGAGCTTTTTTCGTTACCTTTCTTTTCCTCATTTTTCCCTTTTTTAAAAAGTCAGATTGAACCGGTAAAAGCTCTCCGACCATTTTAAGATACCTTTTTTGGTGATAGCTCCCTTCACAAGTTTACCCCCAGTCGTTTGAGGAGTTACGGCTAATCCTATCCCTGCTTTTCTCCCACTGAGCAAGAAATTGTATCTAGTTACGGATTCGAACCCCGTGACAGATTTGAAACCCATAGTTCACCTTAACGTTTTTTAACTTCCCTCCCGACCTTCAACAATTTCCCCCCCCTCGACGCTCTTTTTTAGTTTTTTTTTACAATGTGCATTTTGGGGCGGTTTCGGAGGACCACAGTAGTCACGCGCTTTTAATACGCCCGTGATTCGTTCCCTTTCGACTATCTCGTTATTTCGTTGAACTTATCCGTACGATCTCTGTCTTCCTTTCTGACCTCTACCGCGAACTTCACACCGCCCTTTCTTCTAACGGCCTTCCGAAACTTGCCCCCCTTTAGACGATCGATCAGGCAAATCTTCTTCTCCTTTTTTTTTGCCTGTTATTCATTCCGAGTCTTCGATTCGACCCGCTTCTTCGCGGTAACGCTGTCGAGTCTCCATGATCACCTTTCCCCCGTTTGAGCCGCCGTGGCTCAAAGGAAATTTTAGACTCTTTTGGATTTAACTCTCCCTTTCCCCCCTCACTACTCTATTAACTGTAAGACATCGGACGAGCGCCCTAATGCAGGCCGCTGTTTCGACTTTAGATTAGAACTCGTATCTCCCTATTCCCGGGCGTCCCCCTGCAAAATGAGAGAAGCGCCTGAAGAAACCACTCTGGCGATGCGAGAAACGTTGCCCCCTTGACTTTATTTTCCAGTATCATGATTTTCCCTAATTTGTTTTAGACTTTTCGAAGCCTCTTCCGCCTGTCCGGAGTCGATATGTTGAAATCTTCTTTCCCAGGTTTCCCCGCTTGTTCGTCCTTTAGGTGAAACTGCTCTTCAAGGCTCCCGATTTCTCGAAACGTGGCGCACTTGTTCGTGGTTTTTTTTGGCGAACATTTCAGTGCCCTGTCCCCCGCTTTATTGGAATTTCTCCGAGAACCCCCCCCGCAAGATCAGTGTGTTCCCGCTATCCGAGATTAACGCAAGTATCTCCCTTGCCTGAGAATTATCTCTCTACCAAGGTGAATATATTCCACGTCAGACTCTTAATACACTTCGAAGTATCTATTGTGAACCGCTCTAGTTTCTTTTTTCCGATCCCTTTACTATCGCTCTATCATATCCTCCCTATAAAATGATAAACCCCAAATATTCGTCTATCTCGGGTGCTTTTTTTTTTTTTTCTTCTTCTAAGTCAACAAATGCAAAGTCCCCCCTTAGGCTGCTTTAAGAAACTCTTACCAGTTGGCACCCCCCTCTTATTGTGGCCGCTGTACTTCTTAGGGTACTGTTTCTGTTAACTGCCCCCTCCCCCTCCCAACGAGAACTTTTAAGCTTCTTTACTCTCATTTCTTCAAGACGAACGAGATCACAGAGTCAAAGAGATCGACATTCTCTTTATTACCTGGCTCCTAGTGTAAGTAGACTTTTATTTTAAAGTGTTTCATCCCCTGTGTTTCCCCTTGCGATGTTCTGAGAAGTATTCCGTCTGACCATGATCCCTCACTTTTGATCAACCCACCGTTTATCTCCTCGGACACAGTCCTGCTCCTCATTTCTTGAATATTTTTTCCTTTCCCCTTTCTGTGTATTTGATCTCTCTTTCCTTGCAGATGAATAGCCCCCAAAGCGAATAACTTTTTCTAATTACGAAGATAAAATTCTTTTCGACCCCCAAAGATTTTTTGCAGTGCATCTGTAGTTCATCTCATCCCCCTGTCCCGTTGCGTAAGAAATAAGTATTTCTTGGTTAACTTTTGGTTTCTTTTCTCCCCTTCGCGCGTGGTTTTTTTTTCGAAGTAAAACTTTGTATGGCCTTCACGACACTCTCTTTTTTCTTTTTCATGGTCGCTGCTTCCCCCTACATAACATCTTTCAGAAACCCTTTCCAATTCTTCCCTGCTTCCTCCCTCTTTTGTGTCCCCATCTATCCTTTCCTATCACGGTTGTTGTATTTCCCTTTCGGTCAACCCCAACTTCTATTTATTCTTCACTGGATCCTTTTTCCCCCGTTCTCCAGGCATCTCACATGTGGACGGCGACCCATCCTACTGACCCCCACCCCCCTTTTTCTTTCGTTATCTGCTTACGCCTAGCAGGTATTTTTTGAGGCTTGACTCCGGAATTTAACGAACCACTTTCCTCACCCCCACCCCCTTCCCTGCGATTAAGAAAATAAACTTCAAATGTATCTTAGAGATTGCCGCTCTCCCCCCCCGACCTTCATTCCAGAGTCCCCCCCCATTAATAGACCACTCATGGCTGCCGTTTTAGCGATACCCTCCTTTCCCCTCATATGATAAACACCCCCCCCCCCCCCCCCCCCCCCCCCCCCCCCCCCCACCCCCCCCCCCCACCCTATCTTTATTCACTCTTCCACGCCTGAAAAGGTCTAGAATCTCACCCGGTTTCTGACGAGTGTTGTCTTCTTTTTTCTCCCCTAATTTTCCTCCCTACGGCCCCTCCACCCCTTTATCCCAGGCGAGGTTAATATAAACCTAACGACTCCGAACCATTGAACCTTTCCCAATCTTCCTTCCAACCTGATGGAGTCATTCTCTCTTTTCTTTTTCCCTCCTTTGTTATATTCTGTTTAGTTTGGGTTTTTCCTGTAGTCCCCATAGCGGCCCCCAGAGAGTGCCCTCGGCTTCCCCATCCCTTCCAAACAACACCGCCGGGTTCACCTGAAGGAAGGCTTCCTTCTTCCGCCTCGTGACTTTGACAATAAGACGAACACCCCTGTGTTTTTGCCAAACCATAATTTGTAATCCCTCTGGGTGTATCTTGACTCTTTACTGAGTGATCTAACTCTTCGTCCCCTTTTCCTGGCTTTCCAATCGACCTTTCCCCTCGACTATGATCTAATTCTCATTTTCGACCTCGTCTACGAGTTCAGTGTTGAAATCCCTCCTTTTTTGCGACCAGACTGTTTTCTTGAATGAATAAATTCTCTCCTTTTATCGTCCACTTCCTATATGTCGCACTTTAGCTGATTTAGACTCGGGAATAGACTTTTTTGACTATCTAGTACCCAAGACCCCCAAGGCCTGATGTTTTTTTCAGGTCACTTCGTTCTCTGCCATCAAGTAGTTTCAGCTTCCTATCACCCCAAACGGTCCACCCTGTCTCCTTTCTTTTTCCCGGGCGAAGCTAAATACGTATCAGCTCTTCCTCCTCGGCTTAATCGAGCCTTTCTCGTATCCTAAGCGCGGTCTTAAACCCGTTCCCCTCGAACTCTCAAAATAAGCTATTTCCCCTGTCTGAGGGCACCCCGTCAGCCCGATGACGCCCGTCCTGCTTTTCAAGACCGCGCGCTTTCCGAAGATTCCCCTTCGTCTTCTCGCATCTCATGTTTCCTTCTCTATCCGGACCAAGAACTTACGAGAGCGTGCTGTTGCCCCGCGGCGAGGGGGTTTTTGTAGTCACCCCCCACTTCTGAAGACGGTTCCCCCCCCCCGATCCCGTCTTCCACGGAGAATATCAATCGCCGATTCCCGCCCGAGCTCTGGCCCGTCTAAGAGCCGTTGCCTTCTCTTACACAATTCCCTCCATTCGACGCTTTTTGATATCAGGATTCCTTCATTGCTTTTGTTGCTTTTTATAGACTTCCGCACATAGAGCTGAGAATTTCGTAGTTTCATTTACAGGCCTGAAGAGATTCGTCTGTCCGCTGACCTTTCCCCCTCCCCAGAGAGTTTTAAACTTGACGACAATTACTCGTCTGCAGTTTCTGAAGCTTTTCAGTCGCCTGACAACTCCCCCACCTTTTCTCCTTTTCCAGTATAGATGTTTCGATGCCGTGTCCCGGGGATCCTGCCTGCCCAAGGTCGTCAGATTTTCACACATGCCAGACTGAGGAACTTTTTTTCTACCGAATCGTGAATGATTTTTTCTCGGACGGACCATACTGGAACTCCCGCCTTCTCTTCGACCACCCCCCCGCCTTATAGAAGTGCATAAGCGCACTTAAACTTGCGAAGGCCTGTCTGGCTTTTTTTTTGGTTTTTTTTTACTTCCCTCCACCCTCCTTAGTCCCCCCCCCCCCCAGTTCTTCTGGTTTCACCTCGTACAAGCCCCGCGCCTTTGCGTTTTTTCGACGGTGCGTCCTTCACTCGTTTGGATGATCCATCGACTGGGCACGGCTGAAGCCAATGCGTAAATCCGAGAAATATTGACTCGCCCAGCTTCTGTTCCCAAAAAAGACCCAAAGTGAGTTGAGGAGCAGAAAGAACGTGATTCTTCGTACATAAAACTTTATTACAGCCTTTTTGATCTTTCCATCTTGTAATTTTAAAACAATCCCCCCCCCCCCCCCCGAGTGAATATTGAGAACAGTAAAATCTTCTATCCGGAGTGCCTTCCTGCCGGCCTGCTTTTGTCCTCCCGCCATCGGGACACAGTCAATGAAGAATTTGTTCCTAGACGCAATTAATCTGTTAGAAGTAAAAAATTATCGGTCCACTAGAAAAATTCTGGAGCTGTTCTGTTTCCCTCATTGTCATGTCCCCTACGTAGATAAATGAGGAAACAATGCCCCTCGAAGAGAGAAGTCGACAAGGGCAAGAAATGTGAACTTCTTCTCAATGAGAGACCCCTCTTAACTTAAGTACACACGGTGTTCTACATTAATGCGGAAAAGCCATGAGTTTACCGAAAGAAAGAATCACACCCTTTCTAAAATGACACTATACGAATAGAATTATAAATAACTTCGGCCTCGATCCGAGCAAAAGTAGAAAAACTGGTATAATCATGATGTTTGTGTGTAGTGGGGTTTGTGTTTGGTTTGTTGTTTTGGGTTTTTTGGCGTGTGTTATTTTTTGTTTCTTTTGTTCTTTGTTGTAAGTATGAGCGCAATTTACCTCGCAGAGTCTTTTCTTTCTTCTAACCTTTCCTTTCAACATCTTCTTTTTTTGAAGAGGATGAAAGCCCCCTCCAGCCGCTATATTTCCGACCCTGAGAGAAGCAACCTGAGATCCGAGACGCCAACTACCTCGTGATTGTTTCCGATCTAGTTGTCGCGGATGCCCTCCTCTGAAATAACTTAACCTCCGCTATGTTACTGTACCCGGTCGGACGTAACGCGTGCGGTAAAGAAACTCATTTAAGAGCTTTCAAGGTAAAAGCCAAACCTTCCTTTGACGCATCCTCACCTCCCTCGAGGAGATTTGACAGAGCGTTTGTTTCCGCCCGACAAATACAGTTTTCCCAGACCCTGACCAGTCCCGAAGCACAGAATTTGTTCCCTTCGCCTTGGCCCCCCTTCCCTCTTTACGAAAAGTGTTTTTTCCTGCCCCAGACGACTTGCAACGATACCTTTTCAGTAAAAAGGCCCCCCTTCCAATAATGCATGAGACGCCCATTGCAATATTCTGGCTCTTGACACCAGGTGAGTCATTTTCTTCTCGGGGCACTGTAACTCTCTCCCCCGGAGTCCTGTAAATGAGTTCTACCTCATTCTTCCCACATTGAAACCCTTCTCGCATTTCATATTCCCCCCTCAACCCCGTTTTTCAACCCGCCTTTCCTGCTTTACATTACTATCTCATTAATAAGACGCTCACGATGTATGGCAACACACAAACTGCGTTTTCATCGATCTGATGAATTACCCAGACTATTATGTTCTTTTTTCTTCGTCGCTCCTTTTCCCTGTAGATCTCCCCCCAAAGTGCGCCCCACGACCTTTGCCGTACGGCCCACTTCCGAGGATGCCATTACGACCGCTATTAAATAAGGCAATCCCGCATTGCGACAATTTTTCCGCCGAAATGAGGCCTCAGCCTGAAGCACGTATCCCGCCCCGTACAAGGTAAATTTGTAGTTGCCGCCCGAATCTGAACCGAGAGCTTTTCCCCTGATCTGTACTCCCTACGTCCCTTTCTTTTTTTTTAATCTCGCTCCCCCCGAGAGCGATAGCTAGAAAAGATCCCCAAGGATTTTTTCACAACTACTCCATTTACAACTTCGCGACCATAGCCACTCTTTTTAGTTCGTGAGAGACCAGTGAGTTCCCTCCCCCCACATTCACTTAACTCTTTTTCATACCGTCGATTCTGTCAATTAGACCTCGTTACCCCGCCGTTTCGCTAGACGATCTTCGGGAGAGACGAATGTTCTCCAGCCCTCGCTCCCTCTCTTTGAAATTTTTCCCCCCCTTCTCCACCACCCCCCCTCCCTTGCAATGAAGAAACTGAACTCTCTGTCAGCTGCCCCCGTTTTATCAGCATAGAGGGACCTCTAACAATCTCCCTCCCCCCATGATCTCACTCAGACCTCGACTTCTCCCCGCCACGTTCGCATAGAAGCAGCGGGGAGGTCGAGAGAGGTTTCCCCACACTCGTCACTTTGTCTCCAAAAGACCCCCGTACCCCTTCCGCTACTACTTATCAACGTGAGCCCCCCCTCGTCCCCCTTTTTTTCCCAGGAATCGAGACGTCATGGCCTGGTCAGACTCTGGGAAATGATAGAGAACATTTCCCAGTCCTTTAGTAGTTTTTCGCAGATGAGGACGTATTTCCCCCCATATCGCTTCAGTGATTCGACCTCCCTTTTCTTCGCCAGCAGAAATCTCGATAGCTTCCTGTTTTTTCCCCACGAGACTACCTAATCCATTACACCTCCTTTCCCCTTTTTCGAAACCTTAGTCAGAGAGAGTAAGCCCCACATTTGACGTCCACTTCCTAACCCGCCGCCTAGGCGGAAGTGTTCATTCTTCCCCCCCCCTTTTCCGACGAGTTTTTTTTTTTCTTAACTGACAAATAAAAGTCAGCCCTCGTAGTGCGGAATGGCTCGGATGCTCTTAAGCCTCCCCGTAGAGACGACATCTCCTTCCCTCCCCCCATTTCTCCCTTGAAGAGAACGCCCTCCACTCGTCTGACACATCGCCTAAGAGAGGCGACCTCAGTACATGATCTTTTTTACTCTCCCTCTCAGAGAGCATTTTTCCTCAACCCCCGCTTCCCCCACCCGTAGAACTGAGTGATCCGAGTAATTCTTGTCTCCCCACTCCCCCCCTTGGGGGCTGAGATATCGTCGCGTCCAGCTCAACCTGTGGCCCTTCCTGTTCTTTCACTCGTGGCGTTCAGTACGTCGGGCGTGCTGACCTGCGTACCGCGACCCACATCCGATTTTGAACGCCGGACAAGACGCTCTATCTTACAAACACGCCGCCTGCCAAGTGATACAGCTCTAACCCGAGGACGCTCCCCTCTTGTTTCTTCTTTATTTCCCTTTTCTTGTAATTATCTAGTTTCACTTCGGGGTTAGATCCGTGCGCTCCAGTTTTTATGCTCTAGCCGCGCGACCCAAGGATCCTACCTTGTATCACCCCCACCGCCTTTTCAAACCTTTTATTTTTTCCACCCCGATCTGAAACCCAGTGCCGTTTGTTTCTATAGATGTCCTGAAGGTCGTCCTGTCTCTCCATTACTTTCTCCCGACCCCTTTTTGGGAATTTCCCAAGACTTTTGTCATAACACGTACGTGTTTTTTTCTTTGCCTGACAGACGGCTTCCTTTGATCGTCAGTGTAGTCAAAGTCGCTTTTTTTTGGTGGGCCACTCCCCCTACGACCACATACTTTTTTTCTTCCACATCCCCATTCTTGGTTTTTATGGATTGAACCATTGGGTTGGTTTTCTTATGCGAATCGCGTCAGGACCAAATGCATCTAATGTTGTTTGA
>Ga0179591_1270890_pt1 | contig 20029 bp, 18 predicted proteins | sample CZOMad2_1_08_16f_FD_182891 | JGI IMG/M metagenome (GOLD analysis project Ga0179591, IMG submission 182891) | Vadose zone soil fungal communities from Angelo Coast Range Reserve, California, USA - CZOMad2_1_08_16fungal (PacBio error correction) | ecosystem: Environmental > Terrestrial > Soil >... | reverse complement strand
AGGTCTTTTTTTTTGTGCCCCCAAAGGCTCGGGTCTGGATCTTCCGACCTTGACTTAATGTGATCCCTGGCCGGCCCTTTCCCCGTCCTGTTTCAAGTTTTACGAAATTTTCTCTTCCCTCCTCTTTTTTCTGAGTTTGCGTCCCCCTTGGTTGCGAACCCGCCCCCAAGGCCCCCGGCTTTGAAATTGCTCACGGTTGGGGGTTGATTCCCCCCCCTCCCCGTCCACCCCGCGTCGGAAAGTCCCCCCCTCCAGTGATGTTTTTTGAAGGGTTTAATCCCTGCCCGAGCGGTTCGCTATTCGGCGTTGTCCTTTTTTCCTTTTGTCCACACATTCCAGCGGAAATTTCCGCCCTTCAATTCCAGTGGGTACGTTGCCCGGGACGGTGGATTTCGGCCACGATTTTTTTTTTCTTTTCCCCTGCAGCTGCTTGTGTGAACTTTCAACTGTCAAAAGTTCGGCCCGCAATTTCAGTCGGCTCCCCCCAGTTGTTTTTTTCCGTTGAACCTTGGTTGGGTTTCACCATTTCCCCCTTTTGACTGCAACCTAGCTGGTTTTCTCTTTAGGAGCACGAATTTTCCGCTGGCCTACCCCCTGATTATTGATGCATGCGTTTGGCCCCCTTCACCAGCAGGAAGTTTTTGACCCCAGCAGCGTTTTTTAGTGACAAAGGCCCTTACGATCACACACTTTTTACCCTCGACCTTTTCAGATAAATGCTGTGATCCGCTCTTTGAAGTGCTCTAACAGGAAGGGTTCCCCCGGTGATGCCGGTTTTTTCTTGTTCTCCAACAAAGACGGCTTGAGGCTTTTTTTTCCACTCCAGTTACGGCCATTCGGGTCGGAAGTGCTTTTTTTTTTCTCCACCCTATGTGCTTTTTTACGGGAATGGAAACTCTTTCCACCCAACCGTATTGGGTTTTTTTTATCCAGATCGTAAGGTAATAGATTTTGTATAGCCCACTTGGTTTTTTCTCCCCCCAACTTAACCCCACGGCCTGTCGATTTTCTCCTTTGTGGGTTTTTTCTGTCTGTTCTTTTTTTTTTGAGGGTCAGAACACCCTCGATCACTTTGCTTCCTCCACCCTTTTGCTTTCGCCCATCCCAACTTTTCCTTCACCTAGTGGTCCTTGCAGGCTCTAAGAATCCGTACAATTTTTTCTTTCTTTTTTTCCCTTTTTATTGCCAATATTTCAGGGTCTTTTCCTCCTTGTAGACATGGCGGTTCCCCCCTCGATGACCGAAAGCACTGGGCCAAGACCCTCAACTTTTTTCAACTGGACTCTTTAGCGCTATTTTTGGTGCTGTTCCCCCCATAATCCCCGGTTTCCCCTTTTTTTTTAACCCCTCTTTCGGGCTGCCTTATTTTTGAATTTTTTTTCCCGGCCAGTCGGGTAGAAACCTTTACCCACCGCCTCGGCCTTTCTTGGTGGCACCCGCCGGTGTCACCACCCAGGCCCTTTCGTGGGTCTTTGTTTTCCCCCCCCATTTTCTTGTACCTCCTCAAGAACTGATTGTCCTTTAACTTCTGGTGCCCTTTGGAGATCTGATTTCTTTCTTTTAGTCGTTTCCTTTTTTATTTTCTCGTTGCAGTCCTCCCCTATCCCCCCCCTTTTTCTTTTTACACAGTTGCAATTGACGATCCGACCCATTGCTTTTTGCAGAGGCCAATGCGCGTATGGTGCCTCTCTCCGCGCTGTACTGTATTTGGGACGTCGGCCGGTCGAAACCCGTTATGCCCCATAGGACAATCCATGCTACCCCGCGGCCCTTTTTCCTTGTTCGTCCCCCAAATTCCCTTTTTTTGTCAGTCCCTTCCAGGTTTTTCCCACCGTGAAGGTCCTGGGCCTTCAGGTACTGACCCCCAGTACAACAACTAGGTGGCTGGGGGTTTTCGTGTATGTTTGTGGCGATTTTCCCAATCCTTATCTTTTTTTTTAACGTCCTCCAAGTTTTCCCCACCAACGCCTTTTCCCAGGGCCCCCGTTTGCCACTTTGACATAGTGAACTCTTCCCCCCTTGTGGCTCACCACTAAGCTTTTTATGAAGGCCTTTTCGCAATGAATGTATGTCTTTTCGGGTAACCCCGGATCTGCGTTCCCCTTTTTTATGATGATTTAAGGATCTTTTGCTTGTAGGACTATTAGGCCTTTTCCTTTAGAGGATGATTGACCTACTGGTTTCACTTAGGAATGCCCTCCCGGGTGATGGGTTTTTGATTGAAGGTAGCCCATTCAGGTTCTTTCGAGTTATTTTTTCTGTGGGAGTTCCACTGTCCAATTGAGGCCCTTGCCGGTTAACATACCACCAGCGAAAAGTCGCGATTGGGTCGAATGAGTGGTAAGGACCTTTTTTTCAACGCCCCCCACACCCCGTCCACACAGAGCGTCCCCACCCAGCCGTTTTTTTCACCCCACGGACTTGCTTCTTCGTTTCTTTTTTTTTTATTGTAGGTGAGCCGGCCCGGCTTGACTTTCCCTTTTTCATCCTTGTGGTTTAGTTCTCGAGGGGCTTACCGACCTTCATTTGCGTCTACCCCGGAAGTCCCATCTTCAAGGGACCGCTTCGTTCCACGGAGTACGGTATTATTTCCGACCGTCATTCTTTGGTACCCAACGCTCTGTTTTCTCAGCGCCTTCTGCTCAACCGCCTACCCCCTTCCTTTTCCACTGTGCCCGCGGCTTCCTCACCCCCCAGCCCGTCGGTTTTTGTACTCGGATTGTTCGGGCACGTCTTCCGGTCTCTGAGTTTTCTCACCCTCCCTTCCTGGCAATACTGATGTCGGGGTTTCGTGCCTGATCCCCTACAGCGGTGTTCCTTTCAATAATCCCGTCTGCTTTTTTGTGCCAGTGTAAGCTTCCATAGTCATTACTTGGATTACCCTGAGTGTTCCCCCTCCTGGGCCGAAATAATTTTCCACCAGCGATGTCCTTGGCTGACCAATGATGGGACCTTTTCAGGTCTAACCCTTGGCCTACCCACCAAGTTGTCGTTTTTCAGTTTTTATAGCACACCATCTCCGAAGCCTTAGCGGTCGTGCAGTTTCATTCGGTCGTGACTTGAATTCGAATCCCCCTCTGGCTTTCTTTTTCTTATCTTCCTCTTCCCCATATAAATTAAGTGTTTGTTGTTGTGCAGAGATTCGACGGTTTTAGTCTCTTGTTTTTTAAGTCTTTTATTACATCCCTTCGGACTCAAGCCGGCCTTTTGCCTGTTGCGCTAGCGCCCACGTGGTTGGAGCTAGGGTCCTCTTTTGGTCCCCTCCAATTTCCCTTCAACACAACAAAAGGAAGGGCTGTGTGAGCTTACGTGAACGGACCCCCGCGGGAAGCCGGTTTTTTTTTTTTTTTCTTTTTTTCGATGCCCGCCCGACCGGTCTCCCCTGGCCCTTTTTTTGCTATGTGCAATTGTTGCCCCCTTTCCGGGTTTGTCGGTATACTTTTCCCCCCCCGTCCCCCACTCCAGGTCCCAACCAAGGCGTGCGACGAGGCATTTTTTTCTTTGAGACGCTAATCTGAACCGAATCGGTCCGAGGCCCAAATCCCTCTCTTTCACCCTCTCGTAGGGATGTAGGGGTTGCCAAACCGTTCTTCGCTTGAACTGGATCGGTGATCCTTAGGACCAGATTTCACCCTTTTTTTTTTTTTGAGTTTGAATCAGTGGTTTAGGGGCGGTGACTGGCCTGAAGGCCTCGATAAAACTTTGCGGCCCTTCCTGCGGACAAATATTTTGAAGGGCGTCCTACCGTGGCGATCTTAACCTTACATAATCTGTTTGGGTTTAAGAGCCAATCCAGGAGAGTTCAACTTGCGCACCCCCCTCTCTAGAAATTTTTTACCCCCTGGAATGTTTACAACCCTAGACGACCCCTCATAAGTACCATAACCTAGGATCCCTTCTATTTCTTGACCCTTGACGTGTTTTTGGGTTGTGAACTGATTAGTTGTCTTGTTTGCCGATGTCTTGGGACATTCGAATGGTCTCCCAGGGCCCCCCGCTTCGGCTTCTGTCCTTTTTTGGTCATCTTTGAGCTTCCTTTTACGGCGGGATGGAGGGGGGCTTCCCCCCCCCCCCCCTCCCCCACAACGACTACCCTTTTTCTTTGTCCCCCCTGTAAAGAGAACCCCCGTCCCGGGCAGCGATCCAGCCATTACGCCTTTTCCTCCCGGCTATGGTTTCCTTCTCATCGGAAAAAAAGGAGTTTTTTCTTTCCACCCAGTGAAGATGCGTCCATCTTTCAACACCCGAACAGTTGTGGGGCACGGGGGCCCTTCGGGCCTGTCCGTCCCTTAACCAAGCCTGGCCAAACCACGTCCGACCGCGTTTATGGTGTCTCACGACGTACAGCCTTGGATTCTACGAGCCCTTTTTCCTTTTTCCCCACCCCGGTTTCTCTTAGAATTGATTCTCCCCCAGTGCCCGTACGGTGTCCTTCTTTACCTCCCCTACTGCGTCCCCCCCCCCCAGTTCTCCACGTCTTTTTTTAAGGGATATTTTTTACGGTTTTCGTCTGACTTGGGCCTTTGGACAGGCCAACCTCTCTTTTTTTTTTTACTTCCCATTTCCCTTTTTTTTTGTGACGTCAGTGGTCAAGGTTCCCCTTTTTCCACCTCTTTTTTTTGTATTTGGTCCTATTGCAGCCGGAACAGGTGTGGCTACCCTACCCGGACCCTTTTTTTCACTTAACTCAATCCGGACCAATTAGCTCACGGTGGTGTTATTCCCCCGATCTTTTGGCTTTGAGGCGTTTTGTTCCCTAACTTCTTGAGATCATTTAGATGTATGCTCGGAAGAACCCAGTTTTTGTCCAATATCTCCCCCTCTACTCACAAAGATCGATCTTTGAACATGAAAACAGGGAACTGATTGAGTCTGCTCCAGTCGGCCCCCCCTGGTGAATCAATTGTGATCCTTCTCCCCCTACGTTGTTCCTTCCATTCACCCACCGGCACGGGCCTTTTCGTTTGGTCTTCGGCACCATGAAAGGCCGTCTTTCGGCTTGAACTTCCCGGTTTCCCCCATAAGTTCTTAAACCCGGGCTCCCCATTTCACTTTTTTCCCTCGGGAGGGAGTGGGTCCTTTCCCCCCCACTTTTGAACAAACCCCAAGAGGGAGTTGAGCGACGGCTCCGCTTTTTTCGGACGTGGACGTCGTATCGGGGGGCCTCCGTGGAAAAGTTGTTGGTGTCTGCCCCTGGTCTTTTTTGCCGCCCCCAGCGCCACCGCCCCCGGGGATTCTCCAATCCCTTTTTCAGACACAGTTAGCGTTTTTCCAAATCCCCTGGTTTGAAACCGACTTTTTCCCCCGGAAAGGGTGTTGCCTTTTCCGCGCGTTTCCCAGCGCTGGTTGTAAAGTTCCCATTTCTTTTGGTGTTGTCGTTTCCAAGTCTACAACTAACTACTTCCACATTGAAGACGCCGTGACGCCCAGTTTTTTGTTTTTGTCTCTTTCTGCCAAGTTGCGCCGCGATTGCCCCGCCAGTCTCTCCCCCCAACACGGGGCTCTCTCCCCGTGCCGTGCATGTTCCCCCTTTTTCCTCCCTGCTTGCGGGCCTCCCTTCCTGACAGGAAATGAACCTTCGGGACAAAGGTTTTTTCCCCTTTCTCCGGCAGTAGGCTGGGTCACCGGCAATTTCGTCAGGTTTTTTCCCTCCGGTTTTTGGACTGGATTGTCTCAAATTGCCCCTGGTCCGGCTTTTTGACGTCACTTTGACAGCAGGATCGTAGGCTCCCTCCTTCGATGTGCCCGTTTGCATTGGTTTTAGATGGGCGTCCCATTCTCTCCTTCCCGCCGTTTTTTTCTTTTCTTGCGTCTGCATAATCTCTCCCGGAGACAGTGAGGGTCACGCTCGTGGGTATAAATCCCCTTCAGGTTGTTAGTCGTACCCTTTTCCATTGCGACCTCGCAAGTTGGTGGCCTCCTCGGTCTGTGCTGGCATTAAAAAGCCCTGGACGACCCTCTTGACGTAGCGAACCAGTAGATGGCCTTTTTCCCTTTGCTTTTTTATTGTCTCGGCGTGATTGTTTCTCTGCTCATGGAACATTTGGGTTTTTTTTTTTCCTCCCCTCCCGTCTTTAAGTGGGTCCGCCCTCTTTTCGCCGACTCCCATCTTTTCGGCGGCGGTCCCTTAAAAACTTACTCCCGGTTCCTTTTCCCCTGCAAGAGCCGCTGTTTATTGCTTGGTGTCACACCCACCCCTTTTGATTTCCCTTTTGGCCCTTGTTGGATTGGTTTCTGGTGACCGGAAATTTTTCAGCAACGGTGAGATCTTAGTTCCCTCGAGCTCAACCCCCCGTTTCCTCTTTTCCTAAGGTCGGTACAATGGTTTCCAGATCCGTTAAAAGTTTGTAAAAGAGGTAGAATCGGGGTGCGTCTTTCAGAACCTGATGGAACTGCCCCATCTTGCCTTTTTTTTCTGGGTTCAATGTCTGCGGGTCCTTAATTTAACCGGCTTCTTCCAATTTTAGTTCATGTCCCATTTCCGCAATGTTTTTGGCTTTTTCCCCCCCCTCTTTTTTTTGTATGTCAAGAAGGGCCATAACCCACCCATTGCCCCGTTAGTTGTCCCCCCCCCGAAGTCGGCCACCTTTTCGGTGATATGGACGGTTTGACTCAGTATTCTTTTCCCCGGATTCCTGGGTTAGGTTTGTTCGTTGAATTTGCGCCACAGCCCGTCGGCGACGCGGTGGTTCTGGCCGGTTTTTCTTCATTTTTCCCCCCCCAGTTATACCTGTCGGTAAGCCCCTTTCCTTTTTTTTTTTCAGTTTTGTTGTTTGGGTGTGTTTGTGTTTTTTTTGTTTTTTTTTTTTTTTTTTTGCCTTTTTGTTTGTGATGCTAGTTGGGGAGTTGTGGTCCCACAAATGTCGCCTTCAAGTTGTTTGAAGGGGTCCTCCCCCCCCCGTCCCTGCCCCTGCGGTTTTCTTCCCTCTTTTAGAAGCCCTAAAACACGGAGAACCCCTTCGGTCGATGACGGGGACCGTCCTTTTGTCCCCTACTGAAACACCTCCCCTGCCTCGACTTCGAGCATCTTGGAGCAGAGACGTTCTGGCACTTTTTCGCTCGTATGTCCGAACCCCTGATATCTTTCCATCCCTCGGTTCTTTGTTTGCGATCTCTTTTTGCAGATGAGGTTCATGGCCTTGGACTTCTCCTCCTGTCTTTCGGACAGATTCCCTGTGTAGAGAACTGACGGTACCGACGCGGTCGTCGTAGCCTTGTTTGGGGACAGTATTTTTCGTTCCCCGCCGCCAGCGTTTTCCTCTTTTCACCTGAGCTTGTGGACACCCCTCCTTGGGGCTTGCGGAAAAGGTTTTCCACCCCGAAAACAACCCGTCCCCACACCACTTTGCATCGGGTAATGAGTCCCGCGCGGTGGCGATGCCCGATTTACCTCTCTTCCGCCGTCCCGTCCTTTTCTCCCCTCCCCCCTCTTTTTCTGTTCGGCATATAACGACCTACTCGCCTGTCGATTTCCGTCACCAGGGTACCGGTTCCTTCGTCTTCCCCCTTGGACTAAGGGGTCCCTCTTTGGGTATTTCTCGTCTTGAACCTCAAGTTGTACACTTAGGCCTGTTCAAGACATCGCCACAGTGGGGCTACCGTTCCCCCCCTCACCCCTCTCCCTTAAACCAGAGAGACATTTTTCCTCTTTGAGTCAGCCTGGCGCCGGCCCACGAGGGTGACCTTCCGACATTTCCGAATCCCCGCCCTTCTAGACAGGTTTTTACAGTCCCTTCCGGTTCCCGGCGCCATCCTCATCATGTATACGCGTTCTTCCCTGGTTGACTAAACCCGGCCTCTCCCATGCAAGTTGTTGTCTCCCCTCCCCTTCCAACCCGCGGTGGGGTCAGAATTACCAGCCAGTGAGGAATTTTCTCCCCACGAACTCTTTTGACTTCCTCCTGGCGTTGCTCTAATGAGCCTTTTTTCCCCCCATGTTTCACAGCCGGGTCCAACAGCGTGTCATTGCGTATCGCATCCCGTGGGCAGTGCGGTCGGCATTTCGACCCGATTTTTCCTCCCCGATGTTATTCCCCGCTTCCTCCACTTAAAGCCCTGTTTCACAGGACCTTTCCGGCGTCGTTTTTTTGCTGCGGCGGAACACCGGGGCTGTCCGCGTTCGGCAATTTTATAAGATTCCCCCCCGTTGTAGAGGGCACGAATTACCTCCGCGGCCGAGGACCAGCGGGTCCCCACGTCCCTTCTTGACATTCTCAAACCATTTGCATCTTTTCCCCACCCAGCCCGTCGGGTTGGTCGTCCCGATGAACTTGTTTCCCAACCCCTCTTCATTCGTCTCCCCCATTGGTGATCCGCTTCTGACGCTGATCAAAAGGAGGTGCCAACTGTGAAGTTTGCCGGGTTTTCTTTCGTTCGCCCGAACTGCCTTTTTTTGAAGCGTACTGGACCATGACTTTGTTTTTGTCGGCTACTCCGTTTGTTTTCGGGTTCCCCCCCCCCACTGGGCATTCGAATTTCCCAGTACCCCCATAGTTGTGGAGACCAAGTATTTCGCGGTCTCGGATTTCGCCTTTTGTAGCCCCCCAAACCGCTCCACTTTCTTCCCTTCCGATCTAGTGGGCTATTTTTGCGTCTTTAGGGTTTGCGGGCACCCCCCCAGCACCTACCCCGGTGCTTGTTTTTTTCCCCCAAATGGCGAGATTCCCCCCCAAGGACCTTTTTGTTCACCAGTTCTGGGAACAATCAGCCAGTCATCACGATCCCCCCCGTACCCTGGTTATCCTTTCCCCCCCCTTGTTGCCATCGAAGTTCTTACGTGGCGGTGTTTCGACATGGCTGCTGCTGACCCCAATCAACTTTCTCCCCCACTAACTGTGTCCCCCCCCTCCTCTTGAGCTTAGCACGTTTTTCTGGTCCTCCCCATACCATAGGGCTTCACCAAAACCCCCGATTTCTTTTTTTCCGGACGTCGGGCCCGCTCCTTTCATTCACACTGGGCCTACCTCGGGGCCTTCTTTCCCCCCCTGCCCCCGTAGTCGAGGTTTCGGTGTGACCCCAGAAGGGGGCCTGCTGCGGATTTTTTGCCTTCTCCGAACGGCCCGGGTTTGGTGGTTTGGGTTTTCCTTGATTCCCTGAACTCCTGTGACCTTTTGCAGGTTTGCCGCATTCTTTTGTTGTTTTTAAGTCGGGGAAGAAGTCATGTTTCGGTGCCCCCTCTCGCCGGCAGCACGGACCTGTTTCTCCTTTGACAGTGCGGCACGTTCCCCTCCCCCATTGCGGATTTTTGACTGCAAGTCAGTACCTGTGTTGGGATTCTTTTGCGGTTTTTCACCGTTTTATAACAACTCCTTCCCCCTCTTCATACACCGCGGCCTTAAGTCGTTAGCCCACTGTACGGTCAGTCTGGTGGACCGCAATTGTGACCTAGGCCGGATTTTGGATTTTTTTAATTCCCCTCTTAGACCCGGTGCATATTCTTGGTCCATTTGACGTGGAACGTCTCCCGGAGAAGGAGAGTGTTTCGTAAACCCCCCCCGAATGTCGCTCGTGCAGTGAGTCTCAAACCGTTGGCACCTCACACCTGGAGACTCCTCGTACTCTGTCGAGACCAAATCAGTTGCCCATTGGCTTTTTTTTTTTTTAAAGCTCGTTCCCCTTGCCCACTTTTTTGCGCTGCAGTGACTTTCTGGTTAGACGATTCAGGGCCGTATTTTATGGTTTCTCCCCCTGCCCCCAATTGGCTCTTCCCCTTCCCCCCCCGGGTTGAAATGGGAATGGTCCTCCCCCTCCTTCCGGGGTTCGTCTCTTCCCTCCTTTTTTCGTTGTGGGCTTCTAGGAGGCTTTTTTCCACCTCCTCCCGGATGACTTTCTCCATGGTGGTCTTCCCTCTGATGGTCAGTAAATTCATTCGTTTTTCCCAAAATCCGGAGCTGGAAACCCCCCAGCGGTACAACCCAACACGAGTGTCTGTATTTTTTTGTTTCGTTTCGATTCCTCGTTTTTTGGAGCGCCTCCAAAGTGAGCTCGATTCCAAGTTATCATGTCCGCGATGTCCTCCAAGGCTCTTTTTGTTTCTTTCCCCCAGTTTTAAGTACCATTTAAAGTCCCGAGCCTAGAATGATAGCCAGCTTTTTGTGACTTCCCTCTCCCAGTTCCTGAGGCAAACTTACCACAAAGGTAGTGCATCTTTCCTTTGCTTATAGCTGGCTTTTCTTCCATGTCTCCCATCTGGCACGCGGAAAGCGTGGGGTCCCCCCTACCTCCCCTTTGTCTCGTTGTGTCGCCACGTTTCCGTCCTCCTGTTTGTAGGTACTGAGTCCCTCGTCGGTATGTTACGGCCTGGTTTGTTCCCCTTGACCCCTACACTTTCGCCTTCCTTTTTTTTCCATATCGAATTAAGTGCGCCTTGGTGAAGTGGATCTCGGCCCCGGGATGTCCCCGTCCTTGTTACATTTCCTTTCCCCCCCTCACCTTCACCCCCGCTGCATGGTCTGGTTGGCCCTCCAATTTATCCATGGTCGCGACCCGGTCGCTCCTTTAGGCCAGTCCCTCTTGCCCCCCCCCCCCTTCTTTTTTCGTGTTTTTCTGTCCCTTCCTCGTATGTCGAATCGTCCCTTTCGAACTGGTCCCGGTCTCTTTCATCATCCGTTGTTTGCCAGATTTTTCGGTTCCCTGAGTGCCTATATTTTTTCGTTTCATCGACCTTTCTCCCCTGACCCGCAGGGAGGGCGGCTGACTAGAGGATGGTTTGCGCTTAAATGCCGATTCGGGCCCTCCTGGTTTTCTCTCGTGTAATACACAGGTCGCCCCCCATCCAAAACCACGAGAGTTGTGTGCTAATTTCGCTGGTGTTTGACTTCTCCCCTCCCAACCCCAACCCCCAACCCCCCAACCCCCCACCCCCCTCACCGACCGCACCTCCCTACCCCGGTTCAGGGGCACCTTTTCCGCACGGATCTTCTCACCCCCTTTTCTGACCCCCCCCCACTCTCTGGCCCAAGTGCCCCATTCCCGTAGTCCGGTCTTATCACCCCCCTGGACCCCGACCGTCAAGGGTGCCGCCCTTAGGTCACCGAGGGCTTGCAGCGACCCCACCAGCCCTCCGGGACCAAACGTTTTCGCCCATCTACGAGGCGCTTGGTTGCTTGATTTGTCCTAACAACTGTCTTCCCCGGTCTTTCGTGGGCGGGACCTCTATTTGCGAGGGATCATGGAGATAATTTTTTTCGGACCCCTGCCTCACAGGTTCTGGAAGCAGGGAGGAGATTCCCCCCTGTGTCTCTTTCTTTCCTCCCTGGAGACTCACAAATCTGCCTGTTCAGTTTCCTCTTCGGGGCATTTTTAACGCCCCCTTCACTTATCCCTTGACATCCGATTCCCCCCTGACGAAACTGGGAAATCGAAGAAATTGAGAGTCGGATAAGTCCCCCCATCCACCCAAGTCCTTCCCTTTTTTGGTCCCAGCTGGGGGCCTTGATGTCACCGTACGTTTCCCCCCCCCCTGCTGCTCCCCCCCCCCCCCCCCCCCCCCCCCCCCCCCCCCCCCCCACCCCCCCCCCCCCCCCCCGTGCTATAACTTTCGGAGACGTTGTCCCCGCTTCATTTCCGCCGTTTTTACGTCCAGGGCAAAGTTTCACTTTACCCCCCAAAGACTTCCCCTTTTTTTCGGGACCGGCAGAAACGCCCCCAGGGGGCGGATTTTTTTTTTTTTCGAACCCAAAAGGTTTTCCCCTGCAGTGTCTGTCTTTTTCTCCCCTCCGTTAGGACATAGGGGGCCTCCCCACCCTCCCACCGTTTATCCGACTCATTTCTGGCCGTTGCCCAAAAAAGGTGGAGGCTTATCGCTGGTAGCCCCTTCCCTTTTTCTCCAAGCATGGGGCCAGTCCCGAACCAGGCGTGTGTTGAGTGCTCCGCCCAAGAGTAACATGTGGAGGGTCTTCTCTCCGCCCCACCCTGTCAAGACTTTAAGCATCCTTGTGCCTTTTCCCCAGGCGGGTGCGTTGTTGGGACCACCCGGTTTTTCGGCCGTTCCACTCCCCTTTTCCTAGTTCCCAAGTTCAACGAGCTTCATTTCTGTGTGTTCCATGGCGCCCCTTACCCCTATTTCCCCCCCTCGCGGAGTACCTCACGTTTTTTTTCCTTTCACGTCATTTGTTAAGGACAATGGCTGCCTTTTTCAGGTCCCGTTTTCCCCCCCCCCTCCCAGTTGGGCATCGGTTTTTACCGTCCCCCCCAGAACTCAGGCCTTTTTTTCCCTGCGCCTTTCCTGTCTTTCTTCTTTCTTTTTTTCTTGGCGTCCCGTGCTGCCCTGTCGGTTGTTCTTTTTTTTCCCCCGCTGCTGCTCGGGTCTTTTGTTTTCACACCCCCAGGGCCCCTACACATTTTTCCTTCCACTCAAACAATATCGATATCGGCCCCTGCACAAGGTTTTTTAAACGTCGTTTCCCCCCGGGGCCCGTTAGCCAAGCCATTTGGCACTCTTTTGCGGCAAACTGAATTTCCTTTTTGCCCCCCCCTGCTCCGCCGTCATGTTGAGGGGTTCCCCCGTCATGGTCCTCTTTTCTTGACACTGATTTTTTTTTGTTGTGTTCGATTTTACGCGCCGCGCGGTTTTCCGTTGGTGGGCCCGAGTGCTTTGGTTTCTTTTGACCCCCGCACAAACTTTTTCCCTCTGGTTGCGGAGAGGATGCTGTTGCCCTGTTACGTGTCTGGGCACCCCCTTCCCTGTGTCTGAATCTGCTTGCCAAGGGTCCCCTCCACCCGGCCCGGACATGCTCTTCACTTTCTTATTGCCACTGAGGTACCCCCTTTACCGTATCGGCGGGGGCTTTCCTGGCTTTCGTTGCAGACGGTGTTTTTTGACCCCACGCACCATTTTTTCTTTGGGCCGTGCAGCTTCCAGTGGGTAAGCCCCCCGTTGGGGATCCGGTGCTGTTTTCTTTTCCTCCCCCCTCCTCCCCCTTCGGCCCACGTTCCCTTTTCCTTGCCGGAAGAACACCGTGTTATTGGTGAAAAGAAAAACTTTTTTATCCACCCTCCCACCATAAGCTTTCTTTCCGCCAAACGAGATTTTTTTGGTGGAAACCTTTTTCGAAACGGGTCGTTCCCCCCTCCTTGCGTACTAACCTTTACCTTGCACAAGTGAAAAAGTCATTCCTTATCCAAGATTTGCCGGCTCCCCCCCCCTTTCTCTTTTGGCCGTTTTTGCCCAACGCGGTTGATCCGGCTCAACAAACGATGGAGCTGGAACCGTCAGTGTCTGTTCTTTTCCCCTGTCTTCGTCCTTTGTGTTTTCGTGACCTCAAGGAGCTGGTTCCAGGCTGCACTTTTTCCGATGGCACTCCTTCTAGTACCGAATTTTTCCCTGTCTTTTGAACCCCCTTGTTCAGCTGGTCCTTACCTTCTGCAAGAGGTCTTTTATCTTTCCTCCTGGAGGGTACATCCCCCCCCCAGGCCTTTTTTTTTTCCCCCAAGGTGTTACTACACCCCTGGTTCAAGTCCCAGCGACAAAAATTTACGGTGAAGTGTAGTTCGCCTTTTTTTCTCCAATCCCGATCAGTCATTTGAAATTTCTGTTCCATTCGAACGTCTGGCTGCAACCCAGTAGATCAGCTTTTTCCGCGCGTGGCTGGCTTTGACTCGGCCCCCTTTTTTCCAGAGTCCAGGTTCTCTTTTTTTTGACCCCGTATTTGGTTCTCACCGCCTCTCAGGGCGTGGATTCAAAACTCCACCCGGCTGTGTCTTTCTTCGGTTTACCTTTTTTTCGGTTGTTCACAAACCCACCCCCGTGTGAGCTGGTTCGCGTGGGGGTCTGGACCCCCCCCTGCCCCAACGGAAATTCAGACCTCTACTGAAGCAGGTTAGTCCGTGGCGGCGCCCTCTCTTTTTAATTTCCGTGTTGGCGAGGGCTCCCTTTTCTTTTCAACTGAGGTTTCCTGGTCAGTTTCGTTGTCTCCATTTTTCCTTATCGAACTCTGTCTATCGGGTTTTCCATGTTTTCTTTTTCCTTGGGGTATTTTTGAATCTTTTACCATCTTCTTTTTGGTTAAGGCCCCATAAATTCTGTGTCCTTTCCCCTTCTGCGGGGTTAGCTTGATTGGCACATCGATCATAAACCCGATGCCCCCGTATGCTTTTGTTGGGGTTGTTTCACTGGGTTTGTTCTCTTTTTGAACCCAGTCAATTTTGTCTTTTTGAATCTGTCGGCTCATCACGGTCGATTCTGGTTCTTTTTTTGAATGCACGGAGAATGATTTTTCCCCCTTTTTAAGTTTATTCTTTTTTGTTCCTTTCACCTTTTTCCCGCGAGGACCGCATGCACGACTGCTGTGTTTGTTTCTGGTTTTAGTGCCCATTGTCCGCTTTCCCTTTCCCTGTTCTGACCCGCTTATTTCAAAGTTTTCCTCCTCCCGTAAAGGAGGCGGTCGCACTCCTGTCCAGAAGAGAGTTTGAGACTGTTTTTCCCCCCCCTCCCTTCCATCTTTTCCTGCACTTTGGTCGGATTTCCCTTTTTTTGGAGTGCAAGAGATCGTTGATGCATCTTTCGCTGTCTCGCAGTCTCCTTCGTGTCACACTAGAGAGGTCTGCATTTTTTCCCCCCCCCCCTCATCCTCCCTCTCTCTTTTGTTGTTTTTTTTTTTAGAGCTCTTTGGTCGCTTTACGAGGAGTTCCTTTCCACGGCGCTGCGGCGGACGACTTGCTTACACGATCCGCGGGCTTTCCCCTTCTGCTTGCCATCACGTTCACGCATTTTTTTTCTCCAGGCCGCTTTTTTTTTGCCGGTGGGCTTTCTTCCTCTTTTCCCTTCGCAGCCTTCGGCCCGGGTACAAGTCGGTCCCCCCTTTGCGGCCACCCCGCGTTTGTTTCCTTCTTCCTCCCCACCCCCCCAACTTTTTCCCTTTTTCCTTGTCGTTTCGCGATGAGAAAGGCCCTACGCGCTTCCCGGCTTAACCCCCCGGTCCCCTACGTCTGCCGGAATTTCTTTCCCTCCTTTTTAAGTTCCCAAGTAATCGACCCTTTTCCGGGCCTTATTCAACGGGACACCGTTTCCGTCGACTTCCCCAAATATCAATCGGGTGGCTCTTCCCCCCCTTTTTTTCTGTCAAACGATGTAACCTATGACTGAGTTCAATGTCCTCGAAAAGTAAGTGGGGATACCTCGGCTTCCCCTGGATTAACAGACACTTTCCAAAACTCGCCTGATTGCCCTTCTGTAGGCCAGCCTGGGAGGGAAGGGAGCCCGTTTTTCAGGACTTTCCCCAATGACCTTCCTTATTTTTCCCTACACCTTCTTATTTCCAGGATAAATTCCTTTTGCGAGACAAAAGGATCCTACTGCAGCTACGAGTTCTTTGCTTTGAGCCTTGTTTTTTTTTTTCTTTTTTCGCCCCCCATATTCAAGGCCCAACTCCTTTTCCAGCTCCGGGTGTGGAGGACCCGAGAAAAAAATGGCCTCAGTTCAAATTCAGACCCCCCCATCCCGTTTTGAGTGGTTCAGTTTACGACTTCTAGGGTGAGTTTGAGTCCATCCGTTCCCTCTCGGGGAATTACAACAGTCACACGTTTTTTCAGTGGAATCGACCCGATTGAATCTTACTTTTGATAACGTTTTTGTTAAGTTCCGTCCCCCTGAGAGGTTTACCGTAGCACACGTGGCTTTTTTCCACAGTGGACTACACCCTTTCCCCCTTTCTGTTGATGTTAAAACCCTTTTTCCACTATTCTTCCAGGTAAGCGAACACCCTTGGCCCCTTTTCGGTGATACCAGATATTTTCCCTCGGCATCCTGCCTGCCTTTACCCTGCCCGTTCCGCCTTTCCCCTAGACACCCTCGTTTCGGGCACATTCAATTAGTTGCCATCAACCCAGGCAGCGGTGACCCGCAGAGCCACTGTGGTCCCCGCCCCTAAAAGTCCGTCAAGCCTGCCGTTTCCCAACCGCTGCGAATTTCCATCTCCAGGCGGTGGGACTTCCTTGTCGACGTGATCAACGTCTTTTCCCCTGCGACCTTTGCAGGTTTTTTGGTTTTTTTCGGCGCCAGTCCCCCTTTCTTCTCCTCGGTAAAATTGGACCTTTTTTCTTTTTGTTGAATGGAAGGGGTCCAGTTCCTAGGTGACCGCCAGTTTATTTCGTTCTGGCATTCGAACTAGGAAAAAAAGTCTGCCCTATTTTTTTTAAACATGCTTCGGTCCATATTAAGAGGGGTGTCTCCCCCCTTTTTGGTTCCTCCCCCAACATTTTGGTCATTTCTTGTCGGAGTAGTTGACGAATGGGATAGGTCTGCGTGGAATTTGCACCCCTCCCCCCCCCACTATACCAGGGTGAGTTCTGAAAACTGTTGACGCCCAAGGCCCCCATTTTCAAAAAGGGGACCCTCCAGCAAAGGCCCTTCCCCCCCCTCCCCCGATTACAGTGTTTTTTTTTCGTGTTGCCGTCGCCTTGTCCGGAATCGCCGTATCGCTTTTGTTTTTCTTCCCCTGTGTGCACCCCACCTTTAGGCCCAACGTTTCAAGGTGTATTGGCCCCGTCCTTAATTAACCGTCGTCTTTTTTCCAGAAGTTCCCCTTTTTTTTGAGTTTTAACCCCTCACCCCTTTGCCCTTGATGGTGACCCGAGGTTTCCGGTGGCCGTCTCGGTAACTGCCGAATAGGGTTCGAACCACTTTTTTCCATTCTATTTTTTGCCCCCCAAACGAGGTTCCGACCTGGGAGTCGGTGTGGACCAGGAACCCTTGCCTGCGTTCGTTTTTAAAATTGATTGAACCCGTTTTTTGCTTCAGCGCAACTCTTTCCCTTCTTGTTGGCAAGTCTATCTCCTGATAGTGAGGGTTTCTTGAGTCTGAAATCCTTTCGGTCCCTCTCCCCCTACCCATTTGACAGCTTGCCAAAGAACATTCTATCCCGAATTTGAGAACCCCTCTGCAACCAGTTGCCCCCCCCCCGGGTATTCGTCATCACCGTCCTTTCTCGAATTGTCAGGCCTCCCTTTTTTGAATTTGGGGACCCCACCGTTCTTTCCCTTGTCTGGGGACCCCTCCCCCCCCTCGGTCTTTTTATTCGTCCTGCCAGCGTCAGTTCGAACCGGGGCACATGTACACTCCGCCGCGTTTCTTCTTTTGGGAAGTCCCCGTTTACCCCTCCCCCTTTTGCCATGACTGCGTTCCTTTGTACCCCGTAGTCGCATGCAGGTCAGACACCGGTCACCCCCAAAGTTTTCCCTTATGGTTTTTTTTCGCTTTACCCAAACCTTTGGGAATTGCCCTTGTCTGTCGCAGGAATCCCCCTTTTTCCTCATCCCGACACTCCCTGCTTGCACCTGTCGTTTTTTTTTCCTCCTGTTCCTGATCGGTCCCGAGGTTCTAAGGACCCTTTTGCGCCGATTGCTCCCTTTTTCGGAGAGTGGAAGTTCCCTTCCTTGTTTTTTTTTTTTTCTTCTTTGCCCTCCTGGCAGCTTTACCTTCCAGTCGTGATGGGATTTGTAGCCTGCCGGTGCGTTTCCTTTTTTTAAGTTAGGTCGTTGTTTTTTCCACTTCCCAATAGGGCCTGGAGGGAACCGAGAGACTCCAAGGACAACCGCTTTTCGTATTTTTTTTGGCCTTGCCTGCTTTTTCGAGTTACGCATATTGCCCCCCATCGAGCGTGACACCCAAGTCTTTTTTTCCCACCAATGTGTTATTTTTTATTTCGGTTTTTCGTCGTCGGGGGTCCTCCTCCCTGGTTTTATCCTTCCAGAGCCCCCCGTTTTTCTCGTGCCTGTTTGTCACCGATGTTAGTAAGGTTTCTTCTTGCCCCAAGGACCTTCCCCCATCTCACAATCCCGTGACTAGCAGGACCAGTTTTAGAGGGTGCTTGATTTTTCAGATTTTTTTTTTTGAGGAATTCCCCTACCCCAAAACGGGTTCTGGTCATTTGTGCTAGTTCTCATGATCCCCCCCCAGGGAAAGCGTGGTCCGGCCCTGAGTTTTGATTTCCAAACAAATGCGTTCTTCGTAGTTGTATTCTTTGAGACACTTCCTTCTTTTCTGTTTGAGCTTCGCCAGAGACCACTCTGATCACTTGGTAACCGTTTGGTAGTGGCAAGTTAGCCCCCTGACAAGCGGCGGGTCACCTTTTTCAGCCGTCTTTCGTTGTTTTGCAGGATGGTTTTTGCACGTGAGTCTTTTCTTTCGCTCCGTCGTACGGTTTTTACTAGTGACATCGGGCACTCCGCAAGGAGATGGGCCTGTTTCTTTTCCTTGGTTGTCACCTTTTTACTCTCCTGCTTACCCGTGTACTCCCCCACTTGTTGGCGCGAACCCTTGACCACCCCATTGAGCGAGCCTTTTCGTCAAGTTTTTTCCCCCGCTGTCGATATATTGCATAAGACATTTTACCCCCCCAACTGTAATATTGACCTACAATCATCCCTCTTTTTTTTTGTTTTCGAGATGTCTTTGTTCGCGAGTAGATGACGATATACTTGACCCTTTCCTCCCCTTCTTGAGCGACAAGTCTCCTTCCCCGAATGGAGATCTTGTTTGGCTTTCTCCCTTCCGCCTAAAAGGGGGTCCCCCCCTACGTTGTTTCGCAATGTCAGGTAGTCCCTCCCCCCGGTGACTTAACGGCAAACCCCCCCGCCTCCTTCTTGATTATCGGGCCAGGCATGTCTCATTAAATACTTCAAGAAAGGTTTTTTCCCCCTCTCTATCACTCACGGGCAAAATTGTGGAGATGCACCCCCCCACGACGATTGTGTACCCCCATTCAATTTTTCCTCTGTAAGTTCCAGCGACCAGAACCCAGACGGGGCCCCCCAAATAGCGATTTCAGAGTGTTTCCTTGAAGGGTAACCTCCCCTCCCTTTTTTCCCGCGCACAATCTACCCTGGACTTCTGGGCGTGTCTTGAGGGGGTGATACCAACTGCCTTTTTTGGGTGCACGCCCTTTTTTCGTGGCATGTCTCAGCGGTTCTCAGTTTTTTAACGAGTGGTCCATCCCCTTCTCGGCCCGCCGCAGGTCCCCTTTGCCGCTTTTTCATCCCCCTGCTTGGAAATATCCGTCTAAGGCCGGTTTCCATCTTTGTGCCCGAGTATAATTTCCTGTGGCCCCGCCCCCCTGTACGGGCTCATCGGTGACGCCTCCTTTTTTTTTCAACCATCCCCCTGCTTTCAACAACCCCTTGGGAATCGAGTTCTGGCGCGGCGGCTCGACGTCCCGCCACATGATACTCGGCCGTGGTGGCCGTTTGCTTTGTTGTTCCCGTCTCCTTTTTTTGTGCGTGCCTTGCTGCGCCGGCCTTCTGCCCACCGTGGCCGTAAGTTCGCTCGCTGTCCTTTTCGCGCTTTCCGGCATGGGCATGACCCCCCCCCCCCCCAACGGACTACTTTTCCCCTTCCACCCACATAAACGCCCTCAGCGTCCCTTCATCCACCCCGATCTTTTCCCGGCCGTGAATGATGGTTCCTCGAGACCATTTTTGGTTGGCTCTGCTTTTTCCCCAAGTGCCGATTTTTTTCATCCTTCTATTTTCCCTTGCGCCCCCCGGTGGCGGCAACTTCTTTCCCTCTACCGCCAAAAGCTGTGCAAAGTTCCTGACTCCTTGGCTCGACACAATTTTCCGAGGGCCGGCATGGGAGGGCACAACCGGTTCAAACCATTTTTCTGTCCCCGACAATCAAGGCTTTTGGACCACGGGTTTGTTCCTTTCGCCCTCTCGTTTCCCCCCCTTCTCACATGTCTATATGCCTGGTGTTCTCCCTGTTGACTTACCTGAACTGTCCCCTTTCTTCTGAGGACAGTAAATTTAAGGGTCTTTTGTGTTGGACGTGTTTTTCCGTTGGCGGGAAGAAGGTGCCCGGGTTTTACATATGGGGCCTTTCCTGTAAAAGTTTTTTTACCAAGGTGCTTCACCCTGACGGTCAACGAATCAGGTTATGAATTTTTAGCGTCGTAGGTTGTGCCTGGAAATTAACCGCTTGTGGCGCGTGTTCCGCAATTGTGTACTGTAGTTGATGTTTCTAGGTTACTTGAGTCCCACCTCACACCCCTCCCCCCCATAGAATTCTTCCCTTATACAAACCCCTCCAAGATCC
>Ga0179591_1247125_pt1 | contig 20031 bp, 26 predicted proteins | sample CZOMad2_1_08_16f_FD_182891 | JGI IMG/M metagenome (GOLD analysis project Ga0179591, IMG submission 182891) | Vadose zone soil fungal communities from Angelo Coast Range Reserve, California, USA - CZOMad2_1_08_16fungal (PacBio error correction) | ecosystem: Environmental > Terrestrial > Soil >... | reverse complement strand
AACCCCCCCATAAAAAAACCCCTAGGGTGGAAACTTCGATCTCGCATTTTTGGTCTTTGCCCCCCGTTCCCTCGTTACTTCCCGGGTTTTGACGGACTGGCGCCACCCCCCTCTCCAACCCCCCTTTCCCAAATCCGACGGCCGCACGTTTCTCTGCTTCGTGTTTCGTTTTTCTTCGACCCCCCATAATGTCTTTCGGGTTGTCCTTTCCTCCAGCGCCTGAGGGATTGGGGTCCGAACCAAACCGTTCCCCCCCAAAAAACCACAAAACAACCATTCGCTGTGACAGGAACCATCCGTTTGCTCCCTTTTTTCTTCCTGTTTGCGGTTTTTTTGTAGAGTGTATGATTTTCTTCTTTTCTTTCCTTTTTTTTTTTTTTTTTATTGTTGAGAGGCCGTTGCCCCCGGTGAACAATAGAAAACTGGTTGGCCTGGCACAACAGCCTTCTTCTCTTCTCCTCCTCAGTCTGCACGGTCAGAGGGACCTTTTTTTATAATCAAACCCTCCGCCATGTAATGCCCATTTCCCATTTCGAACAGCTCCTGTGAGTTTGCTCGGGCCCTGTGAGCGTAGGAGTTCTCCCCCCCCCCCGTTTGTTTTTGGTTGCTGAAGGAGATTTATTTTCAACCTTCCCTTCTCCGTTTTCGTGCCCGATTTTGCCCCCCCCCAAGCTTTCCCCTCGTTGTTAGACCATGTGTGCATTCAGGAGATGAGTTATGCCTCAGGGTCTTTTTTCCTTCCTTTTTTTCTCCCCCTTTCTTTCCCTTTTTTCTTTTCGTTACCACTGTCGACTGTTTTCCTCCCTCCTCCTTGTATGGAAATAAGGCGTATAAAACAGAAATACGTTTCGGTGTGTGGGGGGGTTGGTGGGGTGGGGGGGGGGGGAGAAGATTTCTACCCCCCTTCTGTTTTCCGTTGAATTTTTTAACGTTTTTAGTGGAACAGTCCCCCGGTCTCTTCTTTTCTTTTTCTCCACCCCTTTGTGGATTTTATACTCCCACAGGGAAAGAAAGCACGTTTTCCCTGGATGATGCTGGGCGGACGTATTTCTACCATAACCGTTCTCCATTGTTTTTGATGAGCAAGTGCGGCCCAAACTTTTTTCTCATGCCCCACCCCTTGGTTAGTGGCGCTCTGAGAATATTTCCAAGGTTTTGTGATCCCTGTTTTTTTTTCCTTCTTGTTCGATTGTGTCAGATTGAGACCCCTCAATTTCTTTTCTTTTTTTTAATGGATGCTGTGCATTCTTTTAAATGGCGTTCTAAGGCACTCTGTGATAATCTCAGTTTCGTTTTTCTTTTTCCAACTCTCCGAAACTTTTTTTTCTGCCTTCTTTCCCAAGCTATTGCCGAAATTTCCAGACTCGTCACCTTCCCCCACCCCCCCCCACCCCTATACGGGCAAGGACTGTCGCCTCTATGTTTTCGTGACGAAGCCTGCGCCAGGGGGACCCCCCATTCTCCGCCACTGTCTTTTCTTTCTCGAAGTCTTTTTTTTCCATGCACATTTTGGAGTGTTGTCTTCCGTCTCTTTTTTTTTCTTTTCCCTAGTAATTAGCAAATCGCGGATCCCTGTCTTCCCGTCCCCCATATTGTGGGAGAAAACCAATTTGCAGGATGGTTTTCCTTTGTTCTGCCTTTAGGGCGGACTCCCCCGGTCAGGGCCAGGATCCTCCCTTGTCATCCCATAATGCCTTCACAGAACTAACCCCCCTTCAAACTCGAGGGGTGTGCCCATTTGAATTGGGAGCTCTGTTTTTTTTGCTTTGTCCTTTCTCCTTAAGGTGTTTGGCCAACTCCTTTCCCCCTAGTTGAACCTTTCTGTGTTTAGTGACCTCTCCACCCCGCAGAACAATTACGTACCTTTTTGTGAAAAGTGCTACTGGTCCGCTGTTAACATCCCCCTTCCCTCTCCCCTCCCCTTCTTCCTTTCCAGGCGCCGGTAGTTTTCCCACAAAACCTAGCTTTCTCTTTCAATGATGGGCCCCTTCCCTTTCCCAACCGTGGCCCCTTCCCCCTTGCCAGTGCAACTGAACCCCTTCCTCTACCCAAGCCCTGACATTTCTTTTCCAACAGATATAAAGACTTTTCCTCCTCGGTATCCGGCACGCCGTCACCCCTCAACCGTTCTGCCTGGTAACTTACCCTTCAGGCGCCCCCCTTGCCCCACCCTTTTTCCTGAACTGTTTTCGAACTGGACTCCTGCTAGCTACGGACCTAGTGTTCCCTTCTTTCGTTACAAGAGATTATTCATTTCAACCCTTTTTCTTCCCTCGTCTACGATTCCTCCTTTTTTTCCCAGTCATTCCTCCGCTTCCATGTGACACCACGGTTTTCAGCCAGTTTTCCCTTTTCTTCTTCATCCGTGCAGCGTTTTTTTGGCCCTCCAACTTTTCCCGTTGGTGAGAGCCTCCCTATACCCCGGATTGCATACTGCCGCCCTTTGCCCCTGTCCCTAATAATGCCACCCGTTTATTTGCTCGTCTTCCTTCATTCTTCAGTCATCTTTCTGGTCGCCCCGCCAACGGAGCTCTCTTATTTTCCCCCCCCCCCCCCCAGCGAAATATCTTTCTCGGCTGTTCATTTATGGACCAACCCGGCGAATTGTTGTGTTTAGTTTTTTCTTCTTTTAAGTGTTTGTATTTTTGGGGGGTGTGGGGTTTTTTTTTTTTTTTGTTCTTCGTGGTTGTGTGTTTGTTTCCTTTTTTATTTTGGCGTTTTTACTCGCCCCTTGGTCATGGAAATTTTGTCCCTTTGGACTTTCTTTCTCCCCTGGCGACCCCTTGCTCGCTTTTCCCACGTAAGCACCCAGTGCATCAGCGGCCCCCCTTGACGTTCCCTTTTTTTTGTCCGATTTTTGTTGTTCCCGCATTCCCATTCAGCTTTTTTTCCCTTCCTCCCGAACATTTAAGTCTACAAAAAAGCTTTACACCAAGTTCACCTCTTTGCCTCTTCCGTCTGCTGAAGCTTGGGCCCCCTGATTTTCTCTATTTTCTTTTCCCCCTCCTCCTCCCCCCTGTTGTTGTTTTGATCCGTTGCTTTTTTCTTTTCTCTCGCCATAGGGCTTCCACTCTCCCCTGCATTTCGTCTTTTTCCGCGGACAGGACCCCGGCCTTTACCTTGTGTAAAAGAGCTTTGACTTTTATGCGTGTGAGGACCCAAAGATGGTCTTCATGGCTTCTCCCACCACAACCCTCTTCTCCCCCCCTTTCTCCCAATTACAGTTAGCCTCCCAGTTCCGTCTTGCGTTCTTTCCCTAGTGGACCCCTTTTTTTTTTCTTTTCCTTAAACTTCCCCCCTCAATTGAGGCCCAACCATCTTTTCCGTCCATATAGGACCATCCGAATGCTTATTCTTTATTACCCCGTCTTTCGATCAATGCTCCGGGTGGTCTCCCCAACCCCGATTCTACAAGCAAACTCCGTTTTAGATGTTCACACTTCTGCTTTCTTTCCCCTTTACTTCTACCAATTAATTTTTTCTTCATAATGTAGGATTAACGAGGGGTGCCCGGTCTCTCTGATGGATTCGTTAGAGTATTCACAAGTTCCCCCCCAACAGTGCAGTATAGTTAAAACAGAGTTGTTGCCCAACCGTCCCCGTTTCCTCTTGGTTAACCTTGCCCTACCCCTAGTTAGTTGGCTCCTCGCGGTGCTGAGTCCCTTTTCTTGCCTTCACGTCTATTCTCCTTCCTAACCAGGGTGGGACTTTCCTTCTCCAATTTTTTTTGATTTGTGTTCTTGTTACCAAGTCGACCCCCACCCTTCTTTCATTTAGCTGCTCTATTGTCCCCCAAAACAAGTTTTCATGGAATTTCAATGTCGACCCCTTGCCTCGGTGGAACGTCCTTTCGCAGCCTTCGATTTTTTTTCCCCCTTGGCTGGGTGCGCGCTCGGTCTTTCTTTTTGATCTGTCTCTTTTTCTGTTTGGACCAAACGTACTTCCTTCTTTTAACCGTCCTGTCTTTCCGTTGTTTGCCGTTTTTTTTTTGCCCTTCTTCGTTCCCCTTCTTCTTTCCCCAGTTGATTTTTTTACCCCTTGATCTTGACTCCGTTTTTTTAAAATGCTAATTTGCCTCCTTTTTGTTTTTTTTTTCATCCCCGGGGCCCCCCGTCGGCCGTGTCTTTTCGGCTATTCTTCTCTTGTCCCTGGCCCAGGGTTCCCCCTATTGTCTCTTTCTAGTCCGTAGGATGACTTGTTCTTACCTGCTTTGGATCGGGGTGTCCACCCTAAATTTGTTTGACCTTTGTCTTCGTGGTTCTGCCGCAACCGTTTTGATGTGGACGTTCTGCCCCTTACCCAAGTTTCCCCCCCCACTTTTTTATCCCTGTGGTCCAATTATGCAGGTCATCTTTACGTTTTTTTCTTTTGATTTTTCTGGGTCTTCTTGCCCTTGATTTCTCTTGGGTCATGCTACAGCCTTGCCCGTGTGGATCGACCGCCGCCAACCCCCCCTTTTTCCATGAAACATTTAGCCACATCTGCTTCTTTTCCCGATCTTAACCTTTTTAAGAGGCTCCTGCCATATTTTTTCCCCCCTGGAACTGGGTAAACCCCACCAAACCTTTCCCTACGTCCGCCAATTCATCGGGACAAAAAGAAGGTCCTTCTTTTTCTGTCGTTTTTTCCTTTTTTTTTCCTCCCCAAAGGCGGGACCTTTTTTTTTTTTTTGCTCTTATCCACCTATCCCGTTTACACACCCAGTACCCAGTATTTTTTTGCCGTTCGTTTTTGTACCCAATGTCCCCGTAAGGCCCCTTCTGGTCACCCAGTGAACCCCTAGACTTTTTATGCGCTCCTTTTCGCTTTTGTGTCCACGACTCAACCCGTTTACACCTTTTGACATCCTTTCCCCTCCCCCCTTTCCTCCAACCCCACCATGAAACACGGTCCCCCCCCCAGGAAACAATTGAAATTTTTTTCTCCATCTGCAATCGACCAACCTTTTCTTCGCACACAAAAAAACGGGGGACACCCGAAGACACCTCAAATTTTCACTCGCTCTGATTTGTGATGAACGGTGGACTCCCCTTCCCTCCCCCCCCCCAAACATTCCTGGCCAAACACTCCCGCAAGTTCCGCAGAACTGCCCATGGGCCCTGTGTTTTTTCCTCCTAAACTGTTTTTCCAGTTGACTACACACCAGGCCCTTCGGGCTGTCACCCCAACTTGACAAAAAAAAAACATTTAGTGCAATAAACCCATCCTCTCCCCCTTTTTCCTCTTGTGAGCTTTGGGCGAGGCTTTGTTCTCTTTCTTTTGCTCGTAAGGACGGTTTTTCTGTTTCTTTTGTTGTTTCCCCCCGTTCTGTGTAGAAAAAAAAGTGGTCCCCCTTCCCCCCAAGTTCCGTGTTCTATTCTTATCGGAGTTTCTTTTTTATGCCCGGCCAGCCCCACTTCTGAAACTACTATTCCATGCCTTTCTTGACCGGAGACACTGCGTGCTCTTTTTAAAGGTGGCGTTCTTTTTCTTTGTCTCTATATTAATGGCCATCCCTAATAAGTTTTGTGTTTTGAGGCGAGATAAGGAACTCAGGCAAATGGCTGGTGCCCCCTTTCCCCACTAGTTCTGTTACCCTTCAATGCATCAGGGATTTGCAATTGTCTTTTTTTCCCCCCTTTGCATTGGTCTAGGTTTCCTCTCGATCTGAAGTCTACGTCCTTTACTTCAGGACAAGTTGTCGCGATTGTTCCGGTCTATTCGCCCTTATGTCCATCCTTGATCAGAAAACGCAAGGTTTATGCCGTTTCGCCCCCCTGATGTCTGGTTTATCCCCCTCCTTTCTTTTTTAAGTTGTTTAGTGTCCCAGTGCATTTTTGGCATTGGATCGCACTTTTGGCCAATTGGGTTCTAGCCCAGTTTCTCTTTTCAGTTCTTTTTTCTCCCTTTCCTCTTTTGGTCGACTTTTTTTTTTTTTTTTTGAGTTAAGTCTCCCCCGTTCGATCACGGGCGTGGCCGAGTTCCGCTTTCTTCTTCTTCATCGTTTTTTTTTAGTCGCAGGCGGGTTTATTTTTCCCCCTATTTTTCCCTAGATTTCACTTTTTGTGTTTCCGGTTCTGGTGGTGTACTTTAAATTTGTCGGTCCTTACCTTTCGGCTTTTTGCGTCCCACGTTGCCCTTTTTGCAAAAAGCGCGCCCGAACTCTTCCTTCTTTACGCTCATTGACTGAAAAACATTTTTTTTCATGGCTAGCCCTTTCAAAAACCGAAAAACTAAGTCATGACCTTGTTTCTCCTCTTGTTTGCCTTACCTCCAATGCCGCCGGTCTTTTTGGGTAATTCTTTCTGTCCCCTCACCCCTGATTTCAGTGGACGTTTGTTTTTGTCAGATGGGAATTTTTGAGAGATTTTACTGTTTTTTCCAGTCGATGGTACCATTCCTCTTCCCACTCGCCCCGTCGGTAAACAGTTTTAATTCGCAGATGTGGGCTCCCCCCCCTTCTTGCCTTCTTTCTTCTTTTTAACGGGTCCTAGGTGATATCCCCCCCCCGTGGAAGGCAGTCAAGACCCTCTTTTTTTCCCCCTCCCTGTCACGGAATTTTAACCTCAACTCCCATCTTTGCCCCCCATTGTTCAACCTGCCATCCGAGAGCCTCTTTGGAGGTGGGCCTGCTCGATCCGAGGACAGCCTCCCTGCTTCTTTACCCTCCTTCTTTCCCCCCCCCCCGATACCTCTTCTTTCACCCGACCCCCTCCTTCGACACCCTCCAAATTTTTTTTTGTTTGACCCTGGTCTCCGCTTCTCCAATTCTTCGCCTGACGACTCTTTTCCCGTTTCTCCACGGTCCCGGCGGCAGAGGCAAAAAACCCCAACAACTACCTTCCACTGTTCCCCCAACCCCCCCCTTGGACTGAACCAAAATTCCGGCCTTCCCTGGAAGTCAGGAATGGCGGGACCTTCCTGGCCCATTAGTTTTTTTAAACCGCCTTTACTCTTTCTCGGCTTCGGGGCCCCTGCCCTGCCGTCACATCGACAGCGGATGGACCTCTTTTGCCACCCCTTTTCTCATGAGAACAACCCTGAAACCTTCCTTTCCCCCCCCCTGTTTACCGACTCGTCTTCGCCCGAAGGTGAAATCGTGGTTGCCTTCCCGCTCCCCTTCCTTTTTTCCTTTCCCAAAGTTACGGCCAGGCTCTTCTTTCCTGCGTAGGTTTAATTAAAGTAGGAAAGCTCTTTCCCCTTTTTTCTCCCCGGGGCTTTTTTTCTTCCCCTGGTTCTCTGATAAGCCCTGACGAGTTGTCTCGTCAAATCGTTTCCTTTTTTTTGGACCCATTTTCTCCACGAGTTGGTTCTTTCACCTTTTGTCCCCCCCTGTGCCCGCATTATGAACAGTTGGGTTTTCAAGAAGTCCTACAGAAATTTATTCCTTTCTTTTTTGTTCTCTCCAAGTATCGCGCTTGAAAGCTCCCTTTCCTTTACACCCTTTTTTTTATTCTTCTGGTAAGTCCTCAGTGATTAGACCACACGGTAGGAATTTTTTTTTCTTTTCCATCAATACCCCCTGAGTTCTACCATAGTGAAAGAATGACCCTATGACACTGTCGAATTTGTCCCCCCCAGCAAGTCTTCTTTCTTTGTCGTCTTCCCTACGAAGTCTAAACGTAAGGGTCAATTCCCCCCTTGAGATACCCCCATGGAGACTTTCTTAGGAAGGGGGTTGTTGGGTCAGCACCATCTTTTTTTGGCCCATTTAAGTAATAGGGGAACAAACCTCTTTCCCCACTGTCCCCGGAAGGTCCTTATAGGACGAGTCTTCAAGCTGATGAGAGTGAGAATTTTCTCCCACTTCCTTAATTTAATATTTTCCTTGTTGTTGTTGAGAGGCCTTGATCGCCCCACCCATTCCCTTAACATACCCACGTGCCACGAATATTGAAGAGGTTCCCCCCCCCCCGCCACCCTCCCTTTGAAAAGTTTGCTCTCTCTCAATGGGGTTGTCGACTACCTGTCCCCCCCGTGTTTGTGTCCTTTCTTTGGTTTTTTTCCTACTTCGGGAATGCGTTGGACCCACATCTTTCCTGAGGGAGTGTCCCCCCCCCCCGTCCTTTTTCGCTCGTACTTATAGAGTTAGTGAAGTTGTCGCTGTCGTTTATAGTTATTGTAGCGAGGCTCTCACTCCCCGACGGGCAAACCATGCCTCCTTTCCATCGTAATTTCGGGGCCAGGATTTCCTGGTCTAAGAAAGGGATGTCTTACTTCTCTATTCGTTTTCCTGTTTTTTGTTAGAATAACGATCTCCCCCATACCTGTTTTTTCTCCCTCGAGTGGTTGACGATGGCCCCTAGAGATCCTTTTCGGCTAAACATGTCTTTTAGCCTGACTGGATGTCTGTATACGTTTTTCCCTTCTATTTTTTTAAGGTGACCTTATTCTTCAATTGGCGGCACCGTTTTTTTCCGTGGTTAGATCTATGGCCCTCCGTGGTCCTCCCAGAAGCTGCTTCCAGAACTGCGGTTGAACGCTACGCGGATTTATTCTCCCCTTGGCTCATGTTTTCTTCGTTTCGCGGTCTCTTCCTAGGACAATTGCCGACCGCGCTTGATTTTGCCCCCCCTTTTTTTTCCCATGACTGTCCTTTTTGGGCGTCTTCTTTTTTGTAACCCGAAGTGCCCTTAAACGATTTCGTACGCCGCTTTTTTCTTTGTTCCAAAGGTTCAAGGAATGTTTTTCCGTTTTGTTGCCATGATAGTTGGCGTTAAAGAGCCTAATTTCGATTGTGTTTTGACGGCGTGTTTCTGGTCGGTTGCTCGGTCACAGAGTCTCTTCCCTCTTCTTTTTGTTTTACACAAAATCCGTACTCGTACCCAGTGTCTTTTTTCTTCTTTACGGGCATTCATTTTTTTTTTTTTTTTCAGTTTCCATGCTTTTTCCTCATAGGGCACCATTTCCCGATATTTTTTTTTTTTTTCCGGCCCTTGCATTTGGAAAAATGATTTTCCTTTGAATCTATTTTCGGCATGCGGAGGCACGGCACAACCAACCTCGGATTTTTTTTTTCCGCTCGCTCTTGTTATGTCCTTTTTGTAGGTTTGCACAACTACCATTAGTTTTTTCTGCATCGTTCGAGCTTGCATTGACACCCACCCCCCTGTGTCTTGCTGAACTTGAACAAAAGGTCCCAACGGTCTCTGCATCGTCGGAACCCCCTTTTTTCTCTTTGTCACCCTATCGATTTGATTTAGGGTCTTGACCTTTCTTTTTCTCTGCCCCATTGTATGATCCTGCCTTCCAAGGTATAGGTCCCCCCCCCTATTTTAACAGTTAAAACAAAATGTTTCCCCTCTCCCCCTCCTTTCCAAAAGTTTTGACCTCCCATTTTTCGCGGATATTGTTTTTTTTTTTTTTTTTGTTTGGCTTGGGTTTTTTTTTTTTTTTTTTTTTTTTTTTTCTTTTTTTTTCTTGGGTGTTTTTTTTTTCGAGTACCGTTAACACCTCCCTTCCCCCACCCCAATTCCCCCACTAGCAGTTGCCCCAACCCGTAATAGGAAAAATCCGGCCCATCCTTTTCTTTTTTTTTTTTTGTTTCCTTCGACCCGGCGTTTTTCCCCTTCCCCCTTTTCCACACCCTGATTATTTTTTCCCTCAACCCAAGTCGTTGCCCCTCTCTTTTTGTTGTTTTTTTGAAACTGTTCGTCTTATGTTCCCAATTTCCGGTTCCAAAATAATCTTTTTGCGATCCGCGAATTTTCATTGGCTTGCTTTTTTTTCTACTTTTTTTTTGTCAGCAGACAACACCCTTTTCGTCCCCCATCCAGTTTTTTCAACCCTCAAACCATCGAACTCTCATATTTTAACTTCTTTTCCCCCCCTTCCCCTGAAAAAAGAAACATTGACTAAATTTTCCTTTCCTTTTTTTTTTCCCCATTCCTGGGTACTGATAGCTTCAGAGGGCCTCTCTTCCACCCCGTTTTTACAAGGATAGACTTGTCTAGAGGGCACCCACTTGTCCCGTGATTACGAACGGTGGCAAGAAGATGCCCCCAACTTTACCCAAAATAGGCTCCCCCCCATTTTCTCTTTTTTCTGGCTCAGTCATCCCCTTTTCCCTCAAATTCCAAAATAAATCCCCCGCCAGCGGGCTTTTTTTCAAACCCTGGAACCCAGTATGAAAAAAACCAAACTTCTTTCCCATGCCCCCCACCCCATCCGTTTATCCTTTTTTGCGAAGTGCCATTTTGAGGTTTTTGTTCCCTCTTTGCTGGATTTTTTTTTCTATGTGGCTGGATTAGCTCCGGCCTTGACCCAACCTAATAGATTTGTACCCAAGTGGGAAGGGACCACCCCATTAAGTTACAGATCCCCGATTTCCTCTATGAGGGTCCTCTTGTCCCCCTCCGCTGGAAACCATAATATTCTGCCTCCGCCCCTTCTCTGAGTTTTCATCGGGATACAGGTTTCTGCGTTGAGGTTTATATTCTCTATTCTTTCCTCCACTCACCGTTTTTTTTTTCGTTGTTTTTATAAGGATCTTCTTCAATTCCTCTGACTCTCCCCCCCCAGTGTTATGCCCGTTTTTTAGCCCAAACCCCAGTCCGATGTTCGTAATTGAATCAGGAGATGGAGTTTGTGGCCCTCCTTTCTTTTGCCAATCGGGTCCTGATAGGATGCCTAAATTTTTCGTCCCCCCTGTTTTTTTCCATTATTCCGTTTTCTTTTCAGACAGTTCAGAGTACATCAATGAGCGAAAAACGTGTTCCATTGGCCGTGCCTTTTTTTTAACGGTCTTTTTTTCACTCCTTTTTTTTTTTCGGTTTCGTTAACGACCTCCTTCTTCTGACTTCCTAATTTATGGCCAAATGGATTAGAGCCCCGGGCAGAAGACTGTTTTCCGCCTTTTATGGGGGGATTGTGCTTTTGTTTGTCTCTGCCCTTTTTTTTTGTTTGGAGAATTTGAAAAAAAGTTTCGTCTTTTAAACTTGGAGTTGGGGACTCTCCGGTCCCCCTTTCTGTTCCCCCAATTTTGTTTAGCGCCGGGCTTAGGTATTGCCCCCCTCTCAGATTTGAGATTTTTTCAAATGTTCTGATTTTTACAGTTTTTTTTTCTTGTGGTGTCATTTACCATGAGCGTCCTTTCTTTGTTCCCCCCTTTTTTAATTACCTGACGACCGTTTTATGCCCACCCTTTCCTTCTTCCCCCACTTCTTTCGGTCTTGACCGATAATTGAAGCCCCTTTTCATGGATACGTGGAAAATTTTCCTCCACTTTTTTGCCTTACCCCTGTCCCTCTCTTTCTCTTTTAGGACTGGTGAGGGCCCATGAGTCCTTTTTCTTTCACCCCGAGAAATTATTTGGACGGATTTTTTTTGTCCGCTTAATTTTTTTCCCCCCCGGGCGGCGAGGGCTAATGTTCACCGTTTCTTTTCCCAACTATTTTACATAGAACCTACGCCGAGGAAATGTCGCAGTTTTTTTTGTTTTCGTTTCCCCACAAATGTCCCCCTTCCCTTTTCTGTCGGTTAATAGGTGCGATCACAGGCAGGAGCTATTTTTTGCTTCCCCCCCCCACAACAGTAAATCATTGGTTTACCTCCTCCAATCCTCGAGATTTTGCCCATGAATTCCCTTTTCACGAGGGATATGTTTTGTCGGTGGTCCGGCTCTTTTTTGTTTTCTTGCCAAGGATCGACTCTGGCCCCCCCCCCCCCCCTATGGTTTTTTGGGTGCCACCGACCTCCAGACAAAAATCTCGTACTTCCCCCCATTTTTCTGGTGTCGAAGTCTTTTCCCCCATATGTTTTTTTTTCTTTTTTTGCGGGGCCGGCACTCCCCTCCCTTTTCTTTTTCCCCCCCCCTTGGGCGCCTTAGTCCCAAAAAAATGCTTTAATGTGAGTTCCCCCCCCATGCCTTTTCCACACAAATTTCCGGGCCCCGGCCGTTTGAATCCTACTCGGTGATGTTCAGGACAGGAAATTTCGTTTCAATATATACCCTCCCCGTCTTCTCTTCCTCGCGGCCCGCCGTACCCCTCCCTTTCCCTTCTCGGCAACTTCCCATACGTTCCGGAACCAGGAAAACCGTTCACTTGAAAAATGTGGTCCTCTGGCCCCCTTCCTTGGCAATAGTTTGTCTTTATTCGTTAACAAGAGAAAATGACTCCCCTTCACAAGTTTCCGGTTTTTTCCCCTCTTTCCCCGTAGCGCGTCGGGTCGCCTTTTCCCTTCGAGGAAACGCGCCCTTTAACTCCCAGTCTTGGCCCGTCTTAACTCTTGTCAGCTTTTGCCTCTTGTCATCAGTTCAACCTTAGGGGTGAGACTGCATTGACTTCTCCAGAGGAATACTCGTGGTCCCCCCCGCCTCCCTCCGTTTTTCTTTCCACCAGGGGTGACGCCGTTATCCACACTGGAGTCTCTGGTTTTATCCTAACGTCTCTCGATTGACCAAGGCTACCGCGAATTCCTCTTTTCTCTCTTTCTTCCGACCACCTTCGCTTCCCCTTTGTTCGAACTAAATCCCCCTGCCGGTAGAAAGAGCCCACTGCCTTCCTGGAGACTAGAGGTTGCCTTTTCCCTGTTTGTGGTTTGGACGCCGTTCCCCTAATCTCAAAAAGTCTGCAAAAAGGAATTCCCCCGTGCTAACTTGGCGCGTGCGATCTTTTTTTTTGCTGTTTCTTCCGACTCCTTAAGGATTTGGGCATAATCTCTGTCCCCCCCCCAAACTGATTTTCCCAAAAACTGCCCCAGCCCCCAGGTCTGGACACGCGTACTCGACTCAGTCTCTTCCCCTGCTTGTCTATCTCCATACATTTTACTACCTCCGTGTTTTACTTTTGTTTCGAATATATCCCATAGGGGCGGGTCAGGTAAGCCCGGACCTTTTTCTTCCCAAATTGACAAGGTATGGGGGACCTTGTTATTCGGGTTTTTGTCCCTTCCTGCCTTCATTTTCGCCCCCAATCTTTAAGGCGGACCTTTCAACCACCCCCCCTCGTAATTTTCTGAGAAAGTTAGTTCTTCTCGTATTTGCGTTCCGGTTGTAGGCCGGTTATTTCTTTCCTGAGCTGAGGAACGCAGAAATTGGGACAAATTTTCCCCCTCAAATTCATAGGCCCATGCTTTTTCCCTCCACTTCAAAGGCTTTTATTTTTTCAGAGTCATTAGAAGGTGGTTCAGAATAAAGATCTCAAAAAGCCCGTTCTCTCTCCTCTTTTGGTATCATTTTAGAGTCTGTTTGTTGTTTTATTCTTTCAATCGGTTTCCTTCCCTTTCCCGGGTTTCTCCCCCGATATTTCCATGTCCCAAATGCGTCGGAGGATGCCATCTCTTTCCCTTGTTCTCTCATATTTCCTGACATTGGATGAGGCTGGGACTTCCCGTCTTCAGTTTCCCAATCCTGGGTGGGAGAATGTACTCCCCCTAGTTTTCAAGATCCGGAGATCTCTTCTCTTCCTATCCCTTTGTTCGATGTATTGATTTTTCGAGTGCTCGAGTGAACTTCGGCTTTTTTCCCCTCCCTTCGGCGCTACCTCCCCCCCTTGTTTTCCCTTTGCAAGTACTTTGATTTGTCACGGAAGGACAATCCCCCTCTTTCCTTTCATAGGATGGCCTCCCTTCCACTTTTTTCCCTGAAGGTTTAACTGTTCTCACTGCTCATTTTTTTTTTGGTCCCTCCAACGCGTCAGAATTCTCTTTGTGACCGGTGGCTCTTCTGATGATCGGGGCGCGCAGTATTAGTTTTCCTTTGCCCCCCCCCCAGACGGTCCCTTTAGTTCAAAACGACCTGCTCCGTGCTCCTCCTTTCCCCCCCCTTTTTGCTTTTTTCAGTTTTGTTTTCCTTGTTTAATAATTTTTACATTCCCTGATATTTTTTTGCCTTACTTCGCAGGGCGGTCCCATGTTTCCCACCGTTTCAACTCAGATTTTTCTGGCAGTGCCGGCTTTCCCCTTCCCCACTGCGGGGGAGTAGTAGTATTGTTATGATGATCTTTGGAACCCCCACTTTTCGTCCCTAGTTTCTATATTGCCACTGACAACCGGCCTCCTTCCTTGCCGCCCCCCCCAGCCCCTTTTTTTCTTTTTCTTATGAAAATAGAATTTCCACACTTCCCCGCCATCCGGTTGTTTCAATGGATTGATTTCCAGGTGATTTCATGTTCCGGGTGTGATCGCCCCCCGATTCTTACACCCCCCCCCCTTTCCCTGCCCTCTGCCCGTCTCCGATGCCTATTGTTGTTTTTTTGTTCATTCGTTACCCATAGCCCTTGTAAAATTACACCCCGGCATGGTCCTGCCAAAAAGTTCCTTTTTTTTTTTCCCCACTCCGGCCATCAACGTTCGCGTTTGCCCATTAGAAACGGTGCGGAACTTCACGTCCCCCCCCTTCCTTAAAGTCGTTCCTTATTAGTTGGGTTCTTTTTTTTCCTTTTTTTAAGTTTTCTGCCTTGAATTTCGACTATTATTGTCGCGCATTTTCTGGGTTCTGCCCTTGTTTGCATAAAGTACTTTTTTTTTTTTTTTGCCTTTTTTTTTTTTTTTTTCTGGAAAGTTTCCATCCAGGGAAACCTTTTCCCCCCTTTCCGTTCTATCTAATTTACCCAAAGGCACCCCCACAATGTTTTTCCCCCCCCCCTTTGTCCCCAACAGCCCCCATCGATCTTTCCCTTCAATCGTTCCCCCGAAGGCCCCTGGCACTGGCGTTACGTGTCAACAAAAAATTTGGACATCCCTCCCCCCCCCCCCCTGTTGGCGCGTTGGCCCCGCCCGATGCTCGAACTTGGTGGCGCGGGCGTGCCCAAACACAACCCTTTTCCCTGCCCACACCATCGTCACAGCTTGCAAGGAGACCTCTTCCCCTTTTTTCCTTTTGAACCCCCCCCCTTTTAAAGAAAGTGTAATAAATCCTGCCAGAGTTGGACGGTTAGGAAACCCCTTTCCCCCCCCCCCCACCCCATCCCGTTGAAGACAAAAATCAATGCTCCTTGTTGTCAGAACGTTTTTCCTAGTTTTGGTCGACTTGATTTATCTTTTGGGGCGAGTTGATTCCTTTTTTTTTTTTCCCCCCATCGTCTGCAAACAGTGGCGGCCAAAAATTTTAAAATTCTATTCAGAGCCTTTCCCTTGTAAGATGACCATGTGCTGAAAAATAATCTTTTCGAATTAATAACCTCGTTTCTTTTGATTTATCCCGGGTGAGCGTCGATTTCTCTCTTATTTTTCCCTCCCCCCCTTTTTTTTTTTAGGATTCCAGACAACTCTTTAGTCCGGATCCCCCGGGAGCACTGAGCCCACTTCCCTTCGCTGTTCAATTTGGCAATTCCTTATCTTTTTGTCCCAGCATTTTCTCGTTTCCGTTGCAGCGTGTTCATTCTCTTTCTTTCCCCCTTATGTCCCCTTTGACAAGTTGGTGCGCTATGTGACCCTTCCCGGCTTTTCTTTAAACGCATCGAAATATCCGTAGCCACCTTTGCGGTGTGCTTTCTTCCCACTTTGGTCTGCAAGACTTTTTTTTTTCCATTTTTTTCGTCCCCTTTTCCCCAGCTTTCGGGAATTTTATTAACCTTCTGGACAACACACTTTTATTAGAGGACAGCAAGTTGCCGCCGTGGTTTTCTTTTATTTGGGCCCCCCCCGAGTTTTTTTCACCAGGTTGGTGTTGTTTTCTTCTTCCACCGTTCGATTTCAATTGGATTGGAGACGCCGGATCGTCCCCCTTTCTGTAGTCCGCCCAGAGGAAGTCTTGTAGATTGCATTTTCAATCTTACCTTTTGTCCCTTTCATTCTTGTGAGGTTTCCTTTTTCTCAATGTGATATCGGATTTTTTGATGGTTTGATAATTAGGGCTGAGGCCGTTTCTGCAAAACTTCCCTCCCCCCCTCCCTCGCCGGATGCCCAGATAATTGACCTTCCCCCATTCTCTTTTTTTTCCCTTCAACCCCGCAAACTACTCTGGTTACCGAATTTGAGACCTTTATAGGTAGGAAGTTAGGCATTTGCGCTGTTTTTTCATGACCCAGACCCCCTTTTCTTTGATGGGAACGGATTGTAGATTGTCCTTTCTTTTTTCCCTGTCTTGCGTCGTGGGGTTTTTTGTTTTTTTGTGGGTGTTAATTTTGTTTTTTTCCCCCCTCTTTTTGTTAACCTCTTCACTCGCCCCAAATCTCTCGCAAATGTCCTGCGCCGCTGTGTTTCGGTCCAATGTGCAGTTTTTTTTTTTTCACGTTGTGTTTTCCACGGTTGACTTCTTGGCCGATTCCAGGTAGGCCCGATCAGGACTGCATTTTCAATCCTGCATCCTTCCCCCCCCTTAAATTACAAACTCGCTGATCTTATTTTTCATTTGACTAGGGTTGCCTCTTCTAGGAGTTTGTCTTTTGTTACTTGATTTTGCCTTTTCCCCCTTCCCCTCTCGTTTCTATGCGCGAAACCGATGAGGTAGTTTCCCCCCCCCTCTTTCCCTTTTTTTGCTCCCCCAATCTTTCGACGCACTCTGGTTGCCCTTGTAAGAAGCTTGCCGACACCCCTCTCCTTTCTCCGTGCCATCCCAGCTTTTCCGTCCTTCCTTATGCCCAAAAATAGTTTTCTATTCTTTTTGTTTTGATTCACCCAATGCCTGACCAACCTTCGGCCTTTTTTCCTTCTCCGCCACGGAGGTCAGGGCTTTGGGACGACGGACATTTTTCTTGTTCACCTTCCTTAAGACTAGCAGGGGGAGGCTTCCCTCCCCCTTCACATCGAATGCTTTTTTTTCTGGTTCACGTTTTTGACATATTAGGCGTAAAACAATCTTTCCACTTCCCCCTACCAACACTGTTGTCAGTGAATCTCCTTCTGCTTCCCCCCCCGGCAATCGTGTGCAGTGCTGAGAACAGAAATGTACCCCTTCCTTTTTAAAGTTCTTTTCCCTTCTCCCGTGCGGCGTACCAGTGCCCTCCTTCCTCTTTTTTTTTCTTTTCCCCCTCCTCCAGAAGAACACAGGGAGGTAGCTATACTTGATCGCTTTGTGCTTTGCTTTTCCTTCCCACGTGGGGGGTCTCCTTCCATTCCTTTAATGGCTCACTCGACCGCAGGGCACATTGGCGAATATTCCCCCGGGGCCGCTTTTTCTTTATGCCCCCCTATTCAGTTTTTTTCCTCTTCCTTCTCCCCTTTAAGTGATTGTGAAGCTAGCAATGCCCTCAGTTCTTTTTGTGAGGCTCGTGATCGACCAAAACGGCGACATGTTCGTAGGGAAACTACCTTGCGGTCCCGTTCCCGTCTCCTTCCTGCTATGGGAATTGTCAGACCCCCCCTTTTTTTTGCTAAGGCTTTTTTTCTTTCCTCGTGGGCGCAACTCGCTACGAATACACATTCTCCTGCAACGGCATCATTCTTCACTGGCTCAGTCGTTTGGGTTGTTTCCTCCTTTCCCTTTTTTGGCATTCAATCCGCATAAGGCCCCCAAATCTTCCAAAACGGTTCCCCTGCTGTTGGCCTGCGTAATCTTTTCTTTTTCCTTTCTGGAAGCTGGGATATCTCATATTTCTTTCTCCTTCCCTCCGGGGTCTTTGATAAGAGTTCTTTGTTTTTTTTTTAGATTCTCCCTCCCCCCAATTCTGGCCTTTTCCCCCCTCTCCCTTTCTTTTTTTTCGAGTCAAGCTTGCCCAAGAACCCCCCGGAGGGGGAGTTTTTTGTTCAAGAAAGATTTTCTTTTCCTTCTCGGGACCCCCGTAGGAAGTTCTGTCAGGCCCCAACAACACCGGTCCCATAGAGTACAATCTCTTTTTTTGAACTTTCTCTTACTCTGTTTTCGTCCTTTTCGTTCGAAGGCGGCTTTCCCACAGGCCCCCTTTCACCTGAGCAAAAGAGAAATTTGTTTTTTTTTTTTCATTCTGCATGTCTTTCTTTCCTAAACTCATGGTATTTTGAGAGACATTGGCACTGGAAGTTTGGTTCTTTTTACCCCCTCCCCAGACATCTACATTTTGGATCATTTCGGAGTCAGCTTCCCACCCTTCCCAAACCAACCACCGCCGTTTCCCCTTTCCCCCTCTATTTCTGCAATCCTTGGTCGGAGGCTATTAAAAGTGTGTTTAGCGGCCCCTTTTTGAATATTCTTTACCTTGTCGGTCTATGTAGGTACATACCCCCCTGGTGAAGACAGGTCGGATCGGGCGTGTTGACACGATAACGAAGCGGATTCTTCTCCTGTATAAGACGTGCAGCAGGTGAGTTTAGGTGAGAGGTTTCTCTCTTTTTTTGACGGTTCTCACCTTTTGATTATGACGCGGTTGAAAGGGCCCTCTTTTGCTTTGCATTTCCACCTTCTAATGGGTAACGCTTGGTAACTCCAACATGGACGTTTAAAACTGATTTTTTTCCGTCGCGACTTGATTAGTTCCACCCTTTCTCCCCGGACTTTTTTTCTTCTTCGCCTGATAGGTGGGCCGTTACCCAGGACTGGACCTGAATTCAGATTGTCTCTCTTTGTGTTGAAGTCTCTGTTTGGCGGGGGGCTGTTCCCTCTACCTATCTTTATATCGGTTTACAACAATTGCAAAAACTCATTTTTCCCTTTCCTTCCCTTTCTTTTAGTTTTTGGGATGACGGTCCCCGGGGCCTTTACCTTTACTTTTTAATTTTTTTCCTTCATGTTTTTCACCTTTGGTTCATAGAAGTGAATTGTTTTGCCCTCTTTTAGGAAGGTAAGTTGCCCACCCCCCTGATTTCACTTAAGGGACAGTCTCTTTAGGTTCCCAGGGCTCTTGAACCGTTCACCCCTGGATGTTTGTCTTTTTTCCTTCTTTCTTTCCTTTCTTTGGAAATTTCCCAAAAATCGCTTTTTGAGCAGTAGTTGTTTTTTCTTCTCCAGAAACACGGCGTCGTTCTCTTCACCACTTTCTATCTAGCGGCCATATCTTCTTTTTCCAACTATTTCTTTTTATTTGATTTTTTTTATTTTCTTTCTGGGATTTTACCGGTCTTGACTTTCCTGAATGCCTGGATCGGAAAGATAAAAGTCCACCCCCCCCCCCGTTTTCCCTCCAAACTTACTGCCCCCACCCACGGACACTGTATTTTTCCGCACGGTGAGCTCTGATTTTTGCTTCCCCTTCTTAACCATACTACTTTACCAAAAATTACCCACCCGCGTGCGTCCCCCCTCCTCGGGAACAACAAATAAGGACATCCCCTTTTTCTTCTTGCATTCTCTTGCTGGTTTCAGTTTCCCTTCCTTCCTTCAACCAGATCTAACGGCCAAGTCCCTTTTCCGTCTATGATTTTTTTTTCTTTTTTCTTGGAACCGTGTCAAGTAGGTTCCTTTTTTCTCCTTGCCCTCTGTGAACTACCCCTGCGAAATTTTCTGGCTGGTTGGGCTTTTGTTCCCTTTTTCAAGATTTTTAAGGCAACCATCCCCTTACTGAAAAAGAAACTCAGTTTTGAGACACGCCCCTTTTCGTGACCAGCCGGGAAATTATCCCCCCCCTATCTCTTATCATTTCAAAATTTCCCCAACCTGAAACACGTACCGTCCCCATTTTTTGTCCTATCCCCCCCCCCCCCCCCCCAATCTTCACATCCAAGACGGGTTCCGCCTTCTGCGCAAACCAAACAAAAAGTGTCACCCCATCTCCTCCCCCGGAGCGAGTGGCCAACCCTTGCCCCTCTACTTACCAGGGTGAAGCCGGGAGAACACAAAATCTCCCCCCAGTCGTCCTCCTGCACCGTCCCTGGCTGTTGCGGTTTTGCTCGATCCCCCTTTCCTTTTTTTTGTCAAAAGTGAATAAAATTTTCAAATCCCTTCTTTTTTTCTTTCGAAAAAATGGAAAAACAAATGATGTCCAAAAACATTCGTTGGGCAGAAACCCCACCATCTTCTTTGCGCCCCCACGTTGCCCTCCCCCTTTTTTGTGCTGTTTTGTTATGCAGATGATTTATTCTGCTGGTCCCCTCTCCTTGCAGGACCAATTTCGTCCGCACCGTTTTGGCTGGTCCCACGTTTCCCTCACGATCGACACGTATCCCCCTTCTTTCCGGCCGAGCCCCTTGCTTAAAAAATCCATCCTCGATTTTCCTCCCTCTGCTCTCTGGCTCAACCCGTTTGAAGCGTCCCGGACC
>Ga0179591_1324787_pt1 | contig 20032 bp, 27 predicted proteins | sample CZOMad2_1_08_16f_FD_182891 | JGI IMG/M metagenome (GOLD analysis project Ga0179591, IMG submission 182891) | Vadose zone soil fungal communities from Angelo Coast Range Reserve, California, USA - CZOMad2_1_08_16fungal (PacBio error correction) | ecosystem: Environmental > Terrestrial > Soil >... | reverse complement strand
AAAGACATTCTTAGCTTTTTCCCCTCGCAGGAAAAAGGACGTGTCTCTTTTCCCCCCCTTTTTTCCTTTTCCCCTTCCCTGCCAGTTATGAAGTCCGACGCACCACTTCCGCCCTCCCCCCTCTCCATTCGAGCATCAAAACAATGGAGACCAGCAAACTTCCCCCTTTCTCCTTTTCGATCTCTCATGGAAAGAGAAGCGAAAAAGCCCCCTTTCTCCCCACGAGCGATAGAATGTACAACGCCATGCACTCTTCCCTCCCCCTGTTAGAGAATACAGATAGGACAGTTTCTCCTCACGGACATGAAGAAATGGACTACCTCTTTCCCTTATTTCTCCCCCTGGAAGAAGAAAGACAAAATCCTCCAGTTTCCTTCCTTTTTCACAATACCACTACGAATAGTCAGAGACCGCCTTCCCTTCTTCTTTTCCTCCCCCCTTTAGCTCTGGTATGGAAAGGGTCCTAACTTTTCCGGTAACTAGTCTGCAACATGACACGCTTTCCCTTTTTTTTTTGAAGATAAAGCGAACCTCCTCCCTGAGGCGTTATCGGGAGTCAGCACCCTCTCCCTTCCGACCCCCCCCCCCCCCCCCATCCCCCCTCGCCCCCCTTTCTTCTAGGTGCGAAGGGTCCCGCCGTTAGTCATATACCTGCCCCCCCCCTTAGTAATAGAGAAGACTGGGAAAAGCTCCTCCTTCCCCGCGAGCCCTTTAAGCAGCTCTTTCCCCCAACACAGTTTTCCCTTCTTTCTTTTCTCCCTGCGAAACAGAAAGGAGCCCAACTTCTTGCAATGAGTAGTCGCTTTTCTCCCTTCCCTCAGACAGAGCACATACAGAGGCTCTCTCGGAAAGCAAAGATAATTTCCCCCCCGTTCCTCCATAGCACGAGACATTCAAGAAGAGAGCCAATGGCTTTTCTTCCTTTCACCTGCTAACCGGAAGTAAAAGACTTCAACTTTCCCCTGTCCGACCAGGAAACTCAGCGCCTTCTCTCCTACCCCTATTGCGGCTGGAGGCCGAGGCCGTCCTAGAAATGAAGGACAAAGAGACCCTCTCCCCCCCAGCCGACGTATTAGGAACCTCCCCGGATAAAAAGCAAGAAACTCCCTCGCGGGGAACAAGGACGGCAGCTTTTCTGCCAAAGAACTCTTCTCCTTCACAAGGCGTGTAATTGCCTTGTCAAATGATGCAGGACCCCCCCCCCCCATCCAAGGAAAGAATCCTTTCCACAGAATCTGTAACCCAAGAAGCAAGAAGTAACCGGAGCCCCCAGCACAAAGCTACCCACACACCACCCCCCCCCCCCCCCCCCCCCCCCCTTAAGAAAAGAAACGCTTCGATTTGAGACGACCCCTCTCGACAAGGACAACATCCCACAGAAAAACGCTTTCCCCCTTTTGCTCTTCCATGGGAGCTGAAATGAAACACCTGCCTCCCAACACGCGCGACGATAGACCGCTTCTCCTATGGAGGACACGATTCCCTCTTAACGGGAAAAGGGCCACCCCACCCTCTGAAGAGGAAATAGAGAAAGACCAAACTCCCCTCCGTCCGGAAAGAATAAGATGAACCTCTTTCCTACACTGAAAGAGGGGAATATGTTTTCTGCGACGAATGCCTATAGAAAGCCTTCCCTCTGTTAGACATGATGACCCTACACCTTTGTTCGCAGTTTTTCCGACTTCCCCTCCTTTCTCAAAGAAAATTTTTCCCTGAAGAATCCCTCTCAATAGAAAGAAGCCGCATTCTTCCTCCCCCAGGCGAAGAGAAAGAGGATCTAAGAGAACCGAAGGGGGACGCTTTTGCAAGGTATTTTTTCGAGACCCGAGTACTTTCTCCAGAAATTGAAAAGAATCAATAACCCTTTCCGTTTAGAATTGATAAGAAAAGTTGAGAGGAAGAATTGACCCCCCCTTTTCTCTTCTTGATCTGAATGGACTTTCCTAGAGCAAGGACAGGAAGAGAGAACGACGAGGGAAAGCGGGAAGCTTGCCCGAAAGGCGTAAGGCCGGTTTTTCCTTCCTCTCGCCGAAGAGGGCAAAAGAGGCCGGTCTTCGTTTTCTGGTAGTAGGGGAGACAGCTTCTCTTCGCGGTATAGAACCTCGCGAAATTACTGACGCCCCCTCGATTCAAAGACCCTTTTTTTCCTCCGGAGACGATTTTTTCTGCTCCCCCGGCCCAAGCCGAGCGAAGGGAAGCCTGCAGCGTAACTTCTGTCATCGAAAAGGATAGGGAAGTTATTTCCCTCTTCCGCCGGGGACCCAACAATAGAAATCCCCCTTCTTTCGCTGGCCTCTTCGGAAGAAAAGAAAAGGTCCCCTGTAGAAAGAAGGAAGAACCCTTTTTTCTTTCCAGGAGACCCATTCTTCTCCCTGTAACATAAGATGGAAGAGAAATTTCCCCTTCTTTCCTACCAGAAAAGAGAGAAAATCCTACAAGGAAATTTGCACCCCATTCCCTTTCCCCTCGCAATGGAAATAGTTACCTTTCCTCTTGTGCAAGAAAACCAGAACTCATGCCTGCCCCTTCCTCTCTCACTACAGGCCGAAAGTAGTGAGAAGGAAGAGGAAGAACTCACGCAGAGAACAGAACAAACATGACAGCCTCTTGCGCCAGGTTAGTAAAAAAATAACAACCGAGAGAGAAGCCAACGAGTCCGCCGGCAAAAGGAAGAGATCACCTGACGAAACTAAGAGCCCGAGATGACAAAGGATTCCTCCCCAAGAAAAAAGAGCTACAGTGGACAGGCCTCCAGATGAACGATCGCCAAACGAGAAATCCCCCTTTCTCTTCCTCTCTAAGAAGGTAGAACTATTCCTTCCCACGAAACCCAGGGCCAGGATAGGATGGGCTCTTTTTCCCCCCTCCCCGCTTGCCGCACAATAGGCGACCCTCTTCCCTTTCTGAGCCGAAAGAGAAGCAACGTCCCCTCTCTCTCCTCCACACTGGTCTGAACAATCTTCCATCGATGACGTCTTCTTTCCCTTTCTCCCTGGTGCGTGAGTAGAGTCCCCTTGTCTCGGGATTCCAGGGTGGAACGGCCCCCCTGCTTTTCCCCCTTTTTTTAAATGGGAATGTTTCAGTGTGATGAGAAATGTGAGCCCTCCTTTCTTTTTCTCTCTTCCCAGAACGGAGCGGCAAAGCTCTCTCCCGAGTCACTCCTCAGGCTCGTAGCGAAACCCTTTTCCCTTTTCCCCCTTTTGCCTCGCAGAATAATGTCGATTCCCCTCGCCCAGGTCGACAAATTGTCTTTTCGGGTTAGAGGCGGACCCTTTTACCTAGCTGCTCCAGATCGCCTATCCTCTCTTTTCTCCGGAAAGAAGATAAGAAGAAAGATGCCCCCTTTTTCCATTATTTAGTCAACGTTTGGGGAGAGAATGCCCCCCCTTCCTTTCCCCCCCCCCTTATCGAGGGGGAAAGAAAGAAACCTCCTCCCTTTTCTTCCGCTACGTTACTACAATCATCTACCTGAAAATCTATAAGGAAAAGATTCCCCCTTTTCTCCCCCTCCGTGCCCCCCCGCCCCCCCGTCACGCGTCTCCCTTCCCCCCCCCTTTTCATGACAAGGAAGTGGACAGCTCCTCCTTCCCTCGATGGTTTTCTCGAAGAAAGACCCTCCTTTTCCCTTTTTCCTTTCTCCAGAAATTTAGAGATGATTTAACTCTTTCCGTGCCGGGAGCACCCTTTTCCTCCAGATGACAAGATCTGTGGAAGACACCTTTTCCCCTTCCCCTCGAGAGTACTGTGAAGCGACGTCTTAGGCCGGCAGGAGAGTCATGACCTGTACTTCTTTTCCACCCTTCGGAATAGCGAAGAACGACGCTTTTTCCCTCTTTCCCCCCCTATACGCCTTCCACGCCTTCGGGAGAGTGATGAGTAGAAGAGTGCTCTTTCGCCTCTTGAGGCCACTAAATATCAGCTAGTTTCATGCCTGAACTCACTTTGTTTTTTCCCCCCCCCCCATTCTCCTTCCTGCCCTCGTCGCAGAAAGAACCGATAACGAAGTCGTTCTTTTACTTTCCCCCCTCCCTGCCCAGCCGACGTAGACGGACACAACCCCTCTTCCTTCCCCCCCTTTTCCCACGCAGCACGCGACAAGAAGAAGCGTACCTCCCCCTTTTATTGCGCGCAAAAAAGGGACGGAAATTTAGGCAAACTCCCTTTCCCCCTTTTTCCCTCACCCGCAAAGGACTGAAATAGGTCATGCCCCCTTCCCCCTTCGTGTCTCGACAAGGAAACAAGGGCCGCCGCGCTTCCCTCCTTCCTTTCTCTTTCTGGAAAAAGGAGGAAAAAGTCGTTCACTCGACCCTGTGACAGACCGTCGGTCACGCGACCCCCTTTTTCTTCCTCTCTCTCGGGTACGAAGAGGGAATGACCCCCTCAATCCGTGCAGGAAGGTGAAGGAAGGAAACCCTCCTTTTACGCTGGGAAGGAAATAACTTGGTACTTTCCTGACAAACAACTCCTTCTTCCCTTCCCGTAGAGAAGAAATGTTTCCGAAATGAAGGCCGTCTCTTTCTTCCCCCAGCTTGAATAAGATAAGGAGTTAAACTAGAACCCACCCCCCCCCCCCTCTTTTTCCGGAACAATTATTAGAGAGGCCCTCTGGGAGGAAGAAGAGAATGTTCCTCTCTGAGTGAAAGTTCCCCTCTGCAATTCTCAGCAAAGTTTGCCGCACGCAGAAATTAGTCCTCCCCCCCCCCCCTTTTCTCCCCCCCCTTCCCCCCAGTTGAAGAAGGAAAAAGTTAAAAAAGCCCACTATCCTTTTTTCCGCCACAGGAGGGTGAGCAACACGCACACCAACTCTCCCCCCTCTTCTCGCATGTAAAAAAAGGGACCTTTTTTTCCCTTGCCAGAAAATGTCCCTCCTCTCTAGATAGGAAGTCTGAGTCCTCCCCTTTTCCCCCTCTTGCAAGAAGAAGTTCGCTTCCCCCTTGTGTACGAAAGACAAGAAAACTCCTCATCCCCTTTCCTCCCCCTCTATTCGTACAAGAGAAGTAAATTTGGTCCTTCCTCAGCTACTCATCGCCGCCACCACTCTCCTTTTTCCCTTTTCCCTTTTTCCCCGTCATAGTGGAACCAGGACCGAGAAAGTCTCCTTTTTTTTTCCCTCCCGCGCCAAGAGAAGCCAAATCGCGGCTTTTTTCCCTCCCTACCTGCTAAAGAAGAATGTTACCCCTCGTTCTGTCGCTTTCACAAGCCCAAGCCCTTCCCTTTCCCCCAGGAGAAAAGAGCCTGGGGGCCAGTTCCTCCCCGCCAGGCGCGACAAAGGGTCAAGAAGGAACTTCTTCCCCCTTTCCCCCCCCCGAAGAGATAAAGGGGATGAATCTTTTCCGAAGAAGCAACTGGCGGAGCGTCTCCCTCCCTTTCTCCGAGGGAAAGAAGAAAATGAGGACTTTTTTTCCCGCCTCTAATCAGAAAGGAAGGACAAGTCCTTCCCCCTTTCCTGCCAGGAGAGAAGCGAAGTCTGAAACTCCCTCCCTAGCGGCGCAACAGCTAGGTAAATGAAGCTGCTCTTCCTCCTGCCTGGGGGGGGCACCGGGTGGGGGGGGGGGGTATCGACAGTTGTTCCCAGGAAGGGAGACGGGAAGAGGATCCCTACAACGAATGCTGGAGCGCAAGAAGGCCCCTCCCTTTTTCCCATCCCCGAATGACGCTCGCCGAAAACTCACCACTCCTGAGTGGATGCGGGACACATGAGACGTAAGGCCTTCTTCCCCTTCTCCCGTAAATCGTTCATTTGCCGACAAACAAAGGAAACCTTCTTCCTTCCCCCTCCCGGAAAGAAGAAGGCGAGAAAACAATTTCTTCTCCCCTTTTTTCTCCCCCCCCCTCCAGAAGGAGGGGTGTCTTAACCTTTCCGCACGATAGCCAGGCCATCCTCCCTTATGCGATAGATTAACTTTTTTTGCTGCAGGCAATGAGAATAAACCCCTTCCTCCTCCCTTTTCTTTCCTTGCGAGATCGCAGGAGCCTTATTGAAGCACCCGAATCCCCCCTCCACTCTCATTTGAAATACAAGATAGCGGAGACAAGCTCCCCCCCCTTAAGCCAGGAGAGCCCCTTTTCCCTCTCCTTCATCAGTTGATTAGTGATGTTCAGATACCAACATAAGATCCACCTCTTCCCTATAGAAATCCGCACAGGACCGCAGTCTTTTTTTTTCCTTTCCACTTCGAGTGTTTTTCGCCCTTTTCTTCCTTACAGAGAATATCCCTCCCCCCCCCCCCACCCCGCCAGCCCAAAGAACCGCCTCCGCTAGCTCGACCAGCACTGCCTAATTCCCCCCACCTCTCCCCCTTGGCACGCAGCCAAGGGGCCTCACCTCTCCTCATTGAAGCGTTTGCCGCCTTCCTTTTCAGAGAGAAACGTTTCTCGTAATGTAGATTAAAAAAGAGAATTAATGGAGTCTATTTTCTTTTTTCTCCTTTTTCCCCCTTCATGATTAATGGCAATGGCTTGACCCCTTTCCCCCTTTTAAGAGAATAAGGTGAAGGGAGGACCCCCTTCCTTTTTACTCGTCCAGCGCAACAGAAATAGAAAGACATGACCGATCCACTTTCCCCTTGTATTAGGCAGCATGAAGTATTAGTATCCCTTTTTCTTTTGCCTTCTTGCAGATACAAAAAGAAGAGCCATACCTCTCCCTACACCAGTGTTAGAGAAAAACTGAGAAGACATACACTCTCCCTCGCAAGAAACCCCCGGGCAGAACGACGGAACTTCATTCACACCTCTCCTCACAAAAAACAAGGGTCCCTACGACGACGCGAACATGACCTCCTTCCTCTCTCAATAGAAGAAGGAAGGAAAACAATACCTTTCAGTATACCTCTGAAACTACTCCCTTCCCCCTCCTCAAGCGAAGAAAAAGTAGCACATATTCCATCCAAAGCGGACAAAACATTTTTTGCAACAGGCCACTAGAACCCCTTTTTTTTTACAGAATTGAGAAGACATCTACTCTCCCCCCCTCTATCTCAAACAAGGGAAAAATTCAGAACCCACCACTTTAGGACAAAACAAGATGATAATATCACCTCCTTTCGAAAGAAAAGAGAGAATGAGGATATGTCGAAGAAACAATTCCTTTTCTTTCGCAATTATATAGAGTCTGGATTCCCCTCTCCTCTCTACTTACAGTAAAGAAGCATAGGTTCCCGAGGTAGGTAAAAACCATTCCCCGTCACCACGTTACCCCCCTACGCACGTTTCTGGATGAAACACGATCGACCCTCTTTATGGTCCCAAGGGCCAAAAAAAGTGACACGTACCATAAACCCCTCCCCCCCCCCCCGCGAGGGAAAGAGCTAAGAGGACCCCTTGACAGGCGGAGAACGACCACCATCTTAACACCAAACAAGATACAGGTCTTTATCCCTTTTTCCGGATCGGATGGGAGAGTGAGGTCAAAGTTTTTTTCCTCGTTCTTGAAGAATACAATCCGTGGCCAGCGCAAAACTTTCTTTTTTCCCCCTGTCCGTATCAGCGAGAGCCATAAACATCAGGTCATTGTCAAAAATTGGAGGAGAACGTTCCCTTCCCTCCCCCCAGCCCTTGCACCCTTTCGTCTCCCGCAGACACATAGTATTGGGGACCCATGTTCTCTCCCCCCCTCTCTTCCCGTGTGGCAAACCGCAGGCCGGCGCAATCCCTTTTCTTTTGTGATTCGCATATCTGAGCGACACGGCCCCCCTTTTCTCGGAAGCAGAACCGGGGAAGCAGCGCATCCTTCGCCCTTTTTGTCGCGGAAAACAAGCGATCGTCTTCCCTTTCCTTTACTTTCCCTTCCCCCATAGAAACGGTGACGCATCATTTCTTTGGGTTACGAACGGGGAAAACAGGGACTCTTTTTTCCCACTTCATTCCACACCTAACCGACATCCGGTTCGAAGAAGGCAACCAAACTCCTTTTCTTCTTCTCTCCGGAAAATAGGAGGACCGAAAGTTAGCCTTTTTTTCTGACCAACGAGAACAAATCTCCCCTTTTTCCTTTTCCTTCAATGTGAGGTCCCGAGGAAACCCGCCCTTTGCGGAAACAGGTCGCAATGACAAAGCTACTTTTTCCTTTTTTTCCCCCTACGACAAAGACCCCCGCCTTTCCGACCCGCGGATCTGCCAAAGTGTTGGCCTTCTCTCCTTCCCTTCTCCTACGACATGAGGCACAGCTTCTTTGTTCGGATGGTGAACGCGAATTTCTTCCTCTCCATCCTACTGTGAAGGCACAGCGTCTGACTCCTCTCACGGCAAAACCCATCCCCCCACCGGTGAAGAAGTAGAAAACATTCAGCCTCCTTCCCTTTCCCCGGTTGCGGCCACGAGAAGTACGCCTGCAGCGACAGTTCTTCCCTTTTGGCGCGTGCTGCTCGAAGAAGCTTGCGGAGAAGTCCTATTGTCCAATTACTAACTCGCTCAGTCATTTCCTCCCTACCTCCTTTTTTTTTCTGCCCACAAGGAGACCCTCACCGAACAGTCTCGTAGAAAGAACATCCAGTTTCTTCAGTTTCGTTGACGGACGTTATAGGAACAGGCAAAGAGAACGGTCCTTTCCCCCTTTTTCCCCCCCCCCCCCCGCCCCACAACAAACAACCCACCCCCCCCCCCCCAGCACAGAATATTCTTTTTTTTTTCCCTTCCGCGCATCGCGCTTTCATCAAGTATCATGAGACGTCGGCTTCACTTTTCCTTCCAACAAGAGGAAAAATAGACCTCCTCCCCTCCCGGAAGCCAATTCCTTCTGAATAACATAGACCCCCCTCCCCCTCCCCCGCTCAGAAAAGATCGGACCTGCCACGGTAAGTGCCGTCTGATCCCCCCCTCGATTGCCTGGAAAACAACCTCAGCTATCCCCTCCCCTTTTCCAACGTAGGGAAGACGACCCCACAGTCCCCCCCCCTTCCTCCTGGGACGGAGGACATATCCCCCCCCTTTCCACCAAGACAGCTGACGATGGACCTTCTCTTCTTCTCGCCCCAACAGGCCAGGCACTAGCCGCCCCCCTTTTTTTCTCCTTCCCTTCGAAGAGGTTAGACTAGAATCTGGAGAACAGATCGATCCCCTTTTTTCCCCTCCGCAAGACCAACCTACCAGCGCGGCCCCTTTTTTTTTCTCTGACATCGAGGAAGAAGACTTTTTTCCTCCTCACCGGCAGCAAGAGTGACAGTATCGCCGTCTTCCCTCTGCAAGTTTGCGAAGCACAGCAACGCCTTTTTCTTCACAATGAGAATGCACCAAATATCCCCCCTTTTTCTTTCCTTTTTTCCTACTCTCCATGGCGGACGCGAACACGAACCAGTTCCTATACGCAGCGAGAGAAGATGTGTCCACACCCCATCCCCCCTCCCCCCCCTTTTCAACAGTGGAAAAGCCAAGGGACACTTACCACTTTTGAGCCCGTTAACACCGAACAAGATCGTCCCCCCCTCCCAGAGAACGATAAGAAGCAGAACAGCAGAAATGAACCCTTCTCCTCCCCCTCCACAACACAAACCAAAAACAAGTTCGCAGCCGCACACATGTTTTCTCCCCTCTCCGGGCACAAAGGTACGATCCCATACAAGATAGTTCACCTTCCCGGCCGTACATGATTGGCGCTCCCCTCCTCCCCCCCTCCCCCCTCTTTTTCTTTTCTTGGCAAATCATCTGAAGGGGGCAGAAGTACATCGTTGCCCTTCCTTACTCCTACCTCGTGGTGGAAAGGCACACAGCGCCCCCCCTTCCCCTCCCTCCCTAAGGCTGACAACGAAGAAGAGAAACACCCCCCTGTTAGAGGAGCCATGTAACCCAATTCTCCCCTCTTTCTACCTGGAAAAGCGCCGACCAAGCGTCCCCCGATTCCCAGGGCCTTTACGCCGTCCGGCGATCCTCCCTTTTTCTCAGTATGTCATGCAAGGCGCCACGACACCCTAGCCCTCCTTGGATGACCAGCTACAGGCAACAAGACGGTTCTCCCCTCCTCCTTGCCAAAGTCCGATCGAAATCCCCTTTCCAAGACAGAAAGACGCGACGTTTCTTCTCCGGAAAACGAAGGAAGAGAAAGGGCAGCCTCCCCCTTTCCGATAAGGCGTTAAACGAACTCATCAAGGAGTCTCCTCCCCTTCCTTTTCCCTCTTCTTGCTGGGGAAGAACAGAAGGCCGTACTCCCTGACGCATGACAAGATAGAGAGACGCACCTCGCCTGTCACCCCTCTTTCCCTCGGCGATGGGAGGCAACCCCGAAACGATTAACCATCCTTTTCCCTTAGTTAATTGCCAGAACGGAAACTCTCCCTCTCTTCCCTCCGTCGACGAACACCGCCCCCTCTCCTTTCTCACCTGCGACCAAAGGAGAGACAACTCCCTCCTTTTTCTCTTCCCCTCGAGTCGCCAGGCACACTATCCCCCCCTCTTCAAGGATGACTGATCGCGGCCTGGTCTTTCCATGCGAAACATAAAAGTTCCTCCCCCCTCACGAAAGCAGGACTGATAGACCTTCTTTTTCTTTTCCTTAGCAAAAGTAGGAAATTAAGAGACTCTTTTCCTCCCTCGAACCCTTAACTGAAATAAAATCGCACCCTCTTTTTCATATGTACTATTCGTAATACAATACTCTCGTTTACCGCACTGCTAGTGAGACTCTTTCATTTTGGAGGCGTTCGCCCCCCTAATGTGCTAGACTTCCCTCTTTTCCGAATCGGCCCGTACCTCTGCCTTAGCAGCCCCCCATCCGTAACGGTGTCGTTGACTCTCGATCGCCCCGGGGGGTCGATACTATGCATTCTCCTCACATCCCAAGCGGAAGAACCGATAGCAATCCTTGAATTCTTTTCTCTTAGGAGGAAACAAACACAACATTGCAAGCTGAAATCCCTCTCTCCTTTAGTCAAAAGAATTATGGATTGCCATCTTCTTAAATAGTCTCCCCTTGTCGCGGGACGGAGCTAAACTTAGTTCTAGGCAACCTGATCTATTCTTTTCCTCTTCTCCCCCCTCTTTCAGGGACCGGACTGAAATGACGACTACTGATCACCTTTCCGCCGGGTAAAAGAGTACGGCAGCCATCGCACCCCCTTTCCTTTTTCTTCTTCGAAGAGTATTAGTAATGGGCAGAGTAGGCGCTCTTTCCTGACCAACGCACGGTGCAAATAGACGCCCACTGCTTCCCCCTCCCCTCCCCAGGTTAAAGAAGGCCAAGCAAAGACTTTTAGTCGCTCTCACGTTCTTTTTTTACGGACCCCGAACATTCCCCCTCTTTTTTTTCCCTTTCCCTCAGATGAGAACGCGACGACGAAACAAACCCTCTCCCCCCCTCTTTTCCCTTCCATGATCATTCAGACCCAATGACCCCTTTCCTTCTCCTTTCCGGCAACCCCCAGCCACATTCCTCCGAATCAACGCAAACCCACTTGTCATTACCCGTCAGAGGCAGCTCAGAATAGATACGACAAAACGAAATAATTTCCCTCCTTACCTTTCTTCCTTCCCCCTATTCTTCCGCATCCCCACTACACCCGCGCGCGTAACTCCGTAAAACGAGCATCCTTTTCCCCTTTTCCCCTTTTCCCACGGCAATCAGTCATTCCCTAGTCCCTCTGTAAGAACGACCTGAAGAACGTTACGCCGCCCTTTTTTCCCCCCCTTCCAACAATTAACCCACACCCGACGATATTGGGAGCATCTTATAGATCCCCCTCCTTCCTTTTCGGACAAGAGAGAGTCCCCCAAAAGGAGGCGTTCTCCAAGAAATAGAAACACACTCCTCTTAAACAGGAACATGGAAAAATCCCAGCAATAAAAACACCCAATCACAAGGAGGAGAATCTCTACGACCCTGTGAAGCGGGGACTAGGGTCGGAACGGATTAGTAAGGAACGCGCCCCCTTAAATGGAAGGGCGAGGAAAGCATCGAGAAGAAAGGCCGAGGTCCTCTTCCCTTAAGATCGCAGGATGCATTTTTTGCTCGTGCAGTATAAGAGAACGAAGAAAAGAGAAGACCCTTCGATCAGAGAGAACCGGGACGACGCCTTGCAAGCCAACCAAGATGAGGCAGACGTCTAGTTTTTTTTTCTCGCTTCGTAGGAATAGTCAGACGCCTAACCATTTTTTCCTTTCCTTCTTTTTCTTCCTTTTCCATGCGAGCTCATCCAACCTTCGACTCAGACTTTTTTTCTTCCATCCGGGGCTAGTCGTTTCTCCCTCAAGGACTGAACTCGATACTTCAAAAAGTTCCCTTCCAGTCGAAACAGCTGTAAACTGCACAGTGAATTTCCTTTTTTTCACTCTCGAATTGTACCGCAAGCCCCGTTTTTCATGCCCAGCAACCCAAGACGCGCCTTCCCCCACCTTGCACGAGGAAGCCGAAAGTTCCTCCCCGGCGAAGAAGGAACGCACCAATCTTCCCCTCCCCCTCGATCCGTCAATCCTCCCCCCTACAAGGCAGACCCCCTCCCCCCCTCGCCCCAGCTGTACGCCACAGATATGAGTAGAGCTGCCTTCTTTTTCCCCAGCAGACAGTATGATTAGATCAGATAGCCCTAGAACATACCTCCCTTTTTCCTCCCTTTTTCGACAGGAAAATGCCGCAACTAGGAAGATAAGTCTCTTTTGCCCAATGCGAAGAATGACAACAATAGGAGAGCCATTTTTTTCCTTAGATAGAAGAAAGAACGGTCCCACCCCCTAGAAATGGATGCGAAATATTAACCTCCCTTCCCCCCTCTTTCCCTTTCTCTCGCGCAAAGAGGAACTAAAGCACAGTCACAAAAGTTTCTCTCCGCCGGCCTAACGTCGCCCAAGCAGTTTCCTTCTCACGCGAATCGCATGACGTTTCTCCCCCTCCCTCTCAGAATTATTCTTTTGTCCCTTCTTTTTTTTGAACCGCTGACCTCCTTGCGGATGCAAATGTTCACAGAAACTGGCGACCTTTTTCCCCTCCATGATGAGGCAGGACAGACTGAATAAGAAAGAATGAGATTTTTTTTTAACTAGACAAGAAGATTGAGCTTTTCTCCCTCAATTGTAAATACATGAGAAGAAAACACTTTTCTTCCTCTTCGGACCACCTGGACCGCACCCCTTTTGACACCAACTTCTCCCGCGCCTCTGGTAATGCCCCCTTTCTTTCCGCGCACAGCCTTCACCCCCACTTTCTTTCTGAGCAACGTCGCGCACGAACCTGCTTTCGCGTTTTCTCGTGCGGCAGTATCGCTCTTTCCTTCCCTCTCTTCTTTCTCTCTCTTTCTTTCCCCAAAGGACATACTAGCACTGGCGACTACGAGCCTGATTGCACGGCATCCTGCTTCCTCAACAGATTTTGGCGCACCTCCGTCTGCGTCTCCCTCCTCACCGTCCGTATTCTGTCCTCATCTCTCTCTTTTTTTCCCCCTCTCTCCCCCCCTCATCCGTCTTTACTTCGAGTAGGCTGCCCCTGTAACCAGGGCTAAGGAACTTTCCCCCCATTCCCCTCGACAGTCACCATCGCCCCAACGCACGACTGCTATGCATCGGTTTCGCTCTTTCCCCCCTTTCCCTTTTTTCTCTTCCTTTCTTTTCTCCTCCAACATCGATCTTCTCGCATACAAAAGCGAAGTCATATTCCAGTCACTGCACTGTTTCCGTTACTTATTTTTTCCGTCCGTAACACTAGGATTCAAGCAAGCGCTGACTATAGATATCCCCGTCAAGACTGTCTAAAGACCATTAGTGACTCCCCTCCTTTTTTTTTTTTTCCCTCTCCTCCCCCCCCCCCCGAAGTCTACATGTACGCCAGTCGGCGCAGATGCGCCGCTCGAGCGACTATCTCCCACCCCCCCCACCTCCCCCCTTTACCGCCCGAGTAGTCTACGAACATATGGCAGACTATAAGCCATTCCACGTTCCTTTTCTCTTTCTTCTTTCTCCCGAAAATTATCTCGCGAGCCTAAGAGGGGTTAACACGGAGACGAGAAGACCGGTTTTCTCGTTTTTCCTCTTTTCTTCCCTTCTGCCCTCGACCTAGCCAGCTTAGTGGCCTAAGAGCTCCGCGCATCTCAGTGTTTTTTTTTCCCTCCCTCTCTTTCCCCCCCCCCCTTTTTTCCCTCTTTCCGTAATACCACAGGGAATAGAACATCTGCATAATAGAGAAACCTACACCCTTCTCCCCTTTCTGCTCTCAATAAATACCGGAGAGCTAGAAATGTGATTTCAAGGCGCAGTCACTTTTCCCTTTCTTTCCATCTTTCCTCCGCTGGCACCGCGAAAAGTGAAAACTCAGAAGATATGTGAATTCCCATGCTTCGATTTCCCTCTCCTTTCTCCTGAGACCTCGCATCGGACCGCAGAGGCGCCTATCCGCAGCCGCCGCCCCTCCCTCCCCCCTTCCCCTCCCCCTTCCCCTTTCTTTCCCTCCCCCACATATGCTAAAATAATGCATCGACGCAAAGGATAAGAATCTCTCTCTTGTTTCCTTTCATTTGCGGCTCGCAGTAATAGTTGAATTAGACCGACTCCCCCTCCCTTTCTCCCCTCTTCGCTCTCTGGGCACTTGCCTCGGTGTATCAGTTAAGTCATGATATCCCTGCAGACTTTAAAGAGTCCTTTCCCCCTCTCTCTCATGCCCTAGCTCTACGGATATGTAGTAGTCGCCCATCTAAAACACTAAGCTCGCAGACATTCTCTTTCTCCTCTTCCTTTCCTTTTCCCTTCCTCCCGAACCTCTCAACACCCACATCACGTAAGGACTGTATGAGGGGCGATGGAGCCCCCCCCCCCCCCTCTACGCCAGAGGAGCTAGCTAAGCTGAAAAATGCTTGGCTGTAGCACAACGCTCGCCTTCTTCCCCCTTTTTTTTTTTCCCCCCCCCTTTTTTCTCCGGAGCAGCTAAACGATCCGTGAGCTGAGAGAAAGTAGGCAATGTGCCCCGACTCCTTTCTTTTTCCCCGGCTATAGCCGTAAGAGATTATCTTTAACAGGCAAGTTGAGTCTAGAATAGATAGATAGGGTTCGAGACCGTTTTTTTTTTTTTTTCTTTCTTTTTTCCTCCCCCGTTCTTTAGAAGCAGAACCCTGAATAGAAGGAGGTAAAGCCCTCTCTTTCTTCCCCCCCCTCCGCTGGGCCGCTGGCAGCGATGCAAATTACAAGGTCGACACGACAATCGCACTCGCGCTCCCCCTTCCCTTCTCCTCCTCCTGGACTATACGAAGCACGACACGGCCCTATCGGCAATAACATAGACAAGAGATCGTTCTTCTCCACCTCCCCTCCTCTCTCTTCATAGCCCGCGACTAGGTAATGATAAACAGAAGAACTTATAGAAAAATGTGTCTCTCCCTCATCCTTTTTTTTCCCCCCTTTTTTCCTCCGGAAATAAGTTAGAATGAAGAAATGTTATGGGAGAGCTAATACTTGACCCCCTTTTCCCCTGCCCATCGCTCGCGACCCCCAGACGCCCCCCCCCTTTCCCCCGAGTCATATCTGAGACAGTGGATAACTAATTGAGAGATAAAAGAAGATACATTCCCTGACTTCTCCTCCTCTCCCCCTCCCCCCTCCCTAGACCTTGACTGAGGAGTCAGGTACCCCTCTTCCCCCCCCCCCCCCCCCCCCCCCCCACCCCCCAGCTTTGCACATCGATACAAATCTATTAGAACTTTTTTTTTCTTTTTTTTTTTTTTTTTTTTTTTTAGGAGTAAAGCGAGTTTGAGATGCTTTTTCCCCCATTCACAGCAAAGTATACTCAAGCGGATGGAGCGACATAGACGGGAATGTGATTGCGCTGCCCCTTCTCTCCCCCTTCTCTCTTCTCTGCGAGACGTATGTCGTATAGTAACAGTGTGGGATACGAAGAAGTAGGTCCCGTTTCCCCCCCCCTTTTCCTTCCCCCCAATGTTCAGCGGCCCAAAACCCATTTCTACCGAGATTGAATGGAAAGAATAGGCAGCCCCCTTTTTCTCTCTTTTTCCCCCCTTCCCCCCCCCCCTCTCTCCTTCGGACAAAATGGAAAGAGAGGATTGAGACTTAAGGAAAAACATGTGAAAGACTAATATATTCTTGTACGCTTTTCCCCACTCCTCACTAGAATGATCCCTGATGAGAAAAATAGCGATTATGAGATGGAAAATACAAAGCAACCCTCACCTTGTCCCCCTTCCCCTTTTCCCCCTGTCCGCCCAGGTCCGATATGAAAAAATAGGGGCTTTAAACTGAGCCAATATCCCCTCCCTCCTTTGTAAAACTGCTGCATTTGCAAATGCACGTGGCATCGATGTATAACTAATAGAACAGCTCAGGAGATCCTTTTCTTTCCCCCCTCTCCCTTTGCTAATACGTAATAACTATCGTGATAAACATCTGAATTGTAGAAAAAAACCGCCTTTCATCCCTCTTCCCCCTTCCTACCCGGAGGATTTGAAGAATCGGATTTTTTTCTTCTTTCCCCCTCCCCTTTCGTAAACGGAATACAGTCTGCGCTTTTTTCCCCCTGAACGATTTGACACGGCAGTAGAGCGGAAGAGTTAGGCCCTCCCCTCTCTCTTCCCCCCTTCTTCGACAGAGTATTAGTAGCGAAAGAGATAATTCTTTCCCCTTTTCCTCCTCCAGCAGAGACATAGATAAACGACCCTGTTTTTTTTTTTCTCCTTCCCTACCTTCTTCTTCTTTTCTTTAAAGAGCGATTAGAGAGTTAAGGAATCTATTTCCTCTAGCTTTTCCTCGATGAGCGGCGAAAAAATAATATTTAAGCCTATTGCCTCCCTCTTTTTTTTCCCTTCTCCGAGATTAAGAAAATTAGAAGAAGAAGTCTTGGTCTCTTCCCCCTCTTCAGCTTGAGCAGCAGGTATAGTAAAAATTTCTTCTCCCCCTTTTTTTTCCCCTTTCTTCTTTTTCGTATCAGAAAAGGAAATCGAAATGAATTATTTGGCGTCCTTAGAGTTCCTATGCGCCATTTAGGTAGAAAATATATGAGTTAGAAAATTACAGACTCCTCCTTTTTCTTTCCTTTTTTTCCCCCCCCCCTTCGGACTCGTAGAAGAGCCCATTTTTCCCCCGGATGAAGGAAACGAAATGCTTCTCCCCCCTTCTCCCCCCCTTTCTTTTTTTTCTTGGAGCCGCCAATAATCAGGACGGGCACGGCGTCTCACTCCCTCTTCCTTCTTTTTTTTTGCGTCCCCGCAGGAGAGAAAGGAAAGTTGAAACTTTGCAGCGCAGGCTGAATGACGTGCTCTCCCCCTCCTCTCTACAACATCGCGTTTCCCTCCCCCTGTGACAGTCTGACCCGTAGAGAAAGGAGAGATCTTTCTTCACGTGATCGTGTTCTAGCCCCTTTCCCTCTCTTTCCAGTGCTGGAACGGACGGCGTCACCTTCTTTCCTTTTCCTTCTTTTTCTTCCCGAATGGCGGGCGACGAAAGCCCTTCCTCGCGACGGCCCAGAAACGAGAGAAGCGGACAGGACGTTTCCTTCTCCTTTTCTCCTTCTTTTCCCCCTCGCGAAAATGTCCGACGAAAACTCTCATTTTCTTTGGGTTCGAAGGGGAAAAGGAAGTAAGCTGTCCTATCTGCTCTCCCTTTTCTTTTTCCCTGCCACTGAGCGTAGACATAAGAGAGTTTGGCTCTTTTGTTTCTTCCCGCGTCATCGGAGTTTCGGATCGAAACTAGAAAGGCTGGTCTCAATCTCGTCCCCCCTGCCTTCCTTTTTTTCTCTCTACGAGAAGAAGGGCTTCCCCCTTGTGACGATGACAAGGACCGTGGAAGTCCAAGTAGACTTAAAGAAAGAGATAGGTTTTCTCCGCCCTTCCTCGAGCGATGAAAGTGTATGCATGCGCCTGCCGATTTCAGATGCATGAAGAAGATGGCAGGACGCTGGCTGGGTGTCTTTTCTTTCCGAAATTTCCTACTGAGAGAATACTTCGTTTTTAGATCTCCGGCGGCACAGCGTGACGCCCTTTCTGCCCACCCTCCTTTTTTTGCTAACGCTCCAGGAAACACTCAGACGGAGGGATGCTCTTGCTATTTCTTTTCTCTCTGTATAGGAGCAAAATAAATAATCTCTGTTTTGGAGACAGAATAAGTGGTTGTTGTTGAGCAGAGATTTCTTTCCACCTTTTTCTTCTCCTCCCTCCTTCGTGCCGAGACGTTATCGACAATGACAGCCAGAAGGTCCTTTCACTTTCTCCTGGGTTGGCAACGTCGTCACAGCAAGAAAGAGACAAGCCCTACGCTCCTCTTTTCCCCTCTTCCCCCCGCGCATCGCGTCACAATACAGCAAAAAGAAACTTTAGTTTTTTCTTTCCCACTGAAATCGTCTCTCAAGGCCAACAAAGGGAAGAGCTCGGCCTGCCCTTTCGTTTTCCCCCCCCCTTTCCCTTCCTGGTCATCGACTGTTCCACAGGTCGGTAGCGCCCGGTGTTTCCTCTTTTGACGAGGATTGAAAGAACAGGAAGTTACGGTTGCCGACGGACACAGCCCGTCTTTTTTTCCCCCCCCCCCGGCTCTGTCTAGCAGTGGAGTAGATGCTCACTTTGACCTCCCTCGTTATCTAGATATGAAAGATAGGTCCCGTTTCCCTCGTCACCCCCCCCCTTTTTTTTCCTGCATTATGACGAGAATTCTCGATTTTTTTCTTACCGTCCGCACGGAGGAAAGGGAAAGTCTGCGCTTGCCCCCTTTTTCCTTTTCCTTTCGTCTCACACCCCCCCAAGGGACACAACCCTTACTCCTGGCGGTACAAACGGGAAGATAGATCATGCGGCCCCCCCTTTTCCTCAATGTCAAAGAAAGCCCCGAACCTTCCATGGTCACCATTGTAAGGAGAAACAGAACATCGGCCCTTTTCCCTTTTTTGACGCTAGCAACCCTTCCTACGCCAGATTAGAGGCACCTGTCCTCCCATCCGAGAGGGGCCCTTCTTGCTAACTTTCCCGTCCTTCACTGATTAGGGCAGATAGCTACCTCATCGCCCGCCATCGTCTTGCCATCATTGACCCTGGACCTTCGTTGCCATGAACGAAGCCAACCGCCGCTGTGTTCCCCCATTAACCCCCTGAGGCACGGATGGCCCTCTTTCTCCGAAGCTGATCTGTGCTCCCGGTTAGAGGAGCTTCCCCCAAGATGTGGAATATGGATGTTTTCTTTCCTTCCTCCACACTTCCCACTTTCCTTTGAAGCAGAGACCGATGGCACCGTAGAAAGAACTCCTTTCCCCCTCTTGCTTCCTTTAAGACCTTGACGTGGCCTAAGTAGGAGAAGGGAGAAATGTGAGTCTGTCTCCCGCGATATCGAGCTCACTATGAGGTTGACTTCTTAGTGCAAGAATTAGTCCTTCCTCCTTCCGATAAAGGCTAATCAACTTCCCCTCTCCTTCGAACTTTTTCTCTCTCTTCGATGAGAACGTTGTTCCCCTGACGGCCCTCTTAGCCCTTCCTCCCTACAGATCGCACAATGAGCATAAAAGAAGACATCTTGCCCGTCTTTTTGCGATGCAGAGAACCCCCTCCGAAGTAACAGGACGGGTAAGTGACGCCAACTTCTTCTTAAGACTTTTTTCTACCCTTTCAGCAGGGAGAGAAAAAGATCCTTCTCCCCCTTTTTTCTTCCTCCCCCTCCTTTTGTCCCCGCGCTCGCTAGGAAAGAAGACCCACGCTTTCCCTTTTTTTCCCCTTTTTTCCCCTCCTGCCCCTTCTTTTTTTTTTCTAGCACGAAGCGCAAGAGCCCAATGCCGGCTGCGGCTTCCCTTTTCCAAACGCGTCGTGTTTGCTTAAATTTTTTTTCCCGGAATCTCTATCTGTGGACGGAGAAGAAGCGGGGGGGACTGTTGATCTATCTTCCTTCTTTTTTCTCCTGTGTTGCCCCCTCTCCCCCCTTAGCTTTTCCCCTCGAGAAGTAGAAGACAAGAAGAAGAAGCGCCGTTTGCCTCTTTTTCTTTTTTTCATGACTTTCTCGATATTAGAAGAAAAAAAGTCTGCTTCTTTTTTTCCCTTTCTTTTTCCCCTGAAGCTCTCTTTTTTTTTTGTTCTAGGAATGATTGAGGGAATTCTGGAACTTCCTCCTTGCCCTTCTTCGTTAAGAGTTAGAGAAGAAATCG
>Ga0179591_1275913_pt1 | contig 20033 bp, 15 predicted proteins | sample CZOMad2_1_08_16f_FD_182891 | JGI IMG/M metagenome (GOLD analysis project Ga0179591, IMG submission 182891) | Vadose zone soil fungal communities from Angelo Coast Range Reserve, California, USA - CZOMad2_1_08_16fungal (PacBio error correction) | ecosystem: Environmental > Terrestrial > Soil >... | reverse complement strand
CAAAACAGACACGAGTGATGTTTTTTCCCCCCTTTCGTTCGGCGCTTTTTTCCCCCCCCCCCCTTGGGTACTGCTCCCGAGCCCCAATGTCGACGGGCCGTAAAGCCCTGATTAGGCATCCTTTTCATCTCGGTCTCCTTTTGTGCGGTTTTTTTCTAGGTCCCAGCACCTCGTTTCATTTATTCCTGCTTTTTAAAGACGGTTTAGTTTTAGAGGTTACACGTACCAAACACTCTCCCTTTTTCTCCCCCTCTTGTCTCTTCCCCCGCCCCTTCCTTTTCGCCGCCGGGCTTCAGAAGGCGCTTCTTTTTGTAGGAGACCGCTTTTTTGTAGTCGCCACTCATGACTTTAGACCCCTGTATTCGGTATCGGCTCTTCTCTCTTGACATAAGAGTAACGTTTACTAGCGTATGCGAGTTCTTACTCTTTTTCTTCAAATTTGGACTCCCCTCCTCGTAGTTCGAGCTCGTCGTGAGCCGCATCGGTGATGATGTGAGACACGAGACTCACGGCAGTTACTGTCCTCTGACGACCTGTCATTTTCACCGCGCTGCGGATGATTCTAAGCACAATTATCTGATGGAAGTTGTCGTAGAATTTCTTTGAGTTAAACCCGTAATGCCTCTCTCTTTTCCCATTTCCACGTACAAGGGACCAAGGGGCGCCTGCTTACTTGGGTGAGAGAGCCTCCCATCCCTCCTGATTTTTTGCTTCTTATCTTCCGTCCCCTTTTCCCTCCTCATTTCGAGGCTCCGAGCGTCCTTCCGGAAAGTCTTATTCGAGCATTTTTTGAGCTCTGACCACCCTCTGTCCCCATGGCCAGTCCGCCAACCCTGACGAGCGAGGCGCTTTGGTACTCGTCGATCGTTTCGAGAATCAGGCGATCAGCATCTTCCAGGTCGCGACTCTGTTTTCGTTTCCCCTCTCCCCCTCTCCGTCCACAACCCGCGGTGTCCCCCCCCGTCTTTTTTTTTTTTGGACTAGTAGGAAATGATCCTGTTTAATTTTATGCCCGGGCCGTTCGTTGACCTCGTCTTTCTCTTTCTTGTGCAATCACAAGAGCCGCGGGGCCCCGATGATTTTAGAGACTGTCCCCCTCCCTTTTTTTTTTCTTTCCTTTTGCGCTTCACGGTCTTCGCCTTTTGGTTAGGACAATTTTCCACAAAAAAAGAAGCTTCTCGGATTTTTGGGATTCTCCCACAGAGGAGAAGTTGAGTCTTCTTTTCCTTTTTTTTGCGCCACTTTCTTCGGCTGGACTGATGTCACCATCCGGCTGCTTAAGCAAATTGATCTTCCCCTTAGTGAAAATATCTTCTAAGTTTTGTGAGACTCCTTCCAGTTTCGGCCACGCTTTTTCCTAGCACTCGACGATCAACCCCCTTAACGAGGCGCGTACTTGAATCGACAGACCATATTGACAGCCCCATAGGCTTAGAAGATGAGCGGGGTACATCGATCTCTCCTAATTTTGTTGTTGTTTCTGGGACTCTTTTCAACTCTTCCTCTCCCGTTTCTTCGAGGAGATGTCCAGCTCCCAACCCGGCGATTGCGTAACTCCCCTTTTAAGGTTGTTGTTAGCGTCCTACCCCCTTCCCGCCCGTTGCCTCAATTCACTCGACAGCAGGGGAACTGCCTGTGGATTTTTTTCAATCCACTTTGGTGTGCCCTTCGACGTTCCTTTTTTTTCCAATTCATCCAGCCTTAATCGCTGGCTCCCCCCAGCAGCGGAATGTGATATTATCAACCTTATCCGACAAGCTGCTGGGACCTCCCAGTTCATCTCTTGAAGTCTTGCCGTGTGGGGGTTAGAGGCCCCCCTCCCGAAGAAAAAAGAGTTCAACGTTTCAGAATTCCCCTTGGAGAGGCTCTCCTTTCATTTATTTAATTTTAGCCATCCGCTGGCAGCTCGTTTATACCCGTTGATAACAGTGAATCCTTCAATTACTCCACGCGATTTTCATAGAGTTTCTGAAAAAAAACATCTTAAATGGATCAGTTAGCTTTTCGACCTTCAGATGTGGGAAGATCGTCGGGGATTCCCAGCCACGCTGCCTCTTACTCCCGGTCTTGAGGTTTGCCGGGTTGGCCCCCCCTAGATAAGAGAGAGCGCTGAGATCAGGCCTTAGCTAGTTTCATTCTTGTTTTCCTGGTGTGCTCAAAGAAACGGGACCATAGATGACTCCCCGGTTCAAGGCGATACCCTTGACAGCTTCCCACTGGTCTGCTTGGGCCGGACTCAGTCCCCCCCGACCTGAACAAGCCCTCCCTAGGGCGTGAAGCATGCTGAAGATTTAGCTTTTTGTCTCTCAAAGAAATGGGGTTTTTTCGTTTCGATGATCCCCTTCCTCCTCTTTGCCGGGTTTTGTTTTTGAACGGCGGCCAACTTTCGAATTCGCCTCACATAAGGTGGAGGACACGTCCCCCATCAGTCCGTCGCTTTTCCCTTTGTTACGTTCATGCTAGGACTCCCCTTCCCTTTTTATTAAACGCTCCTCCCCGAGCTTTCCCCGTTTTCAACGCCTGACCTTCACGCTACCGCCGATCACTTGTTGCCAGGAAGACGAACATACCCCCTTTTCCTCCAGTTTGCTCCTGCGTGCTCTCCTCATCTCCCTTTGCTCTTTGGCTCTCTTATCGACGATCAAGATCTTTAGAAGCGGCTCACTCTCAACGCTTCTAATTTCCAGGGCACTCCCCTTTTTGGCTGCTGGGGCCTCTCTTCAGGAGAGATTTGTCAGGTGGGGCACCTCTTGGCAGAAAAATGGCCCCCCTTATCCCAGAATTCTTCAGAATTGAAGTTTCCCCCCCTCTGTTCTTGCTGCAGGCGCCCTGAAGAAACCCAGCGTCGGCGTGGAAGTTTGAAGGTCCCTGACTTTTCTTTCTGTCGATCCACGTCCCTTCCTCCCTTTCCTCCCGCTGCTTTGAGCCCCTTACAGCGGGGGCACGACTGATAACTGACAGAACTCTTTTCTATAGACGTAACGGCCCTTCTCTTTCACTGCTACCGGCAGCGCAAGACAAAAGAAAACGCCTCTGACCCGGGTGACCAGACCCCAACCCTCCCCTAACACGATCTGTTCTAGCAACCTCCCCTCCTCTTATGTCCTCTCCCCCACACACGTACGCTTTTTCCACAACCGACTCCCCCCCCCTGAAAAGAGAAGAACCTACGAATTTTCCCCCAGCTCCCTACTCTTGGTTTTCCGTGAACCATGACGACTTCGGCGACGCGGCTCTGAAGAGGCGAAGAGGGAAGCGATGTGTTTTTAACGAACAAAGTTTGATTCGGAATATCAAAGGTGAAGAGCGCGTTTCAGGCCCACAATGGCCCTCTTTCTGGTTAAAGTCGAGTCTCGTGTGACTTTCCTCCTTCTCAGCGAAGACCGACTTTTTCCTCTCCCCCTTCCCCCCCCTTGGTGCCCGTGCGCTTTTTTTTAAAGTTTTTTTAAGGTCCCGGTGGGCTAGAAAGCGCCCCAGAAACCTTCTGAAATATTCAGGTCAAGGCTTTCTCTTCCTCCCTCCCCGGGGACTCGCACTCTCTATAACCGCGAAGAAAACCGGCCGCTGCGCCTTTTTTTTGAAGAGGACGTCTCTTGAGGCTTCAAGAAGTATCTCCCCTGAGGATTTTCGACAGGTTCACCCCTTCCCCCTCCCCTCCCTGTTTTTTTCCCCTCGCAAATTTACGGTGCGACCGCGATCCCGCGCTTTTCCCGTTAAGAGCCACTTCACCTTTAACCGAGACCCGAGAAAACCACTTTCTTTTTCTTCAGAGACTTTCACCTTTTTGACCCTCGGCGAAGACCTTCGTGGCTCAGGCAAGTTGCGCGACTCTAGGAACTTTTCTCTGAGATGAGAGCCTTGATAACCTTTTCCCTTACCACTCGCCCTTGAGTTCCCCCCGCAAGAAAGACCTTTAAGATCGCTGAGACGAAAGGTGCAGCACAAGTCCAGCCCTCGCCCCCGACTGTCGACCGCGTTTCCCCCACCTGGGTCCTTTTTTGCAAAACCGAGCGGCGACTACAGTGATGACCCGGACACTGATGCCCTTTCCAGACACAAGAAACGATTACAATGATATTCCCTCCCCTCGTGATCTCCCTTCTCTTCTTTTTCCTTCTTTCCTCTTTTTTTCTCTTCTTCTCTCTTCCCTTCCCCTGTGCCCACGAAGGGACCCTGAGCGTGTTGACTTTACGCTCACTTTAGGAGATAGTTCCCCTCATATTGAAAGATTAGACGCGGTTGGTTAATCGCCAAGTCCTCCGGTTTTGATTTCTTGGTAGTCTCGCCTTTTCGATGCCTTTCTTTCCTTCTTTCTCTTCTCTCCCCCCTTCTCTTCACAGCGATCTTTTGTGGTCTTTACTTTTTCAACATAGCGGCATGTTTAGAGTTGAGACACCCTTCTTGACGAGGAGATCCCCCAGAGTTCCTTACGCGTCCTCGCCCTGGGTCGAGCCACCTGTTCACGATCTTCCGCCCCTTGAGTACGTGCTTTAAGAGAAAAGCTCGGCAGTTTCCTGTTAGACGGTGACCGTGTACTTTTCCGTTCCTGTCCCGCCTCTTTTCTGCGTCTACCGTACTGCTTTTGCAGGATGAAAGAGTTTTTGGTATGTGTGTCTCCGTTAAAAGAATATCAATTTGTTTATCTGCCTTTCTCCTTTATAATTATTCTAATTTCCCCCCTTTTCCCTCCTCTTTTAGAGGATCCTTTTTCCCTTAGTTTTACTCCGGCCGGCCTTCGCTTAAGCTTTTCGAGTCTTCTCCTCTAGTTTTAAAGAGTTCGCGCTGAAATTGGCTTCCTTCCCACAGGTCCCCCCTCTTCCTGTTCCACACCTGGTAGCGGGTCGAAGCTAGAGCGCTCTCTCTTCGACGAACTCGAAAGCGACTTACACTTGACCCAGCGGGTTCCCCTGTTTTTTCTTCCTTCACCTCCCTTTTTTTCGTGTGCCGGTTGCAGAACCCAAATAATTGAGGAATAGGATGACCAAGCAGAGCCGAGCCGTAGCCCTTGTCCTGTAAGTCGGCGGTCCCTACAATGGCGATCCTTCGCCAGGAAACATATTAGTTCAGGACATTTTCAGCTCTGTCTGATCCTTTGGGTTTTTTTTCCGTCCCTTCCGTACGGGTTGTTTGATCAGGGTCTGTCAGCGGAGGGGGAAGAGTCTAGAAACCCCCCTTTGATTTCTGTTCTTTCCATCCGCGCCAACCCGCGTCTGATGGGGACCTTCCTCTTGACATGAATTGAGCATTAGTATCTCGTTTCGGTTTCAACTTGTGAGAATGTCGCACGACACCCTCTTTCCTAGCTTTTTCAGTTCGTCGTTCGTTTTTCGTGCCCCGCTTGGTGCCACAAGAGCTTCTCTGTACTGTAGCCCCAGGACATAGTACGCCGCCACACAAGTAGTATAGACCCCCCTCTTGACTCTTGGGAGTTTTTTGGAGAGCGCGGCTTCTAGTTTATTCAGCGTGGTATTCCCTTGTTTTTACGTCTTTTCGCAGATCTACGCCCCAGTCTTTTGGAACTAAAGGCGGTCTCTTTCATCAACTTTTTCTCCTTCTTTGCCCCTTTCGCCTGGTCTCGGAGGAACCGCTTGAGGATGAACTGAGGTAGGGTGTAGCCAAAGAGAACTCGAACATGGAGCGGTCTCGTACGCCTTTTTGGGCTTACTTCCACGGTTTCTTTCTCTCGTTCTGCGGCAGTTCTCCTCTAGCACCACAAGTGAATCGCTCTGTCTCTTGAGTAGAGGTTCTTTTCGGATATAGGTGCTGAGTGAGTCGACCTCCTTCCCCTCTTCTTAGTTTTCTATGTCCAGTTCCTCTCTTCCCTTCTCCTTCCTCTTTCCGTCCTCTCTGGCCGTGCGGAAGTTCCCGTGCCGCAGTTCTTTTTTTAACCGTAAAGCATAGAGTTACAAAGGACCTTCCCCCCCTCCCCCTTTTTTTAACCTGTTTTTTTTAGTGTTCGCACGCTGTGGCCCTATTCCCGCAGGTACTCTAGGAGTGATGGTTCCTGGTATTCAGAAGCGAAGCGCCCCATGACTGCCGGCGTCCCCAGACCTTCCCCCTTTTCTCTCCCCTTTTTATCTTTTTCCTTTCTGTTAGCACCTGCTCGACCTCCATGCCAAAGTTCGACCCTTGGCAACTTCGACGCTGCTTTTCTCTTTGGAGAGATAGGATTCTACCAGCGCTTCCCTCAGTCCGGCGAGTCGTCATCCGGCTTGGCGCGCCCCGAAAAAGAAGAACCACAGCCCGCTTTTTTATCTGAAGTAGAGACGTAGTCTGGTTTCCTCTTTTTTTCCTCCGTTTACTTTCTTCGCGTCCTCCGTTCGGGCGTCAACGGGACCGGCAAGAGATTTCCTGAAAATGATGTCAGAAAGTCCTTTACTTCCCGATGAGGGGCCTCGTCTCCCCCCGGTTTTTTTTTGCGTTCGATTGAGTTGGTCCTTTGTGACCACCCACACGGCAGGCCTTCGGATTCCGGTTTTTCTGTAGACACTTGCTTTTCCCATGTTTGAGAGATTAGGTCCTTTGGTTGATTCCCGAGCTCGGCTTGGAGGTCCTTGAACGCACTCCCCCCCCTTCTCCCCCCTCCCCCCTTGTCTGTTTTTCCCCATTCTTTCCCATTTCCGTCCGGGAAACAGATGAGCCGTAGCTTCTTCTCAGAACGAAAGTTTCGGCTCAGATCGATATTAAACAATCCCCTCTTTCTCTTAACTTACCTACAGCGCCCCGTTTGAACTCGCCCATCTTTTCGCGAAGTAATAGGCATAAGAACTTGAGCGCTCGTACTGGAGAGTATACTTTTTTCCTTTCCCCCTCGTTTGTTTTTTTTTTCTCTTTCACCCCGGTACCCGATCGCTCATCGCGAGGCTTTTTTCCGGGTCCCCCCCGATTAGTCAACGACGCATTCCCCTTTTCGACATATTACTTTTGTTTGAGACTCTTTCGTGTACCGGCCAGAACGGTTTCGAAACTTCAGACTTCTCAGATGGGAGCTCTGATGTTACGAGGCCTAAAGGGCGGCTCTCTTTTCTTTTTTTTTTCAACTCTCCAAGCCGAACTCCGTCGTGGGCGCAACCAAGCCTTTTCCCAGCTGCTCTTTGAAGTGGATAGAAGACACAGGACCTATTTCCTTTTCACGTGTGGTGGAGTGGACTCCCTCCCTCGAACGAAGACCGTTCTCTCCCTCCCTACACGGACGAGGCGTTGGAAGGTCGGTTTTTAGTGATATCCTAAATTGGAAAGCTCTTTTGTTTTCCCATAAGTGAAGCCCCCCCCTCCGTCTCCTTCCGAGACTTCTTGAGTTAAAAGCTCGCCAAAACGGCAATTTCCGGCTCTTATTTTGCTCCCCTTGCCAGAAAGGATGGTGGCACGATCGTCTGGACGGAGAGGACTCCCCTCTTTTCTCCTCCTTTTTTCAGCGGAGCGACAGTCTTAGCGGAAAAAAAATGACTTTCCGTATACGCTGCTCTTCTAGGGCATCTTCTCATTCTTTGTGGTCGAGCATTCCAAAACAGAAATCCACAAGCAATTCCCTCTCTAGAAACGGGCCGGTACGGACGTCTCCTTGCACCATTAGGAATTTTTATTCCGTCCCAAGAACGACGCGTTTTCTAGTTAAACTTCTCGAGCTTCCCCTCATGTTTCGCGAACTGCGCCCCGGTTAGCCTCGTTGTTGGTTCCTAGTCCTTTGCTGGAGAGTTTCAATGGAGAAACCCAGCCCTGATAAGGGGTCGTTTTTTAACGGCTCGTATCATCCGCCGCGCGGTGAACCTGTACCCTCAAGTCAGTTTTAACGAAATGATGGCTATGATCCGCTCTAACCCCCTTTCGTTAACAGAAAGACTTTTACCCGGCTCTTCCTCTCCTCGCGGCCTCACTTTCTGCGTTCCCTTTCCCATTGGCCGTATCGCCCCGGAAAGACGACCAGATTACCAAAGTTCTGCTGTTGGCTCCTCTCCCCCTGACCCTCCGTCTCCGCTTCCCAGGCTTCCTCCGCGCCGGAAGGACCTTCGGCGTCCGCCCCCCAAGAAACCGAGATTTTTGGATCTTGGCCTTCCTCGGGTTGATATTGGATAGGCCCCGTTCCAAAAAAGGTTAAGACCCCCCTCATTTTTTCCGCATTCCGTCGTAACCGCGGGTGCTGTTTAGACACGCAACAACCCGCCCAGCTTTCAGGCCTCTTTCGGTACGCGATTCCTTCTTTCTTTACTAGGCCCCGTCGGCTACATTCCGCGATGGAGAAGTACCACCTCTTTTTTCACGACCGCTCACGATTAACCCGATTTTCCCCGTGACAACTCGTGTCTTCCAGGCAAGTTACCGAGCTTTTTTCCTCTCCCCCCCCGAGCGAAGATCCCACACTTTAACCTCCTTTCCCCTTTGGGTCTCGCGGACATAGACTCGCTCCCCCGATTTTTCTTTTGAGAGGGCTCCAAAAGGAAGAGCTAGGACAGCCCCCCCCCCCAAACCAACCTCCACTCGATTCCGCCACTACTACCTTCCCCGTCTCTTCTTGGGGGGCCCCCCCAAAAACGAGCCAGTTTTGGGTCACCTTTTTCAAAATCCCAGTCCCCCTTCTCCCCTCCCTGGCGACTTCTCCGGACGGGTACTCCTGGGGAGGGCTTTTTAGTCTAGGACAGTATGAAGGAGAATTAATTACCCCGAGAGGGAAGGTCCTTTTTCCCTCCCAACATTGGTCTTTGGCCTGTTGTCGGCGATGTTCGTATCTTCCCCTTAAAGAGCAGGAGACGGATCTTAGGCTCCCCACTCCCCGTACCTTTTTTTCTTCCCTTGCGCGAGGAGTTCCCTTGTGTCCATCAACCGCCTTGAGTCTTGAGAGGCCTTAGAAGACGAAGAAGGAGAAAGCGAGGTCCGTGATCCTGAAGGACCTCCCTTTACTCCCCTCTCTCCTGAAGCCCTCCTACCACCCGGCACCTCTCTGCATCGGGGACCGGCCCCAGTTTTGTTCAAGTATATCAGAAGGTTGAGACTGCTTGACCATCCCTTGTTTAACCCTTTCATTTCCCCTCCCTGGGGTTTTTCCCGCGATCCGACGCTTTTCAAGTAGAGTCCCAACAGTCCCGTCCCCCCGCGAAAAGGCCACTCCACAGTTCCCCCCCGTTTTTCTTTCCCTCCTTGACGAGGATTCTCTTAGAAGCTTCAGCAGTGGATACTCCTTCCCTTTGAGCGGACTCGTCAAACCCGGTTTGCCCCGAGAAGCTTCATAGGCCCTCTCTATTTCGCACCCCCTTCCCCCTTACGCACTCTAGTTCAGGTTACAAGTCCAGGTCACAAGGCGACTGAGTGCCCTTTTTCGCCACTTTCCCCCTTCCCGGTCAGAATCCTTTCCCCTCCTTCTTCCCTCGTTCCCCCCCCAACCCCTTTGCATGTTCCTTGGCGGCAAACGTGCTGGCCGGCGAAGCGTTTCTTGATGCACTTAATGATTAGAACATTTACGGACGCAAAAAGAATACAACAAGATGCAAATGAGCTTTCAGACAAGTATTCGGCGTTCCCTTTTTTTTCTTTCCCCCCTCCTATGTCTCTGTTTCTTTCTTATTGATCACCCTGGTTGCTGCCCACGATCAGTTCCACGCGTGGGTGTCGCTGAGGGTTCCAAGCTTACATACTTGAAAGCTACCGCCCGATCGGTGGCAGCGTCCCACCCGAATTCCATTTGACGATGTGTCGCTCTTTTAATTTAGTAGTACCTCTGGTACGTTTCGCTTTCCCCGTTCGACTCCCTCTTCGTACCGTTTATGTCAGGGACTTTGGGAGCAGAGGGTTGCTAGCGATTTAAAAGGTTTTCCCCCCCCTTTCTCTTTCGCAGGACACTTCTTTTCGAGCCACTGTCTTTCGCCTCGTACGCCTTATTCTTCCTTGAAACGAGACGTGTGAGGATGGTCGCGGTGAACTTAGACTTTTTCTTTCCTCTTTAACTCCCCTCCCTTCTTCGTTCTGCTTTGAAGGCAACAGAGTCTCTCTGGGCAGTTTCCCGCTGACGCTCCTCTTTCAGCCTTCCTTTTTTTCCTTCTATTCTCCCCCCCCCTCTATATTTCATTTGCCGGTTTTCTGCGAGTTCTCCGCTTTCCCCGATTAAGGATCGGCCCCATACGAAGTTCTAGAGATTTCGACATCCCGGGATTTCCCATCCTTTAGAATCCCTTTCCCTTTCCCCCTTCGCCAACTTCCTCTTTCTCCTTGCCAAAGTCTGTACATCGCCTTCAGCCTCGTGTGCCCTAGATTAGAAGAAAGAAGACGATACGTAAATAAATCAGAGTATTGTTCTTCCCTTCCCGTTCCCCCGCGGAATTTTTTACCAGTTTTAGTACTGCTCCGACCCCCGGAATGGCTACCCCCCTCTCCCCCCCGCTCTAGCAATTAGGTTTTTTTCTTTTTTTTGCCCGCCTTTCCGCCATTGCGCACGGTGCGGAAATATCATTTGGACCTTCATCCCAAGAGCAATTGGTTTCTTTTTTTCCTTTTTTTGGCCCCTCCTTTCTCTTTTTCTTTACCAGGGCCAGAGCGCGGCTTTCGCGTCGAGCAAGTTTCTGACTCTTTTTCCCGCGTTCGCCCCCCCGCGCATATCTCGTATTTTGAGGGCCTCATGAGTCCAATTGTTCTGAGCGAAGGTGTTTTTCTGTTCTCCCTCCCGCCTTTTCCCCGAGTCGGGTTCAGTTTCGGCGACTTCTACGATTTTAATGCTCGGGTTCCTTTCCAGAATGCCTATCCCTCCGCCCCCTTCTCTGCCTCCCCTTTCGCCTTGCCTTCGGCGACTTGGCAGGCCTTTGGGAGCCGTGCTAGTTTTCCTGATTTCTTCTCTTTTTCTTTACCCTTTTGTTTGACGTAGTTTCCACGAGTGTTCGAGGCCAATCGCCCAATCTTAGCTCTAGGATCAGGCCCTAGACAGGCCATCATTCGGACTAGACCCCCCGGTCTTTTTCGGTCCCCCGCCCTTTTTCGTTCGCCCGTTTCTCAGAAGCGTCCTGAGTGAGGAAAATGAGGTATAGGTTGCTCTTCTACGGCCCTATACTTCCCTTTCGTAATTCGAGTAGGGATTCGTCGCGCTCCCCCCCCTTTTGAATCGCGCGGTAGCGTTTTCGTCGGGGCCGCCTTCCTGGATTTTGAGGAGAGTCCTAGAGGCCTTAGTTAATGAAGCTGGACGTACATTTTAGACCCGGCGGCCGTCACTCTTTCCCTTTCCCCCCCCTTTCCCGATGGCTTTTTCCTGCAATTTCCTCCACCCCAGGTCCCCAGTCAAGAAAGATGTTCAGCCGAAAAACGCGCTCCACTTGTTTTGCTCCCTATTTGACCATTTTTTCTCCTCTTCACATCCGCAGGATCTTTTTTTTTTCTTTTTGACGGCGATCTTCCGGGTCCCCTGGCGCCTTCCATTGAGGAAGATTCAAGTTATAGAAGTCCCTCTTTGTTTGATTTGAGCACAATTCTAACACCAAGAATCGTCCCTCTTTCCATCTGCCTGTCCGCGCAGGCGGAGCGTCCGGAGATCGGTGGTTGCCTCTCATACCGGAAGAGTGAGAAGATAACTGATCCCTGTTTCTGAGTCATTTTTCCTCTTATTACGATCCTTCCCCCGCCTATCCCCCTTTCCCTCTGTTGGAAGAATCGTAGGCGTATCTGTTCAGATTTTCGGACTCTTAGTAGAGAGTAGATAGGTCTCCCTTTTGTGGGTTTACTTCCACGTCCTCCGGGTCTGTCCAAGCGATGTCGACCGGAACCATGACTAGCTATGATCCCAGGTTCGTTTTTCCGTTTCTTGTGATCCTCCACCCCCCCTTTCTTCCTTCGGATGCCGGGGTTTGTCGCGATCCACTTCTTTTTAGCCTTTTTTCCAAGCCTTCTTTGGTGGCGCCTGTGTTTTTGTAGAAATCCGGCAGTAGCTGACTTCCCCCCCTTTTTGCTTTTTTCGAACATCCCCCATCCGCAGGTCCCGGACGTGAGAACGCTTTTAGCGCCGAGTTTCGTTACATCGAAACCTTAACTCTTCCGTCCTCTCCCCCTTGACTGTTAATTCTCCCCCTTTCAGTCGTTCCTTCCTATTCTTCGAGGGTACCGGCGGGTCTATCTCCTCCTGTTTTGTTGAGATGATTGAAGAGATAAGACGGACCACGTGCGCCTTAGTGCTTGCGATTCCTGGGTCAGATGGCGGTTTGCCCCCCCCTTAGCAGTATCCGCGCTCTTAAGGTGGAAGATTTTAGTCGGACCCACCATTTTCTCACTTCTCGTGACTTCTTCCCTGTTTTCCTCAGTTTTTTCCCTCTTGAAATGGGAGAGCCGATGTCTTGACGACCGGGGGGGGAACCTTGAGGAGGTTCAATCAATCAGATAGTTTTTTCCCCTCCACCCAAGCCGACGAAGCGCCCACTGCAGAAAGTGGCTAGACACCATTGAAGACGCTTCTTGGCTCTTTCAGTCTCAAAGACTAAGTCCAATAATCCGGTTTTCCCTAAGTCCCCCCCCCTCGAGGGAGATCCGGTTTCGGTCCGAAAATTCTGAGAATCCTGTGATTTCCACCCCGCCGTGCGCCTCCCGACTCAGAAGAGATAGCTTGGTTTCCTTCGAAACTGGCGTTAAGTCTGAGATCGGCCAGAACTCCTATCTTTTTTTCTCTCTCTCGTCGGGTTTCCCCCCCGGCCGGACGCAAGCTGTATTGCGAGCTGTTTATGATTGGGCCAAAGCCCTCGGCCACCCCCCCGCTCCCTTTATTCAGCAGTCTATATAAGGCGGTCATCTTGTGGACCCCCTTGAGTGGTCGAGCCTTTGCTTTTCCCACTCCCCTTCCCCCACCCTTCCCTCAGGCAGAACTGGTTTCCCGCCCAAATCGATTCCCTGGTATCAGATCGACAGGATAAACAGCACGCCGCTCGTTTACTTTCCTGAGGGATATGGCCCTCCCCTACTATTTCTGTCTCTAACTTCGTTGAGTCCCCTCTTGTTACGTGGCGCTGTTTAGGCCTTCTTCTATGCTGGACGGTGAAAGACGGGCCCTGTCTTTTGCACTTCAAGATAAGGGTTAAAGGGACCCTCTCCCGCTCCTCCCCTCCTTCCCCTGTTGCCCCCCTCTCCCCTGCGTCGCTAGTTAAGCCGCGATGTCAGTGATCGGTAAAAGACGCCCCCCTCATGCGATTTCCCATTGGTTTCGCGGACTCTCCCCTCCCCTTCCCGTCTAACGCGAAACTCCGTGGACGCCCCGAAGAGCGCCGATTTCTCCTAAGGGTGATCAGGTTCTGGCGTCTTCTCCAGACCCTTGAACGGCGTACGCCAGGCGGTCCTCCCCCGATAGGTTCTTCCGCGACCCTTTTGTGCAGAGGGGCCCGATCCGGCCGGCGAATTTGCGAGGAAGGCAATAGAATGGTAATGATCCCACCCCCCCTTGCGCTCCCTCTCCCTTATAGAACGCCTAACCCCCCAATGCGGTGATTCCCTTCCCTCATCCACCACAACGTTGGCCCTCTTCCCTTCAATCCATTGAAGTCATATCCTTCGGCGGGATCTATCAGCCATGGATAGATAGTACTGGTTTCCAGACAGAATCAACCTAACCCTTAACCCCCTCAGGGTACCCCTGTAGTTCTTCACCTAAAAGTCAAAAGGAGATCTCTCCCCCTCAGATATTCAGAAGGTGCCTTTCCCCCCCCCTTACGAATCCACAGAAGACTTCGGATCTCTTTTTTTTCGGGCGGCACTCGCTTTTCACTGGGAGTTGAGTACAAACAAGAAAGTTTCACTGTCAAACCCAAACGACTGGTCCCCCCACCCCCCCCTTGGAAACCTACTCCCTCAAGGGCCTTGCGCCATCTCTTCACAGCTACGCCGCGAAGGTGTTCCGTAAGAGACCTTTCCAGACCGATTCCCCCTCCTTGACCCGCCCGGACTCGTCTCTCCCTGCTCTGGGCGGCTCCTTCGATCAGTCAAAGTGGAAGGCGCGAATCGATACCCCATATAACCGGCCTCTCCCCGTTTAGTGATGGCCTCCCGGAACAATGGCCGCGTTGTGTATTTTCCTCCTAGAAGTATTTTATTCCCATCCTTTAGCCTTAGATCTCCCCTTGTCAATGCTAACCCAGTTTTTTCCCATTGGGACTACTTGTTCGTTAATTAGGAGGTGTTTAACAGAAGGTGAGGCTCGATAATGATCCCCCCTCCTCCTGTTTATTCGAGATCTTCTGAGAAGCGAATGCCTTCTCCTTCAGTACCCTAATCGTCTCTCACTGAAAGAAACGACCGTGCTTTCCTAGGGAAGGAATTGTACTCTTCTCTGTTCCTTAAGTACCTCTATCTTTTAATACCTACCTTTTCTCCCCCCATCCCTGCGCCTGTTTACCCTCCTCCAAACAGCATTCCATCAAGCCGAGGACCGTAGAGTCAAACTTCCCCTCTAACCGAGTTGCCCCCATATACATCGCGGTGAGCTGCGCCCGAGTGATTTGAGGAGACCAGATTAGTGGCCCTTCCAGTTTCCGCGACGCGGGCCTTCCCCACCCTGTTTTTTTACCTCCCGCCGCTGACTTGCGCGAGCATCCCATCTGCCAAGTGCCTTCGTATTGCCTTTTACAAGAAACAGACCGGGTATCAACTTAGTCTCCTTGTACACGGTGCACAAGCAAGACTTCCGACGCAACGCGCGCATTTCCCCCACCCTGTGCATGGATCTTGTCGTTTCCCTTTTTGTCCCCCCACCCTTCTAGCTGGCCTGCGACGACCGGTAAAAGGTGTCTATATTGAATAATTTCCCCTCGACACCTGCAGCACTTGGTCCATGATCTGCCGCCAGCCGACTTCAATCTTTTCTACCCGTTGAGAGATCTTTCCCCGATAGTGCCGGACCGGCGTTTAAGTTGGAGTCTGAACCCTTTTCCTCCCCCCTGTTTTTACCCCTCTTTTTCGTCCTTTTTGTGCCAGCGCTCCACGTATCAATCTTTTGTTGACGCGTTTTAGTCGAGTGAGGAGTTCGAACTTATTGATTCTTTTTTTTAGGGATCCTCACTTCTCTCCCTGTTTTCCTTTTTTTTCCACTCGGGCCTGTGCGTTAGGATTTCGAATGTTTACGATCAGCGGTCAAAGACGGGTGCCTTAGTTTTCTGACCGTATCAGTCTTCTCTTCATCCTCGCCCTCCGTTCAGGGCGCTCTGCTGTCCCGCGCCGGTGAGGGGGAAGGTGCTTTTGACCGGTGATTGGTGGATGAAAGCCGATATCGTTTTTAACTTTCCCTTCTACCCAGCGTCCCTCTTGTTCGGTTGAAGCCCGGTCGTTTTCCTTCACTTCTTCGCGATACTCCCCCTTCCCGCCATTATAGAGTAGTAAGCCCCAGATACGAAGAGAAGCTCGTTCTTTTTTGTACGAGAGATCACTGGGTACTCTGACCAGCTCTCCTTCGCTTGCTCCTGATTCTTCGCTTCTTCTGACCTATTCAGGGTTGGGTCCCTGAGGGAGAGAATACTTGATTGGGGAAGCCCTTTAAAGGCACAGGGACCCAGGGTCTTTTCTGCTTCAGCCGTTCTCGAGACATTCTCAGTAGAAGGCAACATTCTTTAGGAATTTAACGCCGAACCCCCCCTTTCAGGTGCTGGGTCGGCCGAGTAACGCCTTGGTCGCTTTGGTGCCCGCGTTGGAAGGAATCGCCGAAGACCCGTCGAAGATACGCTAGCGCCGATTTGTTTTAGTACTAGTCCGGCGAGTTTTTCTCCTCTTTTATTAAGAATGCGTGGTGTCCATATTTAGGTGATCCCTCCCCCTTTTTATGTTCCCTTTCTTAGGTCTTCGGTTTCGTTTTTTGTCCGAGTTCGTGTCGAGCGAGCCGCAGTTTTTTTTCCTCTTCTTTTTTATCGCCTCGTGGGAGTGAGATTGACCCACATCGAGCGGTTGGGGGTTGTTCTTTGAGTCCTGCCGCCTCTCCGTTTGGAGTTCTCTTTCAGAAACGCCCCTGAGCAGTCCTGGCGCGTAGCTTTTGTGACCACGCTTTGTCACTTCTACAGCGCGGTATTCCTTTTCTCCTCCCTTGATCGTACTCACGACGATTCATGCCGTCGGCTCAAGTTTTTTTTTTTGGCCTTTTTTTTGGCTTCCAGCACTGCCCGTTTACGGCTGCTTCTCTTTCTGTTTTTTTGAGATTTCAGACACAGTTTTGAATCTTCGTTTTTTTTCTCCGGCTCGGCCCTACGGCACCTTTTCGCGCCTTTTCCTCCTGGCCCTGAGGAAGCCGTGTAGAGTGCGTAGCGTTGTCCGAAGCCTCGCCCGCTCTCCCTTGAGGTTCTTTAGCACTCCTGGCCGTTCAAGGCGTACGGCAGTTGTCCGGAGCCACCCCCCATTTCTTCGGCGGTAACGTAGGTCTCGGGGAGCCGGCTCGGTGCGTGCTTGCTGGTTTTCCTCTTGATCCCGGATCGATCTCTTGAGAGGTAAAAGCTTTCTTTTCGAGGACGTTCCAAGGCTCTTCGAGGTCTTCTTGCCGCGTCCGTTCAACCCGTCCAGCCTCGATTGTAGCCTCCCAACCGAAAACCGGGGCTTCCGAATTCACCTTTTGTGTTGGTGATACGGAGTGCGTTTTTTAGCTCTTGCTCTGCCCCGGCGCCGAATGTCATGCTTCTATTTGTAAGTCAAGTTCTTCAAAGATGGTGCTTATATTTCTTTTTTAGACCACGTTGCTTTGTTTTAAAGAGCACTTCTCCCTCTCCCCCTTTTTGCTGGTCGCGAGATCGGTGGCCAGACTTTATCTGTCCCTGCCCGCGCAGCTGAACTAAGCGTGCGTAAAGCATCAGTCGAGACAAGAAACGTCCCGACTTCCATTCTCAGGTCGGATATTTGTAGGCCGGAAGCTGTGGGGCTCTTCTTTAGACCTCCCGGCGATCTCTGAGTAGAAGTTCTATTGTTTTAGGTTTTTTTTTGGTGACAAATCGTCCTTCTCGGTCACCTAGTGATGTCGAGCACGTCCCAGCATTCCTTCCCCTAATATGAAAGTCTTTCCCCTGAGGAATACGGTGGTTTTCAGGAAAAGTGCAGTCTTCGGATAGATGTCTTGTGTCGTCCTTCTTTTTAGCGCTCTTCGGCTTGGTTGCTCCTTAAATCGCAGATTATCTTGAGGATGTGAAACTCCGATGGCACGCAATGGTAGCCACTCCAATTTCTCCCTGGTCACTGGTTTTTCACCCCCCAAGCGAGCATTCTATGAAGAACATTTTCGGGCTGAAGAGAGGAACTTAATTGATTCTTTTACCCCAGGTAATAGCTGTTACTCCTCCCCCTTTCCACTCTTTTTTTCTCCCGGGCCTCGTCCTGTCTCTCTCTGGTCACGGCTTTATATTATTACCCCTCTAGGGAGGAGAGATACCTGCCTTTGCTGCTCGGCGGCGAGGCTTCTCTATGGTATTACGAGTTCAACAGCCGTCGTAGTCATTCTTCTTTACCCGGATTTCCAGATCGTTTTGTCCCGGACGACTCTCGACGAAAGATCTACGTCTCATTTGGAAACGGTAGATCAATTTTCCTTCTATTTCTTACGAGGCCTCAAGGGCTGGGCATCTACGTTTTTATGCTCCGGATAGATAGGGATTCAGAAGACGAAGCGCCAAACTGTCCCGCCCCTTTCTTAGACGACCAACTGCCTCCTATGATTCCTCCCCGGCCGTGTCTTGGGCTGGAATAAACCTCTTCCCGAAAAAGTCCTTGCCTCGGAACATTTACGACCCTCGAAGACGTTCGGGGGCCGTTCCGACATCCCCTTTTCTGAGCCTCCCTGGCTTTGCCCCTGAAGTGTTAGCGCTTTTCGCCCTGTGCGCTTAAAAGCTCGCCAACGGGATCAGTTCCGGCTCTTACTCGATCTACGGCCATTCCCTGGTGATGGGGATAGGGTATTAAAGCCGCTGATGGCGACGCTTTGAGGTACTCGGCGCGGCCCGTCTCGTCACCCTCTCGCCCCCTCTTCGATATGTGCGACCTGTGACGTGGTTATTCTCATTGATACCCGTAACTGCCTAATTCTTCCAGGTCCTTTCTCGGAGAATAGAAATTAGGTCAAGGAGGTCTTTACTCTAAGTACCCCCTCTGCATCTTCCCGGTCCTTAAGCGCTCGTTCTGGCCTCAGCCTCTAGAGAACTTCTAGAGTTGGACCGATGTGTAGTCTCGCAAACATTTACTTGGAATTTTTGAATTTCTTTCAATGTCCCCTCCGGCCATCTTCAGGAACTTTAAGCAGCGCTTTCATTGTACCCGCCCTCCCAACTTACCGGTCCGAGCCGTTTTCGTCGCACGACACCAGCTTCGGCCAACGAAGCTAGTCGAAGCCCCCTCGCGATTCACGTTGCTAGGAAGAACTGAGAAGAGTTCTTTGGGCGTTCAGGATCCCTCCCCTCCCCGATTTTGCTCCAGTTTCCGCGTGCGCGCTTCTGGCGGGTACTCCCATAAAAAGAACCTTTTAAGAAGTCAAGTTCCTCCGACCCTTGCTTGAAGTGCCCCTTCGAGCCACGCCCGGTGCGGGCGCGGGGGACCCCAAGGAAGCAGATATTAGGTCAGTATTTGAGCAACCACTCGTTCCAAAACCGTTTTCTCGGCGCGAAAGCCGGGCCGCACACGCTGCGTGCTGAGGCTACCCCCAAGAAAAACAGTCTGATTTCCTTAGCCTTGCAGGCTGAAGAGGCTTTTTTCCTTTCGTCCCGCGGCGAACTGATGGACGGTGGAGCTGGACCCCAGAGGGTTTTGGTCTTCCCCGTTGCAATAAGATCCACAAGACGGGACATCTTCGTATCCCCTCTCTTTAACGAGAGGGTTTGGGCGTCTTACAGCCCAAAGTATCCGAACCCTCCCCCTTGATTCGCTGTTTTGCGTGGGCCCTGAACACGATACTCACAGCTTTTTTCGTATTCGAACGCGACCCCCCCCCCTTCATGTCTCACCACCCCAAAAAATCTGGACTCCTTCCCCCAACCGACCCGAAGACTCAATCTCGGGAAGTCCTACAAACTTCCAGGTCAAGCCCCTTTTCCCACCTGGTCGCAACTCCCCTCCCCTTTATCGACCCCTTTCGAACGCGGACCGAGTTACCCTTCTACTCGCTACGCCTCCCCCCCCGGCCAAGTATAGTCGACTGACCCCTTCACCGGCTCCGCGCCGGGGGGACTCGCCCATTCTCTCCGGCCTCTTTGATTTTGTGCGTCCCTCCTTCTCTTGCAGCTCTCACGGCTTTACGGCCTGAACTACCCTCCTCTTCTCCGAGCTTCGGAGGCCGGTTTTAAACTAACCTTCCCCATTGATTCCCTTCCCCTTCCACCGACCATTTCTCCTCCGCCCGCGAGAGCTGAGCAAGCTCGTGCTTCGTACCAGAAAACGGACTCGCTCCCCCCTTCCCTTGACGCCAACCTGGTCCTTTCTCCCGCGAGTTCGGGGAAGAGTCTAGAGGAGATCAGAAGCAAATCGGGGTTTTTAGATGCCTTTGCCTTCCCTCCCCGGGCTCACCCCTACCCCTGCGCGTTTACCTTCTGCCCCAATTCCAGGTTCTTCCGGATAAACGATCATTTAATCCTGCCCAGGCTCCCCTCTCCACCCTTGCCCCTTATCTAACGGCGCGGTTTACAATCCGAGAAAGAGGCGAGGCGCCCTCCCAGTGGAATCCTATTTGCTCTCCCCCGACTTATTCCCCCCAACTTCTTTGAGCCCGCTGATCGGCAAGCGCGACATATACCCATGGGCCCTGAACTCCCAGCAAGACCGTCGAACTTCTCTCTCTCTCCTCCTTTTTTCCCTGCCCACGTTCCAAGAATCCTACATTCTCCTTGCTCAAAAGAGGTCAAATGTGAATTGGGTAGGACAGTCTTTGCGGCCAGATCCCTCTTCCCTAAGTTTCCAATGAGCCTCCCCCTCTTCCCCTCCCCCCCTCCTCCCCGACAACCGCCTCTTCCCTGTAATCGTGTCGTCAAGCCGCTATGCTGTCCTTGGTGAATTCTTCATCGTTGTGTGATAGAGACGAATCTTAAGGCTTTGACCGGATATTCCCTTTTGAGTAGGGCCGGTTCTTTTAGAGATAGTCA
>Ga0179591_1262295_pt1 | contig 20034 bp, 20 predicted proteins | sample CZOMad2_1_08_16f_FD_182891 | JGI IMG/M metagenome (GOLD analysis project Ga0179591, IMG submission 182891) | Vadose zone soil fungal communities from Angelo Coast Range Reserve, California, USA - CZOMad2_1_08_16fungal (PacBio error correction) | ecosystem: Environmental > Terrestrial > Soil >... | reverse complement strand
CACAGATTGGATGATCTTTTCTCTTCCAACGTCCCTTCAGTTTTGTCCCATCTTACTATGACTTGTTTGCACGGCCGCTTGTTCTTTGTGGAAGTTCAAAGCCGGAGGTTGGGCCGCCCCTGTAAGGCTTTTTGAAGACTGTTCTCGTGATCGGGACCTGATCTGATTAAATGGTCACGTTAAAGCCTTCCCCCCCATTCGCCTTTTTTCCCTTCCCTTTGGTTTTGGGATAGGTCCAAACCCTTCAGTCAAAACGAAGGTTCTTAGGTTGGTTTCCTCGTTTTTGCCCCCCCCCCTTTCCCCCCCCCCACTCTTATAGATCTGGGGTGGCCTGAAACAGGTCCAAACGGCATATGGGGCTCCAATTCAGATTTAGTCTCTTTTCCAGTGATAATGTGTTCTTATTTCTCCCCTTCCGACAATGATCTTTCACAGACTGTTGCCATACTCCAGCGATTCTTTGGTTGGGGGTGGGGGGGGTTTTGTGATAAGTTAGGGCCCAAATTTCCCCACAGTGCGTGAAAATGTTCAAGCGCAGATGCTTCTTCTCTTCCTGAATACCGTTTCCCGGGGTCGTCGTACAAGTTCATGTTTTCATTAGGGATTCCCCCCCCACTTCCCTTTTAGTGCGTACAGGAACACCCGGCCCAGCAATCACTGCCTGGCCGCCACCAACCAGTGTTGTGTCTTTTCTTTTTTTTTTGTTTTTCCGAAGATGAAGTTCCACCCACCCCACCCCCTTTCTTCTTGGGTTTCCTGACGCTCCTGCAGTTGAGGATTACCACGGTTTCCCCCTTTTGTTATCCGTTTTTTTTCTCCCCATTTGTATTTTCCGGTTTTTTCTCACACGGTTTAACAGAACCAGGGCTGGTTCCTTTTCAAACGCCAGACCCAAATACTGATGAATCTTCACTACCTCCATTGACGTACGAGTTCTAAACCCGCGTGGAACGACGGGGGGGTTGTTTCCCTTATATAGTCCCCTAACGTGGCTCGGGAGTTTAAAGGTGCCTGTCTCCCTTTTTCTTTTTCTGCTCACGTTTCCTGCTTGTAAATGAACCGGCCCGCATATACGTGGCTTCGAGCCCAAGATTTTTTTCGTGAAGACTTTTTCCTCCCCTGCAGAAACTAAAGTTTTAAACTGATGTGGGTTCTGTCTTTTTTCCCCCCTGTCCAGCCATTCCTCCATTTTACAAGTCTTCCTACCCCTGAGTTCTGGTTAGCAATCCGGGTTTGACAGGAGAACCGCCCCACACACAATCTTTCCCTTTTTTTGCTTCCTTTCCTCTTCCACACACTTTTTGTCCTGTCGGCAACATACATTTTTAAAAAATGGCCCGCTTGCTCCGAATGCTTTCGTTTTTCCCTTCTAGTCACTTTGAGCCCACAACTTTCCACTCTCCCAGGACTCTGGAGTCGATCGGACGATATCCTTGAAAAAGGTCCAATTTTCGAAAAGCCTCCCCTCACTTCCCTTCCCCCAATTTAAATTTTCTTTTTCTAGTCTTTGACTTCCCATTGTGTTCCCCACAAGCGCCACTGGGATACCCCCGCCGAATTACGCAATAAGCTGTTCTTTGGTGACCCTAACGTCCCCCCCCCTTCTAGGTCGCCCTTTTTTTTATAACGTGCCACCTTTTTTTCACAAGTTGAACGGTCCCCCCCCACCTGGTCCCGACCTGTTACCCTCAACAACTTAGAAGCTTAATGGACTCGTCTCCCCACCCCGTCTTTCGTCCCCCTCCAGACCACGTCTCCCCTGTGCAGTTTGGCCGTTACGGCCTTCACCCCCCCACCACATTTGTGCAGGTTTTACTTCCACAGGTTCCATCTTCTCCCCCACTCGTTCCCCCACCCCCGAACCTTCACCTTTTTTGCGCGACATTCCGATACCGATTACGGCGAACCCTTATTTTCTCCTCCTCCCCGGCCAACTTGTTTGACCGGGCGGACTTGAGTGTTAACAATTCGGGACCGGAGGTGGATTTTTTTCCCCCCCTCATCGGTTCAAACCCCCCCCACCCGTTGTCCACCCCCCCCCCAGCCCCCGACCTTCGGAGGGCGTCACTCTTTCGAGAACCAGCGTTTTTGTTTGAGATTTTTTTCCTTTTGGATTCTTTCATTTTACGACACCTGCCAGACCCACGGCGTGTCATCCACGACCCCCACGGATATACCGAAATCTCGAAACCACTACTTTTTCCCCCCTCCTTTTCTCCTTTTGTTTGCGACCAATTTGACCACACCACACAGTGCGCATGGCCCACCGGCTTTGGAGGAGTATTCTCCGCCCTATCCCCTTTCTTCCTCCCCCCCCGCTTTCGTTCTGCAGTCACACTCACTACCCGTTTTACAATTCGGACGGGTCCTGCCCCATAAACCGTGCATTCGCCTTTTTCCTTTTTTCTTCTCCGTTCGAATAGTTAACCTTCACCCCTTCTTCATAGTCCGGGCGCAGGGTTCCGGCGCAGTTTCAAGGTTCAGTGTTTTTTTCCCTCCCTCTACGGCCACCCGGCTCATCTTTCCCGCCACCTCTAACCACCCCTGCCCCCTGTTACCCCGGTCCAGAAAACAAACAAACGCCGCACTGTTCCTGATGCCCCCCCCTCGTGGATGAGCGTTTTTTAAAATCAATCGTAATCCCCCCTCCTTTTGGAATTTCGTGTGGATCCGGGCATTCGATACCTTCTGAATGGGGATTTTCCCTTCGAATTTTCCCCCTTCTCCTCGCCCGGGTTTTTTCCTCCCCCTGTAACGCTGTGACTCTGGGACTTAGTTTGACCCCTTTTTCCAGAGGGTGTAAGTCATTCAGAGGAGGGTGTCACAACTCTAGATGTTTCCCTTCGCCTGTTTTTTTTTTCCCCCCCCGCATATGGCCAGCTGGAGCCAATCCCCGACAACTTCCGTTTTTTTTCGCCTATCTTTCGACACTGATATGGACTGTTATGGTCCCGCGGTTTTTTGGGGTTGACAGATTTTTCCCCCTGCCGATACTCGTACGGTTGTATGAGTGAGGGTTTCCGGCTCTCCGAGGACTTCTCGGAGTAGTCCTGGCGTTTCTGTCCTTTCCCCTTTATCTTTTCTCCCTCTCTTTTTTTTTTGTGAGATTCTTCACGTCTTGTTCCTTAGTCGTCTTTTTTGCCGTTGTACCACCGTCCTCATCCCCAAAACTTCCCTGATCCTTCTCCTTCGATTTCTGAAAACACTCTCCATCCCCCCTCCCCAGGTTTTGAAAGCTGTTTCTTTCGCCCGCTCGTTAAGTACCTGTCTCTTCCCATACTTTCAGGGATCTTGGTGCTGACGATCTCAGGCACGTATATTTGACCACAAAGAATTTCCCCCCTTCACTGTACGATCCCTTTTTCTCTTCCCCCTTTCTCTTCGTTTCCATTTAAGTGTGGTAGTGACGGTATTCTGACTACGTGTTGGCTCCCACCAGTTGCCGTTGTAAACGGCATCCTACATTCCCGATTTTTTTCTCCCCGAACCCCTTTTTCCCCCCCATGATTTGTGATACTTATCCGTCACAATTTGTCTGGCTTTTTTTCGCTGTGTCAGTGTTTCCCCTTTTTCGAGGAATTGCGGGTTCATTTAAGGGGGCAGTTCGTTGAGTTAGTTTAGTTTCTCTCCCCCCACCCCTGCTTCCCTGCAACCGCTGACTTTTGTTTCTAGCGTTCGCATTTCCGTGATCTCGGCCAGCGTCGAGTTTATGAGTTTCCGTTGCGTTTTTTCTCCGCAGGCTTTCCATTTTTCGCTTTTTGACTCCCTCCCCCGCCGGGGAAGCAAAGCTGTTCCCCGCTCTTCTTCCAGCATGAGTGTCCACCAGGCTATTTTGTCAACCAGGTGTGTACGGGAGTCAGTGCTTTATTTTTCCTCGGAGGTTTCGTTTGATTTTCTTGGTCTTATCCGGTCTGGGGACAGGTTTTCGTAGGTCCCGTCTTCCCCACCCGTACTTCCCTTCCCCCCAAGGTTTTGGCTTGCGCGCTCGGAAGATGCGCTCACGATTGTTCGGTTCCCGTTTTGTGCACAGGGACGATCGACCGTTTTCCTGCACTTCTTTTCTTTTCACTTTTTTCAAGTCTCACAGCCGAGGCAATTGTAACCGTCCGTTTAAACTGCAGGGTTAGGTTCTTTAAGCCTTGCCCCCCTCTCCCCCCTGCTCTCTATTTCCTTTGCCTGGGGGTGGATTACTCTGGTTCGGTACTTGACCTCGCTCAAACTCGCTAAAATTCGGTTGGTTTTGTGTCCGGTGGTTTCGGCTTTTGTTGTTAGACGACAACGTCACCCCTATGTGTGGGGTTCTGTTCTTAACTGGCGCTTTCCCTCAAACGAGGATTCGGGCAAAACCCGCCCTGGACTTTTTTCCTACCTCTTTTTTCCCCCCCCCGGGCGCCTACCCAGGGTCTGCTTTGCAAACTTTTGGGTCAGTGTTTGGCTTCAAAAAATTTCAGGGGTTTACCCCCACCGTTTGTTTTGCTATTTTCTTGCCGGCTCTCTCTGGTTGTCCCGAAAGGAGTGGACGATGGGCTTTTCGGGGGCGTGGGTCGCCGAGAAGTGACAACAAAGCGTGGTCACTTTCTTTTCTCATTTGACCCCTCCCTTCTTTTTTTTTCCGGTGCTTTGGCACCCCTCGTGCCGTGTGTTCGGTGCGAGATAATACGTTTTTTTTTTTCTTGAAATCTTTTCTTCCCTTTCCCCTGGATTATTTCCTTCGTATGGCTCCGTGGCACTGTCATTGGTTACGTAAGATGGCACCTGGACCCCCCCTTCAGTTTTTTTTTCTGTCCCTTTCCCAACACCCACGAAAGCCTTTGTTTTTTTTTTTTTTTTTTTTTGTTTTTTTTTGCGTAGGTAGACTCCCAACCTTTTTACCTTTCCCCCTCCCTACTAGTCCCCAAACGGTCTATTGTCTTTTTTGTGGTGCTTGCGGTAGGGTTCCCACCAATTCCACCAACTGAAGGGATTTTTTTTTTCTTTTTTCGCTCCTGTTCTTTTCCCTCACCCCCTACTTCTTCGACCATACACACGCACGATGAAAGTTTACGATAGCGGTTTGGCTATTAAGGACCCAGCGCTGACATGATTGCCTCGCCCCCCCGCCCCATTTGCCTAGAAGGCGACCGTGACGACGACATTGGCACGCCCTTTCGGGCAGACCCTCGACTCTTCCCCACCCCCCCTTCTTTTTGCTTTTCCCCCAATTCGTCGTTCGTAGTTTTAACCTCCCGCTTGCGACCCACCTTGTGTCTCCTTCATTATTGCCCTGCTTTTACGAGGTCCGTTCCGGGAACAAAACCCCAAGTAGGTTTCGCACCCCCCCCCCCCAGCTTTCGACCCCAACCCCCCTGCCCCCCTGGTGAGCGGATACCGCAACTTTTTCTGGGAGCGCATTTGCCCCCCACGCAGGTTTTTATTTCATCCCCATGGTCCACCCCCACCCCCCCAGAGGACTTCTCCCCCTTGTTGTTTGCGCCTTTAAATGGTGACCTTGGGTTTGGCGGGTGACTGTTCTTCGGAGACATTTCCGTTTTTCTCGAAAAGGGAAAGGGTCACTTTTACTTCCAACTCTCTTCTCTTTTCGTGCTTTTTTTTTTTATTTTCACCCCCGGTGAGATTACTTGCGCCGGCTGTGCGATTCACCACCCTCGATCTTTAAGGAGGAGTAGGAGTTTTGTGTCCTTTCCTTTACCCCCTCTAGTTTTTTCCCACATTGGTGGACCTTACCACTGAGATCTCCATGTGGTCCCTGTCAGGGCCACGTGATTAGGTTTAGAGTTTTCTTTTTCGTTTGTTCACCACGTTAGTGAATCCCCCCACTACTTCACCACCCCCTGGATTGGACTTTTTCGGAAGTTCGCCCTCTTTAAGTCTTTTGATTCTCTGGGGCTTTTGTTTAACGGTTCCTTTGGCTATCACTCCATCGTCCCCCCAGCGACCTTCTCCCAGCGGTGGGACCAACTCTTTGGTCCCTCCCCCAGCCCTTTTCCTCCCCTGGACTTGCTGGTGTTGGGTAACAAAAGTTGCGACCCTGGAGATTTATTGGTCTCTGGCATCCCTCTGGAATTCCTCTTTTCAATTAATCCTTTGTTGTTTGCATGATTTTCTCCCCCTGGGATCCCTTGGCTCTTGATCTTTTTAGTACCATGTAGTGTTTTTTTTTCACACCCTCATCAATGGTCTGGATGTACCGTGCCCCCCGCCCTTTTTCGTGTTTTTCCCCTTTTAAATTACTTTCTCCGAGAAGATTTTCAGCCCGAGGCTGAGTGGGTGGCTTTGCCCCCTCCCTCAATTTGTTGTATCTCTGGACATGAGCAACGTAGACCCGACCCTCGCCTTTTTTCCCCCCTTCTTTTTTCTTGTCTATGAAAATTAAAGAAAGCAGTTTTTGAAGAGTTGTGCTGGCTTCTCTTGATTTTCCCCCCCCGACCCACACTAGGACAGAATGCTGGGTTTTGTCCTTTAACAGTGTGTCCCACCCAATGTAACCCACCCCACTCCTCCTTTGGAACCAGACCCGGTCGACTTCTGAAATCTCGTGGACTGTCCCGTCTCCGACTTCCCCCTACCCCCCCTGGCAATTTTTCTAAGGCTGGGTTGTGTTGACTTCTCGCCCCGTGCGACAGTAAAGCTTCCCGCGTGTAAACTCCCCCTCTGACCTTCCCTGCCTGCCGGATTTTTGAATTTCTTCGGGTTCCCGTCCCGTTCTCTGAGCGGGAAACCAGTTAAATTCGTTGTCTGATCTTTTCCCTCTTTTCCCAACTCTGTTGCACACCTGCGCCCCCCCCCCAGACTTTCTTTGCAGTTCCGGTTTTTTTTTTGCCTCTGGGACGAAAACCCCCCCCGTCCTCCGGGGGGTTAAATTTGCGCTCACATGGCTCTGTTCCACACAGTGGGTCTTTTTTTTGTGTCCCGTTGTTTTTTTTTCCTCCTGCTTTGTAGGTTTTTGGGGTCGTTGCAACCCCGTGAACGGGTGTCAACCGGTTCTGAACCGTGTGGGAATCAGACCTTTGATTCCCCCCTTCGCCCCTTTCCCCCTCTTTTCCTCGTACACCCCGATGGCCCCCCCATCCCTCAAGACTTTTTGCTTGCCTTTTTTTCGTACGTCCTGAACCGGCTGCTCGTTCTTTTCCTTTATGACTTTCCATTTCGCCAGGTTTTTCTTCCTACTGTCCGCCGTTTTCCGTGCCGGCACAGTCAGATCGACTCGGCTCCTGAGTAGCCCTTTCCCCCTTTCTTTTCCTTGGACTTTTGTATCCGGCGCCCTACCCCCCAATTTTCCACTTTCTTTGTTTTTGGTTGATGGCTTGTACCCCCTTTTTTTTTTTTTGTTCCTCAGAACGCCACGCCGCACGATCCACCCCCCCTTTTCCCTCGATGATTCGGATGGTTTTTATCACGTTGTTTTTGGACGTCCCTACCCATTTTCCCCTAACGTTTCATCTTTTTCTAGTTGGACGCTCCCCCCTGCATTTCTGTAGACCATTCTGACACCCTAGCCCTTTCAGGTTTGTTACAATTCCCCGATTGATTTGTCCCCGCATCTTCACCGCATCGCTTTCAAAAAGCGGCCATATTCACCACTCTCCGACATTCCTCTGTTGCCGACTGCCTTTTCCTCCCGGGCACACGTTCCACCGAATCCGTTTTACCTGGTAAGCCCCCCCCAGAGTCTGCTGTCGGGAGGAACCCCCCCCCCCTGAATCCCGTGCTGGTTTTTTCTTTCTTTTTCTTTAATTTGCCCCCACCCACCTACCAGAACAAACCCGGCCAAACTCGCAGACCTTTTGACTGGGATACCAGACCTGGAAAGGTAAGTTTCTTTTCCCCCCCCCCCCTAACTCCCATCGGTAAACCAGGAACCCCTTTTGTGACGGTCCACACCCCCTGGCCAGAAAAATTCGGCTCTTTTTTCGACGCCCCTTCCCCCCCAGTTCGGCCTCCCCTTATTGCTTTTGCCGAAAGAAATGTGCGCCTTTCACTGTCTTTCCCTTTCTCCCGCCCACCTTCTGTTGCGGTGTTCGAAGTCCAATCTCCCCACTACTCCTCCCCACGGGACACCCAACACACTTTGGGTTGCGCTCACCACTTGATAGCCTACCTGTTTTCCAGGTACTTCTCCGACCGATACCCCGGATCCGCTCCAATCTGATTAGGCTTTTTTTGCCCCGCAACCCTTTGTTGCGGATACTTTCGCGTCGAGGTTGGACGTCACCCACTTCTCCTTAGGGCTCAACACTCGTACCCCCTTTTGACCCGGAAACACCAAAAAACCCACCCAAGCCCTTCTATGAGAGTCGATTCCGTGGTCACCGCCATGTTTTGGCCTCTCTTCCCTGTCTTTATTGGTACCCCCCCCCTCCGGACACCCTTTCAGACCCCGGTTTGAAAAACGTTTACCCCCATCGCCTCACCCTTCCCACTTCTCACGGCCCAACCTTCCCGCAAAAGTGACCTTTCCCCCCTCACTGGACCCCCCCCCCATGGCCACCCGGCCAGCCCTGTGTTCATTCAGTTAGATGGGCTTTTTTTTTGCGGTGCCCTTTTCTGCGTTAATTTAAAATGCTTTTTTTTTTCTTACCCTTTTAACCTCCGAAAAGTGGGTTTTTATTAGTCCTGTCTTCCGCCCCCTCCCCCCCCCCCCAACAGTGAATCCTCCCTCTTGCCGTCCATTCAGTGTTTCCTCTGGTCTTTTTCGGTTATGCGCATAAGAAAACCCCCCTATTGATCTTCCCCCCGGCGGTCTTGTACCTTTTTGTCCCGACCCCCCCCCTTCCCCCCGGTTACCTGTATTCAAGAATTTTCCCTTTTTCGACAGGCCCCCCACTTTTACCGAACAACCCCAACAAAAACCCCTCCCCCCTGGCCTCCTTTTGTTCCATTGACTTAGGATGAGAGTTGTATTTTTTCCCCCTCACCCCTTTTATTGGGATTATTTCGATTCCACCCCACCAAATCTTGAATTTAATTCTGATGGCGGGTGTTGTTTTCGTTTGCAACCACTCGTTGCTCCCTTCTCTTTTTCTCCTTACTCAGACCTTTTTTCAGTGGCACTTTTTGTACCTTCTTGCCACTAGGGGCGGCTTTTTATCATGATCTGCCTCTTTTCTTTTTCCCTTTAGTGTCGTTGTTCTTTCAACCTTTATTGATTGAAGGATCTTGTCTTTTTTTCTGGCCAGTCTGAGCAGTCCCCTTTCCCCGCAAAAACCTTTTTTAATTCCGAAGTGTGTAACTCCTCCTTTTCTGACCCCTGGAAACTGGTTCTTCTTTTACACCGAGGTGGTTTGGTTTCCCTATACTCTTTTTTTCTCTGTGACTTTTTTGTTTTGATTATTTTTATTTTTTCGGCACTGAATTTGTTAGTCCCTGTGCCTCCTCAACCCTCTCTCTCCTCATCCGTGTTTTGGGAGAAGTTTTAACTGCTTTCTTCTCCTTCCCTACTCTGCTTCCCCGTTTAGTTGTCCACTACTCCTCCGTACGAGAGTCCGTCGGAGTCTCTTCCCCCGTCCTCCCGGTGACCGACCCCTTCCCAGGGAAAGCGATGCTCTGCTTTTTTGGCGTTTTCTTATTGGCCTGCACTCTCTTTTTTTCCCCTAGATAGACTTAAGCTTGGGTGTGATCCAAAATCCACTGGGACACTACCGCGTCGCTTCCTTCGCGGTCCACAAACGAAGTGAGGAGTGACCCGTGATGTCCTTCCCTCACCCTCTTTTTTTTTTGTTCAAATTTTATTTACAACCCTTTCCCTTGCAAGACCCTAAAGTATCGTTTCCTGCCTCTCCCCCCCCATAATCAGTTTCGTTGTGATCCCTCCTCTTTCCCCGTAACCCTTTTTCCCCTTTTTTTTTTCCTTTGCATCTTTTTTTCCCGAGTTCATTTTCTGGTAGTGTTTCACCGTGTTTCTTCGGAGTCAGCCCTTCTTTGCTTCCCCCTCGCTCCGTGTTACCTTTGGAGGTTTTGCGTGGCGCATCCGTGATATTTCTGGGCGGTCCTGGCGTGGGATGCCGTTTTGTCGGATTGTGGGTTGCGGGTAAGAAGCGCAGCTTTAACCAAGTTATGTTTTTGGAATTTTTTTCTCCCCAGTTCGGTTTATTTACGGTTTTTTTTTACTGTAGAAGGCTAGCCTTTCCGCAGGCTGCGATTTTTGACCAGGGAGCACCCCGCGTGCAGGTTTTTTTCACTGCTAGTTTTTTTGTCTGCGGTCATATTTAGCGCTGGGGTAAGTGGACCTCGGTTTGGGATGGGGGGTTTTTTCTTTTTTCACCGCTCCTTCACCCCTATCTTTTCTTCACTCGTGTTGGTGATTTTCCTCTTGAAGCTGCGTTTCGTCTTCGGATGTCTTGGACAATTTCTCCGTTTTATTTTGCTTCTGTTTTCTTAGATTTTGTCCGTAAACCCTACGGGCCTGATCCATGTATTTCCCTCCCCTTTTTCGAAGAGTTTTTCTTTCAGCCAGATTTTCTGATCTTTTCTGTCTTTAGTTTCCGTTTTTAGTATGGAATCCCTTTTCTTTTTAAAACTGTCCTCTTTCCCCCCCCGAGTCGTTTGGTGCCTTTGGCCCGTTTTTGTTTGAGGGTATTGCTTCTGTTCTCCCCCTTTTTCTTTTGCCCCAATTCACTTGCTTTTCTTTTTTGATTTCGTAGCGTAACTGTTTGTGATTTCCCCTTCCCGTTGAGTGCGTTTCACGGATGCTAGTTTTCAACAGGATCCTTTCTTTCTGTTGTCCCCACAGTCTGGCGGGTGGGGGTCTTTTTTTTCAAAGTTTAGTGAGGGACTGGGTTGGTTTTCCAAGTTTTCTTTTTTGTCAGACCCCCCCCCCTTGATGGTTCTGAGTTTAGTTCGCCTCTTGGTCCTGGAGGTACCCCCCCTCACAACAATTTTTCCGTTTTCGGCGTATTCGTCTTTGTGTCTTTTTTGTGCCGATTCCCCCCGTGGCTTTCTTTTTGATTCTTTTTTTTTGTCAACACTCAGTCTTTTGGCCCCCTCCAGTTTATCTTCCTTTCGACGTTTCCTTGGTGTTCCGGCATTTCTCCTCGGCTTCTTGTGATGAGTGCCGTCCGGTGCAGTCCCTTGAATCTATTTGCGCTTGTATACTGGTTATAAATTCTTCCATTTCTCCCTTGTCCTTTCCTCGTCTTATTTTTTTCTGTATTTTGCCCTTTTTGCCCATGCAGTGTTGAGAGTCCCGAGGACACCCCCAAGATGATGTCCATATGTTTGGTCGTTTAGTCCGCCTTATCCCCCCATCTATTCCAGTTGTTTTGTAGTGCTCCTCTGTGCTTCTTGACGTATTTCCCCCCCACCCCCCATCACCACCCCCCCCTTTTGGTCCCCCTTTTGACGTTCGGGCGTCTTCCCTCTAGTCGTTTTCTCCCCTTGACGTCCCTTTTTGAATCCGGGAGTACCACGTTAACGATCTTTTTCGCTTTACTTTTTTCCCTTATTTTTGCCTCCCGTCCCCCCCTGGCTTTTCCCTTTCCCCCCTTTGCCGTCCTTTTTTAAGACGCTCATTATCCCTTTTCGTCACGTCCATTTGCGAACAACTCCTGTCCACAATGACACCCCCCCATGTTCTTTGGTCCTTCGTCTGCGGTTACTTTTTCAACTGACGTTCCGATTGATCCCACAACCTTTTTATACTAATTCTTTTTGTCTGTTTACGTAGTACCGGGTGCTTTCCTTTTGCCGCTTCGTTTTCCCCCTACCACCCCGCAACTGCGCCCAACCCGCACACCTCGTGTGTTTCCGCTTTGATTTTTTTTTGTTTGAACCTCCACCCTTTTTTTTTATCGCACTTGACCCCCCGAGGGACGGTGTTTGTTTCTTTAATTCCCTTCGGAACAACCCGTTTTCAGGTCTAACCCCCCTTTTGTTTGCTCAAGGTGGGTTGTTCTTCTTTTTTCCTCCCGGTTTTTGTACGGCTTCTCTTGTCTTACATGTCCGTGTTGTCGCCGGATACCCCCCGGGGCCGGCCAGTGGACCGGTTCAAAAATACGGCGCCTCTCTCTTTGTTGGTCCGTTTAAAGGGATTCGCCTGTAACTCGGTCCCCTCTTCCTTTCACCCACCATTGTATGGAGCTTCGGAAGTCCTCCCTTGTCTCAGTTTATCCCCCCCTTTATGTAGTCCTTCCCGACATCCGCCAAATGGGACCCCCTCGTGTCCGTGCGGACCTTTCTCCATCCTTTTTTCTTTATTCCATCCTTAGGCTTGTTACCTTTTTGGGTGGGTTTGCCAACCACCGTAGCCTGTAAAAACTTTAGGTTCCGGGCTGTCCCTGTGACGTCCTTCCCGACTTCCAATGTCTGGTAGTTTCCATGACCAAGTTTGGGCGTTCTGTTTACCTGCTGCTTTTTTCCCCCCCCAACGAGATTCCCCTACCCGGCCCCCCACCGCGACTTACGTTTTTGTTCTCCTCTTCTCAGGCTCCCCTCACTCTTCGAACTGCTGAGTGAAACAACATGTTCCCTCCGGTGTTTAGTCCACCTCCTTTATTCTGTTTTTCCTTTTTTCCTCCCTTTCTCATACCTCCCTCGTTTTTTGTTTGAGATTTTCTCCCCCCCCCCCCTTCTTATTTGACCTTAGGATTTTGAGTTGTCCACCCCCGTCGACGACGTTGTGTTCCCCCATCAGCAGAGTTCTTGAATGGCACCCGGCATTTTCTTGTCGGGGACATAACCTTCGTCCGGGGGCTTTTTTCTTTTTTTCGTCTTTCCTTTCTCAACCTTTTCGCTTGGTGCCGAGGTTGTTTTTTTCGTGCAAATCTGCTCCTTAAGGACCGCACACGGGGGTCGGTCCCCCCATCCTTGGCTGTCTTCTGAGGAGTTAAATTGTTCATCCCGGGTTTTTTTGTCCTCTGTCTCGGTTTTTTTTCAAAAGCCCCCCCTCTCTTTTTTTCTTGACTTCTTGGTTTTCTGACCCAAAGGAAAAATGCTCGCTTGGCTGTCCCGTCATTATGTCCCTGCTTTCGAGTTCTTCTTCTTTTCGGTGTGCCCCCATCAGCACATACGCGTTTCAACTCCGCTGTCTTTGGTAGGGTGTTCCTCGCACCATCTCTTTCTCAGTTCCCTTCGATCCTCCTTGCCTTTACCCCCAAGCGACTTCTCTGGCTGGCGTCCTTGGAACGTTGGCGGTAGTAGGGGCATTTCTCCCTTGTGAGCTGTCCCCCCCCTACCTTTTCGCTTCTCCCGTCAGGCAATCCCCACCATGACCTGATTCCCCACCAGGTTTTTTTTTTCTCGGTTTTTTCCCTTCGTTGAAGACAGAAACACCCCCCCCGTCTCTTTTTTTCCATGGGGCTCCACTTTAACCAAGTTCGTCTCGTCTCCCCTATCTGGGTCGCTGTTATTCCGGTTTTTTTTTTTTTTTTGCTTTTTTGGTGTAGGTTTTCCTAAAACCGAAACGTGTTTTTCACCCTTTGCCCCTTTGTAACTAGACCGCCACATTCGGAGCCCCCCCCTTTTTTTTGCTCGTTGGTTTTCTTCTGTTAACCGTTCCGAGCCGCCTGAGGCCTTAGACTTTTAGGGGGGTTTTCCCGTCTTTTCTGTTCGTTTTTCCGTCCGAACGTTCTTTTTTCGTTTCCTTTAGTCGGACGTCCAGTTAATTTTTCTTTCCTTGGTCTTTCCTAAGACAGGCCGGATGGAACCTTTTCCGGATAGTGCAGTTCCTTTTGTTTCCCGGTTTTCATTGACTCGGTTCAGACCTCAAAACCTTTGCTTTGTGGTTGGTCTGTGGAGAACCCTCTCCCCCCCCCCTCCCTCCCTCGCACTACCCCCCCCCCCCTATGTTCTGGAGAAATTCCCCTGTTGACGTTGAACAACATGACACCATTCACTTTTTTTTATATTTTTTTTTTTCCCCTTCCCAACTGGTTTTTTGTTCACTCCATTGGAAAACAAATCATACCTATCCCCCGTCCTTTTGTCTTGACTCATCGCGGTGATCGACCCCCTTTTAATCGACCCCCCTCCCCCATTTGCAACCTTCCCAATATCCCCCTTTTTTCCTAAGTTATCGACGAATCCTCCTTACCCGGCCTAAGGTGAGTTCTTACCAACCCCTAGTCCGGATTCCCCTCCCGGTGCGTGGGGTGTTTCAAACTGGCGCACCGGACTTACCCCCGCCCCCTTTTTTTCATCCCCACAAAACCCCCACACCCAACCACCCCTAAACCGACCAATGGCAGAATTTTTTGGATTTTGGGACCCCCCTCCACCGCGAGATCTTTTTTTTTCCGCACGTCCTTTTTTTTCCCCACGGCCCAGGTTGGGCCCTGGACAAATTGAACTCCCTGTGAAATCAAGTTACGTTGGTTTTTTTTTCCCGCCTTGCGGTCCAATCGGCGCGGTTTCTAAAGTACCAATAGTGATTCCTCTTTCAATTGGGGCATTTCGTCCCGTTTACCCGCCTTAACACCCCAAAAATTTTCCTCGCTTTTTCTGAGAACTTCTTCCCCCCCACCTACTTTTTTTGCCCAACAACGGGCCCCCCCCCCCAACGAACTTTTTCAAGTATGGGGCTCCTCAGTTAGCTATCCCACCAGGACTGTTAGTCGGAAACCCCCTCACCCTGACTCCGCCTCAGTAGGGCCCGTGTCGGCTGACCCGGCCTAACCTTCTTTTCTCATTTCGTTCTTCTAAGTTGTCCTTGACACAAATTCTGAACGTTGTCCAACCCAGCTCTTTCGGGTGTCCCCCCCAAGCCCCTATTTCGCTCTTCGCGTGCAACAGACACAGGACTTCTGTTTGGGTGTCGATCTTTTTCCTGATTATCTGACACCCCCCGACCCGTCCCCCCATTTCATTTTTTGTCCAAGGCTCTGACCCCCAATAGGCCCTCACCAATCGAACCCCCCCCAAAATACCCTAACCGCACTGTCTTTGCCAACTGGGACCCCAGGGTTGGGTCTAAACCTTCTCCAGTATGATGTCTTCCTCTCCTTGCGGTCCACCCCCCAGCTCTTTTCCTTGCTGCTGTAGTCAACCTCCTCCCCGTTTTGTTTCCTTCGTGCCGGGCTTACCCCGTCCCCCCATCCCCCCCCCCCCGGTTCCCGCGCCCCTCCCCTTTTCCTCGATCAGTATTGCGCCTCCCCCCACGTGCACCTCGATCTTCCCGTGCTCAGGTTTTCCCTTTTTTGTGTCTTGTCTCTTGTCAAAAGCACCCCTTGCTCCTTTTCATGCCCCCCTCATTCCTCGTTTTTGCCACTGTCCCCGGCCCCCCCGCGAAAAATCACCACCCAAAAGTCACCGCCTCTTGCTTCCTTTTCGTGCCCTCTACAGAGGAAAGTCCATCCAACCGTCTTGGCATCTTTAGCCGTACTCTACTTTGCATTCTGACTTTTACTTTCTCTCCTTTTTTCAGTGACCCGATTCGGTTTTTCTGTTTTGAACGGGACACTCTGGCTCTTTTTGACTCTCGGGGGTACTGATCCCTCCTTTTTTTTTATGGTCCAGTTGTCGTTTGTTCGTATTGCCGTGTTCTTTTTTTTTTTTTGCTCGTTCTGCACAAGTCTAAAGTCGAGCCGGCACCCGAAACGGCCGTCATTTTTCTCTTTACGACGCTAGTGTCCCACTGGGGGTGGTTAGAGGTTCACGGTGCTGGTTTGCATGATCTCCGATGCGAACGGTCTCCTCTTTTGTTTCTTTTTGTGATGAAGTCTTTTCGGTTCCCCTCAGGCACTTATCGAGTAGTTAGAAGAAAGGTTCCTCTCTCTCTTTTTCCTCCTTCCCCCTCTTGGTTTGATTGGACTTTTTTTTTTTTTCCCCTTCTGCCGCCGGACTACGTTTACTTTTCTGAGTCAAACTCCTTCATAACACACTGGAACGTACTCTGGGAGTATTGCACTTTTGACCCCCCCGCACCGTTTGAACCTTCTGAACCAGTCCATTTGTTGTTTTATCGAGTAGTCCCTCGACGCTTAGGCTGAACGCGTTTTCGTTTTTTTTTCCCTTGTTCCTCCCTCCTCTGTGGTTGCCTTACTATGCCAACGCTTCTGTTCAATCCACCTCGAACCCCTCCCATCCTTCTCTTCAATTACCGATGACAGAGTCCAGAGTTTTTTCCCGTTTTTCCCCTTCTTTGCGCCAGCGCTGCTGCACAGCTCCCTGGTTTGCCCCAACTCCCCCCCTTCCCCCAGCTACTGTAATCTTTGCTCACTAATTAACATTCTCTTTTTCTTTTCCTTATCCCCCTATCAGGCCCCCTTTTCGGTTTTTGTTTCGTTTGCATTTGGGGGACTTGAGGCCTCTCATTCCTTTTGTTCCTTGCGTATCTTTTTCCTGTTTCCCCCCCCCCTTTTCCTCCCCGAAACCCGCGTCAGATATTTTTTTTTTTAGGGCGCCCTCCCGTAGATTCTCGAATGGGTTTCTTTTTTCGTCGGATTTTATTTGCCGGGTTCTTGTTTGTTAGCCCGAGTATTTGTTCCCAACGGTTCCGTTATTTTTTTTCCTTTCCCGTCCAGGAGGGGCTTGACACTTTTTCCTGCTTTTTTCCTTGTCATTTCTGAGCATTCCCGCCGTTTTGGAGTTTTTTTCCCCGGCGTTTGTTTCCAGTGTGCCCCGCGTCCCTTTCCGTTTGGAGGAGTTTCTTTGGAGGTCGTTTTTGTTTCTTTCCTTCGGTCCCTGGTCTTCTCGAGGGTGTCGGGCTGTCGTGGGTCACGAGAAATCCCCCTCAGGACTTCCTCCCCCTTTTTGAGTCGTGTGTCCTCGAAGTTCGCTTGGTTTCTTTTTTTTGGACCTTCACATGTTGACCGCTTAATGTGGGGCCGTTTTTCCCCTCGCCCTGAATGTATTCGCGTTCCCCTTTTTCTTTCTTTTTTCCCTCGTTTTTTGTTTTTTGACGTAATATCCCGTGGCTGCATCCTTTACTTTGGTTGTCTCCTAGGACTGCTTTTTTTCTGCCGTCAGGCGATCCTTTCCCATCCTTTTTCCTTTTTGCGCACACCTTCCTTTTTTTAAGTCTCTTTGTTGTCCGGGTTTCTTTTTGAGACTTTCTTTTTTTTCTTTGTTATTTCCGTTCTTTTCTGTCCACCGCCTCACAGTGTGTTTGGGGTACTGGACCCCGCTTGCAGGGCTTGCCAGTTGTTTGTGGTTACGTCTTCAAAAGATTTTAGCTTTTCTGTCCAGGCCGCTTAGCAATCTTTTCGTCGTTCGAACCCCCCCGTCGCCCCCGGTGGCGGCACACAAGGGTGGCTTTTTTTTCTCTTTGGTTCTCGTTTTTCCAAACCTTTTTTTTGGGCCTCCGCTCATTGGTTTGGTATGTGTTTGACGTAACCATGTGTTTTACCTTTGTTTTCGTGGCCTCTTTTACGTGGCCCCTCCCCTCAAGTGCTTCGGTTTTCCGATTTGCTTATTTTCGTTTGTGTGTTTTTCTTTGTTTAGTCCCCTTGTGTCTTATCCGACCACATCCCCCGAGTGGAATTTTTGTTCTCCGGCCCATCAGTACGGGCTTGCAAGGGACATCTTTTACTGTTGCCGGTGGCGGGTTCCTGTGCCGTCCGTATGAGATGTCATACCCCCTTTCAGTTTTTTTTCTTTGACGTCCTGTTGTTTCGTGAGTGCTGTGCCAGGCCCTCTTTTCACTTCTTACACTTTTGGCTTTTTTATCGTCTCTTACTCCGTAGAGACACCTATTGCTCCCTGTCTTATATCGTTCTATGTCTTCAAGTGGTTGTTGTTCTGAAGGTTGCACTGACGTGTTTTTTTCTGGGTCCTCCCCCCTTGAGCCCTACGTTTTGAATTTGATTTACCAAACCGACCATCTTTCTTGCGTTTCCTCTTTTCTTTTTTCCAGTTAACCGGTTGTTATGACTTTGGTATTCAGGTGTTGGACTGTATCATGGTTTTTCTTCTCTCTTCTTGTTCTACCCCCTTTTTGTAGGCCGGCCCCACCACCCCTTTCTCCCACCCCCCCACCCACATGGCAAACCCTAGTTGTCATTCTTTTCTAGTTGAGGTACTTATTCCTCTTCTCCTTTACGTTTCTGGACCCCAGGGAAAATCTTCCTGTCAGTCGGTATGTGGCCCCGGTACGATGGTTTTGATAATGCGAATTTGTTCGTCACCGTGCAAAAGCTATACTCCCGCTTTCCTGTCGCTCCCCTTGTATTCCAGGCACATTGCCGCCACGTTGTCCGGGTACTAGTCTCCCACCTACGGGAACACCCATAACCTCCGTTCTGGTGCTCCTTCGTCAATTGGTTACAGTATCTGCCTTCCGGCCCTTCCAGGTTGTGTTTTTCATGTTAGTGTCTCCGGATTTCCTTCTCTTATTTTTTTTCTTTTTCCTAGCGTTCCCCTTTTTTCTCCCACACCTTTCGTGGAATCAATCCCTATATTTACCTCCCCCCCCCCCCTCTCCTGTATTCCTTTCCTTTTTTTTCCTCCCTCGGACGACCCCTGCTAACCACTACCCCTACTGCATTTATGCTACTTTCCTTCTTTCTCCTTCACACCCTTTCTTATCTTACCACCCTGCCCCACGCCTTATGTCGGTTTTTCCAGCGCGACCTTTTCTTTCTGTGAGAATGGTCCCAACGAGGACTTTTTTCGGTTTCTTCCTTCCACGTCGTCCAACTCCACATTTCGCTTATCATGCCCTTTCACCATCTTGTGGTCCTGGTTCATTTGTTTTCCATTTCTGGTTTTATGGACGATCGGTTTTTTTTGTTTTGTCCGGCCGCCCTTCCATTTCAGTGCCTTGTTTTTTTTGCCATTTTTTTCCGGTCGACCTCTTTCCGTGACTGTGACAGTTGCCACTGTCCCCCCCCTCCCGCTTCCTCTTCTTCTTTCTTCGCTGGCCCTCCCTTTTTATACAGCCCGTTGGTAGATTGATGCGTCTTCCACTTGCGCTTTTCACGCCCGTTATCAAAACTAAAGCTTTTTGCTTTTTGTTTTCTCTTTTGACTTTCTTCACTGGACGATATTCATTCTCCCCTCTGGTCCTTGTTTCCTATTATATGTCTTCTCGATCATTTTTTTTTTTCTTCATGCTTGTCTATCCGTTCCTTAGGATTTACTCTCTTTATCCCGCCTTGTCCCTGATCTCGTGTCCCCCCTTTTTGTGTTTTTTGTTGATCATTGTGTTCGCCCAACCTTGGTACTTCCATTTCCCCTCATTTTTCCTTTTCTTTTTCCCTTTTTTTCGACCTCTTTCGGGCCACAGTGGCTTCCTTCTTTTCGTTTCCCTTACATTCTCATTATGCCTACCCTGTGCCTTTTCCCCACTTTTGGGGCCACCCCGGTATGTGCTGACCGTTGTGTCTTCTCCCTGATCCCTAATCCTTTAAGTCTTTTGCGGTCGAGTGTTCCGCGTGTTTTCCCCGGATCCTTTCGATTTTGTCCCTCGTCCGCGATCCTACTCTCTATTCCGCGACTTTTCTCTTTTGTGGTCGAAATCGCTAGGTCGTTCCTCCACAGCGGCAGGAACCTCTGACTTGCTTGATTTTTAGTTCAAACCCACACCGCACAGGCTCCTTTGCGATTCCGCGCAGTCCTGGGGTCTCTAGCCCCTTTTTTCCCCCTTCCCTCTTCATAGTTTTGGTTTTTTATGAGGAACTTTTAATTCCCTCTATCTTATGGCGACTTTCGCTCTTCCGTCTGCGTTGTTTCCACCTCCTAGCAATGTTTCTTTTATTGGGACGTACCGCACGTTTTTTGTTCAGTCCCCTCTATCTTTCTCCTCTTAGACCCCCTTTGGTTCTCGTTTGGCTTTCCGTTACCCCCACGTATTGCTTTCGGCGATTTGAGAAAATCCCCCTTTTTCAGTCTTCTGCCCCCCCTCCCCCCTTTCTCTTTTCTATTTCCTCTTAGTCGGGTCTTTCCTTTTTCTTTTGTTCAGTGACTTAGTTCCGGTGACTTTCTTACGGCTACGTCCAGGAGCCACATTTCTCCTTTAATTTTAGTTTTCTTCCCAATTTCCTTCCCAGCCCAAGTCGGGGTGGATTTGGCTTATTTTTTTTTCTCTTAGCTTGTCCCCCACCACACCCGTCCACCTTTACTGCCGATCTAGACCCTCCTTTTCTTGGTTTCCCCCTTGAAAAG
>Ga0179591_1301740_pt1 | contig 20044 bp, 24 predicted proteins | sample CZOMad2_1_08_16f_FD_182891 | JGI IMG/M metagenome (GOLD analysis project Ga0179591, IMG submission 182891) | Vadose zone soil fungal communities from Angelo Coast Range Reserve, California, USA - CZOMad2_1_08_16fungal (PacBio error correction) | ecosystem: Environmental > Terrestrial > Soil >... | reverse complement strand
TTAGACTTGCCGTTTTTCACACCCTTGGTAGGATGAGATTAAACTCCGAATTGTAGGGGGATCAAGCGCAGATCAAGCCCCTTCTTTCTTAGTGAAAAGGCCTGCGCGTTTTCCGTTTATCTAGGTCATTTGGTTTTCTAAGCTTTTGTAACCCTTCTTTCCAGGACCCGTCTCATCGACGTCCCGTTCCTTTTCTTTTAGTTCACCCCCCCTCTACCCGCCTCTTATCAATTTTCCGGAGCATTTAAACCGGCGCACCGGATTTAAGTTGGTTTCTTGTACGCACTTCTTGCCGTTGGAAAAACACCTGCCGTCCTATTCCTTGCAATCCTTTTTCACACTAGGTTTTTCTTAAGCACTCCCCGCTCAGGTGGCCGGCCATCACTTTTCTGCCTTTTTGAAATTTGGCAGGACTGCGCTCACCCGAAAAATTGCATTTTTGCACTTGTCTTTCGAACCTGGGTTAGAAAGGCTTACCCCCCCACGCAAATTTGCTCCTCCCCTCTGCTTTTTCTCTGGTGAGTGGGTCGCGGTCGTTTTCCCAAATATTTCCTCCGCAATTCTAGGCCGTCAAATGTGAAACAGTAGACCTGCGCCATTCGTTGGTCTTCTTCCTTGTCACATAAGGACCTTTTTTCCCGTTTAATTTCCTCCGGGCTGTCTCGATAATTTTTTCCTCTTAACCTGCCCCTTGTTTTTTCTCCCCAAACCTAATGACAAGGAGGGGGCTTGCGTAACGTCGGGAAGATGTTAGGGTTGTATAGAGGAGTTCCCATACTGGCAGGAGGGCCCTCCTTTTTTTTTTTTCCCTTTTGTGAACTTGTTATCCCAACCGGGTTCTTGACCTACGCGTGGAATACCTTGGGTTTTTCATGATCCCCTAATGTGCCACTTTCCCCCTACCCTTCAAATTACGACACCCATGAGCACCCTTTTTTTCTTGAGACTCGTAGGTTCTTTTCTTGCCCTCCGGTAAGGTACCGAGAAACCTGCGTACTTCTCGTGCATCGCCGCCGTGCAAGGTGCAGGCTTGGTTTCTGCTTGTCAAGCCCAATCTTTTTTCCTGAAGAGTACTTCATCTTGGACGCGATTCTCCGTCCCAATCAGTTTTTTTTTCCTGCGATTTGAATTCGGGGAATACGGCCGACGCCCGGACGCCTTTGAATTTCTTTTTCCAGGAGAGTCTGACCCTTCCGGGGTCTGGCGCGTTCAACAAATGGTGAAGTCTTTTTGTTTTTGCGACGATGTTCCGACAGTCACTTGCACCTACGTGTTAGCTTCTCACCCTTGTTCTGAACCCCCCCCCCGAAGGTATTCACCACTTTTTCTTTTTCCCCCCCACTGTCCTACCCAAACGTTCCCTTTTCTTTTTACATTGAGCTGTCGAAGTTCTGACAAAGTTTGATGCCCCCATTTTAGTATCCCGGATTAGTGGTTCACTTCTTCCTTCCGAATAAAGATTTTCTTTTCCCCTCGTTGTTTTGTATAGTCGCCGCGGGGAATTCCGTCTCCATTCTGAAGGGGACAGTCCATCTGCATTAAGACCGCATTCAGCTTGGCCAGATCAACCTTTTCCACTTACCATCTCTGTTCACCCCGTCCCCCCCCCCCCCCCCCCCTGAAATGTCTTTGAAGGTGGACCCCTCGCTTCCCTTTCGTTTTGACCCCCCCATAATGAGTGTTGGCTGTGTACGTGCCTGAATGGTTCTTCAGGGAAACAGTGATATTCTTTTTTTCCCTGACTTAATTGTGAGTATCTTCCTCCCTCTGCTTCTGGTACCTGCCTATCACCATTTGTTTTCAAACAACACGTTTTCTCCCCTTTCTTTCAAGATCACGTTCACCGCGGGGCTTTACTGGGTTCCTTTCTTTGAATGACACCATTCTTCCCCTTCTCCCAACCCCACCCCCAGATGCTCACTCCCCACACCTTACCCCCCCCTCCCCCCCCCACAGAGGTTTTTTTTGCCCCCTCTTTTTAGTGAACCCCTTTCCATCTTTGGTTACTTGACCCTCACCACAAAGCTTGAACTTTCTCTTTCCTACGAAGTCCGTTCCTGCCGGCTTTCGGCTTCTTTGTACATTTCAGCCCTTTCCCACCTCCCCCAGATCTTCTCTGACATATCCTCACCTCCGTTTTTTTCTTATCCCAGGTTTAATTTTGCTTTTACGCCGCCCGACTAATCCACTCCTTCTAAGGGACATGTCCACCTTTTTTTTTATACACCTCCAACACTTCTTGCTCCTATGCTTCTAACCATATGTGGACCTTCTAGGATGATTGCCAATCTTCCCCGCCGTTGGATTACGCTATTGTTTTTTTTAACCCCTCTTCGTTTGGTTTTTTTCAGATTGATCTCACTGGCGAGGAAAGACGGCAGGTCATCGTATTCCGTCGTGATTTTTACATTCCGGTCCTTCCCCGCATGCGTACTGGCAGGTCTACTGTTCATTGCGAGTATTTTTATCCCTTGAGTTTTATTTTATACTTTTTCCTCCTCCCAACATCAAGTTTATTGTTCAGCGCAGATCGCGTCCAGTTTGCCCACATTTCCCGGGGGTTCCCCTAAACCTTTCAGAATCTTTTTCCATGCCTTCAGTTCAGTCATGTTGCTGGCCTCCTTTCCTTCAACTGGCCACCTGGCCGCGCATACATCGTTATTGGAATAGCCAGCCTGAGAGGGCCGTCTTTTTATTCCTTTTCCTTCTTGCCGTCCCTTCCCTCCGCCTGTTGTTTACGGCAGGTGGTTTTTGATTGTTTTCACCCAACTGGTCACTTCCGGTGTTTTTGAGCAAGTTCGTTTGTTTAATTGCAGTTTCCCCTTTCTTTTTTCTTTGATTTGTTTTTCCCCCTCAAAGACGTCGGTGTTGCGCTTAGTTTATACCCGGTCGGCTTCCTCACACGCAATTACAAGTTCTCCCTGTCCCTGTGAACCCCCAACTTTTCTGCATCGGCTTGGGAACGGCGGCTCTTTGCCAAGGTTTTTGCGCTGGCTACCCTAAAATGTCCTGTTTCATTTTACTGTTTTTCTTTTTTTAGTTTGAGTCCTTTCCTTCCTTTTCCCCAAGCATCAGTGTTGTGGGTTATTTTGAGTTGTTATGTCAGGTTACCGCACACCGTTTTCCCGATGGAGACCCGTCGACAAGGCCGACTTGAATTTCAAGCCTCCCTCTACCCCCTGGTTTATCCTTTCCTACGGTCCGGCACCGTTTTCGCTTTTTTTTTTCCTATCGGTAAGTGATTTTTTGCACGTGAAGCTGGAACCCCTTATCCTGGACATGCCTCCCCCTCGATTCCTTCCCTTTTTTTCCGTCTTGGTCTTTTTCCACAGATCAGCCAATGCCCGGTTACCCACTGACCACTTGCTTAAAACCTAGTTGCCCGGGTTTTTGTGAACTGACTGATGAATCACTTTCTTCTTTGAACCCCTCCCGGGCTTCCAGTGATTACTTCGTTTATCCTTCGCTGGAAGATCATCGCCTTCAGGCAAGTACGGCCCGATCAGGGATGGCCGGATCCATCACTAACTCTGTGTGACTTCCGGTCCTTCCCTTTTTCACCATTGAATTGTTGCGCTCACCAAGAATTTTCAGTCGTCTTGTCCCTCCATTAAAGGTTGAAGGTGAACCCACGGCCCTTTGTCGGTGCCCTTGCCCATTCCCCCCCTTGATTTTTGCGCGTCCGACTTCTCGAGAGCTTCTCATTCCAACGAAAACTTCGACTTGACACGGCGGAACGCCTGCGTTGTTCTTTCGCGTATCCCCTACCCTCCCTTTTTAGTTAGACCTGTTTCCTCGAAATTTTTTTCTTTCATATCAGCTTTCACAGCCACCCTTGCTCTTCGGTTTTTTTTGCCCTCAGGTATTTTCCTGTGCGTATAATCCAAACGTTTGGGTTTTGTCCTCGTTCCCTATGGGCTTCATTAGGGCCGATAGTCCCATTGTTTTGCTTTTATTTTATTATAACCACGGGGTACTCCTACGCGTCGGCATACCGGTCGGGTCATGACGCGGCTATTTCAGCACCATTCAACTCATCGAACCTCCACCCCCCTCCCTCTGCGCTCAGTATAGTTTTCTCTTCTGGTCGCTTTCATTTTCTTCTCTGTCCATTTCCTCCAAAAGCCTACGCCGGCCACTGACTGCGTCTTTGATTGGCACCCTTTTTTTTTCTTGTTAACTTTGTGTTTTTTTTTTCATCAACACTGCACTGGGTTCCTTCAGTAATCGTATCTCGGTTCTTTTTTACCTCCCCCCCCCCCTGCGGTAGTGCAAGCCCTAGATGCGGATCCAGTCTTTCTCCCCCCCTTCTTCCTCTTCCTTCCTTCATCGTCTAATTGAAGAGAAGGGGTCGGTTCACGTAGTTTTTTTCCACCCACTTATCTTTTTCTTCGTTCCTGTTAGATCTCTTTGTATTATGCCCTACCCCTTCCCCCCCTGGCCCTCAATGTCCCTCCTACCCATTGTTTTTTTCCACCGAGTCAACGTTTCGCTTTTTTTTAACCCTTTCAGTAAAGTCAAACCGTTGAGGAACTGAATTTTTTCCGAAGATGTCCTGTTAAGTTGAGCTTTCCCTTTTCCGGAAGGTCCTTTTCCCCTGCTTTTTTTTGTTTCCCCCTTAACTGATATCGCCAATCCCGCACATCTCTCTTGACTCACTCCTGTTTTGTTTTCTTCTGATCGGATTTCGTGTCTCTCTCCGCTTCATGGGGTCAGCCAGAGAATTATACGGCAGCTTTTTCCTAAAATCCAATTTTTTCCCTCTCTCTCCATTCCGTCTACCGTCTTTGAGGGACAATGCTAACTCGTTGGTGAATCCCCTTTTTGTGTGGAGGTCTTCCCCTAATGGTCTCAGTAATTCCCACGTTATTATTTCAGTTTTAGATTCCTCTTTTTTTGAACACCCCCTTCCCTTCTCCACATATCCCCTTTTTCAACCCCACTCGGGCCGCCCCTTCCTTATTCTTTTTTTCCGAGGATTTAATTAGGACCGCTCTTACTTTTTGCGTGGGCGTCGGTGCCTGACATCCGGCATCTGTTTGTCCACCTAAGTTTTTTTTTTTTTTCGGAACGGGTGCTTTTCGTTCCGTTCACTGAGGAATGCAGTGAATTTTTAACATACCCCCACCCAACTTTCATTTTCCCCACATTGCACTTTTCTGTTAGTAAAGGAATTACCGTTCTCCTTTGATGTTGTGATTCCCCTTTCCCTCTGGCGGGAACCTCCGAACGGCAGAATACTTGCGTGAAAGCGTTGGTGCGTTCGAGTTTGTCCCGTCCTCCCCAGGATTTCTTCATGCGTCACGCGTATTCATCTTGTTGAAGGTTTTCCCCCCACCCGGATATAATCGCCTCAATCGATACCCGTATGTGAACGCCTGGCAAATTGCCCTTCTGTTTTTTCCTCCCTTCCTTTCGTTTCGTTTTGCCAGGGACGGTGGCTGTGTGTGCTTATGACTACACTTTTTTGTGATTACCCTACGGAGGTAAAGCGGCTTTGCCATCCCCTTCTTACCTTCTAGAACTGACCCTGCTTTCTTCTTTTTTTTTGCCTTTTGTACGTTTTCTCTTCCGCATTCCATTGGGTCTGTTCGGCGCCGCCACTTCCTTTAGTTGCCTTCCTCTGTCCTGGCAAAAATTTGGCCGTGTGGAACATTTCCGGTTCTCCTCCCTCCCGACTTTCCCCTCCTTGACTTTTATTGGTTTCGTCTGGCCAATGCGCGCCTCACCCCCGGATCTTCCTGGCCAGCCTCGCGGGCCGTCGTGGCTCGCGATAATATGTCCTTTTTTTTTCCCCCCTCTTTTCACCTCCTCACGCATGTTTCGTTTCCGGCCCGAAGGGCCCCCCAAACCCTTCCAAAATATGGGTGAGCCAGTTCGTGTTTACCGTCTGTACTGGCTTTCTTTTTAGGCTTTTTCCCCCCTTTTCAAGTTTCGTTCGCGGTCCTGCCAGGGAAGGTCAAAATTACAACCATCTGTCTTCAATAGGCGGGCCAACCCCCACTTTCCTCTCCTTCCATGGCTCGCGGCGCTGTTTCCCGTTGGCTTCGTTGTACCTAAATTCTCATTGGCCGTCCCCTTGTCTTCCTTGTCCTCCATCCTTCTTTTAGTTTTTTTTTGTGTTTTTGGGAGAGATATGACGAAGTGCTATCACCCAAGTTACGATTTCGACCTCCACCAAGGTTGAATGTCTTTGGTGATGTAGAGAAATATTTCAACTCCCCTCGCCCTCTTTCCCGCCCCGGTTTGTTCCGCGTTGTTTGGACGTTTCAATTCCTTGGACGGGGTGGTTGGTGGCAAGTTGAGAATGTATTATCCTCCTTTTTTCTAGACTAGTCTTCCTCACTGGCTTTTCCCTTTTTTTCCCAATCCGCCACGTTCGACCTGGAAAAGGTCTTTGTACCCCCCGCTGCCACACCCACCTGAGTTGCCAGGGTTTGGTGACACAAAGCTTTTGTTTAACCCCGGTTTCAGGCCTTTTTTTTTAACGGTCTATATCGGTGCCGATATTTTCGAAGCCCAGTCCGGTCCCGCTAGGATTGTCCGTCATTAAAAGGGGGGAGGCTGAACCTTCACTTTCCCTGTGTCTCCACCCCCACTCCCTTTCCAGTTCGGGCATGGAAGTATTCAACCGGGTTAGTTAGTTTTACCCCCCCCTTTCCAATCGTCTCGGACGCTACCCCGGCTCCTTCCTTCCCCCCAATTGTCGTTTTTTTTTTTTCCTCCGAATATAAGCTGGGGCGGTCACTTAAAATACACAGTCCTCCCCCTTGCCAGCGTTATTCATCGTCGTTTTCTAGAATGAATCCGACTCATGGCCCTCTCTGCCCAATCCTGTTGCCTCCCCTTTCCTTTAGTCCTCTTTTGTGTGCATTTCCCGCCACCCGTTCGCTGCATCAATTCCATACGGATTTTTCCTTGTCCCCGTGGGTTAAAGATGGGCTCCTTACTAGCTGCCAATACTTCGGCCAGCTCTTGCTCTCTTGATCTCATTGTTTTTTTTTCCCTGGGTCATAAACACAGGGTTACGGTTTTTAACTTTAGTTTCAACATTTCCCTCAACAATAAGTTTTTTAGTTCCGCCCAACACTTCCTCCCCCCCCCGATTTTTTCCAAGGTGTTCTCCGCTTGTTTTTTGAGGTTTAAGGATTCAAGAGTTCTTTAATCCCCTAAAAGCCAAGGGCCCCTTTTCCCCTGACTTACTTTCCCCCCCCTCTGAGTGTTCAAAGTCCAGTGAAGGCTGTGTTATTTTCCCCCCCCTTCTGCAAACGTTCCTCATAATCGGGGGCGAAAGAACGTTCGTAGTCGTTTTCTTGCCACTCAGAAATGGTGCGGGAGGGGATAAGGCCGCGCACGACACCCACATCTGAATCGTTCCATCCTTCTCCCGGTCCTCGCCCTGAAAGAGAAAGGTGGGCGCGGATTTTTTACCGTGATAGGTCCTTTTTTCGTCGTCCCCCTGATTGGTCTATCCGGACAGGCTCACTTTATTCGCACCTGATTCCCTTACACAGCCGGTATCTTTCACACGCGCGCCCCGGATTTCCGTCCGACTTATAGTTTCGTTCTTCCTCTTTCCCTCGATGTCTTTCTTACAAGGTTGTTGCCCGGTGAAGGCGTTTTCTTCTCCTGCTTATGGCGGCCATAAGCGTGATATCTCGAATCGATGGTTCCATCTCTCTTGGATATTTTTTTGTTTTTTTCTCGCTGGCGCTTCTTCGAGCACGCTAATGGGGAAGCCAGAAGAAGACCGCCTTCAGCCGTAGCTACCCCCTTTTTCCCTCGTCCTGGACCAAATTCAAGTTCCTGAAAAGGCTTTGCTTTTTATTCCAAACATCTTTTTCCTTCCCCTTCCACTCTTTGGTGACACCCTTTTGATGTCGAACGCATGGCTTTCGTCTTCCCACGTATGATTTCCTTTCCGTCGGCAGTTCTCATTACCGCGATCGGCTACACTTCTATTCACCTAGACAATTTTTCCCCCCCCCACCCTCCTTGCAAGCTTTTATTCGAGGTACCCGCGGAGGAACTGGATCATATGTTGCTTCTTCGTCCCCTTCCGCCATCTAGGCTTGCACTACGTCGCCTTTTGAGGGCGTTCCTTTTTAACAGACCTCGGAGTCCCCCTTCCCTTTCCAATTCTGACCAGCCACCAGCACATGACACGCGTTACATTCGTCCTTTTTTGCAGGAGGTAGGCTTTTCGGCTTGCATCCGGCCCTACCCCTCCTTCTTCTGAACATATCCTTGTTCGTTTTGCCGACGTGGGTTCGGAAGTTTGATGATTAACTTTGAAGCCCTATTGTTCGTCTGCCCTAAATTCTTTCACGCGTCTGTCCCAACCTTTTTCTCCAAATTCCCTCGTTTCCTAGGCCCTTCCGCTTATGTGACGACCTCTGAACTTTTCCCCAATCATTTCCCCGATTGGATTACCCCCAAGGCCCCCCTAGGTATCAGCAGCGAGATTTTCCTCTTTTTCCTAGGTCCTTCCCTTTTTCGCGGAAGCGGCTGGTCATGCTTGCCATTAAGTCGGATTTACTTCACTTTCACTTTTGTCGTCCTTTTGTTTCTATTGTCCCCTTTTGGCCTAGTTCCCGCTTCATTGCCGCCTTTCGTTCCTTGCTCCACCCAACTCCCTCTTCCGTCGATCGAGTTCCTAGCAATTGGGCGTGGCACCTCTACCGTTTTGTTGAAGAGGGAAATGAGAACGGTCGAGACTGTAGCGTCCTTTTGACCCAATTTGGCCCCTCGCATCACCCTAGTTTCTGGAATGGACGTGCCTTCGGGCGGTTTCTCGCTATATCGGACTATGATGAGCCGATTCTAAAACTTTTCCCTTCCCATTTTTGTACTTTCATTATGGTTCACACCCTTTTTCGTTGGGTTGTTGCTTTTCCCTGGCTTTTTACTGCCCCGGTGCCCTTGTTGTCTCTTCTTTACCAGATTGAACTCGTTTTTCTCAGATTTTAGCTTTGGTCTGCTTTTTGTAAGCAGAGTGCCACCTAATCCCGCGATATTGATGGTGACAAAACAACCGCGATGACGTTCCGGTTTTTCTTCACTTCCCTGTCCCCCTTTCTTACAGTGTGTTTGCTACCCCTACCTTGTTCCGCGCGAATTTTCCTTGTGTGACCGATTTTCGGCTATTCTTACTATCATACTCCTCCTTTTTTGTTTATATCTGACGTATGAAAGGCCTTTCGCGATCACCACACTTTGATTCCATACCATTTTCTTTAAGAAACACTTACGAATTGTAGGGGGCAGCGAAAGCCTTTTTTCCTACTCTCCCTCTTTCCTTACCCCCAACTCTCTGAGCGCGGTTTGTTTTGAGTTCATCTACTGGCGGGGGAATGATTAGTTACCCTTATCCGAAGGACCGCCCCTAACTTCTCTCGTTTTTCCCCCCCCTTTCCCTCCTTTCTCCAATGTTTCCCCTGTCACGTTTAACACGATTTGCACCCACTTTTTCGTTCGGGTTTTGGTTGGTTTGTGAACCCAAGCCCGCAGTTTGTCCTGTTCGAAACCCTCCCCTTCTGGCAGTGGTCATGAGGACGTGAATCACTTTCATTCCTGGCAGCTATCGCGACGTGCACTACGTCCAGTTTCAAGTTGGGGGTTCCTTTTCCATAACGCTTTTGTGATGAGCCCTTGTTTCATTGAGCCAAGAAAACTTTCCATTGCGGCATGGAAAGATTTTGAAACAGGTTCTGGTTACACCTACCCAACTTTCCCCGTCCTCTGATTTGCTTCCCTTGCAAATAATAACTGGGTTGGGCGGGATTTTCGCTACTCCTAGCCGGCGGCACTCGCCAACCATGACCGTGACAGTCCCCTTTTTTTTTCTTATTTGTTTTTTATAGACTTTTTTCCCTCCGTCTGCCTAGGAATTTTTTCTTTGACGTGTCCTCGCAGGTGAGTATATTTTTTTCCTTGCCCGTCCGAGTTCATCAAATGGAGACTAAGGAGGGCCTTGGCGTTACCGGAAACGGGCCAGTGGGTTTTTTTTTTCCTAGTTCTTTCCCGTCTCGAAGTAGGGGTTAGCGCCGCATTGTTTAACCCTTGTTACACAAAAACCCTCTTGGGTTGTAATACGCGTGTGGTATACCTTAGGTGCCGCCTAACCCCCCTTTTTTTTTGTTCCTCATTCCATGACACCCCAAAAACTGAGGAGGTGCTTTAAGGATAGTTCTCCGCTTCGGATGTTTTACCGGAAGCGTTCAATTCCATCCCTCGCACATTTTCACCGTTCTTACTTGTCGGTTCGAGTAAGAATTTCTTTTTTTTGCCCAAAGGCTTGAATTTTTGCTTTTTGGTTCCTGAGACTGATACAAACCCCATTCTGCACACGGGGTCGACCATTTTGTCCAACAACTCTGCACGCCCGAAGGCCACGTTATGGTGTCCGCCTCTCTTTTTGCGGAATCCGCCGACGCCGACGCACCCACAGTATGTATTCCTGACTATGATTTCGACTCCCCTAGCAATTTCGTGGTGTGTGAAACCAAGTGCTGGTTTATAGGCGTAGTAGATAGAGATGGTCTGATCTGCGCCAGTACAAGTTAAACTGAAATAATACGTTGGTCCTTCCTTAAGACCAACCTTCTCTTTTCCTGCCTCACCCGAAGTATTTTCACAGCGTTTCGCCCATTCCGGTCCACTTCAAGAAGTATTTTGTTTATTCCTTTCCTTCAGTTCGAAGTGATGACAAAGGTTTAGCGGCCAATCTAAGGCGGTTCTGATCCTTTTTTTTCCAACCTCCCATGGTACCGTGACAGCCCGCCCGCGCACTTTTTCTGACCAGGTTTGTTTTGGAGGATGGCCTGCGGGATTCGTCGATTTATCACGCTCTGGGCAGCGAACATCCTCCGCCTAGCCTTTTTATCACACCTTTCTTCCCCTTCGTTCCAATCTCCGGTTTCCTCGTGAAATCGTCTTAAGGGTGCAATACTGACGCGTGTTGTTCCCCCCCCATTTACAACAAAAAACTCGTGTGGATGTCGAAATCAATCCCGTATACCCTTTACCCGTCCATCATTCTTCTCTTCTCTACCAAAACTTTTCCCCCCAGCACTTGTTTCAGAGGGCCGCCTTTTCAATTTTACGCTGTCTTGAGGATTTCTGCCGATTCCTATGTGGGTGCCGGCGTCGGGGATCACATCCTTCTTAGTTGGGACCAGAAGTTCTCCTCTTTTTGGCCCGGGTTTTTCCCCATCCTGAGGCCGGTGCAGTGGTGTGATTCTCACACCCCCAGCAAGTAAAATTGTTTCCTTTTCGCTCGTCCCGACGCATTGTGAGTTAGGTTTTTTTTTACCAGTGACTCCTTTGCCTCCTTTACCCCCGAGCGGACTATGTGCTCGCACGCACTTTTTCTCCGAAGTTCATGGTCCACGAAGCCCTTATTGTTTGCCCACCTTTCTATCCCCCCCCCCTTTTTCTCCCCCGGTTTCAAAACAATGCTTTCCATGTGTCCCTACTTCTACCTTATGAATCTAGCCCATAGAATCTCCCGCCTTGGGATTACGCCAATGCCCTCCGAGAGTATTTTCTTTCCCTTCCACAGTCCTTTTTCTTTTGACTATAAGTGGCCTGCGAGGACCGCTTTTTTTAATGCTTCTTTGCTTCCGTTTATTTACAGTCGAAAGACCAATCCTGCGTGCCTGGTGCAGGTCCGGTTCCTTTGAAGTTCCTCCCCTTGATTCCTAGACTTTGGCCATATGCAAATCCAGTGCCGAGCCGATGATTCTTTCTTTGCCTTCACCCTTTTCAGTTGGGGGTTACCTTTCTACCCCCCGTTCAACTTCCTCCCGGTCTGAGTACCTTTTTTTTTCTTCCCCTGGCGGCGCGCCCGGATTGAATCCGGCCCGCCCCACGAGAGGTCCGTCCGTGCTTACGAGCTATGTATCTCTTCTTCCTCCCTCCCCTTCCCGGTACCGTCGAAGTTTGCTGGTTTCACCCAAAAAACGCAACTGTTTTTTTGAGAACTTTGTGTTTAACGTGCCCCGGTGATCTTCTCGGATTTTTTTTCGATTCCCAACTCTTTTCTTCTCGAGAGCTTTTCTGAGTTAAGGTACAGGCTCACGTTTGCCACACCTTTTTCCCCAAGTAGATATGCACTGCAAAACAACGATACTCTTTTTCATTTTTCCAATTGGGTTTCCTCTCTCTGATGTCTTTTGCGCTGCATCCCCACAATTCTTTTTTTTTTCTTCCTAGATAATTGTGGGTGCCGCGGTCGTCGATGTCATACATTTTTTCACTCCCTTCTTTTTGTTTTCTTTTCCTGAGCTTTCCGGGTACTTTATATAGTCCGCCGATCACCACAACTAATAACTATCGCCAGACCAATGACTATTAGGGTTTCTCCAGAGCCCCAAGACACTTTTTATGAAGACCTTTTTCACACTGTATGTCTGGCGCGCTTTTTTTCCCTCGAAGTGAGGGTGGAACGGAAGACTGTAACCTCACAGGACCTCTTCCCTCGCTCAGTCTTTTTATAGTGTCCCAACTCCGCGACCATAAGAGTTCCATGTGCCCCGGGCCGTAAAACTTGATCCCTTTTTTCTGTTTTTTTCCCCCTCCCTTCGGCGGTTTGAACACACGTTGCTATTTTCCGTGTCCCTTGTCCGATACCCAGCGAAGCACTTACGGCCCGATCAGGCTCCTGCCCCTCCCTTTTTCTTCTTGCTCCTTTTTTTTCCTTCCTTTCTTTCACCCAAAATCCATTTTGGCCCTGTCTCACCTTTGGTTTAGAAATTTTTCCCCCCGGCCCAATTGTCGGACGCATTGCGGCTCCGGTCCCTCTAAACTTTTTACCGCTTTGCCACAACATATGCCTTTTTTCAGGGGAAATATCCAAACTGAACAGTAGACCTGCTTGTTTTCTTCTGCCCTTTCCCCCTCTTTACGGCAATGTTCCCCCGGTCTTCCGGGCAGTTTGCATTTGCTTACGCCACCGTCTCCTCTGGCCTTTCAACCGGCGACCTCTGGGGCTTGCGGAATACACTTTTTAAGATTTTCTTTTCGATGACCCCATTGATATGTTTCAGAATTAGGGCAAGCTCTTCTGCTAAATTTTTTTTCACAATTTTTCTTTCTTCACCCCCCATGGGTTCATACGAGTGGTGGTACTTTTCATGTTTTTCGCACCCTTACGGAGTAGTTCCCGAATTCCCCCAAATCGAACGCACCAAGAGGCGTGTTAACAGGGATCTTTTTTCTGTTTCTTTTCCCCCCTCATTTTAACCTGTTTTTCCTCCGTTAATCACTGTTTTTAAGGATGTCTTGCCGAGCGTAAGTGCAGTGACTACCTTTTTGGTCTGTTCAGAAACCCCCCACCCCCCCCCTTTATGAACCATCCCAGATCGGGGAACGCGTGGCTTTTGTTCCCCCTGCGTCCCTCGTGCACGACCGAGAGGCGGAGTTTTCTCTCCCCCCACCCGTTCTTCCCCTTCAGAATTACCTTTTTTGTTTTTGTCCGAATTGAAAGAGAAAGGCTTTCCGTTTTTGCACTAGAGATTGGTTCGTGTTGTTGTCGCCCTGCGCGTATGATACCGTACTTGAATAACTCACTGTGTGTTGCCGACTGTCTCACAATGCGTTCGTTCCCCCACCGAAGGTCTCTTTTCACGCGACGCTCTTTTCCTTTGAAACTTCCCCAACCTACCCCTCTTTTCCCTGCCTTTTAGGATGTTTTTATGAAGGTTGAGTTGCGAAGTCGGAGTTCTTGCTGTTTCAATTTTGCTATGCCGAAACCCCCGCCTCGCATCTTCGTTCCTATTAGGTGTTGGATCTTTCCTCTTTTAGGAATAGAAAGCCTTTCCCTTCCTTCCCTTCTTCAGTCCCTTCACCTTGGTCCAGCTCAACCTACTGTGAAAACCCGTCTCGCACCCTATTCTTTGAAGGTTTTCCTGACCACATTTCGGCGAAAACGCTTGGTGAAAACGGTTGATTTCTTCCCCCTCTTTTTTTATTATTTTTCCCCCCCCTTCTTCTCCCTGTTTTACTGTCTTTCTTCACTGCTCGGACAACACGCCTATTTCCCCCTCCAAGTGGTTCAAACTACGGGCCGCCCCTCTCTTATTTGCGGATGTCCTTTCACGTTTATTTTTTTTGCGTATGGGTGTTTGGTTCGTTTCTGCCATCCGAAAGCTCGTGTTGCCCGTCGCCGAGGTTGGGACGGCGGCGTGCTCGCGTCCCTCTTCCTTTTAATTGTTCCGCTGTTTTTTCACCTTCCCCCCCAAGCTTAACTTCTTTCTTTATCGTCCCTACGCGTCTGCGAAGGTATTCTTCTTCCCCCTGTCTCTTCTAAGCTTAAAACTCCAACGGAGAAACCTTTTTTTTGACGAATTTGTTCGTCGAAGTTTGAATTTGCTAACGCCTCTTTAGTTTTCTTCCCTTCCCCCTCCCAGTTACGCGTATTCAATACGGGTTTTACCCATTTGCTTTACCAACCCCAAGTAGTCTTTCGGTCCCTAAAGGATTTCCCCGCTTCCCCTCTTCAACTGTTTTCCCCCCCTCTTTGTGTAAGCCATCCCCTTTGTCTCCGTGCCAGGATTTTTCGTTGCTTCCCCCCTTACTCCACTGCCTTGATCTCACAGCCGGCGGTCATGCGCCTTAAATTTTTCCCTTCCCGTTCAACAGAATGCTCCTTCGTGGCAGGTCTAATTAATTTTTCGAGTCCTTCTAAATATTTCTGTCTTTCCCTGCAAATAAAGTTTATTGCGGAGACGAGATAGCGTACGATTTGGTCTTTTTTTCCGGTTTTCCAATTCCCCTCACCTTCCCTGCCTCAGCTCAAATTTTTGAGTGCTTTCAGTAAGTGTTCCCAATGGCGCCTTTCACCCCTTCGTCTTTTTTCATCAGTCATTATTTTAATTAGTGTTTCTCTCTATCTTGCAATGAAGGACGATCAATAACAATCCCTTCTGTCACTGCGCACCCTTTCCTAATTACTGTCCCCCCCACCATGTTCTCTGTGGGTGTGCGCAAGTTCGTTTTTTAGCAGTGTCATTGGCTTTTCTGTGTCTCGTCTTTGGCCGCAAATCCCCCTTGAATAGCATGATCCTCTTTTTCCCTTCTGGTTTTCCATCTTAACGATGGCCAACTACTATCGATCGCCCTTTCCCCAACACACTTCCCGCCCGCAGACGGGTTAGGCCGTCTTCGATTGGACCTTGTTATTGGAGTTCCATACAATTTCGTCCTTGCGCTCATAGTATCCTTGTGGTGATTCCGTTTAGTTTCTATTCAGAATATATTCCTCTCCCCGTGTGTTGTTGAGATGCTTTCTTTCCTCTCTTTTCAAACGGCTTCCCCCCCAGTCCTGAACTTGAGAATCAACAGGAGAATTTAGAGTTTGCTCCCGCGAAATCCCACGGCCTTCACTTCTCCCCCGTTCCTTATGTTTCGGCCGTTTGTTGTGAGTCCATATTTCCTTTAGTGGTTGCCGTTGAATGTAACCCCTATCCTCAGTCTCTACGATATCCTTTGTTGTCTCTTTGTCCCCCCCCATAACTCTTTTTTTATAGCCAATCGACTCCCATGGTTTTTCTTGTCCCACCCAAAAGGATTTTTTTCCAGGTTTGGTGAAAACATTAACTTTTCGTTTTTGACCCTCATTGAATTCCCCTTTAGTGTTCATCTTCATAGGCTTCCGCTCCATCAGTAAGGCCCTCTAGCCTTGACGGATTCCCTCAACGATGGGGTGTTCTGCTTTCCTTCCCCCCCATTTTTCTGCTCTCCACCAAGGCACCCTTCTCTCCTTTGGTATTTCCAAGATTTCCCCGGGTCCTGGGTTAGAAAGGGTACACCCCCTTCCACAATTTTTTTTCACTCGATGATCCGGTAAATGGATTTGGCGCGGCTATCTCTCCTCCTGTTCCTCCGTACTTCCCTCAAATAACAAGACCTGCCAGCGAACTTTTTTTTTTCTCCTTTCCACATCCTGATTCCTTTTCAAGTCATTTACCGCCGGTCTGTCCTCTCATCAGTTTCTTAATTGCGTACCTCCCACAGTTTCTCTTTGGCATCAAAACGGAGTTCCCTAAGGAGGTGCTGGCTTCAAGTAGAAGCTTTTCTCTTTCCCTGAGGTCTTTTCACCATCCTTTTTTTTATCGGCCTTCGTAGTTTCATTCTTTCTCAGCCTTTTTCCCTGTCACAAAGGTTTCTTCTTCTGTTGTCCTCGGTATTATGAACAACTAGGGCTTCGTTTCAGCCTCAACTTTTTGCATTTCCCACCCAATTATGATTTTTCCTCCGTCAAGGATCTCCGAGTTGGGGGGTTCCCCCCGGCGTCCCACAAAGTTGGTCCCTGGAACCGACCAAGACCTGCCAGGCTTGTCTTTCTCGTTCAAGTGAATTTGAAGTTTGTGGTTTTTTAACATTAGGCCCCGTTTCCTCAGTCTTTTCAATCGTTTTCCTGTTTACAGATAGTGCAAGACACGAGTGCAGTTTTTGACCTTTCCTCGCTGCCGCCCCCCCCATTAGACCTTCGAATCCTCCGCGGTCCTCGAATTGTTTTAAATTGGGCTTTGTTTGCCCCCCCCCCACATTATTTTGATAGGCGTGTTGTAGCCGATTCGCGGTAGATTGCCTCCCCCTTTATCCTCCCTGTGTGACTCTTTTGACCTACATGGCGTGACATCAAAAAGGGTATTTCCCCACCTCTTCCCCCCTTTTCCTTCCCAGACCTCTTTGTCTTAATTTTCCGAGATGCGGATACACTTTTCTTTTGTCCCGGGTTTTTTGAGGTTTTATTACTGCTCTGTCTCCACATGAAGCGTGATCATTGCCGAATCCCCGTTATTTTTCTCTCTTTTCCTCCTCCCTGGAGCGCACTTCGGACGGCGATATCGTTCAGGTTGACCTTTTTTCTCTCCCCTCCTTTGCCTTGGTCGTCCACCCTAATCACTTCGGCCATTCTCCCCCCGCGACAAATCGTCTCAGCATAGTATTTCAAGTTTTTCCCTTGACAATTTTTCCCGCTCCCTCTTTTTTCAAACTAGTGGTCGTAACGACTGGTTTTTTCCCCCTTTTTTCTTTTCCCTTTTGTAGGAATAACATTCATAACTCTTTTCGTTTCTTACTGATCCACCTCTCCCCTTTTTTTTTTTTTCCCCCCACCCTTTCCGCCCCCTTCCTCAATTGATCCCGCCTGGGAATTATTACTAATGTTTTCTTCTCGGGAATCTTTCATCTCCTGTTGCACTACGGCGCCTGAGGTTGGGAGGGAGGCAGAGGTTCCCCCCTCTCTGATTCCCCTGTGCTCCCCCTTTTTTTGTTTTATTTACTAACCCAAGACCTTGCTTTCTTTTTCCCCAGACGTAAGAGTTCCCTGCAGGTGGCTTTTCGGCCTTACATTTCCTCCTCCCCCTCCCGTGCCCCCCCCCAGCATAGGAGAAATTGGGTTTTTTTTCCTCCTCCTTTGCCTTTTTCCCCCTCTTCCTTCCTTCGTTCTGCCCCTACCGTCTTGTAAAGAAACTTTTTTTCTCCACGGTTTGTCAAACCCCTGCCCTATCGGCACCTCTCTAAAGTATGTGAACGTCAAGTGTCTTCTCCCTAGGAAAGCGGGTGATTACGTCAAATGTTTTACCCACCTCTCTTAGCGTTTGTTATTCCACGCGATGGCGTTGTGTGAAGCTGCACTGCCCCTCTTTTATCTTCACGACAGTATTTCCCCCATGGCTTGCCTTATTTTCTTCTTTTCCTTGATAACTCCCCCCTCCTGCGTGCCGTTTTAATTTCTTTTGTTTTCGTCTTTTACCTCTTTACAAATTGCCCTGCTCTCTCGTTCGGTCCCGTCGCCACTAAATTGACGGTCTTCAGATTCTCTTCCCTCCCCCCCACCTTTTGGCCTTTTTGTACTTTCTACTCATAATCTTACTTTCCCCTCCCTTTCGAATAATTTTTCGGTTTTATTCTTCACAAAAGATCCCTTCCCCATCGTTATGATTTTACTCCCTTCCCCTCCTGAGTTTTGCCCGTAGTTTTTTCGAGCTTCCAGATGACTTCTGACCCTCTGTAATTCACACTTGAAATGCGTTGGCCCCTTTCCGGTGCTTTGTTCACCAAACCCCTGGTTTTTACCCTTTGTTGTGCGTCAGTTCTTTTCCAAATTCCCTTTTCCATTGTCCTTCGATGATTTGACCTCTGAGTTTCTTTCCCCTCCTTTGATCCTAGATATCTGCCTTTTACTTTTTCCCTTCTTTTCATTTTTTCCCCCGCACTTCCCAGTAGATCTGATTGTGACCCCCCCCACCCTCTCATGAGCATTCCGGCCATTGGCCTGCCCTTTCTTGACGATGATGGACCTTGTCTTGTTGTTGCATACACCCCACGTCAATCGCTTCCAGCTTACCTTGTTTTCTTCCTCTTTCTTTCCTATTCTTCCACCTCTCCTTTTACTCTTTTGTGGTTTTTCGCTCGTGTTTTTCTTTTCCTCTGGTCCCGGACCCTCACCAATTCCGTCAAGTTTTTAACTGGCCTCTTTTTGTCTGGTTTGATGCCCCGCCGCCAAGACCGGACATCCAAAGCGATTTAAGGTCCCTTCCATTGTACCCTTTCGCGCGAGTTGTTTCCATCTACTTTTGACATTTTTTTTTTGGTTTTGGTGTCAGGATCGTAACCCTTATCATATTTGTAAGCTCTCCTCTTTTTCTTTTTTCGGGCTTTAAGAGTCCCCAGCTACCCTTATCTTGCCACGTGCACGTTAACAACTTTTTACACCCCCAGTATGTGCCGTGTTTTTTTCTTGTTGGAACAACGCCCGTCTCTTTGTGATGTTAACTATTTTGTCATTGACCTTCCCCCATGTCTCCTCTTGGTCTTAAGCGCTTCCTACAGGTCCCCTCTCCTTTTTCTGGCACCTCCTAACAGGGTTTGATGCGTTTCCATTTGCCAGTGATTCCCCGCCCCAACACTCCAATTCTTTAGCAGTTCGGGCATGTCCTTTTTAAAGGTTAGACCCCTTTTTCCCCACCCGCTTTTTGCTTCGATCTGGCCCCTTTTCCCTAAACCTTCTTTTTCTCGGTTCACTCCGACCGATTCTATCCCCTTGAGTCCTTCCTGAAGCGAACAAAATGTCACAAAAGAGACTTTTCGGTTCTCTTTTTGTTTGGATATCCCTTCCCTTCTTGAAGGATCTTGACGATTCCTTTTCGAACTTCCTTGTACTTCCTGTAACAGCAACCGTCTCGTTATCAACCCCTTTCCCTTACTTCTAGGGACCCCTTTGTTCCCAACGGTTACTCTCGCCCTTTGTTTTTCTGATTAGTTTCCCCCTCGTGTATCGAGCCTTTCTTTTCCCTCTCGTAGCCCCGACCAAGACTTGTTTTTACAAAAATTGTTATAACGTGGGTCTTCCCGCCTTTTTCTACCGTGTATGTTCCCTTACAACTTGTGCGTGTTAGCCCTTTTCCCCAACTCGAACCCTCCCCCCCCGACCCGGCTCCGCCGCATGAATTCTTTCCCGCTTTTTGATTTCCCCCCAGGTCCACTAAGGTAAATTGCCGAAACTCCTACTGCAGCCCGTTCTTGCGGTGACGTTTCCTGTGCGGGAAGTTTTTTTCTGTATCACCCCCCCTTCTGCCCCTTTTTTACTCCCGTAAACGGTTACTCTCTAAGACCATTTCCCACCCCCGTAGAGATTTCACGCACTTTGTTCTTTTTCCAAGCAGTTTCCCCTTCCTCGCACCCCCTTCTCTTTCATCTTACCCTGCCTTTTTACTTCGAAGAAAGCGACTTTATTTTATTTTTGTTGGCACCCCCCCTTGTATGGTGACTGTTTTTGTAGTAGCTGGTAATCTGCTAACCCTTGAATACTGTGGGCCTCCTCCTGAAACCTTCGTTCCGACACCACCGAATTTTTCTTTTTTCACCTTTTCCGACACATATTCCACTCAAAAGCTTCTTCTTCTTCCTTATTCTCCCGACCCTTTCTTCCAATTTTGAGATGGCCACGTTTGACCTTTTGGAGTGTACTAGTATCAGATTATTTTTCACCTTCTCCGCTTTATCTTTCCCCGGGTGGGCCTCCTCCGCCTGC
>Ga0179591_1220632_pt1 | contig 20057 bp, 29 predicted proteins | sample CZOMad2_1_08_16f_FD_182891 | JGI IMG/M metagenome (GOLD analysis project Ga0179591, IMG submission 182891) | Vadose zone soil fungal communities from Angelo Coast Range Reserve, California, USA - CZOMad2_1_08_16fungal (PacBio error correction) | ecosystem: Environmental > Terrestrial > Soil >... | reverse complement strand
TCTTTCCTCCCCCAACTTTTTTTGTTGGGAGCTGCTATCCTTTTCGGACGGTGAAACCCCTTCCCTCCTTCTTGAAAGTTCTTAAGCCCTTTCCTTCTCTGCCTTTTCCCCATTTGCAGCTGATTTTGTCGTTTGCTATTTTCCCAGATGCCCCCCCCCTCCTTACCACCCCACGGACGATCACCCCCCCCCCCAAGCTTTTGAAAGAGATCTTTTCTTCCCCATATTTCCACGGACTGAGTTCCCCTTGCTCTCTTTTCACCGCCAAACCCTTGATTTAGTTCCGTTGTTCGCGATACGAGTACGTCCCATAAATACCGGGCCTTCGACTCCTCCCCCTCTTTCTCCGTAGTTTTTGCAGGACCGGGGCATCTGAAGGCCCCTTTCCTTTGAGTCCTTCCGGCTCTAGTCCTGTCCAGATATGCTCCAAGAACAAGACTCCCCCCAAGATCTTTACATTTCACCCAGCCTGTTTGGGGGCCCCCCGCTTCCGCCACCGTCTCCCATCGTTGTTGTTGGACTGTTTTCCTTCTCTGCCTGGCGCCCCCGTCTTCTTTCACCCCCCCCCTTCTAACCCACTTTTTTTGCTCAGGGTCACCCTTTTTTTATTGTGAGTGGACGTTTTTTTTGAGTCCAAATGGGGCTATGCACAGAAAGTTTTAGCCTCCCCCTCTCCCCGGGTCAACCGTGCCTCCCCTTTCGAGCCTTTTGCCCCACCTTCCTAGTGTTTTTTTTTTGCCCCCCTGTTTTTTTTTCAATTTTTAAAAACTGAACCTTGCCCTCCCCTAAGGAGCCGACCCCCCCCCTTCCCGGTAGGTTGTTTGCACCCCCTTCCTTCTGACGTTTAGCAGAATATTTCGCAACCTTTTTCCCCAGGTTCGTTTGACTTCCCTGTGCCGTCCATACCCGCTCTCGACACTTTTTCCCGCCCGTGGTCCCACTTTCCCACTTGTGAAGGTTTGATCGATCCTCCTTGCTTTCCTTTTCCCCAGGTGGAACTTGCTTTCAAACCGTATCATTGGAACTCCCCCCTGCCGTGGAATCGGCGTACCTCATTTTCCCCTACAATGGCCCGTCTCTCCTTCCTGCTATCACACTGAGCTGGTAATTTTTTTCCCTTGATGGATGTCCCTTCCCCCCTCCGATGGAGGTGTCACTCATCCATGGTTGATGTTGCAATTTTCCTTTTTCCTGGTTTTTTGTTGAAGAAAGTGGGGGCCCCTTTTCCCCTTTCCGCCACCCCCGTGTTTGCTTTTTACGTTTGTTGACAAGCTTTCCCTCAAGACCAGTTTGGTCCGCGTTTGCCCCTCGGTGGAGACCACGTCTGATTTTTCTTTTGGTCGTCTCCTTGCTTCCCCGCCGGTGGGCATTCCTTTTATTTTTCCCCCGGCACTTTTTGGAGTTTGTCGAGCTGAGTCCCCCCTCCCGGGCTCTAAGGTGCTGGGAATCCGTTCCCTTCGTCCTTTTTGCGGGCGTGATTTTGGGTCAGCCCCGTCCTTTTACTTTTTTGTTTTGTCCTGTCCGCCTTCAGTGCCAGGGGAGGGTATCACTCGTTGTCTGGACTTTCGGTCGTATTGCCGCTTGGTTGGCAGTCCCCCCTCGTTTCGCTGCCCTGACCCCTCCTGAGCCATCCTGAGTTCCCCCTTAGGAGGTTTTCCATTTTAAACAGGGTCTTTTTTTTTTTTTGACCTTCCCCCCGTGATCAGCTGACCCTGTTCTTCCACCTTTGTTCTTTTTCTGTGTCAGATTACATTGCCGCCCCTTTTGCGGTTCCCCTGTCTGTTTAGTGGCCCTTCCCCCCCCTTTTGGGAGCTGATTTGGCCACCCAGCACTTTTCCGTTGTTCGTGTCTTAGTGCAGGGTAGCACTTGGGAACTGTGTGTTCGTTTCAGTCAGCCGACATCTCCTCTGTGTAACAAATTCACCGTCCCACTAGAGGCTCCTTTCGCGACCCCTTCGCAGACCCCTCCTTTCCGCAAACCAACTGTTTTTTTTTTTTTTTTGACTTATCGCCGGGCCCCCCCAAGCGTACCCCTGCGCCCCCCCATTTGTTTACAACACTTCTGACCCCCAAGTTCCCCCCCCCTTCCATTTTTGACCCACACTGACCCAAGTTTGTGGCCCCCCGTTGCTTTTCCCCTTGGGACCTATTTGCTACCTTTTGTCCACATTTCCCCAGTTTTGCAAGCCTTTCCGTTTTGACAAAACCTTTAGACCACCCCCCTAGCAAGGTGACCCCCCAATTCATTTAGTAATTTAAGTCCTTACGTACTAGATTTTCTCCCAAATGTGTGGCCTGGTGTTTTCAATAACCCTCTGAACTCTTCTCATTGTTTAACCCATTTCCTGTTTCCCGTCGTTGTTTCACGGGTTTAATTGGTTTGACTGTATCAGATTTTATCTTTCTTAATAAGTAAGGTTCGTTTGTTTTCTCGTTTTTTTTCTCTAGCTGAAAGCTTCCAAGGTAAACTTTCAAACTCCCCGTACCCCCTCTTGTTAAAAGAGCTAAATAGTAATTCGCCCCCCCATGCACAAGTTTTTTCTACCCCCGTTAGGTTCCTCCCCTTATTTTCTTCCCACTGAGGCATCCCCTTCCTGGTTGGTGCTTTTTCTCTTGGCGGTTTAGGGGTTGCTTTTTTTTTCGGGAGTCGGTTGGAGGGTTCTGTTGGCGTTGGGTGTGCCTGAGTGCCCCCCTCTCGTTGAGTTGTTTTAGTCGGCCACCGCGCTTTTTTCATTGGCGTCCATTTTCGTTTTAGTGAGAAGTAGGAGGGCTTTGTTTCAAGTTAACTTTGTTTTTTTTTTTGAGGGTTTGTGTTTTCCCTCGTGACTTCAACATCCAGCCGGTGGTTGCGAAAGGCTTCTCTTTTTGCCCCCTCCACCACTGTGTTTTCGCTTTAGTGTCTGCCCGAGTTTTTGCGGGTCCATTTGAAACCTGGCCAAAGTTGGTAGTTTTTTACCCCTTATTGATTCTTTTCCGTCCTCTCGAGATATCCGATTGGTGTTACAAAGAGCCCCTTTAACCTTTTTGAACATGCCCCCCTCGCATTTTCCTGAAATTGCCGTTGCAACGTGTTCCCCAGAATTTTTCCTTCCCCATAACCACCGGTGGATTTTTGAACTGTTTTTTGACCTGGTGGCAACCGTTAAGAGTCCCCTCTTGCCCCCGGGTGCCTTTTGGTCAGCTGAGTTTGATTGGCTCATGCGAGGCCTTTTCAACCGACCATCACCCCGGGTGAATTTGTCTCTAGAGTCGGCTCTTGTTTTATAGGACGGGGCCTTGGCCACCCTTTTTCGTGCATTCCCAAAAGACCTTTTCTTTAAGCCCCCTTTTGTACTTCATTGGTTAGTTTTTCCCCCATTGCACGGCCAATGAGACCCGCAGTGAAGGCTGCCCTTGTGTTTCCTTTGCGTCACGTCGCGTCTTTCTTGTTTGACTCCGTCTGAGCCCTCTATGTCCTCCCCTCCCTCCCTTCCCCTCTTCCCCGTCTTTTTACTCGGATCTCCCCCTCTGCCCAAGTTGGGTTATTTCTTTTTTCCGCTTTTTGCCCGGCCTGACTCTTCTTTTTCGTCCCCGTCTACTCCGTTGTTTGGCTCATAACTCCCTGGCCCGGCTTTTCCCTGGCTTTCTGGCCCCGTCTTTTCCGCCGTTCCCCATCAAACCACCCCGGTTGCCGGTGGACCCCCGTTCCCCATTGTGCGGCTTGACGGCCTGCCCCCCCCCCAAGCGGCCCCCTGGTTTTTTTTTTTCCGCTCGTTGATGATTCTCCCCCAGTTTTTCATGCTGGCGGCCCCCCCAAGTTTTGCGGCCCCTCATTTTGTTGAAATCTTTTAACTTGCCCCTCTCCTTTTTTTTTTTCATTGGCTTCATTGTATAGAGTTCTTTGGGTTAGTTCATTCTTCTGTGGCCCGATTCTTCCCCCTTTGTTTTCTTTTGGCGTGCCCAGGTCGTTTTTGTCTTTTCTCCATCGTCACTTGAACGGAGCTTCCGTTTTTTTCTCTAATACCCGTCCTTTTTTACGCGACCAGGATCCAGTCCCGTCCTTTCCCGGGTAGTCGGTTCGTGAGTTGCGGTTTTCTTTAGGGTCTTTGTATGCCCTAGGGTCCTGTATGTGGTGATGATTTCTTTCTTTTTCGACCCTCTTTCTAAGTTTGTGACAACGCTCGTGTTTATGCTAAAGTCATGATTTGTTGATGTGGTCAGTTGGGCCTCTTTTGGAGGAAGATTTTTTACCACTCCTTGGATTGATTTTTTTCCGCCTTGTCGATAAGTTCACGGTTTCCCTGCGTAGTCAGTCCAATGTTTTGACGTTTTTTCGTGTCATCACCCCCACCGTTTCTTCCCCACCCTTATACCCCTCCGTTTTCATGATGCCCGTTTTTTTTCTACTTGGTTGAGACGTTTTTTTCCACTCACCGCAGGCTTCCAGGGACTTTTCTCCGCCCACCGTCCACAAAAGGGTCAGATGTGTGCGAAGGTGGTTTTTTTGTAAACGGACACCTTTTTTTTCTTTTTACAACCCTCCTTTCTGGCTTTTTGTTAGGTCCCTCTCTCTTCTTTTTCCCAAGTGTGGTGTCAAGATTTTGGAGTCTACCTCCTGGCCTTTCTCCTGATTTCCCCCCATTTTTTCTGCCCGATTTTGTTCCCCCGGGACCGACTTTCTGGCTCCGTCGGCGTTTATGTCGGAGGGCTTACCGTACTCTGTATCGCTTTGGAAGTTTTTGGCTTGCCGTAGCCCCCCGTTTCTTCTTTGTCGACGTTCAAGTGATTTTTAACCCCGGATATAGAGCTGTTGGAGGTGGTCTCTCTTCTTGTTGTTGAGATTTTTTTTTTTTTTTTTTTTTTTTTTTTTTTTTTGATGACTTTTCCGCAACCCTCCCCCCCCAAATGCCTGAGTTGGTATTACAGGCCAAGTGTCCCCTTTCCCGGTGGCTTAAGTTGAGGGTCGCTCCCCCAGGTCCTTCGGTTGCATTTGATTTGGGCTTATTTTGTTCTATATTTCTCTTTTCTTTCCCTCCAATTTTCCGTGTTTTTTGTTAGAGTTCATTTTCCCTTTTTCGGACTCATCGGCCCACCCCCTGGCCCCTAAGCCGTTTGTGGGCCTCTTTTTGTTCGTTCCCTTTTTCCCCAATGCCGCTTCTTTCTACTTCCTTTGTTTAATCCCAGGCCGTTTTTTTGTTGTTTCTTTATTCCGATTCTCCCCCCTCGTTCCCTCACAAGCCTTTATCTTCACCTCGACACTGATTTTTTTCTTCACAATCTTCCGTTCTGCCGTCTCTACTTTGCTGACACGGCCCCCACCCGACTCGTAAGGAGCCTTCTTCCTTTTCAGTACCCGGGTTTTTTTTTCCTGGCCTCCCCCTCGCCCCAGCCCTTTCTTCGTTAGCTCTCCTCCTCCTTTTTTTTATAGAGCCGGACAGTAGCTTCTCCCGTCTTGAAATCCTTTTTTTTTCTTGGCCCTTGGTAAGATCTCACCCCCCTTAACACTACATAATCCTGAACTTTTTCCGCCGTGTTTTCATTTTTTTTTTTCCCCATACACGTATCAAAATCGTTTCTTTTCTGGATTGAATGTTCTGACTTTTTTCTGACCGTCTTTCCCATTATCCCAACCATCCTACCCCTTGTTGCTCTGTTTTTTTCCCACTTTTTTTGTCAGTTTTTGGTTCTCCTTTTTTTTTTGACGACCATTTCTAAAAATTTGCCTCCCCTTCCCCCGTGTCAAGTTCGGGCCTTCCCCCCGGGCTTCCCGCCCCGGCGGCATTAGCAAAACTCTCGGCCCTTTTGGACCCTTTTCCCCTCAAAAGATGGGAAAGTCCAGCCTTTGCGGGTTTCGCCCCTCCCCCCCCCACTGATTTTTCGGGTGCCCTTTATCTTTTAATTCTGGTTGTCAAGATCAGCACCCTCAATTCCGGCCCTTTCCTTTGAACCCCCTCCCTGTGTCTCAAGTCCCCCGTTCTCTGACTCCCTTTCAGCAGCCTTTTAAAAACCTTTTCCCTTTGCCAGATCCCCTCCGTTTCTCTTCCTTCAACGGACATGTGCCCCCCACTCTTTCCGACCCCCCTGTCCCCATGCCCGCGGCCCTCTGGAGTCAAGTGATAATGACCTTTTTCAACTAAGCCTCCCCTTTCAAACAAATTTTGCTGGCCCCCAAGTATTACCATTTACTTGCCGCTTGAAATCTGTTTTTCTTTTTGGTCCCCTTTTCCTCCACGGATTGTTTGACCCATTGAAGGTGCTTTTGTATCCCCCCTTTCCAGTTGCGCCCATGTCATTTCATTTTAAAAAAAGTGATTTTCCCGAGGCCCACCAGTGCTTTCCTCATTCACAGGGGGCGCGTTTTTTGGTTCCCCCCTTCCGGGTCTGAGCCCCACGGTCATATTCCCGGGTCGCTTCTTGCGTCATCCCGGGTCATTTAGGTTCTTCCCGGCCATGCTTTTATTTTTTTTTGATCTAGTTTTACAAGCAGTTCATAGGGTTCTATTCCTTCATCGTCTTCGTTTGAGACACTTTTTTTTCTGCCATATGTACGGGAGTCCAAGGGCTTTAGACTTTCCCGTTTTCACACTGCGCGAGTGGCCGGTTCGTTTACGTTGGTGATTCTCTTTTGCCCCGGCGTTGCCCTTTATTGGCCGCGCTCCTGCCCATGCCCAGCCCCCTATTATATGTCCTCCCCTCGGTCCGGCCCCTGACTCAGAAGGAAACAGGGTTGTGTGGGTTTCCCGGTTCCTTTTTTCGTTTTTTTAGGTTGAAAGTTTTCCGTATACCGCTGTTTCCGCCGCCACACCTTTGCCCCCCGAATTTTACGTTTACCTTACTCCCCTTTGGATTGCGTTTTGGGCCCAGGATGTTGTTCTTTCCTTTCAAGGTTTTGGCGATTTGGATGGCCCACTCCCTGGAGTTTTTTTTCTGTGAGGTCCCACGGTTTTGCCCCCTTTTTTGTGGAACTGGTGTTGGCTTTTTCTGAAGAGCGCCTGTTTTTTCATCCCCCTCCTCCCTTGTGGACCTCCCCCCCAGCCACCCCCCCCATTCCGTATGAGTCCCCACTCAGTTTTTTGATCAACTTCTGCCCCCCTCGAATGATTTTTCCCCCCTGTTCGGTGGATTTTCCTTACTACGCTGTCCACAAATCCCCCCTTAACACCCCCTGTGGCCGACCCGGCCCGCGTGACATAGCGACCCCCTCACCCCTCCGGCCCCCTTCGTTTACTTACGCAATGTTTCTCCTTGCAACACACCCTCCCCACTTTTGGCGCTCGTACCTTCCAGTCATGCCCAATAGCCACGTTTTTTTTGTTTACCCCCCCCTCACTCCCAAACCGTTGTGCTGCTTCGTGGACTTTTTCACCTTTTTCCGTTAGCACTAATTGCTGTTCACAAGTTGTTTTTTCCTGTTGCCACTGTTGAAACACCCCCCCCCGATGGGATTTCGTTGTACAATATTCCCTTGTAGTTATGTGAACGTTTAGTGGGGTTCCGATCTCTCTCTTTTCCCTTTTCATATCCTGTTTTGTTTGTTTTGTTGTTCCCTAGATCCCTTTCAAGACCCGTCCCCCGCCTTTAACCCCTTTTTTTCCCAAAACTCCCCCTGTTAAAAGTGATTGTTTTCCCCCTCTTCCCTTGTTCCATTTCGCACACATTTTCCACACCCCTTTTTCAAAAGCTAGTGGATCCTTTCTTCCTTCATGCTGATGATTTTTCTCGAGTTTAATTTCTTGTGTTTTATGTGATATTTTTTCTAGTTTGTTTGAGTTTTGCTTTAGAATAATGTGCGTCTTTGGTCGGGGTTTTGTGATCGACCAGTTATTGCCCCCCCTTTAACGCCGTTGCCACCACCCGCGGGTCGTTCTTTTCGTGTTTTTTCCGAGCATTTCTCCCGTGGCTTTTGATTTAACCGAACGGTTGTTTTGTTGTTTAGCGGTTTCCCTTTTTGGACGTCTGTAGCGATTCCTTACATTTCCCGTTTTGGCGTTCGCTTCTCAGTTCGTAACGGCCCCTCGCTTGTCCTTTTGTTCGCCCGCGAGTGAGGGGTACAAAAAATATTTCCCTTTTTTTTGACCTGAATTTTTGTGGCGGAGTGAGTGAATCGCCCCTTTTCAAACCCCCCAAGGTTTAACAATTCTTCCCCCTGCAATTTCAATTGCTTTTTCCCATGTTTTTATTCCGAAAAGCATGTTGGACGCCATTCCCCCCTCCCCCCCCCCTGACCCAATGATGGGACGTTTTAACAGGTTGTTTTTCCCACGCAGAGGCCCAACTTTTGGTGACGGAGGAGGATATCTCCCCTTTTTTTTTGACGAGTTTTTTGTTGGAACCGAAAGAATCCCCCCTTTGTGGTAATCTTGTTCGTTCGTTTTAGTGAGTTGTCTTCGACGTCGTTGTTCCTTTTTTTCCCATTAACTAGGCCGTCCCGTCCCGTTTTTGCCCTGAATGCTTCTTCCCCGGCTTCTTTGTCACCTGCACCGGCCCCCAATTCTCCCGGTCCGGTACAAACGTCCGTTGTTTTTTTGACCGGCGGTTGCGCTCAGGCCGCGTTTTTTGTCTCGCTGCCCCCCACGATTTTAAGCCTTTCTTCCCCGTGTCCAAGTCGTAGCCCTCCTCAGTCCGGTGTTTTTCTTAACCTTTTTTTTTGTGGGAAGTCTCCCTCCCTCAGGTAAATTCCGTGTGTACGTGGGTTCTTCTTTAAAAGCGTGTCCTGGTCGTGCTGGCCCAAAATGGTCCCGGAACGATGGAAGCTCCCCCTTTTTCCCAGGTGGGGCGGACGAATTTTCTAAATGAATTGGGCCTTTGCACGCCGTCATGCATGGTAATAGTGTTTTCTTTCCCCCTTTGTCCCCCCTATACCGATCTTCTCCCCTTGCTTGGGCAATTCATATTTGTGTTGCCATTACTGACCCGATCGTGGGTTCCACGTAGTGCAGTTTTTTTTTCCCTGCTTTTCCTGTGGTTTGTATTCTGGCCACTGGTTGGCCTCGGGTCGTTGTCATGTTTTTTTTTGGAAGTTGCACCGGTCGTTGGAGGGATTGGTAGTCCTTTTCCCTTCCCCTTCTGGTGGCGGCCGTAGTCTTTTCGTTAGCTTCTTCTCTTTTTTGTTTTGTGCCCTGTTGTTTGTCAGGCTGCTCCGTTATGTCCCGGGTTGGATTCCGTCCCCGGTTGGGAACTTTTTGGACGGTCTTTACCTGGAGTTCTTTTGTTGTCTATCTCGGTCAGTAAAGGCCTTTCTTTGTCACCCCTCCCCCTCCCATTTCCCTTTTTGGAGGTTTTCGCTGGGTCGTCCTGGTGAATATGTGTTTGCGGACCGCGGGTCCGGGCCGTTTTATGATTGTGTCTCTCCGCTTTTATGGTCTTTTTTCGCACTGTTGAAGGGCCGAGTCGTTGGGCTGCTTTTTGCTTTTTTCTGTTTATGACCCAAGTTTTTCGAAAACCTTTATTCCACCCCCCCTTCATTCTGATCCCGTTTTTTAGACTAGTTTTGCGGCCCTTTGGGAAAACGGCCGTCCTTCAGCCTCCAGGCCACCCGTCTTTCCCCAAACCCCCCTGGCCGATTGTGTCTGAAAGTTTTGTCTTTTTGAAACGGAACCTTTTTTGACTTTTTCCAATTGATTATGCTTCTGTTTTTGTTTGGATTCTCCTTTTCGCCTCCCATTTGTTTGCCTCCTAACCCATTAGCTGACGCCTTCTTTAGCTTCCCACAGGTTGCGATGGCGTCTTCCCCCCCCGTTTACCTTCTTGGAAAGCGCTCTTTTGTCCATTTCGTTTTCCCGAGGCAAGTAATAGTATCGAGGACGGCTGTTTTTGTGTTATTGGGTTTTTTTGTTGCCGGTCGCCACCTCCTCGGTTTGACCGGCAAGGATTTTGAGATGTCTCGCGTTCGATGCGTGTTGGCGGAGCGTTCTTTTGTTCTGGTTTTCCGATGGTGAGGTCCCCATTTATTTTCCCTAGCCCCCACTCCCCCCACAGTTTGGCCCGATGTGTGACTTCCCGAAGGAAAGTTTCCCTTTTCTTTTTTCCCTCGTGTCGACAAGGCCGTCCGGGGTCCCCATGGTTTTTCTTGCTGCCTCCTTTTTCTACACCTCTTTTGGTTGCGCCTTGAGATTAAGTATCCTCCTTTCGCACCCAATGCCCAGGCGGCTTCACATTTTTTTTTGTGACCTCTTTTCAAGCCCCCCATTTGTGTCCTATTAGATCTGTGCATCCCCTCGGAGTTGCTTAGTTTTTGTTGTTGTTTTTTTTTTCTTCGTTCCGACTGTCCTTTTTCCCCCCCCCCCTACGCTCCCAACCCCCCCCCCTCCTCACGCAGGATAGTCAATCTTCCTTCCGACCGAGCTCTATGGGTTGATGAGCCCCTCCCCACCCGACGATTTTAAGGTTCTTATCACATGTCGTCCCTCTCTCCTTTTACGCTAGTTTTTCTGCAGTCGTCTGTTCCCTTTACTTTACTTTTCAGTTCCCCCGCCCTTCTTCGTCTTTCTTTTCTACGGCAAATGTAGGTCCATCTAGTTTCAACCGACCTCCCTTGCCACACACAAGCTCTGACCCCCCCTCCGTGGGGTTCCGTTTTTTGATGCACCGCCTTTCCCCCCCATTTGGTTTGCAACAAGACGTGGGTTGGCCCTTTTTTTTTTCTAGGACTCTCTTGCGTTTTTGAACCTTTCCACCCCCAGTTTCCCCCACGTTGCTTCCCGTAACCCTTGGAGTTGGTGATCCCTGGGTTTTTTGAGGACACCTGGTGGGGATTTTTGACAAAAGTACCCGCATTTTATTGCCCTTTTCCCTTTTTTCACTGCCCTCCCCATCTTCCTGTTCGCACCACAACCCTCACCGGCTGTGCCCACAGAGTTCCCCCCGATTCACCATTGGAAAAGCCCTCCAGTTCTGCTCACGGTCTGCTTTTGTTCCCCCGGATATACTCCGAGATTTTCCTCCCCGCAACGTGACCGTTGCGGAGCAACATGTTTTCTTATCACCCGTTTTTTTCCCTGACTTTTCCAATTGCCGCTTTTTTTTTAACTGGTCATTCCTTTTTCCCAACTTCCCTCTAAATTTTTTTGCCTGATCCTTCCATTCCAATTCTTGGAATAGCCCCCTACTCAATGCACGCTTCGGGACCCATAGGCGTCATATCCTCCCACGTTTTTTTACAGCTCCTCCCTTCCTCTACTCCCCACCCCCCCACTCCCTATTTTCCTTTATACCCATTTTTTCTGCCTGAATCGCAGAGTTTTGTCGCGGGTGAAACCTCCCTCCCCCCTGAGTGTCCATGTTTTTCGGGCTTTTTTGGCCCTTCCATTCAAGTGTGGGCGCATGTGTTCCGTTCCCCCAGATTTCCTGTGATTGTCCATTTGTGTCAGTTCCCCTGCCAGAGGTGTCCCCCTCTCCCCTGGGCCCAGTCTTTTTAGCTCCCCCATTGAGATCCCTTGGCGACTTGCGTCTCCCTTTGGTATCTTTTTTTTATTACGTGTCCCCGGGTAGTTTGCTTTGAGCTAGTTCCACTTTTTGTTTATCTGGTTTTTCCTCTGGCATCGTTGGCCGAGCCCCCTGTTTTTGCGTCGTGTGAGAGGTCCCAGCTTTATTTGCCAGCCTGAGTTTTTCTTACTTATTAGCAGGTGCCCAGTGTTGGAGTTGTCATTCCACGGCGAGATTATTTTTCCAAGTACCAGGAGTTTTTTCAGCCGCCTTGGTGTCCAAAGGTTTCCCCCGTCGATCTCTCCGAACCTCGTCGTCCTTCCCCTGTTTCCCCCCCCTGGTGATGTGTCTTTTTTTTTTTCAGCAGTTGCTCTCGCCTTCCCCACGGGCTCCCCGCGGTGCTTAACAATTACCCCCCTGGCCTGTTGTTGTTTCCTTCGTAAATTGTCCGAGTCCGGCTGTTTTTTTTCGGGCTGGTTGGTAGTGCTGTACCAAACTTGATTTGGACATTTGATGTGTCCATTCAATAGTTTTGTTCCGTTAGGGGCCTGGGGTCCCCCTTTTTGAACTGTTTTGCCCTGGCGGTCTCTCTCTCTCACTCCGCCCGCCCTTTCTTTTTGTACTACCCTCGCCAATATTCCTGCGTGCACCCAGTTCGATCACATTCTCCTACCCTTTTTGAACTGGTCTTTGGTGGCAACTGAGGTTGTGTCTTTGTGGTTCATGGGAATAGCCCCCAGGACCCAAGTCACCGAGTACCCCACCAACCTTTTTTTCGCGGTCTACATGTCCCGATAAAGTTCCTTCGAAAAGCCCCATAAGAAACGCTTTTTGCTCCCCCCCCCAGTGCAGTCCCTGGTCCTAGATTGAACTACTTTCACCCCACCCCACCCCATCGATTGAAATCCTTTTTCAATGTTCCCCCAATGACAACTCGCACCCCTGAGAAACCCCACGGCGTTCTTGTCAATTTTTGGAATCCAGTCTTTAATTTACTGAAAGTGAGTCATTTTTTTTCCATGTTTTGATCATTCCCCGAGGATTTGGACCATTTTTGTAGTTGTTTCTTTTCACGTTTTTGTATTCTGGTTCTGTCCGATTACTCTACTTTTATAATACCCCCGTTCTGTTTTTTTTGTCAAGTTGAGAGATCTTTTGCCCACCCTCCCCAGGCCCCCCACTTAAAGTCCACAGTTCACCCCACCCATCTTGGTACCATATTTTCCCCCAAATATCTTCCTATTTCCCCTGTATCCCCCATTTTCCCACAAACCAACCTTAGCTTTAGTTTCTCTTTTCTTGGTTTGTTCTGCCTTATTCCTTCCATAACCGTAACGTGTGTGTCGTCTTTATATTTTTGACGAGAGGTATCTTCTTTTTTTGCTTCCCCCCTGTTGATGGGTTTTCTTTTGGTTTTTTTTTTTTCTTGGGGTGTGTTTGCCAGTAGCATTGCATTGGTGCCATTGTACGGTTCCAAGAGTGGGAGGTAGATTCCGGTAGATATCCCCTTCCCTTTTTTGGTACTCTACCAGAGATTGGTTGCTCTTGGTTTCAGTGTTTTCCTCTCACAGTAATTCAATTTTCCCCGCCCCCCTTTTGTTTTTCCAACAGTAGATGATGCGAAGTTGCTTGTTTGCCTCCCTCTGACATGTTGTGAGTCTTTTTTGTCCCGTTTATCAACGGCCCGAGGGATGCGCTTCGTCGCAGTTTTTCCCCTCTCACCGTTCCCAACACCACTTTCCCCCACTGCCCCCCCCCCGTTCCAGGTTCCCCCTTCCATTTTCCTGATTTTCCCCGCATCTCCCCCATGGTTCCCAGACCAATCCCCCACAATTTTCACCCTGTTTTCGCTTTTTTCCCCGGTCGGCCTAATGAATTGTCACTTTCCCCTGATCCCCCACACTTGGACTTAAGTTACCTTCGTTACTTTGGATACTCTCAGCCCTTTTCTGAAACCTCATTCACCCTTACTGTTCTTGCTTTCTACCCCCGTTAGGTTCTGCCCCCTCTTTTTTATTTTTTTTGGGGGGCCTGGCCCTTCATCTTTGGCAGGCTTGTCCCACAAGTTGGAACAAGTCCCCGTGCTCATTAAGCCCGTTTTTCTGACCGAACGGCAACCTGCGCGGTTTGCGGGACAACGGCAGTTGATGTGCCCCTTTGAGGTGTCGCCGGGCTTGTGTCGAAAGTGCGGCTCGGGGCTCCTCCAAAATCTTGCCCCGCCCCAGATTTCTCCGCCCCCCCCTGGTTGATGGCCTCTTTCTCATCTCCTCCTGGTGCCTTTTACCTCTTTTTTACGCCGCCGCTTACCTTTGGGAGTCCTTGGGCTGTCTCTAATTGCCCTTGTGGCTCGAAATGTCTGCTTCCCGTTTTTTACAACTTTTTTAACCCAGTGGTACGGTCCTCCCATGTGTGCCTTTTCTCCTTTGCATTCCCAGCCCGTGCATTGGTAAAGTCCCCTTCTTTTTTATGACTTTTGGATTTCCCGCACAGCTCGGCCTATTGCCATCACTTGTGCAATGGACCAGAACTTGACCTTCCCTCCGGGTGTCCTTTTTTCCTTTTTACACTTAATCTGCAGGTTAGATGCAGGATTATTCTTGGATTTTCCCCCCGACGTGCCCCTAGTGTCTTTGATCTTCTTCTTTTTATGGCCAGCATGGTAATTTGAAATGGTTTTCCCTTCGTTTTTGAGCTGCCGTTGGTTCGCTCCATTTACATTCGTCACCTTGGTCCCTTGGTATGTATTTGATACCTTCCCCGGGTGTTGCTTGACTTTCTTTTTCCTTCGGGTCCTTGAGGGTTTTATTCCGACACTTAAGGTACTGGTTCACCACTCCCCCCCGTGAGGTGTTGCTTATGGTCTTTTAGTTTTTTTAGTTTAATTTTTGCCTACCCCTTAGTTTTTTAGATTTCCACCCCAGGGAAGATTTCTTTTTGTTGCCTTTGTGGCGTCCCGCCGTGGGATTTCCTAGCTGACCGGGTGTGAAAGGTTCCCCCCACACTTTTTCTGTAGTGAACTGAGTTGTGTCCATTTTGAGAAACCCTCTACAAACTTCACCCTGTTTGGACTGTTTTCTCCCGTTTTTAGACTCTTTTTTTTTGTCGGCTTTTCCCTTTCCAAAAGAAGGGTTAATGCCTGCCCGGTACTGCTCCCCAAACTGCCTATGTGGGACGGTGTTTTTTGAGGGAGATGTTCAAATTAAATGTTGTTTTTACCTTTACAGTTTTTCTTTATTTTCTATTTGGGGACGTCTCTCTTTCCTTTTTTTTACACTTGTTGCTTGTGTGACGCGCTTGACTACTGTTGATTTCTAGTTTTGTCGATTTCTCCTTACTCGACGACGGGTGATGGTCTGCTTCTTCACTGTTTTGTCACCATGTCGGGAGTAGCTTTTTATTCAGCCGGACCGTTGTCAGTCTTTATAGTTGTCTTTTTTGTGTTTTTCCTGCCCCAAGTGAGGAGATTTTCCTATTAAGCATTTTAATTTTTTGGACTTTCTTTACTCTCGTAGCTTTTGTTTGATCCTTTCTTTTTCCTAGTTTTTCTCTGGGTGAGGACAAGGACTAGGCCCACCTAGAAAAAGGACTACTTCTCTTTTTTTGTACTCTCCTAATGTATCACTAGTATTCTTTTGTTTGACCCTCCGTTCCCCTCTCCTGGTCCCCCTCTTTTATGATTTGGCGTATTTTATTTCCCTCTCTCTTTCCACCCTTTTTGCGTTTTGGGTTTTTTCTATTGAGCTAACTACGCCCTTCTCCCAAATCCATATCCTCGTTCATCTTATGCTACCCTTGCCCGACGTTTTTAGATCTTTTTGTACCCCCCCACCCCCTTTGACTACCTCTGTTTGGGCGTTTGCTTCACCTTGGTTTTTTCTTTCCCCCCACCCCCCCCATCAAACCTTTCACCTAAGCCATCCATACTGATGAATTTCAAATCGCATGTCTGTTCCTTCCTTTTAGACTTTTTGCCTTCCCCACCCAACCGCAGACCAAATTTTCCTGCGTCCAAGATGCGTCCCTTTTCCTCCAATGAATCTCTTCTTCATCCCATCGTCTTCGCGATACTCCCCTTTTTGGTCCTTTTTACCCTCAGACCGCCCTTTTTTGATTTCGTTATCGTTTGCAAGCGTATGTGACTCCATTCTCCACCAACCTTCCAAGCAATTCCATCTATGTCACCAGTCCCCCCACAGGCAGTGGGGCCGTTCCCAGCAACCCCTGTCTCCACCCCCCCTATTCCGTGTGTTGAGACGTGTGCCCCATGAGGATTGCCCCCTAGGACCTTTCCCGGTCCCAACACGGTCTAAACCCTTTCTCATTACACTTTTTACTTTTGTTTTAGTCCCTTGTTTTGCACTTGTTTTTTGACACCTAACCCCTCAGGTTAACGACTCCCCTTTCCTTCACCTTTCTCGAACCACCCCGGGCGGTTCCGAGAACCCCACAATTCCGTTTTCATTTCCCAGGAGTCATCCCCGATTTTCCCCTGTTGACAGTAAAGCTCCCTCCTTAAGACACCTGGTTGTGTCCCTTCTCTTTTTGCCAGTCTGAGTCAGAGTTCCCTCACCCTTTCCTTCCAGTGAGGAAGACCCTCAGGCCGTACCACCTTTTTGCCCTCTGGATCAACACTTTCTTGAGACAGTTTCCCCCCCATGGTAATATGGGCTCGTGCCCTCCTTATTTCCGCTCTTTCCATTGTGTCTGAAATAGTCGTGACTTCCCTTCCCCGCAGCGTGTCTTCTTTACTCAATTCATACCCTCACACGGAAACGCTCTCCCTTCCGCCTCCCCCACATTTATTCATTTTCACCCATTTTTTTTTCCCCCCACCCCATGATGTAATCTTCGCGACTTTGTATCACGGGGACCCCATCCCCACCGATGTTTTTCGGACACTTTTGAAGGGCGTGTGGGACAATCAAATGCTCAGTGGGGACATGTGGAAACACCAGTTCTTGGCTCTTAAACTCTGGGCTGAGTACGTTGTCAGAAGGGTAGCTTTTTGGTCGCCCCAAACAGTATCTTCTCCCCCTGGGGCTCTTCTTCATCCCTGGAAGCTTTTAACCCTGCACTTTGAGAGGTTTCTCGGATTTTTCTTACCCCCCGCCGGGATTAGATGTTCTCCTCTTCCAGTTTCGCAGCGAGCCTCGCGGGGGCTTTCTTCTCAACCTCCGGTCCACTCCTTCTTTTTAACTGCCTAGTCAGTTTTCAACGGGCGGCTTCACTGAGTTTGAGCCCCTTCTTCTTTCCCTGTTATTCCGAAGTCCCGTTTTCTTCCCCTCAAGAATATACGCCTCCATTCATGTCAAATACTCCCGGCCAACCCTTGGGTTGTGCGTGTGGGTACAGCACGGGTGCCCTGGCAAGGCCCCTTCAGATTCAAAGATGACAACTCCCCTTTGGTCCGGGGCTTGTACTCTTCCTTCCGACCTTGGGTTTGAAAGTGTTGGTTGTTATTGTTTGTGGTCGACCCCTTGCATCCTGCTTTCCCCCCCACCTGTGTGTCTTTTGTTTTTTTGTGGTTTTCCTTTTTTTTTTTTCCTGTGGGAAGGGTTCTTCGTTTTTTTTCCGCCCCTGTGTGCAGCACGTCATTTCGCCTTTGACCAAAATTTTTTTCCCGAGGATTCTTCCCTATTCGCGACCTCTCCTCCTACGTCTTTTTCCCCTCGTTTGATTGTTCCTTGACTTTCTATTTTTTAAACCAAGGGACCGCGTCAAACCCGGCTTTCCCCTTTCCCCCCCTGGTCACCGAGCACACTTCTTACATCCACCCGCTCGTCGGTGAATCGTCATCATATCTGGCTACTGGCCACCCCCGCACCCCGTCTTTTATGACATTCCTGAGCACCCACCATTTCCTTACAACTAGCATAAACACCACCAAACTTTCCTTATTGGCTCCAGGTAAACCCTGGCCCGTATTCCTTCGTGATTCCTTCCCCCGTTTTGTTTGCTGTGTTAAAGAACTGAGTTGTTTCTTTTCCATTTGTCTTTTCCTGTAGGGTCGGTGACACCTTTTGTGGTTCGGTCGGTCTGGTTTCCCTGCCCTACTTCTCCATTTTATAGACTGTTTTTTTTTTTGAGCGGATTTCATCTTCTCCCGCCAGCACCCCTTCACCTTCCATTTTCCTTAAGGAACACCATATTGTTAAGAAGCTCCTCGTTCAATGTCGCCCACCATGCAACCACAGTTGTCTACACGGATCCTTTCCTTCACTGAGGTACCAGTATTCATTTTGGAGCATACCTTATTTGTTTTAGTCCACTTTTCCTTTTTTTTTGTTTTTTTCGCCGGGGTTTGCTGTCCTGTGGATTTTTGCTTTTTTCTTCTTTTCGTAGTTCTTGGTTGATTTTTGTTTTTGGCCAGTTAAAGCATATCATAAAGGCGTAAGCGTTTCCACCGCCGTGGGCTTGGCCACGAGTTCGTAGACCTCTGTTGTTTCGTATTTTCCCTGGGTTTCCTCTGTTTTTTTTTTCTGACCCCCCCAGATCACTTGGCTGAAGGTGTCCTTCTAGTTTCCCATTATCGGTTTGCCATAACCAAGCAGCTGGGGCTATTTATCGATTATTTCTCCTTCGTTGAGTTTTGAAATGGTACTCGTATCTGTAACTGAGATGCGGCCAGGTCTCTTTTTTGAGTAAGTCTAGTCCGAGTCCCCCCGCCTGACCCCCCCCTGTTTTACCCCACCGTGTGCCCCCTTCCTGCAAACCTCCTCCATGGATTTGGGCCTCTCGTCCACGCTCAGCAATCCCATCCCCCCCTGCGTCCCGGGTTTTAACTTTTTATAATGACCCCTGTCACCCCTCTCGACCCCATAGGTTTGTTTTTGGCGGCCGTCCCCCTGTTTCTTACCTTTTCCTTAGTATCTTCCTTAACCCCCCAGCAGACCCTTTTTGCCCTTTGGCTGTGACGTACCCTCGTATCGATATTATTGGAGGGACTTTTCCCACGGCCGATTCTTTACCCATACCCCCCGTAACACAATCCCTACAACCATAATTCCCTATACTGTGGTCATCGTCCCCGGCCGTGTTTACTTCCCCAAGTCCCTTCACATTCTATGTCGGAAATCTTTTACCATCCTGTTGACCGTGAGTTAGGTCAGGGATTCCTCCCACTACCGTCGAGGGGCTGGCACGCTTTTTGTCCCGTTTTTGGTTTGTGCACTCTAAGTCATTGTATTACTCCCCTTCCCTCTGCTCCTGGACGTTTATACAGGTTTCCGTTCCCTATCCGCCCTCTCGATCCTTTTTTCTAAGTTTTGGTATAAAAGCTTCTTGTTATTGCTCTCCTGATGGATTCCATATTTCTATTTTTGGTTCACTCCCCGGCGATGGTGGTAGTCCTCCCCGCGTCTCAACCCACTGAGGCCTTTTTTGAAAAAAGACGGCCAGTCAGAGTTTTTTGCATTCTTCATCCAGCTCTCGAAATGATTCCCATAATTTCTCCTTCACCAGACACGAACCCATCATCTGGGCTGGATTGGTTGTGGTTTAGTAGCTGGCCGGTCGATGCTTTGTGTGTGGATTATTCTTGAAGAATCTTTTCGAAGCGTGGGACGTGCAGGGAGAGGAGATACCGTGATGGTATTCCTTGGAATTTTTTAAGTTTCCATATGAACGGCTTCTTGGTACGGACCTTTTCAATCCTTTGGAAATCTGAAAATGGTTTGAACGGTTAGTGTTTAGTCGCCCCTCAGCCTTTTGTTTTTTTTGTGTGATTGAAATTTGAGGGTTTCGTAATCCGGTCCTTTAGGGTTGTCTCATTCTTTCCGGAGTCTTTCCGGCTTTCCCCCCCCCCCGCAAAGTTTCGTCCTGGTTCCGTTTCACTGTTTTGAGGTTGTTGTCCTGTCGGGCCTCTTTGTCTTGACGCGGGCCCCCTTTGCGACTTTGCTGGTGTTTTTCCCTCCCCCCGACGGTATTTTCTTAGTCACCGGTTTGTTAGTCCGGGGCGCTGGAGGCTTCCTGCTTGTTATGTGGTCCTCACCCCCCACCCCGGTTTTCAACCCTGTCTCCCGTTTCCAGTTAATTTTTTTCCCTGAGTCCCCCCATTTCCAGAGTTCGTTTTGATCCCTTGGTTCCCCCTGCCTGATGCAGGCCTCTCCAGGCCCGTTCTCCAAACACCCCCTGGGTACGATTTGGTTTAACGTTGGCGGTCCCCCCAGCAAGTTTTTTTGCCTTTTTTCCATAGGGCTTTTATTTTGGCCTTTTATGGTTTTGGAGTTATTCTGGCGCCTACCCGGTTGGTTTCTGATAACCGTCTGGCGTCTTTCGGTCTTATATTTCCCCCCCCGGCTCTGCTTTTGAGTGCCGCGTCATTGCCCGATTTCTGGATGCGGTTCGTTTGTTGCAAAGGGTCGTCTGAGTCACTTCTCTTGATCCGCCCCCTGGTTTTTTGCTTTTCGTTTGTTTTTTTTGCGTCATATCGATTCGGTTTTATGTCAAGATTTCCTCTCTCTATAGATTTTTCTGCTTTTGTTGACCGAATGGTTTGAGGGTCCCCCCCCTTTTTGTTGTTTTCCCCCCCCTAGCAAAAACGCCCCCCCCTTTCTTTCTGCTATGTGGATTCCCCAGGCTATTCTCCACGTGTCGTTGGCTTTGGAACGCGGTCTCCTCACTGTTTTTTCCTGGGCTGGCGAGGTGTCGAAGTC